>OGER01000185.1_pt1 | contig 69383 bp, 56 predicted proteins | sample 1570691 | NCBI WGS metagenome assembly OGER01 (sample SAMEA2582143, study PRJEB24529) | metagenome | biome: Human gut stool | place: China | collected 2011
TTGTTCCCCCTGTTACTAGTATCTTTTTCATAAATTCCTCCTTAGTTCTAAAAATACCGATTTGTTAACCTCTTTTTATCTCTTAAACCAATTCTATTATGTATCATATTTTATGTCAAACAAAACTCAATCTCAACCAAATAATCCCCTCCGCACCAGAGCATATTTCGACTGCTTCCGGCACAGAAGGGGATTTTGATTTAACTAAGTAACGTAATATAGATACCGGTCAGGATTGCCGTTGTGATAACGCCGCAGATATTCGCGCCAAGAGCATAATCCAGAATAAATGCTGCCGGATTTGCCTTTGCAGCAGCCTTCTGTGCAACCTTCGCCGTAGACGGCACACACGACACACCTGCGATGCCAACCGTCGGATTGAACTTTCCTTTCTTAAAGAAATATACAACATAGCCGCCAATGATGGAAACGGCTGCCGAAGAACCGGCGTCAAGCCCCATCGCACGCGCGATCGGATAGGTTGCAACCGTACCAAGCTCCGCAAAAAGCGCAATCGTCATACTGATAAATGGGTGTTCGAGCACATAACCGATATCACACAGGATACCGATTCCCATAAATACGAGGCACGCGATCAATCCGTTACTGAACGTCAGGTTATAAATCGGCTGCAGGAAATTAATCTGCATGTATGTCATCAGCTCATCCGTCGTAGAAAGCAGCGGATCAATGATCAGGTTTCCGATCTGATTTTCACCGAGGAACAAAACGCCCGCATTGACCGCAGACATACCAAGTCCCATCGGCACCATGATGAGCGGCTCCAACGTTCCCTTCACGCCTAAATACACCAATAAGAATCCTAAGAAGATCAACACGACTCTCGCAATCGCAATCTGTGGTGACTGCGCAAACATCGTACCGATACCCTGGAAAAGATCTAAGATACTGCGCACAGAATACTTAAGGCTGCGATTAAAATTGCCACAATGATTCGCTTGTGATCTGCACATCGTCTCATACTTAACTCCTCGTTGGAACTCGTTTCTTCAATGACAAATCATAGCGAATTATGTGGCAACTGTCAATTTCTATTTTCCTTTTTTGAACCGATTATGGTCTCTGACCAAGCGCACCCTCCAGTGTCAGTGTCTCACCGCTCATATACTTGAAGTCCGGTGACGCAAGCTGTACGCAGACACGGCCGATTTCCTTTTCTACATCTCCGAAATGTCCCATCGGCGGTGTGTGGACATTCGCCTTGAATGCGTCCGGATATGCTTTCTCGAAGTTCTCAAGCTGTGCGGTCCATGCAAGCGGACATACGACGTTCGCATTGATGCCATCGGCAGCCCACTCGGTTGCTGCGACTCTTGTCAGTCCACGGATACCTTCCTTCGCTGCAGCGTAAGCGCACTGTCCGAAATTTCCGAACAAACCGGCGCCCGATGCGAAATTAATCACAGAGCCCTTCGTCTCCTTCAGATATGGATAGCATGCTTTCATATAATAAAATGCTGCATACAATCCGGAATAAATCGCAAGGTCAAACTGTGCGGTTGTATGATCGGCGATCGTCACACCGGAAGCAGAAGCCTGCGCGTTGTTGATCAGCACGTCAATTCTGCCAAATGTATCGATCGTCTGCTTTACAACATTTGCCACGACTGCCTCATTGTCAGAGCCGGCGCTTACATCTGCCTGTACCGGAAGCACCTTCACGCCGTATTTGCGTTCGATTTCTTCTTTTGCATCGTCTAGCTTCTGTACGTTCCGTCCGGTCAGGACAAGGTTCGCGCCTTCCTTCGCATAGGCAGTTGCGATTCCATATCCGATTGAACCGCAGCTTCCGTCGCTTAATACCGCGCGTCCGCCACCTGTGATAATTGCTACTTTACCTTCTAAAAATCCCATGTCATAATCCCCTTTCGTATCATAATTCAGATATGTATATTGTACCAAAAAAACGCATGCTTCTCAATGGAAATACATGCGTTTTTTTCTCATTTTACTCGCGATTTTTAAGCACTTCAGCCGGCAGCATCTGCTTGATCTTCCGCACAAGTAAATGATTGATAATGAAATACAATACAAGCACACCTGCGAACATCGCCAGATACAGCCATGCCGAGAAGGACTTGTCGACACCACACGCAATGTTCGGCACGAACTGCGGCTCGTACACCGCATCGAGCAGTACCTTCGCAAGCGGAATCGAAACAAGCGCACCGATCAAAACGATATAGAAGTTTCCATCTAAGTACATCTTCTTGACTTCCTTATTCCGGTAACCGAAGATCTTGATCAACGCAATGCTGAATGAAGAACGATCGATCATAACCTTCATCATCAGATACAGGACAATCGCAAAGATCAGGGCAGATACCGCGCCGATCGTAATAATCATCGAACGCATCTGGTCAGAGAAGATTCCGGCTGCTTTCTTCACATCGTCACGTGTCATCGTCGAATACAGACGTCCACTTTCCACACCCAGATCATGATCGGCAAATACGACATTATAATAATCATCCTGCTCACCGAACAAGTCAAGTGCCTTGTCATATGGAAGGAACACCATAAAGCTTGGCGCATACTGTGTCACTGCCTCGATCTCAAATGCGTAGATTTTTCCATTTTCCTCATCCTTCAGGGTGATCACATCCCCTTTTTTCAATCCATATTTGTAAGAAATGGATGAGCTGATTGTTACCTTATCTGCGGAATCGGAAAGTGTCACATCAAAGAACGGATTGTTCTCCTTGATGCCAAGCACCGTTACATCGAAGTTATATCCATAGATTTCCTTCTTCAACGTCTTGGCATAAGCTTCATAGCCACCATCCGGCACTTCCTCGCCCGGATATTTATAGGTATACATATATTCAAATTTTGTATCTGCGACATAATCATCCTGTACAGCACGACAGTATACATAGATTTCCATTGACATAACGAGCAGCAGGATACTGACAAACATACCGAATACAACGGTAAGTGCAGTCCGTCTCTCACGCAGGATCTGGCGGATACGGAACAATTTCATAAACTTCATGTTGCCAAGCTTCACATCCTTGCCCTTTGCAGCCTTCTGCTCATTTTTAAGCAATGTCAATACTGGACGGGACAGGCGCTTGCGGATAACAAGACTTGTCACGACCAGACATATGATTGGCGGAATTGCAACACCATATACGATTGTATATGGCCGTATCTGTACCGCTATATCCGGCAGGGAATAATAATAATAATATGTATCCTGCATCTGGTACCGCACGCCAATCTTTGTGTAAGCGAGTGCTGTTCCAATTGCACCTCCGATCAGGGAAATCAAGGTCGGAAGCAGGATGTAATGCTTCATCAGATCCTTTCGCTTTACACCGAGTGCATAGAGGGCTCCGATCACGGCACTCTCCTGATCGATAGAATGTACCACGAATACAGAAAGTACATAAGCGATCAACACAAGGAGCAGAACGCCCGCGATCATACCGATTGTCTTGTTCATCGCTACATCATCGCCCGCTGCATGGATACGTACATTGTCCTCTGCAGCTACAAAGGAAAGCAGGTTATCGGCATCGGCAGTGAAGATTTCGTCAAGCATATCCTCTGTCTCATCCTTCAATTCCTGCATGCCATCCTGTACATCAGATGCACCGTCGGCTGCGTTCTGAAGAGCGGGGTTATTGTCTGTCAGCTCAGAAAGTCCTTCAGCAAGCTCCTTTGCACCGTCGGCAAGCTCGTCCATTCCATCACGAAATTCCTCTTCTCTGCCGAGCGTCCGGTCCCAATACTCCTGAAAATACACATCATCCACATCGTCGGATGAGAAGGAAAGCTTCTTTAACTCTGCCTTTAATTCATCATCGGTCATCGCGTCATTTAACTTATATGCATAATAATATTCCTCAGACTTCGCGCTCTTGCCTTCCTTTTGAAGTGTCGTGTACACCTCATCTGTCACAAATGCCAAGCCGAAATTCAGGCTGTCACAGCTTGTGTCGCTGAGTGATTTCAATGGGCTGTCGTAATCCGGCACCGTGCCGATACCGCTTACTTTATATGTGCGGTCGCCAAGAACAATTGTATCTCCCACGTGTATATCATTTTTCTCCGCATATTGCCGCTCAAGCACAAGCTCATCGTCTGCCTGTGCGAGCTTACCCGCGCAAATCGCAATCGTATTGATTTCGGTACGATTGCGGAATACTCGAATTGTCTTATCCCCATCGACAGCATAATCTAAGAAAAACATTTTCTCCAATGTAATTCCCTTATCCGTCAGTGCGTCCCACTCGCTCTCCTTCATCGGAACAAAGAGGGAAAACTGACCATCTTCGACGTTCTGCTTCTCCGCCTCGGTTGTTGTGCCACGCATAACCGTCTCTGCTGCTCCAACAACACTCACAACCATGTACATGCTGAGAATCAACAAAAATGCGAGTGCCAGATAACGCGGCAGGTTCTCTTTGAAATCTCTGAAAATTCTTTTGCGTAATACTTTCTGCATCTTACAAATCCTCCAATTCTGCTGCCGGCACCTTCGTTTCATTGTTATAATTTTTCTTGATCTGTCCGTCCTTCAGGACGATTACCTGATCAACCATATCCTTGATTGCGTTGTTATGTGTGACGATGATCATCGTTGTGCCATACTGCGCATTGATCTTCTCTAACAAAATGAGGATATCCCGGGAAGTTCTTGAATCCAGTGCTCCAGTTGGCTCATCGCAGAGCAGAAGCTTCGGATTCTTGATGAGTGCACGGGCAATCGCGCAACGCTGCTGCTGTCCACCGGACAACTGCGATGGGAATTTGTTCTGATGCTCGGTGAGTCCAAGCACATCCAGAAGCTCATCCATATCTAACGGCTGATCAGTCAGATATTCGCATACCTGAATATTCTCGCGCACGGTAAGGTTCGGAACCAGATTGTAAAACTGAAAGATAAATCCAAGATAATCTCTACGATAATCAGAGAGCGCATCCATTTTAAGTCCTACCATCTCCTGTCCGTCGACCTGAATCGAACCGGAATCTACCACATCCAGTCCACCGATACAGTTTAACAATGTGGATTTACCGGAACCACTCGTTCCCTGAATCACGCACATCTTTCCCTTCTCGACACCAACCGACACGCCTTTCAATACCTGCATATAACTGCCACCCTCACCGTAGCTTTTCTTTACATCTGATACCTCTACATACATCCTATTGATCCTCCTTGTGTTTTCTTTTTATTTTATTTGTATCTTCTTTGTCGCATAACAGTGTTATGTTTTGATTGCATTAAGCTGAAAGATTTTTTACCTAAGATTGCTAACGACATAACATCGTTATGTCGTCGTCTTATAAAAAGCTATGCAACATATTAATGCATACATAGCTGATTTTCTTTATTGCTTTTGAAACATGGCGTTCCATCCACCCAGCAGATAGTTCATAACCTGTTCCATATGCTTCAACGCCTTCTGCTCATCCTTCTCATGCAGCAGTAAGTGAGAAAATGCATTGATCTGTACATGTGCCACCCAATGCAACGTATATTCATCCGGTGATTCCACGCCCAACACTTTCGCCTGTTCTGCTGCAAAGACCTGATATCCATTCTCCATAATTGCCACGAATTCATCGATGCAATTTTCAAACCGAGACCCCTGGCTCTTCGTCAAAATCAAGGTAAACATATCATAGTTCGCATATAGAAGATGGATAATCTGCGTACTTGCAAACATATCATCCTGCATGTTATCTTCCCTTGCATCCGGAAACTGTTGCAGTTCCATGAGTTCCTGACGCATATGCTGTTGCAGCATGTGCTTTAGCTTTTCCAAAACCGGCTCCACTATTGCCGCAAACAAATCTTCCTTATCCTGAAAGAAGAAATATAATGCACCGGTTGTCACCCCGGCATTCTTACAGATTGATCGAAGCGAGGCTCCCTGATATCCTTTTTCCAAGAATTCCTGCTTGGCACTCGCCAACAGCAACTCCCTTGTTTCCTTTTCCACTTTTCTTGCTCCTTTTCGCTCCATCCTGATACAGGCTTCGCCTGTAGGAGGCTCCTCGGGTATCGCCCCATCACTTCGTGATGCGGCAGGTCGTCGCCTCCATCTTAATACAGGCTTCGCCTGTAGGAGGCTCCTTACATAACACCGTTATGTTAACGTATATTGCGCCAACTGTCAACCCTTATTTTTTAATTTGGGGGATTTCCCCGATTTTCCAACTTTTCCCCCAACCCACTTGCTTCCCAACAGCTTCCGGTTGGGGGATTTTCCCGATTTCTCAACTTTTCCCCCAACCCACTTGTTTCCCTTTAGCTTCCGGTTGGGGGATTTTCCCGATTTCTCAACTTTTCCCCCAACACGCTTGCTTCTCAGCTGCTTCCGGTTGGGGAATTTTCCCAATTTTCCAACTTTTCCCCCAACACGCTTGCTTCCCAATAGCTTCCGGTTGGGGGATTTTTCCGATTTCTCAACTTTTCCCCCAATTTACCACTCAAACTAACATAAAAAAGCAGCCGACTTTCATCGACTGCCTAAATCCCTAGCTGCTGCAAAAAGCAAACTATTTCATTATTTTATCCACACTTCTTAATTCACCACACGAATCTGCTCTTCGTTGATCAGCGGATACCGTCGAAGTGTATCTCCATCCAGATTCTCCCGGTGCATATCCACCGCCTGAATCTGATGATTCTCATAAGTTGTATAATAATAGATTCCCTTGTCCGCATTGACACAGGACGTATAAATCGTAATCTCATACTTCCCAGGTTCCACCTCACAACAGCCACGCTGCTGCTCTACCGAACCTAAGATATGGAAGAACTGGCTCACGCTCTCCGCCTCTGACTCTCCGGAGATTGCATGCATCTTCGTAAATGCGACCTTCGCAAACCGCGACGCCGACGAAAGATCGCCCGGAAGTCCAAGTCCACCCATGCCTCGACTATATGTCGCAAGCGGCAGCTCCTTCGCAAAGTGATTTTCCGGCTGGCTTGGTGATACATGCATGTAATTGTTCAGCATGAACATCTGCACCGGAAATGGCGGATTGTTGGTCAGCACTCCAACCGGATTGTCATAGACATGCAAGCCATCTTCCACACATTCTACCACAATTGCGGCATCCTTATCTGCAATCATCCAATGCAGCGATGCACATGGCAGCTTCTCACTATACGGCGTTCCAACGAGATTCATCTTCTCCAACACTTTGCGTGCTTCGAGCACCGTTGCACACTGACTTAAAATCCATGGGATAAACTCAAACTGTGCCACATTCTCACGCCCTGCCTGCACGTCCTGATACTTCGCATTCCCAACGAAATTCAAGCCCGCCATACCAAGTCCCTTCTCATTTACTGCATCATAGTAGAGCGGATAATCGTCTGCCACATACGCCATACCGATCATAGCATAATGTGTCTTCACTTCACTCATGTGCCGGAACCGGAAACAGAAATTCCGCGGTGTCACCGTCACCTCATCGCCATACGAAAACTCATAATCAAGCGTCCGTCCAAAATAAAAATCCTTCGTCTTATACGTCGCTGCTGTACACATCCTGTATCTCCTTCCAAAGTCAAAAATTTGTCATTGCGAAACAAGAAAGAAAATGTAAATCATATATTTCAATATTGATTTATTTTAATATACGATATGTTTGAATCTTAGAAGTTCTTAATGTTCTGAATCAATCGCAGCCATGTTTGAACACGATGTTCAAACAAGCCGCCGCTGAGACATGGATGTCGAATCGGCGGCGATGGCGTATAATTTCTAAATATAAACCAAGAACATTTAGAACTTCTTAGTTTCAATACATCGTATATGAAATGAATCATATTGAAATATATGCTTACACTTTCTTATTTCGCAATTCTCCTAATTTTCAGCCTCTGCTTTCTTCGTGAACAGCTTCTTCAGACAACTAAATGCAACCAGCACACCAAGTACCATCAGCAGGATTGCGACGATAAACTGCAGTCCATCGACGAGCATTGTTGCATTTCCGCCGGCGATGTTCTTTACAAGTGCGATTGTCTTCTGTACCAATGCAGTAAATGTTACGGCAAGCATGATGAACATTGGTGCGTACAGTGTCCAGCCGGTTCTTCCGGTTGTCTTCAAGAATACTGCAAGCGCAATCAATACAAGCGCTGCAAGCAACTGGTTTGCAGAACCAAACAAAGGCCATACATTAGTATATCCACCAAGTGTCAGTAAATATCCAAAGAATAATGTTACCACAGTTGCGAAATATTTGTTAGTCAAAATTTTCTGCCATACAGGCATCTTGGATGTATCGGTTGTATCGCCGAGGAACAGCTCCTGGAAAGACATACGACCGATACGCGCAACGGAATCAAGCGATGTCAGTGCAAGTGCAGATACACACATTGTCATAAATACAGTTGCGAGCTGAACCGGCAGACCAAGCTTCTCCAGGAATCCTGCAACACCACTGGAGAAGATTGCAAATGGTGTTCCCTCCGGCTTCGTACCATTGACTGCAACAGCACCAACAACAACCAACGCGATGATACCAAGCAAGGACTCTACAATCATGGCACCATAACCAACCATCGGCATATCCTTCTCGTTCCGGATCGTCTTTGATGATGTACCGGAAGATACCAGACTGTGGAATCCGGAAACGGCACCACAGGCAATCGTGACAAACAATGTTGGGAACAGATAATTTCCACCGACATTAAATCCGTTATATGCATTGAGCTGCATCGTTGGATGTGCTACGACAACACCGACAACCGCACCGATGATCATGCCAAGCAGCATGAATGTCGTCATGTAATCACGTGGCTGCATCAGTAACCACATTGGCATAACCGATGCAAGGAACAGATATGCCATAACAATGTAGATCCATGCACTCTTTGTAGCATACCATGGAAAATGCATACCAAGCGCAAACATACCTACCAAAAGTGCGATTGCAATGACAGCTCTGACGCCCTCATTCATATTCTTTACATGTTTCTGAATTACACCAAATACAATTGCTGCTACGATAAACAACATAGAGATAGAAGCGGCGGATGCATTTGCGTAGCTTGTCTCCTTCGCCATATCTGCAACACCCTTACCAACAAAGGTTCCGGCTACCATATCCGTAAATGCTGCGATAACAAGCAATGTGAACAACCAGCAAAACAGCATAAAAAGCTTTCTTCCTGCCTTACCGATATACTTCTCGATGATCATACCCATCGATTTTCCTTCGTTCTTCACAGATGCATACAAAGCACCGAAATCCTGTACGGCTCCAAAGAACAATCCACCGATCAACAGCCAGAGCAATACCGGCACCCAGCCGAATACAGATGCAAGGATTGGTCCGGTTACAGGGCCTGCACCTGCAATGGATGAAAACTGATGTGAAAATACCGTGAATTTGGATGATGGAACATAGTCTTCTCCATCCTCGTACTTCACTGCCGGAGTTTCAGCTTTCGGATCAAGTCCCCATTTCTTTGCAAGCCATCTGCCATAGAAAAGATAGCCCGCGAACAACACTACAATTCCGATTAAAACAATTACTAAACCATTCATACTTCCTCACCCGCCACGCGGCGGCTCCCTTCTGAATATTTTTGTTACAAAGAGTAAACACATAAAAAACCTCCGTCTTATATAAAGACGAAGGTTTAAACTTCCGCGTTACCACTTTATTTGCCGCATATGCGACCACTCATTCTTATCTTACAGACCGCATATCGATATATTTGCATCTTTTGCATCATCTCAACATGTCATCTGTGAAATAAGCTTCTATGTAACGGTAGAAAACCGGTGACACCTAATGTCCTTCTAGGAATTCAGTGCACTGCTCGCAGAGGATAATTCCCGAAATCCTACACTGTCTCACACCAGCCGACAGCTCTCTGAAGTATTTCCTTTCGAAAACCTTGTTCTGTTCTCAGCATTTGCTCTTTGTTTACCGACATACTAGTCCTATTAAAAACGAATGTCAAGTACTTTTTTGAATTTTTTTCGCAATCAAAACTTCATTTATGCTTTGATTTATGAAGCAACCATTTATACCACGCCGAATGCTAATCCAACTGCGTGCACCAGAAATGCAACAACCCATGCGATGAGACACTGCGCAATAACCGTGATCACTGCCGCTTTTGTGCCGCCCATTTCCCGCTTCACAGTAGCAATCGCAGCCACACATGGTGTATAAAGCAGCGTAAAGATCAGGAATACCATTGCCGTAAACGGAGTAAATAACGTTGCCACGCTCGTCACATCACCACCGAGCAGAACCGTAAGCGTTGATACCACGCTCTCTTTTGCGGTAAATCCTGTAATCAGCGCCGTTGATACTCTCCAGTCACCGAATCCAAGGGGCTTGAAGATTGGAGCAATCAGGCTTCCGATTAAGGCAAGCATACTCTGGTCTACCGACGCAGCTACGTTGAACCGCAGATCGAAGGTCTGCAGGAACCAGATAATGATCGAGGCAAGGAAGATAATCGTAAATGCTTTCTGGATAAATCCCTTTGCCTTCTCCCAGATCAGGTGCAGCACGCTTTTGGCAGACGGCAGCCGGTAGTTCGGCAATTCCATCACGAAAGGAACCGGCTCACCCTTGAATTTCGTCATCTTCAGAATCAGTGCGTAGATCACTGCACACACGATTCCGATCAGATAAAGTCCGACCATCGCAAACACACGATACTGCCGTTGCACAAATGCACTGATCATAAGTGTATAGATTGGCAGCTTCGCACTACAGCTCATAAATGGCGTCAGCAGGATCGTCATCTTCCGGTCACGTTCACTCGAGAGTGTCCGTGTCGCCATGATCGCAGGCACGGAACATCCAAATCCAATCAGCATCGGCACGAAGCTTCTGCCCGATAATCCGATCTTACGAAGCGGTTTATCCATGACAAATGCAACCCGCGCCATATATCCGGTATCTTCCAGAATCGACAGGAAGAAAAACAGGATCACAATCGTTGGCAGAAAACTGATGACACTTCCGACACCCTGACAGATACCATCCACCACAAGAGAACGTACCACCGGATTAATCTGCGCAACGATAAGTCCCTTGTCGATCCATCCAATGACCGCATCAACGCCAAGCGCCATCACATCGGACAACCACGCACCAAGCAGGCTGAAGGTCATGGCAAAAACAATCGCCATAATCCCGATGAAGCACGGAATCGCTGTGTATTTTCCTGTCAGAAGCTTATCTATCTTTACGCTTCTCCGGTGTTCTTTACTCTCATGCGGACGCACAACCGTCTTCTCGCACAATCTCCCGATAAACTGAAACCGCATATCGGCGATTGCCGCTTCCCGGTCAAGCCCGGTTTCCTTCTCCATGACCGACACGATCTGCTCAAATGCTTCCTTCTTATCTTCTGCAAGCTGCAGTGCATCCTCGATCGGTGTATCCTTCTCAATCAGCTTTGTTGCAGCAAACCGCACAGGAAGATCGGCTTCCTTCGCATCATTTTCAATCATATGCGCAACCGCATGGATACAGCGATGCACCGCTCCAACCGGATCTTTGTCATCCTTACTGTCCGGGCAGAAATCAATTCTTCCCGGCGGTTCATGGTATCTTGCCACATGCATGGCATGGCTTACCAGTTCGTCGATACCTTCATTCTTCGCAGCCGAGATTGGCACCACCGGAATTCCAAGTATCTGCTCGAGCTCATTGACACGGATCGTACCACCGTTCGCCCGTACCTCATCCATCATATTCAGTGCAAGCACCATCGGGATTCCAAGCTCCATCAGCTGCATCGTCAGACACAGATTCCGTTCTAAGTTCGACGCATCCACAATATTGATAATGCCGCTTGGCTTACCTTCAATCAGGAATTCCCGCGTCACAATCTCCTCGCTTGAATACGGGGAAAGCGAATATATACCAGGCAGATCTGTCACTGTTGCCTCCGGATGATTCCGGATCGTACCATCCTTCCGGTCAACCGTCACACCGGGGAAATTCCCGACATGCTGATTGGCGCCGGTCAGCTGGTTAAACAGTGTCGTCTTGCCACAGTTCTGATTGCCGGCAAGCGCAAATGTCAGCTTACCGCCCTTCGGAACAGCCGTCTTCTCGTCATGTACATGAGTGGGATCCGCCTGTCCTAACTCACCAACTCCCGGGTGTTCAATCGACTCATAACGCACATTCTGTTTTGGCGCCTCCGCTTCCTTTTCATGCACATGATCCACATCTATTTTCTGTGCCTCACTCAAGCGCAGCGTAAGCTCATATCCGCGCACCTTCATCTGTACCGGGTCACCCATCGGTGCAATCTTCTGCAGAGTGACTTCCGTTCCCGGCGTCAGTCCCATATCCAGAAGATGATGCCGCAAGGCACCTTCTCCGCCGACCGCCGTGATATAAGCACTCTGCCCCGGCTGTAATTCATCCATTGTCATCTATCATCATCTCCATCTCAAACATCTCTTATATTTCTACATATTTTACAATCCAAATTACATAATACAACTGAATAACCATCAACGCAAACATTATTACAGGCAGAACAAAAAATAATACAGCATCCGACCGGTCAGTTCCATTGCATTCATCGTTTTTTCCATGTATAATAATGCAAAATATTACAAAATAAGTGGGGGGTGTACATTATGGATTCAAAACTATCCGATTCACAGATTATATCACAGATTTCTGGTCGTACTCGGAAAGTCTGTAAATGCATTGGAACGGAAAATCAAATCTCTGACCGGTGAATACCTTGTCAAAGGCGTGCTTGCAGAGAAGGTACAGGTTGAAAAATACGCACCAAATGAGTATATCAACCCGGACTTCGTGAAAAACTGCAACATTCTTCCAAACTACGATCGTATCTCCGGCTCGGATTATGTATCCGGTACTTATCGCGGGGTTCCGTTTACCTTCTGCGATCTGCATCTGCAGTATAAGGATACCTACCGGGATAAAAACGGACGGAAAAGAACGCGTTACCACGCAAAGAAAATGGTTTTCTCTCCGGTATCGTCAGCGGTGCGGCAGAATTTCTCGGCATGAGCCAGAACAAAGTTGAGATGGAGAGCGATCCATTCAACCAGCAGTTCAAGGTAATCACTTCCGATGACGAGCTTGCCTTCTATATTCTCACGCCACAATTCATGGAACATATTGTTGCTGCAGATGAGAAGGTCGACGGCTACACGAAGATTGAATTTGAGAACAGCAGAGTCACGCTGGCACTGAATAACGGGAAAAATTCTTTCGAACTCACAAAGACACTTTGGAGCAAATCCCGTCTGGATGAAACCAGACTACGTTTCCGCGATGAATTCCAGAATATTTTGGGTATTGTCGACGAGATGTTGACGAAAGAAAATTTGTTTTAGGAGGTATCACACATGTTACATACGATTGAAAATGATTATCTGAAGGTTACGGTATCCGACCACGGTGCCGAGCTTACAAGCGTCTACGATAAGGCACAGGATTTCGAGCGGATCTGGTGCGCCGATCCAGCAGTCTGGAACCGTCATGCTCCGGTGCTGTTTCCATTTGTCGGAAAGGTGAAGGACGGTGCCTATCGTTACAACGGAAATACATACGCCATGAAGACACAGCATGGATTTGCGCGCGATGCGGAATTTACCTGCATCGAGGAAACCACTGGTTCTATCACGCACAAGCTTGTGTATTCCGATGAGACACTGGAAATCTATCCATTTGAATTCGAACTGCTAATCACACACCGCTTCGATGCAGAAAATCCTCGTCTCCTGCACGTCACATGGGCAGTGAAAAATCTTGGTTCCGATGAAATGTTATATTCCATCGGCGGACATCCGGGATTCCAGATTGCACCGGGACATGCGCGGAGCGAATATTCCATCGCCCTGCCGGATGCAAGTCCACGACACTATCTCCTGCTCGATGCAGCCGGTTCCGGACTTGCCGATACGAGCAAGAGTTATCCATTCAACGACGCCGGTAACGCCTACGTTCCTGTTACAGATACGTTGTTTGACAAGGACGCGCTTGTCTTCGAGGACGGACAGCTTCCAAGTGTCGGACTCGTCGATGCGGACAAGAAGCCATTTGTCACACTTACCTGCACAGACTTCCCATACGTCGGAATCTGGTCAAAACCGGATGGCCCGTATGTCTGCTTAGAGCCTTGGATTGGGCGTACCGATAACATGGATTTCACCAGAGATCTGAGTGAGAAGCCGGGCGAGCAGAAGCTTATCGCAAACGCCGAAGCCGTGCACACTTACACGATCGAGTTTCACAGTTCCATCTGAATCCGGCTGCCGCCTCTGCCTTTTGTGACGCGCAGCTTCTGTGGAATATCCATCAGTTCATCCCGGTGGCTGATGATGCCGACCAGCTTATTTTCTCCTGACATGCTGAGTAACGCATCCTTTGTCTCCTCCAGCGACTTCGAATCCAACGTACCAAAGCCCTCATCGACAAACAGTGCATCCATCTGGATACCGCCTCGATTTTCCGCAATTGTATCCGACAAGCCAAGCGCCAGAGATAACGATGCTTTAAAACTTTCGCCGCCTGACAGATTTCCAACCGGGCGGCGTTTTCCTGTGCTGATATCCAGCACCTCCAGATCCAGAAATGTATTGGTCTGTTTTCCAACTGCATTCGTCTGCCGGTACAACTGAAACTGGTTGTCACTCATCGGAAGCAGATGCCTGTTTGCAGCCTGAAGAATGCTGTCAAAGCCTGCTGCCTGAATATACTGCTCAAACGTAATCTTTCCGTTTCTTGTCTGCCCGGATACAAGCGTGTACAACCGATAGCTCGTATCATTTTCCTTCTTTGCTTTCTCGTATGCCACCTGCTGTGCACGGATATTCTGTTGTTTCTCGCAGTTATTCTGGATACGGAATGTAATCGCCTGCAAAGCCGTCCGAAGTGTTTCCACCTGTACACGTTTGCTTGTATGCTCCTGCTGTAACTGTTCGAGATCAACCAGCGTCCGATGTCTGGCATCCTGCTCCTGTTCTAACTGTGACAGTCTGGCGACAACCTCCGTTACCTTTTTGTCATAATCTGCCAGTTTCGCTTCCTCCGCATGTATCTCTGCATCTGTTGCCACCTGCGCCTGCATTTCCTCTACCGATGCAAACTGGCATGCCGTCAGCTTCTCATTTAATCGCTGTTTTAACATCTGCGCATCAGACTTTTGCTGTTCGAGTGCCTGCTTCTGCGTTGCTATGGACGCCTGTACACGTGCTACCGCCTCATCTGCGGATTTCTTTTCTTTCGCTGCTGTATCAAGTGCTGTCTGAATCTCCTTCACACGTGCCAGTGCATGATTCCCCGCCTGCATGGCGGCTTCCCAATCCGGATACGATAATGTCTGTAATGCTGCTAAGGTCGCCTGTGAAGCAGCCTGCTTCGCAATGAGCGATTGTCGCTCCTCTACAAGCGACTTTCGCTGCTCTGCAAGCCGCGCCATCTCTGTCCCTTGTGCACGTGCAAGCATAGCTTCCACCTCGCGCAGCTTCTCACAGTTTTGCTGTAATGTATCCAGCCGCTCTCTGCTTTGCGCAACAGTATCCACCAGCTTTGCCCGCTGTCTCTCGAAGCTTACAAGCAATTCCTCTAATGCCTCAACACCACCGATAAACGCTGGTGTCATGCATCCCCGTATCTGCTCTTTTAACTGAAGTTCCTTTGCCTGCACAACTGCCCGCAAAGACGAAGCGCTGGCAGTTGCCTGATTAAAAGTATCCAGTTTTTTCTCTTCCACTGCCTTTAATTCTTTGCATTGTTCCGCCGTCACAGATGCCTCAACCAGCGTCGCGAGCTTCTCATGATGCGTGGCTCCACACACCGGACACGGTTCACCCTCTGCCAGATCACTTGCCAGAATTCCTACCAGATTCGCCCGATAAAGTCTGTCTGCATGGGTAAATGCTTCCTTCGCAGACTCATACGCATCCTGCTTTTTCCGATATTCACTCTGTGCTTCCTCTAACTCCTGCTGCTTCCGTCTCCATGCAGGAATCAGATTCTTCGCAATGGATTCTGTCTTTTTCTGGCTGTCCAGCAGCTTATCATGCGCCGCCTGTGCCTGCGCAAGCTGCTGTGGCTCTTCCTTCCACATTGCCTGCTGCTCCTGCAGCTCTCCAATCCGCTTCTGTAACGTCTGTTCCGCTGTTCCAAGTTCGACTTCCTGCTGTTCCTGTGCGGCAAGCTGCAACTGGATTTGTCCAAGTTCGTGTTGTAGCATTTCCCGCTCTTTGTAACGTGGTTCTTCCTCGCGCACCTTATCCACGATCTTCTGGCATTGCTCCGCTTCTGGTCGTAAAGCCTCCGTCTCTTTCACTTTTGCATCTGCCATCCCGGCACGTGTCTGACAATCCGCAAGCGTCTGCGCGCCATCTGTGATCAGCTGCTTTGTCCGCTCCCATTCATGTTCCTTGGCACTCCATGCATCGTACTCCGGCTTTACTTTATAGGTTGCCTGCTTCGTGCGATCAAGCTGTATCCTTCGTTCTTCAAATAATCCCTTTTGTGATTCTAATACTTCCCGCTCTTCCTTCGTCCGTGCATACCGCTCTAAAATTGCATTGTTATCCTTTGCCGATACGAGTGTGCCCTGTAACTTCTGTAATTCTTCCTCCGCCTGTGCAAGCACAGTTTCTTTTTGCTTTGCTTTTTCTGTATCTTCCCCGATCACAGCTTGCAGCAACGTAAGCATTTCCTCGATATTCCACACCGCTTTGCTGTCCTGCAGCTTCTCCTGCAAGTCACAGATACGCTGTACCACCGACCGCGGTTGTTCTTCCGAATCCTCCGCCAAGTCCTCTGCCAAAATTCCAGATATCCCTTCTGAGATCTCCGCCGGCTCCACCTTTACCTCACGGAACGACTGGGAGATGCTCTGCTCCTTTTCCTTGCGCGCGGCAAAACTTACATCCATTCGATTTTTCAGTTTCAGTTCCAGTTTCTTATAGGCATCGGTCTGAAAGATCGTACGCAGAATTTCCGTCCGCTCGTTCGTCTTCGCATTTAACAGCTTCCAGAATTCTCCCTGCGCGATCATCGCAACCTGCATAAACTGTCCGGCATCCATATTCAGAAGCTGAGGTATCGCGCCTGGCTTCTCTTTCGTTCCATCAACGTTTTTCGCACCTTCGAGCGTTGTTCCATCCGGCTGATAAAAGATCACCTTTTCCGCCTGCTCATCCGGCTTACCATTTCGGTTGGTATACTTAAAGCTCGGTTTTCTGCACACATGATAGTCCTTGCCCTGATGCGTAAAATAAAAATCGACAAAGCTTTCCACTTTCTTATCCACGTACTCGCTTTTCAGATTCTTCGTATCGCGGTAACTTCCGCTCGCTTCCCCATAAAGCGCATAGCTGATCGCATCAAAGATCGTTGTTTTTCCTGCACCTGTATCTCCACAAATCAGGAACAGACCTTTCTCCTCAAATTGGGTAAAATCAATCTCCGTCTGCTCTGCATACGCCCCAAACGCCTGCATTACTAATTTAGTCGGCTTCATAGATTCCCACCTCCTTCGCAACGTCCTTCATCATATCCATTTCCTCTTCGCTGATCCGGGCGCCATACATCTGCTTATAAAAATCACCGATCAGTTCCTCATATGACCGGCTCTGTGTTGCCTGTACCACATCCACATGGGAAAGTTCTCGCGTACGGGAATTATCATAATCCAGCTTTATCGTGTTCGGATAATATTGTCGCATGATCCGCATTGCATCCGGGACAATGTCCTCATCCGTCAGCGTTACATAAACAAAATCTTCTGTATGTTCGATTTGATTTTCTTCCTTTACAATCTCTGTAAATGTTCCCCGGATATGAATGAGATCCCGCAGCGGAACGAGCTTCTCCAGCTCGATCGTCACCTGTCCTTCTCCATCCACTGTCACGATTGGCACCTGCTTTGCTCCATCCCGCTCGCGCACGCCGCCCGGAATCTGCTTCACCGGGCCAGCCTCTGACAGAGAATATTTGAGCGGGGAACCAGCATACCGCACTTCCTCTCTGCCGACACTCTGCGAGGAATGGATATGTCCAAGTGCCACATAACGAAATGCATCGAAACAGTCATACCCGATTTTCTCTACCGTTCCAACATGCTGCGTCAATGCACCCTCAGAACCGCCCAGTGTTGGATCTTTGCCCTTTCCTGATACAAACTGATGCGCCACTAAAATATTTCTCTGCTTCTGATTGATCTCTGCGTGTGCCAGTACCTCCCGCACCGCATCCTCATACGTCTCGATCTTTGCCTCCGGGAACGCACGCTTCACCTGCGATGCTTTCACGAACGGGAGCTGATAGATATGTACGGCTCCATAAGCATCCTCTATCACATGATGAAATAATTTCCCCTGATATTTGGCAGCGATATGCACATCATTTGCCTCAAACAAGCTGCTTCCAAAATTCAGCCGCTCGTCCGAATCATGGTTTCCGCTGATCATATAGACCTGCAAATGCCGTTCAACCAACTCACGGATAAATTCGTCCAAGATCTGCACCGCCCCTTCACTTGGTACCGTCTTGTCAAACACATCTCCGGCAATCAGAACCGCATCGACCTGCTTTGTCTCTGCAATTTCCAAAATCTGCTGCAGGATGTACCGCTGGTCATCCTTCAGATCAAAATCCCCCAATGTTTTTCCCAGATGTAAATCTGCCAAATGTAAAAACTTCATACTCTCACCTCTCCGGTATCTGTTCATTCAACCATGCAAGCACAGCTTCCCTTCCCTCTGCATCAAACGGAAATGTTTTCCTTGTAATCTGCTCCTCTGGTGTTTTCTCATAGCAGGTACTTGCATGCCATATACACACTTCAAAGAAATTCTCGCAAGTTGTCTCGCCGCCTTCCTCCTCGGGTTCATGCTCGACCGTGAGCTTTGCGATCCGGTACCGCGGTCCATAAATATCACCCCCCGTCAGAATTCCTTTTGCATTATAAAATGGTAAATCAAATATCACATCGCCTGTAATCACGCGTATTCCTCCCATATGTTTCGTTCTTATAAATTTTACTTTTATCATTATAGCATACGGAAGCATATTTTCTAAACAAAAAAGAAACTGATTCATTTTCCTGCATCCATCTATGGAATCTCTTGTCGGTTTGTGCTAGAATAGGTATAAAAATATTGCATAATCGAGGTGCGAAAGATGGATTCCACATTGAAACGAACATGGGCTGAAATCGACTTAGATGCCCTTGCTCATAACTATAAAACATTGCGTGACCGCATTGGCGCAAATGTCAAATTTTTAGGCGTTGTCAAGGCAGATGCCTACGGACATGGCTCCGTACAGGTCAGCCGCCTGCTGCAGGAGCTTGGTGCTGATTATCTGGCGGTCAGCAGCATCGACGAAGCGATTGAGCTTCGCTTAAATGACATTACCATGCCGATTCTGATTCTTGGACATACGCCAAAGGAGCAGGTCAGCCGCCTGATTGAGTACAACATCACACAGGCTGTCACCTGTAAAGCAAAGGCACTTGAATACAGCGAAGAAGCCGTGAAATGCGGTGGCACATTGAAGATTCATATCAAGGTTGACACTGGAATGTCCCGTCTGGGATATCTGTGCGACGGGGATTATTTTGATACTGGTGTGGAAGGTATCTGTGAGGGCTGCTCGCTTCCGGGGCTTTACGCCGAAGGTATCTTTACACATTTTGCTGTCTCGGATGAGCCAGGCGATGCATGCAAAGCCTACACGGAGCATCAGTTCCAGTTATTTACTGACGTGATCAAAAGCGTCGAGGAAAAGCTCGGCAGACGGTTCGCCATCCGCCACTGTGCCAATACCGGTGCGGTTGCACGCTACCCAGAAACATGGCTCGATATGGTAAGACCGGGACTTTTGTTATACGGCTATGGAGAATTCGCAGACGAACTTGGACTTGAGCCAGTTATGAGTTTGAAGACAACTGTCAGCACGATCAAGACCTATCCAGCCGGTACCGCAATCAGCTACGGCGGCATCTATGTAACGGACAAGACAACGCGTATGGGCGTCATCCCTTACGGCTATGCCGATGGATTCTTCCGTGCCCTGTCCAATCGCTGCACCCTGATGTCGGACGAAGGTCCGGTTCCACAGCGCGGAAAGATCTGCATGGACATGTGTATGATTGATCTGACTGACAAGATGCAAATCGATGTCGGAAGCGAGATTGAAGTCTTCGGAAAGAAGAATTCCATCAACGTTATGGCAGCTCTGGCAAACACGATTCCATACGAATTAACCTGTGCCGTCAGCAAGCGAGTTCCAAGATTCTACTACCGGAATGGAAAGATGATCGAGAAGGAATTGCTGTTGCGCGGCTAATTTGTTGTGCATGTAATTACATAAGCATAAAAAGCTGGGATTTTTGTCCCAGCTTTTTGTTTGCCTTCTAGCTTCTTATATCTCATGACGGATATCAGAACCGATACCCCGCTGCAATTTTATCCGCTCGTTTTCTGCTTCCACATTCATCTTGGAAAGAATAACCAGAATCAATACATCGAAGATCAACGGCAGCCACAGGTACATAAACTGCATCATATCCAATGCAGACTGCGGCTGTGTCGTATTTGTTCCAACATAGCCACTCAGTTCCATCAGCCATCCAACAACCGCAGTTCCGATACCTCCACCAATCTTCACGCCCAGCGAAGTACACGAGTACATCGTTCCATCAACATGCTTTCCCTGTGTGAGATAGGTGTATTCCGAACAGGATGCGATCACCGCATTCATATCGCCCTGCCATGGACCCTGCCCGAGCGCAGCAACGGCTGTAAATACAAGCATCAATGGCACATTGCCGATATAACCTGCCACGACAACCAGTGCCCTGCCAATTACAGCAAGCATATAGCCTCGCATATTTAATTTATACATGCCCTTCCATTTTCCTACCAATGTCGGCGTGAAGATCAACGCAATAATCAGAGGAATATTGACCGCCCATGCAAACCATCCGAAGAGGTTTTTATTTTTAAGCACCCATGTCATATAAAACAAGCCAGCACCAATCATCGCACTGTACAACTGCTGTAAAATGTATGTCCCACAGATCATCATATAATATTTGTTCTTCACAAGCAGCTTGAACGCCTGAATCAGTCCATACTTTTCTTCATTATCCTGCGTTTTTCCCTCATTCAGCTCTTCCTCGGAAAGTTCCTTCACGGAGAGACAAGAGATTGTATTTACCACCAGTCCGATAACCGCATAGATAATGGCAACCAGTCTCCATGCCGCCGCATCACCACCACAGCGGTCAACAAATCCAACGGTAATCGACTGGATCAGTAGACTTGTCGAAAATGCGAAGATAAACCGGTAAGAACCCATCTGTACACGTTCCTTGCTGTTCTTCGTAATCAGCGATGTAAGTGCCGAATACGCGATATTATTTGCCGTGTAAAAAATGCCGTTCAACAGTGTGTATGCCAGAAAGAACCACGTATACTGTGCTGTCTTGCCAAGGCTGGTCGGTACCGCAAAGCATGCAACCAGCGTGACTGCGCAGCCGATATATCCATACAGCATCCACGGACGTGCTTTCCCAAGCTTGCTGTGTGTCTTGTCGATCAGTGAACCAAAGAAAACATCTGTAAATCCATCCAGCAACTTCGAAAATGCGATCAAAGTTCCAACTATTCCGGACGCAAGCCCAACCGTCTCGGTCAGATAGATCATGACAAACGATGTCAAAAATGCATACACTACATTTCCGGCGATATCGCCGGAACCGTAGCCCACCTTGTTATACCATTTTAAATATTTTTTCTCTTCCATAGCTTTTCTCCTCATATCATCCCTTCACATACGGAACAAGTGTAAACCCAAACTGAAATTCCTTCTCATCGAATCGATATGCCGCAAGCACCTCCGGTCCACAGCTGTTGGAGCCAATGCCATTTAACGCATAATCAATACATAATACCGTACTGTCCGATTCTTCCAATTCATAATTGTGTTTTGCCTGTGCCAGCATTTCCTGTGTGTAGTTTGACGCCTGAAATGAAAATGGTGTCTCAGACACTGCCGCGATTCCATACCGGCCGTTGTACAGTTCGACATAATCACAATCGAAATGACTGCCATTTTCCTGTGGCATAATGTAGTCCTCATGCAGATCCTTCACCGCACTGCGATACAATCCATGACTCGCAGCTCTGTGCTTGTCACGGTAGCTCTCCTGCGGTCCCATGCCATAATACGAAGCCTCAGAAAGATTCTTGTTGAAGAATACACGCACACCGAATCTCGGAAGTTCTGGGAACTCTGCATCCTTGCTTACCTCCATGGATGCGGTAATTCTTCCTGAACTTTCCACCTTCCACACGAGCTCGACATCCAGAATCTTCTGTACCGTTGGTGCTACAACGCCGACATGACTCATCACAATCACGCCGTACTGGTTCTGAATTGTCTCCACCTTATACGCTCTTGTGTACGCCTCGTGAAAATGTGCGTTTTCCCATTTTGCGCGGATATACATATCATTATCCGTCGGTGCCCGCCAGATGTTCAGTTCCATCGGATGGTTCAGATAGTCCCGTCCTGCATATTGAAGCTTCGTAAAAAGTCCGGTTCGTTTGCTGATTGCATATGTGAAATCGCTCGCCTTTAATGTGATCTCTGTATCGGTTTCGCTGACGCTGATCTCATTTTTCTCTTCCGCTTCTGCCAGCCATTTGACTGCCGTCTGGTTTCTGCCATCGACATTGGCAAGCAGCACCTCATCAAATCCTAATTCATGCTTTGCCGGAAGCAATGGAAGTTCTTTTTTCAACTGATACCGGAGCTTCAGATACACCTTGCCGCTCTGCGGAATGTCCAACTTAAGCGTCATCACACCGTCGCTGTGCGGTGCGATCGATACCTCATCCAGCACACCCTTTTGCACGCACAGACCATCCACAGTTATTTCATACAAGATGTCTGCATAGTCGCTTATATCATCAAAATCCATGTAGTTATGCAATACAAGTCTGCCGGTCTTCTCATCATAAGATACAACACGCACCGGACGGTACACATTCTTATATTCAAGCAATCCGGTGTGTGGTGTACGATCCGGGTACACCAGTCCATCCATACAGAAATTTCCATCATGGATTGTCTCGCCGTGATCGCCGCCATAATAATATTTCGTCTTTCCATTTTCCGCCAGTCCATGTGCAACCGCATGATCGCACCACTCCCAGACGAATCCGCCACACATCCGCGCATCCTTCTGGATTATCTGGAAATAATCCTCCAGATCGCCGGGACCGTTCCCCATGCTATGGCAATATTCCACAAGCAGAAATGGCTTGCTGCCGTCCTTCTCCAGATACTCCTCAATCTCAGAAAGTGCCGGGTACATCCGGCTGTACAAATCCAGATTTGAATAGTCATACGTCACATCGTAATTCCGATACCGCGCACTCTCATACTGCGTGATACGGGATGGATCGTATTTCTTTGTCCACGCAAGAGCCTTTTCAAAATTGCATCCATACGCACTCTCATTTCCCATCGACCAGAAAATGATACAGAAGCGGTTTTTATCCCGCGCAACCATACGCTTCACGCGATCGAGAATCGCCTGCTCCCATGCCGGATCATCTGCAATCTTCTCGTTCCATTTTTTGAAGCGGTTGTAGTCTGTATCCTCCTTGCGGTACAGCATAAATGGTCCATGCGCTTCGATATCTGCCTCATCGCACACGAGGAATCCATAGCGGTCGCACATCTGATAAAAATACGGTGCATTCGGATAATGACTCGAACGAATCGCATTGAAATTATGCTCCTTCATCAAAGTGAGATCCTTCTTGATCTTTGCAACATCAACTGTAAATCCTGTGACCGGGTCAGAATCATGCCGGTTTACGCCGCGCAGCTTGATTGCCTGTCCATTGAAATATAGCACCCTGTTCTGTATCGCTACCGTGCGCAAAGCAATCGCATCCACGATCGTCTCATCCGCGCTTTGCAGGATAAGCGTGTATAAATACGGATGTTCCGTATTCCAAAGCTCTGGGTTTGCAATTTCCAATGTCACAGTTCCAGCCTTGCTGATTTCCGTCTGTGCAACCACATTTCCTGCCGCATCCTCCACGGATACGGTAACCGGAGTCTCCTGATAGTAGCTGATATCCAATGTAATTTTCGCACACGCTTCCGTGATTTCCGTCGTGATCCGATAATCCTGCACCGCCTTTTCCGGCCGCTTCAGAAGATAGACATCCCGGAAGATACCGCTCATCCGGAACTTATCCTGATCTTCGAGATACGAACCATCGCACCATTTCAAGACAAGTACGGCAATCGTATTCTCGCCCTCTTCTATCACGTCTGTCACATCGAACTCGCTCGTTGCATGGGACACCTGACTGTATCCGGTATAGGTGCCATTCACCCATACATAAAAGCAGCTATCCACGCCCTCAAAGTTCAGGTACACCTTCGGAGCCTTCTCATCCTTCGCATAAGAAAACGTATGCACATACGCACCACACGGAATATCCTGCGGCACATACGGCGGATCAAACGGAAATGGATAGCGGAAATTCGTGTACTGATGCGTGTCATAGCCTGCCATCTGCCAGACACCAGGCACGGGAATCTCATCAAAATCCGACGTATCATAACCGCTCTCATAAAATGCATCCCTCACATCATAGATGCTCTCAAAATACCGGAATTTCCACATGCCGTTTAACATCTGTACGCGGTCGGATGCCTCCCGATGCTCTACCAGATCCTCCATTCGATGGGAAGCTGGTATATAATACGCTCTTGGCGGCATCGTATGTTCATGTAAGAAATCCAAATCTTCATAATAACGTGGCACAATCATAAATCGTCCTCCTTGTATATGTATTTTTTTGTTTTAAATGAGCCGTTCATTTTTCTGCCTTTTCGTATTGTCTGATATTATAATACTGGTTTCCGTATAAAAAGTCTATGAACAGGAATGGACAAAATATGGACGAAATGATACAATGAGCATTGCGATGGGATGTGCTTGCACATACCAGCATAATGCGAATACAAACATGGAGCCGCAGGCGACATGATACAATGAGCAATAGGAGGTGTCCCTATGTATATCAATACCGGTTACTTAAATCATTCTCATCAGGATTTCAAGGACAAGAGCCGCCCGCTCATCGTCGGAAGCTGTGGCATCTATCGTCTGACCGACGATCCGAAGATGCCGACCTACCGTCCAAAGGGACGTCTGGATTATCAGATTATCTATATCGCGTCCGGGCTTGGACATTTTCATTTCGATAAACCGGAAAATGAGACGATCGTCCCTGCCGGAAATATGGTGTTGCTCCGTCCAAAGGAACTGCAGAAATACGAATATTATGGCGAAGATAAAACCGAAGTTTACTGGATTCACTTCACCGGTTCCGATGTAAAAAATATTCTGCGAAGCTATGGTCTGCAAGATAACCAGAGAGTTTTCCCCGTCGGTTCCTCGCTCGAGTACGAGCGGCTGTTCAAACAGATCATACAGGAATTACAGCGTTGTCAGGAACACTACGAGGAAATGCTTGCCCTGCTGCTTCGCCATCTGCTTATTGTATTTCAGCGGGAACTCACACGCGTGCATATTCTGAAAAACGAATATCTGGATCGGGAGATGCACAGTGCTGTTACCTATTTCAATGAGAATTACAATCAGGATATCAGTATAGAAAATTACGCCCAGACCAGGGGCATGAGTGTGAGCTGGTTTATCCGGAACTTCAAGAAATACACCGGCATGACACCGATGCAGTTTATCGTATCGCTGCGCGTCAACAATGCACAGATTCTTCTGGAGCAGACCAATTATTCGATCTATGAGATTGCGAAGATCGTCGGCTACGATGACCAACTCTATTTCAGCCGGCTGTTTCGCAAACAAAAGGGGTTCTCTCCTTCCCAATACAGAAAGAGACAACCCCTTGCCTAATTTCAGATTACAGTTTCTTCAGGAAATGCTCCCGGTTCGGGTATTCCGCCCGGAATGCCCGCTTCGCGGCCTCCTGCAGCAATGCGAATTCCTTCTCCATATGCAGCATGTGCGGTGCAGTAAATGCAATCACACTGATCTGTTCTGCGATTTTCTTTGCCACGCCCTCATCCGAAAGCTGCCCCATGCCGAAGACGATCGACGTAAACCCTCTGCCGTTTCTGCTTACATCGATGAATTTCCGGAATGCATGCGTCATCTCAGACAGCAGGATTTCCTGTTCTGCTTCCGGCCGCTTGTCTGCATCAAACAGGCACAATCCGGAGACGGTCTCAACTGCCTGCTTGCGCTTCTGTCCACCGATATCATTTGCCCCGCTCTCCGCAATATATTTGAGTTGCATCAGATATCCGACGAATGCATCCGTCTTCGGTTTGCGCTTTCCGTAACGCGCCACCCAGAGTTTCTTTATAAACGCCACATCCACTTCTTCCGGATTTTCTGCGGAATGATTTGCCATTTCACTTGCGTTCACAGTTTTATCTGCATTCGTATTCAATATGTCCAGCCGCTTCTCCGCGTCCATTTCGTTATAAAATTGCTCTAACCATGTCTCCTGCATATCTGTTCTCCGTTTCTTTTTATACTGCCGATCAACATCTGCCATCCATTTATCCGCGCGTCCAGTCATCCGCGCATTCATTCATCCGCGCATTTAGTCTTCAATGCATTCTTCTGTACATTGATTTTTTCAGAATTATAGTTCTGACATCCTACTACTTTCCGAGGAATGTATCTACGTTGTCCCCATCAACCTTACGATATTGTGACATATAATAGATGTCATCCTCCAGTCCATACCCTTCGATATCGCTTCCCTGAAACAATGCGACCGTCAAAAGTGCGATCATCCTCGCCTGATCTTCCTTATCGTTATAGACCGTTCCCTGCATCGTACCATGTTCCACTGCCTCCAATGCATCGGTCAGACCATCAATGCCGAAAATAATCGGCCGCTCCGCCTGCCTGTAGCCGGCATTTTTGTACGCCTCAACAGCCCCCAGCGCCATCTCATCATTGTTCGATAAAATCAACTCAATCTCGGAACCATACTGATCGATCAACTGACTCACCCGGTTTTCTGCCTGTGCCCGGTTCCAGTCTGCAAACTGATAACTGAGTTTCTCCAGTTCTATTTCATTCTCAATCATCGTCTTAACCGACAGGTCTGTCCGGCTGATTGCATCCTGATGTCCGGCTTCCCCTTCTAAAAGCACATATTGGATCTTCCCATCGCCATTCTTATCGACCTCCGGGTGATTCTTAATATATTCCGCTGCAATCTCGCCCTGCATCTCACCGGACTGTGCCGCATCACAGCCAACATAGAAAAGCTTATCCCACTGAAGAAGATCCTCCTGTACCGGTTCCCGGTTAAAGAAAATAACCGGAATATCATTCTGCCGCGCCATACGGACAATATTCGACGGGGCTGTCCGGTCAACCAGATTCACGCACAAAACATCACATCCGGCGTCAATCATTTCCTCAACGATCTCGTCCTGCTCCTGCTGGTCATTGTCGCCGCTTCTTACAGATACGATTACCTTCATCGTATTGCTCTCTTTTGCTTTCAGATTACTTTTTATTATATCTGTCATTGCATTGATAAACGGGTCGTCCGGTGTATATGTCACGACACCAACACGCAACATATGATCGGCTTTTGTGTCCTGCTTTCCGCAGCCTGTCAGTGAAATCAAAAATACCCACACGCACAACCATGCTATCATATTCTTCTTTACGTCTCTTCTACTCATACGAATACAAAAACCTTTCTATCTCATCCGAGAACAAATCTTCTTTATAAATAACTTTTACTTCCTTCTCATGGCTCTTCAACGTGTAAAATGTCCGTGTCAGTTCTTTTTCAATTTCCTCGACACTCTCATAACCAATCCCGTATCCATCCGGGATTACCAGACACTGCACCTGTCCTGCATCGAGCAGTGCAATCGATTTCATGCTCGTACCAACGCCAAAGATCTTCGCATCCTTATACACACCATTTTCCGCGTGTTCACCCAGCGTATCCAAGGCTTGCGTATCCATTACCACCATATAATCGACGGACTCCTGTGCATCAACAACCGCACAGATATCCGTGTCACTTTCTTCATTATACTCCCATGCAATCTCGCAATCCTGTTTCTCCAATGCGTCCTTCAGTCCCTGGATACGATTCACACTTGCCTCCGTCTTGGATCGTCCGGCAATCACGCCAATTCTTTTTCCTTTCAGCCCATCTTCGTCCTGCGTAATAAGCTGCGTGCCAAGTGTGTATCCAATCTGGTAATTATCCGGTTTGACTGTCGCATACCCGCTTGCCCCTGGCTGTTCACCGGTATAAACATCTTCTGTCAGAAGTACAAATGGCTTCTTCTGCTCGCCGAGCCAGTCTAACATCTCCTTCGTATCTGTGCCCGGTGCCGGACACAGGATAAATGCATCCACATCGTTTTCCAGCTGTTCCTCGATCAGCTCCCGCTCGTCCTGCGCGCTTACAATATCATCCGTATTACAGATGATCAGATGCAGATTATTGGTTTTCGCAGACTGCTTTAATCCATTGATTACACCTTCCCACCGGGTGTCACCGGAATTCTGCAGGATAACCGCTACACGCTTTTGAGCGACATCCTCCTGGAAGATTTTATGTATGAAGAAGGCTGCGAGGACAATCAGAATAAGCTCTGCAATGAGAAATGTTAATTTATCTCGTTTCATCTGTAGCCCTCCCATTTCTATAGCTCTGCGCCTCGAGCTGCTGCCGGTTCTCCTCCGTAAACGGAATTGCCGGAATGTGTATCACAATCTTCGTTCCTTCATCCGGCTCACTGTAAACAAGAAGACCATATTCGTTACCAAACATCAGCTGAATCCGGTTGTGCACATTGATGAGTCCTACCCCGGAACCATGCTTTGGTACTTTATTATTATCCTTGAGGACATTTTCAACCGTTTCCTCACTCATACCCATGCCATTATCCTCGACCGAGAGATAGATATCATCTCCCTTTTTCTCGCCGCGTACCGTAATCATACCGCCGTCATCCTCGTCCATATTTCCAACACCATAATAGATTGCATTTTCCAGAATCGGCTGTACAATGAGTTTGACCGTACAGTAATCATTGACTTCCTCATCAATATCAAATTCCACGCGGAACCGTTCTTTATAGCGCACAAGCTGGATATTCATATAGCTCCGGCTGTGCTGCAGCTCATCCGCGATCCGGATTACGGTTCTTCCCTTTGACAGACTGATCCGAAGCAGTCTGGCAAGCTCCGAAATCATGAGAACCGCTTCCTTATTCTTCTGTGCCTCAACCATCCATGTAATCGATTCGAGCGTATTATATAGGAAATGCGGATTAATCTGACTTTGCAGTGCATCCATCTCACTCTTTCTGCGTTCAGTCTGTTCCCGGATAATCTCCTGCATCAGATTCTCTATCTGTTCATAGGACTTCTTGACCGAATATCCGAGATGCCGGATCTCTGAAGAACCACCAATATAGATATCCGTATCCCCACCTGTCTCATATGCCTTGACTGACTCATTCAGCCGCAGAATCGGACGTGAAATCTTTCTTGATATGATCCGGTTTACTTCGAGCAGCATCATCATCAAAATCAGAATGGCTGTGATAATATAATACCGGAACCGGTTGATATTTGCTGTCTGTACACGCTCCGGAATCACACCGACCAGCTTCCAGCCGGTATATGCCACACTACTCACAACAACATTTCCCGGTCTACCGTTCAGCGAAAGCTCATACGTTCCGTCTTCTAATTGCGATGTCATCTCACAGTTTTCCGAAAAATATCCACGGTCAATATCTGCACGTCTCGGATGGTAAATCATCTGTCCATCCCGGCTGCAAAGGTAATAATAAATACCGTTTGAGGACTCATTGATCCGCTTCATCGTATTGGATATCACAGAATATTTCATATCTACCAGCAGTACACCACTGCGCGGTTTTTCCCCATCGTTAATATCCACGGAACGACTAAGGGAAATAACCCAGTAATACCGGTATGTGCCATCGGCAAACAGATTCTGGATGTGCGGCAGGGAGAAATGCACATTCTCAATCTCCTCCTCTGCATTTGTATACCAGTCCTGTTCGGATGCCTTTACGCCCTTCTTGCGTTCTGAAACCGGCTCTGCCACAAGCTGTGCCCCATTGCTGTCATACAGCGCCATGCTTTGAACCTTGTCTGTGTTGATTTCATAAAGCAGACTGAACTGGCGGTTAAAATCATCACTGGAGATATCATTTTCCTGAATGATATTGTAATTCACAGCATTCATTATCTGACGGACATTCAACAACTCCGCATCCAGCTTATCCACCGTGCTTTCGACCATGCTCTCTGCGTTCGACACAGCAGTCTGCTTCATCGCCATTTTGAAACGATTGTACAGCAGCAGACCAATTGTAATTGTCGTAATCAACGTAAGTGCAGTAAGAACCGCCATGATGATTGACTGTATATCCAGTCCGATAAATCTTCTATGATGCGTCCAGCCCTGCTTTTTCATCCACCTTTGAAGCCAGCTTTCCTTCTTTTGCAATTTTCCCATCTCTCTTGTTTTCAATCCATTTCCCCTATTTTTTTCTTACTGATTCGTATGCTGTGCCCGGTACTTCGACGGTGACACGCCAAATCGTTTCTTGAATACATAACTGAAATAATTCGCATCCAGATATCCCACCCGCTCAGCAATCTGATAGCTTTTCTCATTTGTTTCCAGTATCAGTGTTGCCGCATGATCCATCCGGTAATCCGTCAGATACGTAATAAACGCTTTTCCTGTCTCCTTCTTGAACACCGACGAAAAATACGAATTCGATACCCCAAGCACAGAACAGATCGTGTCCAATGACAAATCCGGCTCCATATATCGCTCACGTACAAGATTCTGTGCATCGGTCACAAGCCGTCTCGATGTACTGTTTCGAGCATTTTTCAACTGTTCCCCAAGCTCTACGGAAACTCCCTGCATCCATGCCGTAAGTGTACTCTCATCCATCTGCGGAATCGTCTCGTAAGGATTCTGGATTCCGTGCAGATAATCATTAAAATCAAGGAAATTATTTGCACAAAACCTGTAAAATGCTCCCACCATCTCCATGATTGCAAGATTATACTGACTGACCGTCTGTGCATTGCTGTGCAGCTTTTCTATTTCATTTACAACGACCTTCTCAATCTCTTCCTTTAACCCTAAATGAATGGCTTTGAACAAATCATGCATTCTTGTATCTTCCGGCTGCAAGGTCGTTTCCTGTTCCTTCGGTGCAAGCTCGGCAATATTGATCGCGCGTTTCGTTCCATACAGTACCCTGTATGATACTGCCTCTCTGGCACCATCGTAAGACGTTTTAATATTCGCCATATTGTCGCATACACGACCGATACCTGCCGTAACCACCGCCCCCATCACACGATAAGCCCATTTGCAGAATCGATCACACGAATCCGTAAACTGCACAATCGCGTCCTCCGATGAAAGCTCTATCAGCATCAGTGTATTGCCAAGATAAGAGAATACCCGGCTCTTCCACTCTGTCGCAAGCCGTTCCTTGATCTCGTGTTCAACAGACATTGCAAGCAGCAGCGGATTCATGCCGTCCGGCACATGATGTTCTGAAGTGTGGAAAATTGCACATCCATAATATGGTCCTTTCATATCAATCTGATATGCGGCAAAAAATTTCCCACAGTTTTCTTCTGTTACCCGTCCCTCAATGAGAGATACAAAGAAGTTATTCTGCAGTACCGGAAGTGCTGCATTGAAATAATTCTCCAGACGTGTTACATTCAGTTTTTCTTCCCGTTCCCGGTCCAGTGTGTCCTTCAGACGTTTCAGGCAATCAGACAGTTCCGTTGCATTTATCGGTTTCAGCATATATTCCTCAACCTCCAGATGCACCGCTTCCTTTGCATATTCAAACTCATCAAACCCGGTAAAAATAATGATGTGAATGTTCTGGTAATCCCGGTTTAAACGACGGGATAACTCCAATCCATCCATATATGGCATCTTGATATCTGTAATCACGACATCCGGTTGAAGCTTCTCTACCAGTTCAAGTGCTTTCACTCCGTTGGTTGCGTTACCAACAACGGTAAATCCAAGGTCGTCCCATTGTATGCGTTGTTCAATTACTTCGATGACTTCTGCTTCGTCATCCACCAAAAGCACTTTATATTTTTCCATGTTGCACCCCACTTGTTATCGCCTGCCGGGTAGGTTTGGAAGCATCTGGTCTTGGGTTGGATTGATTTTCCTATCACTTCATTCCATATACAATGTATTGAAACTAAGAAGTACTACGATATTCTGCTTCCAATATTCATCTCGCACGCAACCGCCGCTGATTCGACATCCATGTCTCAACAGCGGCTTGTTTGAACATCGTGTTCAAACATTGCTGAAATCAAGCAGAATATCAAGTACTTCTAAGTTCCAAACATATCGTATATGTTCACGAAGTCATAGAAAAACCAATCATCCACATATTCAAATGATTTCCGAACTACCCGGCAATTCTTATTGTTCTTTGTTGTTTTATTGTCCTTATTATACCAAAGTTATCACTATAAAGATACTAAATATCTGGCTGGTTGCTTCCTTCTATTGCTCAATTGGGGATTTTTCCTCTATTTGGGGAATTTACTCCAACTGACTTGTTTCCTACTCCTGCCTTATTGGGGGATTTTCCCTCATTTTCAAGTTTTTGCTCCAACTGACTTGTTTCCTACTCTTGTTCGATTGGGGATTTTTTCTCTATTTCGAGAATTTGCTCCAACCAGCTTGCTTCCTGTTCTCGCTCAATTGGGGATTTTTCCTCTATTTGGGGAATTTGCTCCAACCAACCTGCTTCCTGCTCTTGTTCCATTGGGGGAGTTCCCCTCATTTTCAAGTTTTTGCTCCAACTGACTTGTTTCCTACTCCTGCCTTATTGGAGGATTTTCCTCATTTTCAAGTTTTTGCTCCAACTAGCTTGCTTCCTACTCCAATTCATATATTATAAACACAAAATAAAACCAGTATATATGTGGCACTGTTTTATTGCGTTTTGACATTATATACAATATACAGGAAAAGCCGCCTCTCCATCCTCTTCGATAGACAAGGCGACCCTTCCTTCGTTTACAACTTTATTTGATTCCTTTGATTACTTCTTCTGAACATACTTCAGACAGTCAAGTGTTACAGCTGCAAGGATGATAATACCTTCGAAGATAAACTGAAGGTTTGTATCAATACCAAGGATTGTCAGAGAGTATGTAAGGGATGTGAAGATCAATACACCAGTTACAACACCGGAGATCTTACCGATACCACCTGTGAAGGATACACCACCTACTACGCAGGCTGCAATTGCATCCATATCCCAGCCTTGTCCATATGCGGCACTACCGGATCCAACCATACGGTTACACTCAAGCCATGAACCGAATCCATAAAGGATACCTGCTAAGATGAATGCTCCCATTGTTACCTTGAATACGGAAATACCAGATACAGAAGCTGCTTCCGGATTACCACCAACGGCGTAAAGGTTCTTACCAAATGTTGTCTTGTTCCAGATGAACCATACAACAATGATTGCTACAACTGCCCAGATAATGATGGTTGGGAATCCACCAAGATTTGGAATAAACATGTTCGGAATACTTGACTCAATTGCACCGAAGGATACACCCTTTGTTGCGTATGTAACAAGTCCGAAGATAATCAGCATGTTCGCCATGGTTGAAATGAATGGATGCATCTTATACTTCGCCATGAAGAAACCGGCAATACTTGCAAATACGGTTGTAAGTATGATACATGCAACAAGTGCAATAATGGCTCTGCCCGCTACCGGAATACCTGTAAAATCAAAGATATGTCCGAATACGCCACCGGTATTTACACCGCTGTGCATGATGATAGTTGCGGTTACCATACCCATACCTACCATACGTCCGATGGAAAGGTCGGTACCTGTTAACAGAATCAGACCGGCAACACCAAGGGCTAAGAACATACGAGGGGAAGCCTGCTGCAAAATATTCAGAATGTTTGTTAGTGTCAAAAGTTGTGTATGCTTTACAATTGGTGTGATGATACACAATGCAATAAAGATGAGTAAAATTACAATGTATAGACCATTCTTATACATAAACTGTGTTGTATTGAATGTGTACTTGTAGTTTTCTACCTTCTGTGACTGCTTCTGTCCAAATGTATATTTCGACATACGAAGCAGATCGATCAAATGAAACTTATGTGCAAATGCATCGTGCTTTCTATCCTTGATTTCCTGCAATTTAGACTCATGTGTCATCTGTGCATCGAACAGGCGGTTACGATATACATACTTCTCATCCTTGATTTCCTCAGAATCAGAAAGCTTTGCCAAAGCCTGCTCGTGCTCTGTCTTAATGGTTGCCACAATCTTGTCATAAGAGGCATTCTCTGCTGCCTTCTCTGCCTCACAGCTCGCAACTACCTTCTCATAGTAGTCACTCTTGTAATGCTTGGAGAGATAGCTCTCTGCATCGGAAATGAGCTTGGATACCTTATCCTTATTTGCAGATTCTACAGATTTTGCTTTCTCTAAGTCCGCCTTATCCTTCGCAATAATCTTTGCTCTCTCTTCCTTTGTTAAATTCTTATCTTCCTTCGCAATTGCGATATGGTTCTTTAAGCTTCGAACCTTGTCAGATCCATCTACACGAAGTGCATCGATCTGCTTCTGTATTTTTCCTACATATTCATCAATCGGTTTCAAAAGCGCTGCTTCCGCTTCTGCCGAAAGGATCATACTTTTATCTGCCATCGCCAAAACTCCTCTCTATTACAAATATTTCGCACTAAGCTTTAATAATTCTTCCTGATTTGTCTCCTTCGTATTGACAATACCTGCCAGATGGCCGTTCGACATAACGCCAATACGGTTTGTGATTCCGAGAATCTCCGGCATCTCAGAAGAAACAACAATAATTGTCTTACCCTGCTTTGCCATGTTAATGATCAACTCGTAAATCTCATATTTTGCTCCAACATCAATACCTCTTGTCGGATCGTCCATCATAAAGATGTTCGGAGACCGCTCCAACCATTTACCGAAGATTACCTTCTGCTGATTACCACCAGACAGATTTGCAATCATATCATCCGGTCCCATACATTTCGTATGCATGACCTTGATTTCCTCTGCGGTTGCCCGCACCATGTCATCATGTGAGAGTGCAAGTCCACTCTTATAATGATTCATATTTGCAATGGTTGTGTTAAATGTTATATCTGCTTTTAAGAACAGACCATTTGCCTTACGTTCCTCTGTAATGAGGGCAAATCCATGATTCATCGCATCCTTCGGAGATGCAAAATTCATCATCTTACCATCATATATAACGTTTCCGGCTGCTCTTGTACGCATACCAAATATCGTCTCAAGAAGCTCTGTACGACCTGCACCGACCAATCCATACAAACCAAATATCTCGCCTTTTTTCACATCGAAGGAGATATTCTGGAGCTTCGGTGCATATTTTGTTGAAAGGTTCTGCACGGAGAGAATCGTCTCTCCCGGTGTATTATCAACCGGCGGGAATCTGTTATCCAGAGAACGGCCTACCATGGCTGATATGAGTTCATTCATGTTTGTATCTTTGCTGTCCTTCGTCATTACGAGACTACCATCCCGCAATACGGAAATCTGGTCGCAGATCTCGAAGATCTCGTCCATCTTATGGGAGATATAAATCAGGGAGATTCCCTGTGACTTCAGCTGACGCATCATCTTGAAGAGCTTTGCTACTTCCGGTGCTGTCAGGGATGAAGTCGGCTCATCCAATACAATTACCTTTGAATTGTATGAAATTGCCTTCGCAATCTCACACATCTGACGCTTTGATACAGACATCTTCTTCATCGGCTGTGTAAGGTTCACTGTGATTCCAAGCTTTCTGAACAGATCAGATGCTTCTTTTTTCATTCTGCCCTCATCGACCACGCCAAGCGAATTCTTTGGGTATCGACCGAGGAACAAATTATCAATTACATTTCTTTCCAGGCACTGATTTAATTCCTGATGTACCATTGCAACTCCGTTTTCGAGTGCATCCTTTGGTCCAGAGAAATTAACTTCCTTGCCATCTAATACGATTGTTCCTTCGTCCTTCTGATAGGTTCCGAAGAGACATTTCATCATTGTCGATTTTCCGGCACCATTCTCACCCATAAGTCCCATGATGGATCCTGGCTTCACATTCAAATCAATGTGGTTAAGAACCTTGTTTCTTCCGAATGATTTACTCATGCCATGAATCGATAAGATGTATTTATTCTTATCATCTGCCATATCTCTACTTCCCTTTCTTAAAAAGAAGGGTATCAATTTTAGGTGACACCCTTCTTTGGTTAAATCATTTACCGTTCGTTCAATCAGTTCTCTTACTTGTTAAGAATTGATGTGTAAGATGCTGCGTTGTCTGTCTTAACCATGTTGATTGCAAATGCATCGTACTCACCAGGGTTACCAAGACGGTTTGTGATGTTAGACTCTGTCTGACCATCACCACCGATGTAATCAACCTTCAGGTTCAGAAGATCATCGTAATTCTGAAGAAGTGGCTGGTATGTTGAGCTTAAGAAGTTATCAGAAGCGTTGTAGATATCAAGCCATACCTTCTTCTCTGGGCTCTTGCTAGAGTCGAGCTGCTTAGAAACCTTGTCATAAACCTTTGTTGAATCTGTGAAATCCTGGTAGTTATCTGCTGTTACTGCAATGTTCAAAGCGTAGTAAGATCTCTCTTCTGCTGAGTATCTGTAATCAACACCCTCATCAAGCTTGTTACCAGCTTCATCTGCTGTACCGATACCTGTGTCTACATCTACGCCGTCAAGTGCGTTACGAAGAACACGGAGTGTAAGGTAAGCCTGAACGTCTGCATGCTGTGAAATTGTTCCGCCGTAGCCTTCTGCGATAGCTGCTACTGCATCGCTGTTTGCATCGTATCCAAATGTAGGAACCTTGTTGTCCTTTGCCCAAGCGTTGAACATTGACATTCCCATACCATCGTTGTTAGAAACAACTACATCGATCTGATCACCGAAAGAAGCTGTCCATGTACCGATTGCGTTACCTGCTGTTGCTGCATCCCATGTAGCACCTGCAGAGTTCTTCATCTCCTGTGAAGCAAGCTCACGGATTGTGTATTTCTTTCCATCTACTTCCAGTGTTGCATCCTGAACAACCTTTGCAGATCCATCTACGTTTGTACCGGCTGGTGCTGAATCAACTGCGCCATTTGCATCAACGCCTGTTCCAAGTGCGGAACGGACACCTCTTGTACGTGCGATGGAATCGTTATGTCCGATATCGCCGATTGCGAGTACATATCCGATTACGCCATCACCGTTACGGTCGATCGTTGCTGCATTCTTCTTGATGTAGTCAAGTACCATCTCACCCTGAAGCTCAGCACCCTGATTCGCATCGAAACCTACATAGTAAGTATCTTTGTTAAAGTTAAGGGCTGTTTTGTCAAGCTCTCCTGTTGATGAGTTGGAAGGCTGACGGTTGTACCATACAAGCGGCTTATCCTTATTTGCAACTCCGCTTGATGAAGAACCACCACCTGATGATCCACATCCTACCATTGACAGTGCCATTGTTGCTGCTGCGATTACAGCTAAAATTTTTTTCTTCTTCATACTCTTTCCTCCTATGAATGAAATACTTGTTGAAATGTTCCTTCGTACTTTTTGTTCATTTTGTACATTTTTTTTGAATCATTCCCTGTCTCATTGACTAAATTCATTATATTTAGAATGAGGTTCGGAAAGAATAGAATATTTTTGGATATATTAGCAATTTTTTTTGATTATATGAAATTTTTATATGAATTTTGACGAATCTGTCCGTGATCACCTTGAAATTGCACAAAAAATTCCGTTTTTCTCATGATTTTGAAGCATATTTACCAACTCTTTTCGAATCACTTCTTTCTTCTATCGTATTCTACATTTTTTTCATCTTATATTTTTTCCGCTGTCCCTGTATTTCTGTAAATCCAAATGCCAGAACGCCGACCATACCAAACGCCATCATTTTGATAAGACTTTCATAATAGGTATCCAGATTGCCAGACCACTTCATAAGCTCCTTCGCATGTACAAAACAGCTTTGGAACGAAGAAGCTCTATAGTAATGGTCTGAAAGTTCAGATGCCTGTATCACCATTGCCATGTCTACCCGGAATGCCAGATATAGCCATGCAGCTGATACCGCAACACACAACAGAAAACTTATGGTCGACAGCTTTTCGCCTTTCCACTTATATCCATAGATAACCGCGACTCCCATCGCAAGCCCGGCATAGCTTGACACGAATCCAATGCGTGCGATCAGGAAAATCAACAGCGCACCCAGAACGCCACCACCAATCGCTCCGAGCAGACCGAGTGCATAATTTTCACGCACAACATAATCCTCTTCCTGGTTCAGTTTCAACGCATATTCCGTCATCTTCGCAGATTCCTCATTTAAAAAGGAATAGCCATTCTCCACCTGATAGACATTCGTTGGCCCCTGCACGCCCCTGGCATCACAATTATAATATTGATATCGTTCAAATTGCGTGATCATACCTTCTATCAGATTCTTGATCAATTGCACGTTCTTTTTTGTGCCACCACGGACCGGAACATATACCGCAATGCTAAATCCTTTCGGTATGATCCTGCCGCCGCTCGGAAGTACCGCGCGCATCGTTCCCCACACATCGACAGATGCTGGTGTCTGATCGTTGGAAACCGAAAATGCAACCATCATCATTTTTTTGCCGGAACCAGTGCCCGGTTTCACGACATATGTATATCCCCGGTACACGCCATGCAGCTGGCTTCCCATTCCTGTCCGTGTTGCCTGCAGCTCCCCGGCTAATTTCGTTAAGATTCTTCTATTCGATGCCATCCGGCAAATTCCTCCTCTGCTTGACACTTACGTTTCATCATATTCCCTTTTCACAGGGATAGCAAGTTTTATTTTCTATACAGCCAGACGGCTGAACTCTTCCAGATTCCATACCTTCGTCACAATATCCGAATAAAATTCCGGCTCATGACACACCAGCAGCACCGAACCGTGATACTCTTTCAAAGCACGCTTTAACTCGTCCTTCGCTTCCACGTCCAGATGGTTCGTCGGCTCGTCTAAGATCAGAAGATTTGTCTCCCGGTTGATAAGCTTACACAGACGCACCTTCGCCTGTTCTCCACCACTCAAGACACGCACCTTGCTCTCGATATGCTTCGTCGTAAGACCACATTTTGCCAGTGCCGAACGCACCTCGTACTGGGAATATCCCGGAAACTCCTGCCAGATCTCCTCCAGACAGGTATTGTCCGTGCCTGCCATCTCCTGCTCGAAATAGCCCTTGTACAGATAGTCGCCCAGTTCCACCTTGCCGGATAGCGCCGGAACGATACCAAGCAGGCTCTTTAAGAGCGTACTTTTACCGATTCCATTTGTTCCGATAATCGCAATCTTCTCGCCGCGCTCCATCCGCAGATTGATTGGCTTGGAAAGCGGTGCATTCTTATCATATCCGATGATGAGATCCTCCGTCTCAAAGAGCATCTTGCCCGGTGTCCGGGCTTCCTTGAAATAAAACTCCGGCTTTGGTTTCTCCTTGGCAAGCTCGATCACATCCATCTTGTCAAGCTTCTTCTGTCTCGACATCGCCATATTTCTTGTGGCAACGCGTGCTTTGTTTCTTGCCACAAAATCCTTCAGCTCATTGATTTCCTGTTGCTGTTTGCGGTAGGCAGCCTCCTGCTGTGCCTTCTTCGCCTCATAAACTTCCAAGAACTTATCATAGTTTCCGACGTAGCGGTTCAGCTCCTGATTCTCCATATGATAGATGATATTCACAACATCATTTAAGAACGGAATATCATGACTGATCAGGATAAATGCATTCTCATATTCCTGCAGATACCGCTTCAGCCATTCGATATGCTCCGCATCGAGATAGTTCGTCGGCTCGTCCAAAAGCAGGATTTCCGGTTTCTCCAAAAGCAGCTTCGCAAGCAGTACCTTCGTACGCTGTCCGCCACTTAAATCCGTCACATCATGGTCAAGCCCCAGTTCCAGAAGTCCAAGTGCCCGCGCCACCTGTTCGACCTTCGCATCGATCATATAAAAATCGTGGTTCGTCAGCATATCCTGCAGCGTACCAACCTCTTCCATCATCTCCGCGATTTCATCGTCCGTCGCATCTGCCATGCTCTCATAAATCTCGTTAATATTCTGCTCCATATCAAATAGATACGAAAAAGCGGACTTCAGAACATCCTCAATCGTCATGCCCTTCTCCAGCACGGCATGCTGATCCAGATATCCAACCCGCACATGTTTGTTCCATTCCACCTTGCCTTCGTCCGGTGCAAGTGTGCCGGTCACGATATTCATGAACGTACTTTTTCCTTCGCCATTCGCGCCGACCAGGCCGATATGCTCGCCTGCAAGCAAGCGGAACGATACATTATTAAAGATTGCACGATCGCCAAAACCGTGCGTTAAGTTCTCAACATTTAAAATCATCTGTTTTTCCTTTCAGGCAATTGCGAAACGTATATACGTTCAACATATATTTCTATATTGATTCATTCTATATACAATGTATTGAAGTTAAGAAGTTCTAAATGTTCTAATTCACAAATCATATTATACGCCACCGCCGCCAATTCGCCATCCATGGCTCAGTGGCGGCTTGTTTGAACATCGTGTTCAAACATGGCTTCTATCTTCATAGAACATTAAGAACTTCTAAACTCCAAACATATCGTATATATTCACGAATCAATATCGAAATATATGATTATCCGTATAATTTCTCGTTTTGCAATTGTCCTCTATCTTCTCTATTTTTTTCCTTGTTTCCTACTTTCTTTCTCTGCCTTGTTTACGCCAAGCAAGCCCTTGATGATGAATCCGACACCAACGCCGATCGTGCCGAGGATCAGTGCCAGCTCCAGACCGGACATATAACGCATGGATACGTTCAGTGAAATCACAAGACATACGAAAAACGCAATGCATAATCCGATCAGTGAAAGTCCGGTCAGCATGTTCGGCTTCACAATAAATGCGATAAATGCCACAACGATGAGCACAATCAGAATACCTCCGACATTCACGCGTCCCATCCGGTAAAATAGCGTGAAGCTGCTCACAACGACGTTCTGCAAGAAGATAATCACGCCGATGATCGTAAGTACGATTCCCAATAAAAACTGTAATAATTCTTTCATTCGTTCCTCCCTATTTTCTCTTAGAAAATGATTACATACTTATGTCTGATTCTATCATACTTCGACAAAGCTGTACACACAAAAAACTGCTGCCAATGCTTGCATAACTTAACATTGACAACAGTTTCATTCTATCTTTATCAACAACTTTTATATCCTATCCATGCAGGCGTACCGCGGCCGCGATCCTTCCGGCAATCCACATGACCGACGCTGCGATCAGGAATATCAGAACAAAGCCATTCACCTTTTCTTTCCAGCGCATTGCCACGATGATTGTATCTCCGATTACAGCGATGGCAACCGGAATTACATAAAATAGATTGACTGCATTTCCTATCAGCACTTTGTACATCAAGACTGCAAACGCTGCAACAAGTGCAAGTGAAACAACCGCTTCTATCACATGAAAGAGTGTGGCTTTCTCAATCTCCGAATGATACATGACCGGAATTGCCATGGAGAATAATATCAGATAGATCAGTGACATCCATAACAATACATGGTCTTCCGCCTGTGCGTTTACGCATGCCGTCTTGATAACCAACGCGGCAATCAACATTCCGTAAGATGCGAACTGGATCCCCGGAATCGTATATTCCGTATGTACCATTCCAGACACAAGAATGACTCCCGCGGTTATGGAAAGCATCCGGTAATCAATGGAACGATACACGTTCATATTCATTGTAAATAACGATTTCAAGAACGATGCATTTCCCACTGCCAATAAAACAAGAAATGCAGCAAGCGATAAGAACACAGCCAGATACACATAACTATTGAAGCCGCTTCCGAACAGTTTCACGTCCTTATCCCTTATAGAACGCACGATGCTCTGTACGCGTTCCGCAAATAAAATAATGAAATATAACATAATCAGCCAGTTCATAACAACCGCGGACACTCCAACCCGTAAATCCATGACGATTCCTCCTTCTATAACTCCAGCGATGCAAGAATCTCTTTCAATGCATCTGCCGATTCCTTTAATTTCAGAGCCTCTTCGCCGCTTAACTTGATTGGAATATCTGTCTCCACGCCATCTGCACCGACAATCGCCGGCATACTCAGCACCACATCCTCGATACCATACGCACCATGTATCATGTGTGAGACTGGCAGGATCGATTTCTCATCCCGCATGATCACCTCGCAGATTCTCCTTACAGACATCGCGATTCCATAATACGTCGCATGCTTCCGGTTGATAATTTCATATGCACTGTTCTTTACTGCATCTGCAATCTCCCTCGTATTTTCCTTATGCTGGTAATGTCCACGCATCTCGCACATCTCGCTTAATTCCACACCGGAGACATTTGCAGATGACCATGCAACGACTTCGCTGTCGCCATGTTCGCCCACGATAAATGCATGCACACTCCGGCTATCCACAGACAGATGTTCACCCAGCTTATATTTCAGTCTGGCACTGTCTAACACTGTGCCGGAACCAATCACCCGCTGCTCCGGAAGTCCGGACAATTTGATTGCCACCTGTGTCAGGACATCGACCGGATTCGCTACCACAAGCAGGATTCCACTAAAATTCCGCTTTGCAATCTCCGGGATAATAGACTTGAAAATAGCCACATTCTTGTTCACAAGATCCAGTCTTGTCTCCCCCGGTTTCTGTCCGGCTCCCGCGGAGATAATCACGATTGCCGCATCTGCAACATCGTCATAATCTCCTGCATAAATCCGCATTGGAGAAGCAAATGGGATTCCATGGCTGATATCCATTGCCTCTCCCTCTGCTTTGTTTCTGTCTGCATCAATCAATACAATCTCTGTAAATAACCCACTCTGCATCAAAGCGAAGACGGATGCCGATCCCACAAATCCACAACCGATCATAACCGCCTTTTTTGCATTCACTTTATTATTTCCCATAAATGGTTCCCCCTTTCATATATACAGTGATTTAATAACGATAATTATTACTACTTTAGTATAATAATAATTCTATAATTTGTCAATTTGTATTTATAAAAAAACACGCAGATCACTGTCCTCTATATGTTTTGTTTCTACTATATTGTCAATAATAAAATTGTAATTCTATTTGTTTTTGAAAAATAAACACTCTTCCTCATTGCACTGTACACCATCCGAATTTCGAAGATTCAGATGGAATACGTGACCACTTTCCGGATGGCCCGCACCAAACGCCCGCGTTACATGTGCTACACCAATATCATTCATCCTCTTATCCAGTTCTATCGTGTGAAACCGCAGATCATCATTCACACTGTACATCAGATACGCTTCCGGAAAATCCGCATTCATATATGCTAACTGATCCATGAACAACTGGTACTGTTCTTCAGACACAACCAGCGTGCCATCTTTCCTGAGATACCAGTTTGAGATCATGTCATCCCGTTTTCCCATGTCGTATGCACCACAATTCAGGCAAACACGAACCGGCAGCTTATCATAGGTAAAATAATCCAGTTTCCCCCGATATTCCTGATTTGACGCAGCAATGCAATACTGCGCAGTGAGCTGTGCTCCCGCCGAATCTCCCAACATGAAAAACCGATTCATATCCAGGCCAAACACCCGCGCATGATCATCAATATATTTTACGAGATATGCTACATCCTCTATGGCAGACGGATATTTATTCTGCGGTGCCAGACGATAATTAAAATTCACAACTACGAATCCGCTTTGTGCCAAATGACAGCAATAATGGCTATACAGTTTCTTATCTCCATAAAACCAGCCACCACCATGCACACTGACAATCACCGGATATGCTTTATCCGAGTCTCCCATATAAGATGCCGGCACACAAAGATCAAACAGACTGTTCGATACATAACTGTCTGAATCAATGTCCGACGCATCCCCGGATGATGCATACATCATCTCCCTTTTCTTATCCATCTTCCAGCTATCCAAAATCGCAGCAAACCGCTCTGCATCCAATCTTTTCTTATAATCTAAATTCTTAATCTGTACAATATTTCCCGGATATTCCAGATCTTTGTCGCGCAATCCATCATTCGCCATCCACGCATGGCGCATGTTCACCCATGGCGGAAGTTTTCTGTTCTCCGCTCCACGCTTCATAATCTCTGTAACATTTATCATAACCGATTTCCTCCTCATAATCGTCCCTCTGTCTTATGTTGTCCTCTTTTTTCTCTTATTCTCATACATAGACTGATCCGCCATATTAAGATAATCCTGCAGGCTTTTCTGCTTATCCGGCGTATCTATGAAAAACGCCCCTGGTAACATAAAACCCCGGGGCGCATTCAAAAAATCGTCAGTTATAAATTAGTTACAGCGTTCATAACGAACCGTAATTGCTTTTATCTCCTTGGCTAAAGTCTTATTTAACGCTTTGCTGTCTACCCGCCATCTCCAATTGCTGCCAACCGAAGAAGGCGTATTCATTCTCGACCTGTTGTCTAAGCCAAGGTAATCCTGAATCGGAACAATACAGATTTTCGCATTGCTTCGCATGATTACGCCAATGAGCGGAATATACATTTTATCTGCCGGTGTATAGTAATCACACAGATAATCTCTTGCTTTTTTCCTGCCTTGGTCATCGACCTCCTGCCACCAGCCGACCAGTGTCTCATTGTCATGCGTGCCTGTATACGCTACACAATTCTCAATATAATTATGAGGTAAATACTCCCTCGCCGAACCCGTATCTCTTGTGTCAAATGCGAATTCCAACACTTTCGTCCCCATGAACCCGCTATCTGCAACAAGCTTACGGACTGTATCCGTTATATAACCAAGGTCCTCCGCAATCACGGATTTCCTGCCAATCTTCTTTTCGATTGTACGGAACAAATCCATGCCCGGACCTTTCTTCCAACTGCCATTTACCGCGGTCTTATCTCCATATGGGATGGAATAATATTCATCGAAGCCACGGAAATGATCAATACGTACAACATCATATAACTCAAAGCAGAATGAAAGCCGTTCAATCCACCATGCATACTCTGTCTTTTTGTGGTAATCCCAATCATAAAGAGGATTTCCCCACATCTGCCCATCCGCCGAAAATCCGTCCGGCGGACATCCCGCAACAGCCTTCGGTGTACATTGTTCATCTAACTGGAACAATTCCGGATGCGACCATGCATCTGCACTATCCAATGATACATAAATCGGAATATCTCCGATAATTTTAATTCCTTTTTTATTGGCGTAAGCCCTGAGCTTATACCACTGGTTGAAAAACTGGAATTGCATAAATAACTGAAAATCAATCTCGTCTGCCAGCTTCTCCTTATATTCACGTAAACCTTCTTCTGTACGACTATGAATTGCTTCCGGCCACTCAGTCCAGTTCATTCCACCAAAATGATTTTTTACTGCCATATATAAGCAATAGTCATACACCCACGCATCATTCTTCTTCAAGAACGCCTTATACTCTGTACTGTTCTTATGCCCGCTTCTCTCACAAGCCTTGCGGAGCAATACATACCGTCCATTATATTGTTTTTCATAATCAACAGACTGTTCGTCTGTTCCAAAGTCAACACTATCACATTCTTCTCTTGTCAATAAACCTTCGCTAATTAAAGTTTCCAGATCTATGAAGTACGGATTCCCGGCAAATGTGGAAAACGACTGGTATGGAGAATCTCCATATCCGGTAGGTCCCAAAGGTAAAATCTGCCAGAACGTCTGACCGGCTTCCACTAACCAATCCACAAATTTATATGCTTCTTTGGAAAAGCAGCCAATTCCATACTTTGATGGCAGACTGGAAATCGCGAACAATATTCCTGCTGTTTTATCCATATATGTCCTCCATATACGTCAAGGCAAAACAATTATACTCTGCGTACGCTTTCGCCCTCGATCAGATTGTGTGGGGCATAATCGTGTTCACACCCCAGTGTATAATGTATGTGCTTCATCAAAAGCTCCACACTCCGCTTCGCAATGCTGTTTATGTCCTGACCCATTGTTGTAATTCTCGGTGTGTAAAATCTCGATATGACTGTACCATCGAAACCTACCACCGATATATCATCCGGTACTTTTTTCCCGGCATCTTCTATTGCCCGAATTGCGCCAACCGCAATTGTATCTGACAGCCCGACAATCGCTGTCACATGTATGTTCTTTTCAAGTAACTTTTTTGTTGTCTCATAACCTGCCTCATACGAATACCGGCAAGCCATATAATTCTTATCCGGATCAAACTCCAGACCACTTTTTTCAAAGCCTTTTTTACACCCAAGATACCGCGAGAAACTGATCTGTTTATCTGAAATCTCGCCCCCCATTACGACAATATCTTTGTGTCCGTAGCCTGTTAAATACTGCACGAGCTCCATGGTTGCAGCCTCATCATCGACACATACGGAAGAAACATTGTCGAGCGCTAACTCCTTTGCACTCGTAGTTGCAACAACACAGGGGATTTCAAGTTCATTCATACGTTCATCAAAAAGAGCTAAATTCGCACCGAGAAAAATAATCGCTTTTGAGGTTTTGTCACGAACGAATTTTAATGCCTCTGCAACCTCGTCCCCATCTTCATCGATAATCTGGCAGGATACAACCTCGTCCAGTTCTGACAGCAAAAGTGTAATCCGGTCAAGAATCTCCATGAAGAAACTATTGTGTCGTCCTTTCATGATAATTGTAACTGTATTTCCGCCACATCGTTTCAGCTTTCTGGCATTTCCGTTTGGTTCAAAATTGCTCTCTTCGATAATTTTCAATATCTTTTCGCGTGCTTTCTCACTTACACCCGGTTGTTTGTTTATTACTCTGGATACGGTGCCAATACCGTATCCAGATAATTTTGCTATATCTTTGATTGTCATATAATCGCTCCCGTAAAATTGTGATTATATATTAACCCTTAACAGCGCCAGCCGCAACCCCTTTGACAATATATTTCTGAGCGCATAAGTAGAATACAACAACCGGAATGATTGCCATGATCAGGCATGCCATAATCGCACCCATATCAACACGTCCGTAGCTTCCCTTCATGTACTGGATAACAATGGAAATTGTCTTGAATTCCTTAATATCAAGTACAAGGTATGGAAGAAGGAAGTCATTCCAGATCCACATTGCTTCAAGAATACCTACAGAAATGAATGTAGGCTTCATCATAGGAACTACTACACAGAAGAATGTCCGGAGTGGTGAGCAGCCATCAATCATTGCAGCTTCTTCCACTTCTACCGGAATTGACTTTACAAATCCGGTGAACATGAATACCGCAAGTCCGGCACCAAAACCGAGATATACAATCACGATTCCCCAAGGTGTATTCAGATGGAGGGAGTCTGCCGTTCCGGAAAGTGTAAACATAACCATCTGGAACGGTATAACCATAGAAAACACACATAAGAGGTAAATCATTTTTGTAAAAACATTCTTAACACGGGTAATAAACCAGGCTGTCATGGAACAGCAGATCAGGATAACCGCAACTGAAAATACTGTAATAAATAACGTCCAGCCCACAGCTTTCAGGAAATCATATTGCGTAATTGCTGTCTTATAGTTTTCAAGTCCAACATAGCTTTCCTCTGTAGGCAGCTTAAATGTCTCAAGGTTGATGAACGTCTTCGACTTCATCGAGTTAATCAATACGATAAAGATTGGAGCAACAAATACAATTGAAACGAGTGTAAAAAATAATGTTGCAAGTATTCCCATCACTTTCTTTTTCATTACTGCTGCACCTCCTTATCCCTTGTCAACTTTAACTGTAACAATCCAATCGCTACTACAATTATGAAGAACACAACTGCCTTCGCCTGTCCAACCCCTTCAGCTCCTACTCTGCCATAGAATGTGCTATAAATATTCAGGGCAAGCATTTCTGTCTTATGAAGTGGCTCACCACCTGTAAGAGCAAGGTTCTGATCGAATAACTTAAACGAATTCGTAATCGTCAGGAATGTACAAATTGTAATCGATGGCATCATGTTCGGAATCGTAATTTTAAACAATCTCTGCATTCTGGTAGCTCCGTCGATCATAGCCGCTTCCTGAATATCTCCGGGGATTGCCTGAAGTCCCGCGATGTATACGATCATCATGTAACCAATCTGCTGCCATCCTACAAGAATAACCAGTCCCCAGAAACCTAATGTTTCATTCAACTTCAGGGCTGTATCAAACTTCACGAAAATACCATCAAAAATCAGCTGCCATACATAACCTAATACAATACCTCCGATCAGGTTTGGCATAAAAAACACTGTACGGAAAATATTCTTTCCTTTGATATTCTGTGTCAACGCCAGAGCAACCAAAAATGCAAGTACATTGATCAACACAAGTGAAACGATTGCAAATAAAGTAGTGAATTTGAATGATCCAAGAAAATTTGAATCTTTAAATGCTTCTATATAGTTTTGTATTCCGACAAATTTTGCATCCTTGATTGTTGTAAAATTACAGAAAGACAAGTAAATACCTTCAATAAAAGGAATAATAAATCCTATCAAAAATGCAGCCATAGTCGGTACCAAAAATATTGGCCAATATTTTTTTACTGCCTTTTCCATCTTATACCTCCTATGCCCTCGAACAACTACCTTCTAAAAAAGGGAGGAAATATATCCTCCCTTTTTAATTACTGGTTGTTTTATCAGGCTTCCTGATCCTAGTTTCCTGCTGCCTGACTCTCTGTAGCCCAGCCTTCAACGAATGCTTTCTTTACAAGATCCCAATTTGCATCTGTCTGATCGGAAGCGTATACAGTAAGAGCTGATCCTACTTCGTTCTTCCATGTCTCAGAAGGCATTGTTGTGAAGTTCCAGCTTACAGGTGTCTTGCCATCTGCAACATACTGGCTTGCGATATTCACAAGAAGGTTATCTGACTCAAGGTTCTTCTTGAATGGAGTAACAAATCCCATTCCGTCTGCTCCGGATGGCATTGCACCCTGTGAACCACAGATTGCCTTAAGTGCTGTATCGTCTGTAGCAAGCCATGCCATGAAATCTTCTGTTGCCTTGATGTCTGCTTCGGAAGCCTTAGCATTTACGCACCAGTAGTTCTCTGTACCTGTACAAAGTCCCTGATTTTCTTCTCCGTCTACACCGATATAAATCGGAAGCATTCCAAGATTCTCATCTCCGACTGAGCTTATATCTGAGTATGCCCATGTACCATTCTGGTAAAATACCGCTTTTCCTGCTACGAACTCAGCAACTGCATCATCACCGGTCTTAACACTGAGCTGCTTAGGATCTGTAGTTGAGTTATTAATGTACAGATCCCAGATCTGACGGTAGTTATCCAGGTATGTTCCCTTGATTGCCTTTGTGTTGTTGATTCCGTCTGCCTGATACTCATAGTATACAGGAAGGTTTGCAAGGTGAGTCTTATATCTCCAGTCTGATGAACCATCCATACCTGCAGATGTAAATGCATCAAATCCAAGCTCATCACGTCTTGCTGTAATATCTTCTGCTACCTTCTTCAGATCTGCAAAGTTCTTGATGTCATCCATGGAATAACCTGCCTCGGCAAGAAGCTTCTTGTTGCAGATGATACCATAGGACTCAATAACATATCCGATACCTGCTACCTTATCGCCATCCTTCAAAGCGAAATCCTCTGAAGTAAGCTGCTTGTAAACTTCTGTGTCAGACAAATCTGCACAGTAATCTTTCCACGATGCTAAGCCAACCGGACCATTTACCTGGAACAATGTAGGGCATTCTGATTTACCCATCTCACTCTTAAGAGTTGTCTCATACTGACCGGATGCAGCTGTAACAACGGTTACCTTTACGCCTGTCTCCTCTTCGTAGATCTTGGCAAGCTCCTGCCACTGGGCATCTGCTTCCGGCTTAAAATTCAAGTAATATACCGAACCCTTATCAGCCGATGCATCCTTCCCTCCTGAAGTTCCCTTTCCTCCACAACCTGCAAACAGTGACATCATCATTGTTGCAGCTAATCCTAAAACTGCTAATTTCTTCTTCATGCTTTTTCCTCCTCTAATCTTTTCATTTGCTTTGTTTATAGTTACGTATACGTTCCTTGGAAACGTTTGTTGTATCGTTTTTGGTAACGTTTCCATTTCATGAATCAATGATACAACATTTAAAAACTTTTTGCAATCAAAAAAGTCAACTTTTTGTTTATTTAGTCAAATTACACAGCAATTTTGAATTTTTTTTGTTACTTATCACCAATTTCTGCGTGCATTTGCTATCAATGGATCCTATTTTATTATTTTCCAAATATCGTTATTATATTCAGCAATTGTACGATCGGATGAGAAAAATCCTGCTTTCGCAATATTCACCATCATCTTCTGCGCCCACGCCTTACGGTCCTCATATTCCTTATAGGCACGTTCCTTGGCATCAACATAAGAATCAAAATCAATAAATGTCATGAACCAGTCTTTGTTGAGAAGCTCATTATACAAACGATGCAGCATTTCTGCATTTCCAAGTGCTATCACTGCGTCGCTGATAATAAAATCAACGGCTTCCTTCAATACCGGATTGTTCTCATAATATGTTCTTGAGACATAGTCAGCCTTCGCATAATGCTCAATCACCGAATCACTTGACTCTCCAAAGATATAGATATTGTCGTCACCAACAAGCTGATGGATTTCAACATTCGCACCATCTTCTGTTCCGAGAGTAACCGCGCCGTTCAACATGAACTTCATATTTCCAGTTCCGCTTGCTTCTTTTGATGCAAGTGAGATCTGCTCCGAAATATCACAGGCAGGAATTAATTTTTCTGCAAGAGTAACATTGTAGTTTTCTACCATAACTACGTTCAGATACGGGCTCACTTCCGGATCGTTGTTGATCAATTCCTGAAGGCACAGGATCAAATGAATAATATCCTTTGCAATCGTGTATGCAGGTGCAGCCTTTGCTCCAAATATAACCGTAACCGGCGTAGTCGGCAGCTTGCCCGCTTTAATCTCCAGATACTTATGAATAACATAAAGTACATTTAACTGCTGACGCTTGTACTCATGCAGACGCTTTACCTGGATATCAAAAATTGAGTTTTCGTTTAATTCGATTCCCTGTGTTTCCTTGAAATATTCTTTGGCGCGAAGCTTGTTCTGATGTTTAATTTCAAGAAGCTTTTCAAGTTTGTCATCATCGTCTACAAATGCAAGTAATTTTTCTAATTCCATTGCATCTTTCTTGTATCCGTCCCCAATCCACTCCGTGATCGTATCAGATAACAGTTCATTACAATAGAGAAGCCAGCGGCGGAATGTAATGCCGTTTGTCTTGTTGTTGAACTTCTCAGGATAGATTTTGTAAAAATTATTAAGCTCCGAATTCTTCAAAATCTCTGTATGAAGATACGCAACGCCATTTACACTAAATCCATAATGAATATCGATATGTGCCATGTGAACGAGATCATTCCGGTCGATAATTGCCACACTCTCATCGCTAAACCGTCTTCTTACCTTATCATCCAGAATCTCAATAATCGGGACAAGCTGCGGAACAACCTCTGCCAGATAATGTCTAGGCCATTTCTCAAGTGCCTCAGCCAAAATTGTATGGTTTGTATATGCGCAGGTCTTACTTACAACATAAATCGCCGCATCCATGTTCATCCCTTCCGCTACAAGCAGGCGAATCAACTCAGGTATGATCATGGTTGGATGTGTGTCGTTGATCTGGATTACTGCGTAGTCGAACAAATCATAAAGGTTACTTCCCTTCGCCTTACACTCATCGATAATGAGTCTTGCGGCATTGCTTACCATGAAATACTGCTGGTAGATACGAAGCTTTCTTCCATCTTCGTCACTGTCATCCGGATATAAGAACAATGTCAGGTTCTTCTCTATGTCTGTTTTATCAAACTGATGATTTGCATCTACGATGGACTCATCCACCGTTTCTACATCGAATAGGCATAATTTGTTGGTACGGTTATTGTAACCTGTTACATCAATCTCATACAATCTCGACTGCACCGTGCATTTTCCAAATGTAACAGGGTATGTCACATCTGTTTTTCTAAGCCAGCTTTGATCCTTGATCCATGGATTAATCTGCTCTTTCTGCATTCTGTCTTCGAACACCTGCTTAAACAAGCCAAGGTGATAATTCAATCCAATACCCGCACCCGATAATCCAAGTGTTGCGATTGAATCAAGGAAACATGCAGCAAGTCGCCCCAGACCGCCATTTCCAAGAGATGGCTCTACCTCAATCTCCTCAATCTCCGCAAGTGTCTTTCCGCTTTCGGCAAGCACTTTTTTGACGTCCTCATAGATTCCAAGATTGATCATGTTATTCGAGAGCAGCTTTCCAATCAGAAATTCTGCCGATACATAATAAATCTTCTTTTTCGTCTCTTCCATGCGACGGTCATCTGCTAACTGCTTTGTCAGGTTGAGCAATGCATAATATACTTCTTCATTGTTGCTTTTTGCGATTTCTTTTCCAAGCAGTTTTTCAAGTTCCTGTTTTACCTTCATCGTATACCCCTTTCGTTTTCACTTGAGCTTTTGTACGCTCTTTTATAGTAATACAATATCACGAATTGGAAACGTTTCTCTTGCAAAATAGTATCATAATATGATACTATTCTATCAATTAGGAGGGTGTTTGCCATGAAAGAGATTGTAAATCCAGACTCTGCGTCTAATATCGAATTAAATGAAAACAAGATTCACTTTCAAAATGAATATCAATATAACACCTATATATGTTCGATTCCGATGGATTTTGCAAGTGTACCGGTTCATTGGCATGACGAGTTCGAAATGATCGTTATTAAGAAGGGACACGGATACGTTACCCTCAATTTTCAGAGATATAAGGTTTCATCCGGAGATATCGTAATCGTTCTTCCCGGAATGCTTCATTCCATTGAAGGTAAACAGAATTCGACTATGGAATATGAAAATATACTTTTTTCAAAGCACTTTCTTGCCTTTGGTGCAGATGACGTGACGCAGCAAAAATTTATCGATCCTTTTTTTAACGGAGATATCCAGATTCGTCATTATCTGACACCCGGGCACGCGTTATACAAGGAAATCAGCAATATTATTGATTTATTAGATGAAAAAAGCGATGAAAGAGACTATGCGTATCAGCTTTTTATCAAGGGGGGGCTTATCCAGATTGTATACCTACTGATTACGCACCCGCCAAAAGTAAACGAGACTGCGCAAAGTGATAAGCATGAAGAGAAATTGAAAAGTATCATCCGGTATATCTCCACACATTATTATGAAGATATATCCATCGAAGAAATTGCAGAATTTTGCCACTATAGTCCATCGCATTTTATGAAATTTTTTAAGATCCATACCGGAATGAGCTTTATCTCATATGTGAATGACTTCCGTGTCACAGAAGCACGTGCAATGCTCACATCTACCAATGATTCGATTCTTGAAATCTCACAGAAATGTGGATTCTCAAATCTGTCGAATTTCAACCGGATGTTCAAAAGAAAATATGGTATAACACCAAGGCAGGTACGCAGCTGAGTCTGCCGCATACTCATTCGTATTCGTGTACCACGCGTCGCCATTTGGCTTTACTACACATGGATAAGAGTAGAAGGCAGCATTACAGAAGATACACGCCGTGAAGCCCGTGTTGCAATGATGGAAGACAATAAGGCTTCTTTGCTCCTGCTGACAAAGCAGATTGCAGAGCAGGAAAATGTTACCGAACAACTGAAAGCCGACAATGCTATGTTGTGGGTGCAGAAAATGAATGAAATTCAGTCCAGAGGTAGAGAAGTCATTTACAACGAGATTATTTACGCATAGTAAGAATTAGGGCGGTAAGCCAGCTTTTGGCTTACTGCCCTTGTTTTGCTATTTAAAAATATTTTGAAATAGCCATTGAAAAACGAATGCTAAACTGATATAAACTATTTAAAGATTATTTGAAATAGATTAGGGCGTGGAAGATTGGCTATAAATGAAGTGTTAGCTGCTTTAGCAGACGATACTCGTCTAAAAATTCTGCTAAATTTACAGGAAGGAAAAATAAGCTCAGGCGATTTAGCTATCGCATTGGATATGACACCACAGGCATTATCCTATCATTTATCAAAGCTAAAAAGGCAGACTTGATTTACGAAACTCGATATAAAAATTTTATTTACTATGAATTAAATTTATCTATCCTTGATGAAACAATTATGTGGATAAGTAAATTACGTGGAGGTCAACAATGAAAAAGAAAAAAATCATTTTTTATAGTCTTATGTTTTTGCCATTGATAGTTGTTTTGATTGCCTTACCGTTCTTACCAGAGCGAATTCCAGCTCATTATGATTTCAATAATCAAGTAACACGTTGGGGCAGTAAATACGAAACATTAATTTTCCCTGTGATCACAGTTTTATTTGGCTACTTTATGCTTGGTATGGCTAAATCCTCTTCAAAACAAGAAGAAAATGGGAGTAACAACGAAAATGTATGTATTGTGGCAGGAATTGTATCTCTTACACTTTTTAACGCTATGACAGGTTATTTCTTGTATGCTGATTTCAATTCGATTGAAAATCTTTCTTCAATTGCACTTGATATTAATCAACTTTTATTTGGACTGCCTGGTGTTGCAATGATTATATTAGGCAATATTATGCCAAAACTACGAATGAACTCAATCGCAGGACTGAGAACAATATGGAGTATGAAAAATGAAACAACGTGGAAAAAAAGCCAACGCTTTGGCGGTATTTCATTTATTGTAGGCGGGGTTATTATAATCATAGTATGCTTTTTAACGAAAGGCTTTTCTTGTTTCTGGTGGACAATGGGCATCGTAGCAATTCTTTTGATTATTGACACCTACTATACCTACACATTATCCAAAAAATATTGATATAGTAATACGTGTTTATTGAAAACTTTTATATGCATTTATCAAACACTATAGTGCTATACTAATGTTACAACATTAGTATAGCACTACAACTGAATACATAAGGTAAGAACATTAAAATGCCGATTTTCCTTGAAAATACAAGGGTTTCGGAGGATTAAATAGATAAACTGGAATTGAGATTTCATATATTCCAAGGAATTTAATAATTGTTATATTTTATTATCAAATATCTCTCAATCCCTTGAAAGCACTAAGTTTATCGCAGGTGAGCTTTCCCTTATTGTTTCCCTTGTATTATATTGTCCCGTGAGTATTTACGAACTCTGATAAGGGAAAAAACAAGGGAAAGAAAATCCTATAAAACAGTATAACACAAAATAAAAGTGACATGGTGAACTGATTGAAATGCTTCTGATTTTTGTAACTGATGATTAATCGAATGATAAGGAGATTTGATACGATGAGAACGATATTTGCAGAATACAATCCACACAAAAACAGCATTGATGTATATACAAGTGCTAGCTATATGCTCCGCATTGACTGCTGGGAAGCAGAAAAGAATTTAAAAACAACACCTGGATCAGATTGTGCATTAAATGCACTTGCTATTGATGAACCACTTGAATATGCAAGATTGTATCTTGATGGAACGATGCAAATGTGGGTAGATGCGGAAGATTCCTTAGAAATTTAATTCAAAGATAAATAAGGGACAAATAACCCTTTTAGATTTATTTGTCCCTATTATTCTATATTTTTTCACTTCTGACAATGCAGATGAAACTTTTAAATTTGGTATTTTCCAGTATCATTGTTCATTTTTTTCACTAGACAGGGCACTGTATCCATTTTGTTTGTATGTATTTTCCCCTGTTACTCAATCATAATTTCCTTGATAGAAATCTTCTTAATTTTTTCAGAATATATATACATCATAATGTCATAAATCGTGATAAAACAAGCAAGAGAAATAAGCATAGTAGGAAAGTCAAATTTATACGTAGGTACACCCTCGACATCCTTAAATACAATATCCACCATAAGCCGAAGCAATCCATACTGATATACTGTTCCGATTATAAAACCAATATAGGACAGCGGTCTGTATCCTCCTAAAATTGCCCTGCAACATTCTTTCTGTGAATAGCCGAATACTCTCATCATAGCAATAGTTTTTGTATTTCCGTTTATTACTGTAGTTATAGCAAGAAACAGAGTTGTAAACGCTAATACAAGTCCGATGACCAACATCATCACACCCATCATTTCACTTGATAAATCTTTCATACTAAACGACATTTGTATCATAGCTGAAAAGCAAAACGAAGCAAAAATAATGAAGAATACAAGTGCCTTTTTAGATTTCAAGGTATTCCTTTTCAAATACTCTACAAACGACAATTCACTGCTTTTTTCGATTCTATGATTTGGTGTTTTAGAAGCAGTTTGCATATTATCTTTCAAAAGCAGCAACACAGGTTTTTTGAATTTGTACCAGGCATAATAAACTGAAAGTGCCGAAAAACACACAGTCGGCAATACCACAAAATAAAATAAAATGCTTGGATGAAAATTGATAGTTATCTCAGGAAGTATTTTATCTTCATTTTGTAGAGCGTAAAACCACGGCATTATAAGAAATGCTCCTGCATATCCGATTACAGTCCCAATAAATATACTAATTCCGAATACCCAAAAGCTTTTTGCAATTTTGATATTTGAATATCCCAACGCCTTTAATATCCCAAGTTCCTTCTTATGCGTGTCAATATAATGCTTAATATAAAACAACAACATAACAATCGCAGTTAAAAGCAAGCATCCTCCACTTACAAGGCAAACGACTTTTGCGGTAGAAACCTGAGCATTATAAAAAAACATTGATAATTCAGATATAATTTCACTCTCAATTAATCGAACATCAAAATAAAAGTTCAGAAACATTGTACAAACAAGAACAGCACAACAGGCTATAATGGAAATACCGATGAGTTTTGAAACATTTTTTATTCCAACGAGCATACCATCACCACCCTATCTCATAAGCAGTCTTTTGTGCTTCATTTGTGTAAATTTCAGATATTTTTCCGCTATTCATTTTTATAACTGTGTTTGCCATTTCCGCAATATTCAAATTGTGCGTTACCATTACAATCGTAAAACCATATTCCTTTTGAAGTTTACATATATAATCAAGAACCTGTCGTCCTGTTTGTTCGTCTAATGCTCCTGTCGGTTCGTCAAGAAATAATACTCTCGGTCTTTTTGCCAAAGCTCTTGCAATAGATACTCTTTGCTGTTCGCCACCCGAAAGTTCGCTGGGATATTTATGTAGTTTTTCTCCGAGTCCAACCGCTCTAATGACGTTTTTATAATCTTTATTATTTGCTAAATCAGCACCCATTTTTACATTTTTATCAACGCTCATATTGGGTAGCAAATAATACTGCTGAAAAATAAATCCGACATTTTCCTTACGAAATGAAGTTAATTCATTATCAGAAAGTGCTGTAATATCCTTTCCGTCATAAAACACTTTACCGCTGTCAGGGCGTTCAAGACCTGAAATTACATTCAAAAAGGTTGACTTGCCAGAACCAGATGCGCCGAGAATAACCACAAAATCATTATCCTCAATATCAAGACTGATGTCCTTTAATACTTGGAATCGGCTTTCTCCGTTTTGGTAGGATTTTATTATATTTCTCGCTTTAATCATTATTTTCTCCTTCCTTCAGCTTTTTCAAAATACTCATACATACCTCAGTAATCATTGTACTGATTTCTTCGTCTGTAAATCGGCACATTTTTGTGGCACAAAGCGTTGCAATTCCGTGTGTATATATCCAAAGATGATGATACAGTTTTTTCCCAGCTGCCTTGCAAATTTTGTAATCATCTTGAATTGACAATAGAATTTGCTCATAACTTTCATCTATCAGCGGAAGTACACCAGATAAGTCAGGAATTTGTTTTTGCTCCGTCATAAAGAGGAGTTGAAAAAGCTTAGGCTCATTAACAGCGAAGAGAATATATTGTGTACCCACCCCTTTAAACGGGGGCTCTGTTGTTAGTCCTTTATTGACATATTCTTTATACAGAGCTTTAGCAGATTTAATCATATCCTGCTGAACCTCCTCCATATTTTTAAATACAGTAAAAATGGGTCTTGCCGAACTACCGAGATATGTTCCTAACGCTCTTGAAGTCAAAGCCTCATATCCGTCTGCTCTGACAATATTTAATGCGGCTTCAATAATTTCTGCTTTTGTATATTTGGCTTTTGGTGGCATACTTTATCTCTCCTTTTGCTAAATCGCTTGTTTTAAATCAGCTGATTTAATTATAATTGAAGCCCACCTGAAAGTCAATAAGGCGGCAGAGATTAATTCCTTCAGCCTTATTGACTGCTTATGAAAAGATGATTTCTTCGTTCATAATATCCCAATTGCTACACTTTGTTGTATTGCGTTATGCGTTTTTCCAGCCCTTGCTTTTACCATTATGAACAGTCAGGGCGAGGGGAACATAGTGTGAAATCATATAAAGGGATAAAGCGAACACATTACAATGAATCCTTTGTTTTCAAGGATTTTGTAGGATTTTATTAAAATGCAAAGAGGTGTGATTAAGCACATATATAAAATTGTGTGTTTACAATCGGATTTTTAATAATATTCCCTTATTTCCCACCATCCCTTTACATACCACCTGATTCCAACATATACCAGTTACATGTCCATCCTCGTCAACCTCTTCAAGTGAACAAAGAAGCGGATAATCGCTGTCATCTCTAAATGCCCTGCTATTACCCTGTGATGTTATCGCGCCATACTTGCTAACAAAACTATCGTACATCCTCTGCCTAAAAAAGGTCAAAAAAATAGCCATCTGAGTGTTTTTTACCCGGATGGCTTATGTATTTATTTATACGTCTGCACCAAACTATTTAATTTTCAAATAACCATGCTTATTATAATTGAGAACTCTCGCATAGATATACTAATTCAAGTAAAAATTAATCTATTTTTCCCCACACAACCTCCTTTAAATATACGTTACCATCTTTTATATCTATTGCCTTTATTTCATACAGGCTATTAATTGCAGCTACTATTTCATCTCGCTCAATTATTTTCCCTTCATTCTGCAGGTACCATTTCTGGGCTTCATTGATAAACTGTTTTTCTTCGATTCCTATATCATATGCATCACTCTTATGTAATAAATAAACAATACGTGAATCTATACTGCTCAATTTTTGCTTAGTTGCTTTACCGATTAAAAAAATAGAAGTAATTAGTAATTGAATATAATTGAATATGCTATTTGGTTTACTAAAAGCTGCAAAAAACTCAAATCCAGCTATAATTGCTTTCTTTAAATCAACTTTTATATTACCAGGCTTATATGATGCCGCATCTTTCCCCAAGAAAATCATACCTTTTCTTGCATCGTCAGGAAATACAGTAATATAATCGTCAATTAATTTAGCACCTACTGATTCGTCTAAATTACAATTCAAGGCTGCCTGCTTCAATTCTTTTTTTAAACTGGCATCATATTCTATCGCTTCTCTTCTGTCCATATCTTAATCCCCCTTCATTTGTTGTCTCTTTTCTGTCCATAAAATTTTATCTAATTTCCCCTTCTCCATTTTTATGCGGAGTTGTTCCTTAAACTCATTATATACATCCAAAAAACAATTATATAAATGATTACCTTCTACTGTATTAAACTCATAATCGTCCCTGTCAACTAATTCAAATAGTTTATCCTTCCGTTTTTCTGGTGCGGGATGATCCAAATCATGAATCTCTGTATTATACAATATTTTGTCCGTATAATAATATAAGTTAAAAAAATCCATATATATCATTGGTGCTAAATATGTATATTCCTCAAGAATAGCATTAGATTCTCTACCCTCCATTATAATTTTTAAAACAATATTATATGCAACCATATCAGCAGCATATTCTTCTTCCTTAGTGCGTTCTTTGGAGTATTTTTTACCAATAGCAAAATACGCATGGGCCATTTCATGTGCCAGACTAAATACCACAATTGTCCAATAACAGTCCTCAGCAAGCTGAAGTATCTGAATATCGCCTTTTATTGTTTCCATCAATGCTTGATTCGCTTCAAACTCCTGCATCTCTCCAAATATACAAACATCATTCATTAAGAATAATAAATATATAAAACAATCCCCATATATATCTAAATTATTAAAATTCTTAGACCACTTAAACGTTGCCAACAGGAATCCCATTACTGTCGATTCAAACAATTCATCAATATGTATAAATACTGGATTTATTTTATCATTATAAATATAACTATTAATTGTATTTTGATAAATATTACTTAATTCAATGTCATTACCAGTATAACCATATTCTTTTGCAAACTGCTTTTTAACTATATCAAACATTGTTTGCAAATTATATCTTGTCATATTCTCTTTTAGCTGTTCTTCAGTAAAATATGTAGGAAAATATTTAAGTATCGTTTTTATACCACTCTCTTCGTCCTTAAAAGTTTCCCCAGAGAATTCAAATTTTTCATGCTCGTCCGGTGGGACCATAAATTTTTCTAAAAAAGGAAGTTTCTCGCTCCTTTTTCCCATTATTACCAATCCTCCTACGCAACAACTGTTACCCTTATTTATAATAGTAAGTTTTTCAAGTAACTACACACTTTCCAAATAATAATATTATCCAGCATGCAGGACATTTTAATCCCACATGCTGTTTCTTTATTATACATTACTAAATGTTTTTTTACTATATACAAACACAAAAGATATTTTACATTACGTTCTGTTGATCACATCCCACATATTAACTTGCTCATTTACCCATCTGTTCCGCTATCCTCTCATGAATATTAGTATTATAAAGCTTATAAAGCCCAGTATCCTTACTAATCTGATTATCAAATGGAATTACAACATTACCACATTTCAAAAGTCCCATAAAGCAGTTTTAAAGACATCTCTTTGAGGGGACATTAAATACCTACGATCGTCTTATCATTTACGAAATACAACATATACTATTCCATTATATTCCGAAATTTTTTCATCTACTTTTTATTTCAAAAATACCCATTACAAGTAGAATGCCATTAAATTTTCCTGTATTATTTGTATCTAATAAACACAAAGGAGAATAATTATGAATACCTCTCAACCAATCATTACTCTATATTTAGAGTACTGTAAAACACAAAAATGTTTAGATTCCAAAACTTTGAAAGCATATAAAATTGATCTAAATCAGTTTTATAATAGTATTGCTATTTGTGATATTAATAATATTTCAACCGAGATATTAGAAAATTATATTGGCGAACTTCATCGGAAATACAAACCAAAGACAGTAAAAAGAAAAATTGCATCCATAAAAGCCTTCTTCCATTATCTTGAATACAAGGACCTGATTGAAAAAATCCTTTTAATAAACTTCATGTAAAATTTCGCGAACCTGTTATATTACCTAAGACTATTCCTCTTAATATTGTAGAAAAACTTTTGTCTACTATTTATAATCAAAAGAATTCTGCCAAAACTAATTACCAAAAAGGGATTCTTTAAGAGATGTAGCCATCATTGAACTGCTATTTGCAACAGGCATGAGAATATCTGAACTTTGCACATTAAGAACGAATGATATCAATTTATATAATGGTAACATACTTATATATGGCAAGGGAAGTAAAGAGCGAATGATTCAAATTGGAAACATCTCTGTTATTAATATTTTGATTGAATATAAAAACGAATTTTGCCGGGAGATAGAAAACTGCAATCATTTTTTTGCAAATCAGTCAGGTAAGCCTTTAACTGATCAGGCAGTACGCAGAATGCTCAATAAATATACAACCCTTGCAGCTATTGATATGCACATTACTCCGCATTTATTTAGGCACACATTTGCCACCAGTCTTTTAGAAGCTGATGTAGATATACGATACATACAACAAATGCTTGGACATAGTTCAATAAATATAACTGAAATTTATACCCACGTTGCAACAGACAAGCAAAAAAATATTTTAACCACCAAACACCCTCGAAATAATTTCAACTTTTAGTAATAGCGAAGCATAGCATAATTTTCATGTTATATGCTTTGCTTCGCTTTATTTGCACTATTCCTGCTACATTTCAGTTATAAGTAACCCTATATTACTTACAACTGCATTCTCTAAACTATTCATATTCTCACAGAATTATTTCTAATTTCGAACAGCTACATCTATATTTCTAACAATCTCATCCACTTTGTATGAAATCATCTAATTTTTAATGGATAATATGTGATTATCTATTTTTAAATATGATTTTAACAGAAAATAACTGAAGTAAAATTAGAATTAAGAGGATTATATGGAAAACTTAAATATATTAATTGCACATGTTTCATATCAGGCATCTGCAGGTAGTTTCATAAAATTGTTACGCAATTCCAACAAATATCATTTTTATATTGTTGGTTGTGACAGTATAGAGATGGGGTATTCTAGTGGAAGTGTGTTAGTTGATAAATTCTATCATGTTACTGAAGACACTCCCGATGCGTACATAAACACAATACAAAAAATTATTAGAGAAGAAAAAATAAATGTGATTATTTCTGCAGAAGAGGATGATTTGAATAAATTTAGAGATTTTGAAATTAGCGAAGCATTATATACTTACATCCCCCCGCGAAAAGTGTTTAATACATTTAGGGACAAGCAATTTGCCACTACTGAAATTGAAACTTATGGCATATCAACACCTAAAAGTATTATAAATTATAGCGAATTTCAAGCTACTAAAATAAAAAAAATTATTAAACGAGAGAAAATTTCATGTTGTAGTCGTGGTATTACCATACTGGATCGAAATGATATAACAAAACATTTTAAATTTCATTCAAAAGATTATTTCTCTCAAGAATTTATAGATGGTGATTTATATACTGTAGATGTATTTTGCGATAAAAATGGTATTCCATGTTCTATTATACCTAGAAAAGATATTGCAATAAAAGATGGTACAACTTTCAAATGTATAATAGATAAACAAAACGAATTAATTAATATCTGCAAAAAAATATATAGTATATATTTTATTCCTGGATTTTCGAATGTTCAATTTATTATGTCTGACAGATTTTATTTTATTGAGCTTAATCCTAGGGCCGCAGCAACTATGATTGCTTCTGCGATAGCATCTGTTAATTATATGGACTTATATATATCTCATTTTTTGTTTGGTAATGCGTTACCACTATTTGAAGAAATTATGAATAACGTAAAATGGGGAAGTATTATTTCACGTTATTACAATGAAACAATTTTTATACCAGGAGATAACTAATATGCATTTAAACGAACTAAAAGATATACTAAAAAATTTTGAATCTCAAAAGTCTAATTATATTATCTGGATATTAGCAAATGTTAACGATACAATCCAGAATAAAGAATCGTTTATTAATCATGCTAATTTTTCTGAATTTTTTTCTAAAGCTGAATTTGCTTCAATCGCATCGTCAATAATCGAAAGCTTCGGATATGTCCGTATATTTTATTCTGAGACAGAATTTATGGAATATGTATTTAACAATTTAAAATCATTACCTAAAGACAATATTATAATATATAATTTTATGAGAGATGGTATTGGAGAAGGAAAAAAATCATTAATTCCTGCATTCTGTGATTTGTATGGGTTTAAATATATAAGTTCAAATGCCTTTGTAATTTCCTTGCTTAGAAATAAATTTGTATATTCTAAATACCTAGAAACATTAAAAATACCAGTTCCATTTACTTTATGTAGTAATATGATTGACTTAGAGTTATACAACAAAATAAAAGGAAAAGAAATAATTATAAAAAATATTTTTGAGTCCGCTAGTATAGGATTAAATGAGAATAATGTATTTAGAGTTACAGACTATTCCTCTTTACTCACCCAAATTAAAGAATTCAAGAAAAGAATGAATTGTAATAATTTGCTAATTCAAGAATTTATTTCAGGAAAAGAATGCGAAGTTTTTGTTGTAAAACATAAAAATAAATTTTTTTCATTTGACCCAATTATGCTTAATATAAATAATTCGACTATTATTACTTCAAGCATATCTGATGATTATGACTATTCATTCTCTCCTTTATCCGATGAATTTTCTAATAGAACATGCGAAGCTATTAAGAAATCTGCTGTAAAATCTGCAGATTTCTTAAATATAAAAAATTACGCTCGCTTTGACTATAGAATAACAGAAGATGGCGATTACTATTTAATTGATATAGCCGGTAGTCCATATTTGACAAGACATAGCTCTATTAGTTATTTGTTCACCAATGTGTTAGAGTTAAAGTATTCAGATATTTTTTTATTTATTGCTGCTTTAACAACAGACAATTATTCCCACGAGGTAAACTGTAAATCAGATACAGGCAAGCCTCTGGAAGAATAAAGATTTTTATCTTGCGGGGAATACTGTAACATATTTATTCCATATTTTCGGAAATCTGGAATAATTCTAAATTTAATTAGGTATCTTGCTGCGCTAACGCGCAAATTCATCTTTTCATTATTATGGAAGATTGATGGATAAAATGAATCTAATAAATCTATAATCTGAGAACATTTTCTCCAGTTATGGTGTTGTAGATTTAAATAAAATTCATACCATGCAAAATGATACCTATAAAAATCATTTATGTTAACATCAGTAATTTCTGAAACATTTTTGCATCCCAATGATTTCTCTAACCGGTGTTTAGTTTCATTGTATTTAGTCTCATCTCCAGCGTACAAATACATCGAAGCTATATTCATTAGTATTACATGATTTGTACCACACGGCACTGTTGTAAGCAAATGTTCAAGTTTCTGTGAAGTATTTAATGCATTTTCTTTTAGTTCGCCTTCTTCAAGTTTTTCCGTAGATTCTATATAAAGATACTCAGCTATGTATAAATTATTATATATCTTCTCAACTTGAGGTATTTCTAATTGCTTTTCTTCTATAAACTGTAATGCTAATTTACAACTTTTTATTGCTCTTGAATATTCATGAATTGCAATTTCATTTCCTGCCTTGGACGCAAGAGAAATAATATATTCGTCCCAAATTTTGTTTTCTCTAAAATAAGCAACTGCTTGTTCATAATACACTACTGCTTGTGATGGTGCAACAAATAAAAAGGCTTTTCTATTAAATATATTTATTACGTATTCAGCAAATCCCTTTTTGATAAAATGCTCATCAATATATTTTACCAAAATTAAACTTCTATCATATAATTCACAAAAAGTTTGTTTATCATTTAAAGTATCAAGAACATATGGTGCTAGATCATAAATAATTCTCAAAGAAAGGAGTTTTTCTTCATGTTTTTCTAATCGAAAATTATCTTCTAGATAAATGCTCTTTTTCAAATAAGCTTTTAACTCATTGACAATTATATTAATTTTTTCTTTTTTTATGTTTTTCCCCATGTATGAACTTCTAAATTGTAACCTTCGTAATTCTGCAGATAATACAGTACTTATTTGGGAATAGTCTATTTTGTCAAGAATTGCTATTGTCGTTTTATATTCTTCCCTATAGAAGGCATCATAGGCTGAATTAATATTTTCAAAAAGTATTTTTAACTTCTCATTACTATTATTATTATTAAAAAATAAGATTATTTTTTCTCTCTCCAAGCCGTCGGACAATAAAAAACTTTTAGAAATTGCTAACATTATCATTGCAAAAACATTTTTATTTATAGAATTATAATTACAAAATAAGTATTGTGCTCTTTCAAAATACTCAGCTTCTGCGACTCTAGATATATAATTGTAATAATCAGCTTTTTTATTTATATATGTTTTTTCTGCTTGTGTGTATAAATAATCTTTTTCTTTTTTAGAGATAAATGAGAAATTCATTGAAGATTGTACATCTATACAAAAATCTTCTTCAATAAATTTTTCATTTACTGCACAAACAAATCCTTTCTGTACATTTTTTTCATCAATATTATTTATATAACTTATCAAAGTAGGTGTAAGCATATATATACTCATAGAAGATGTTAGAATAATAGTTTTTAAGTCATCCTTGGATAAATTATATTTATTGCCTGATTGTATATAATAATTTAATTTTGTATCAATTATGTTTTCAAGACAATTATTTGTTTGCAGTTTATTTAAAATAAAATTAGAGTAGCTTTTTACTAAATCTAAATTCGTACCACAAAGTTTAATTATTTGCTTTAATTTAGATGATGTTATCTGTTCAGGATCATACTTACATATATCAACTAGGAAATGATACATATCTTCTTTGTCGTAGTCCCTAAATTTTACATTTTGCACATTATATTTGCCCAAAAAAAAGTCATCAGTACTTGTTAAAATTACTGTTATTTGTTTTTTTATTTTCTCTTCAATAAACGTTTTGTTACTAAGTAAAATATCTATGAACTCTCTGCTCTCTGATGGGAGGGATTCGTATCCTATTGCAGAAATTAATATTATTTTTTTTAGGGAAATTGATTTTAAATTTGAAATAATATAATTAATTTTTCTCTGTTCATTTTTCGTAAATGATAAGGACATTCCTATAAAATTATTTAATGATAAAGATACATTTATTTTATGAGTGGCAATGGTCTTATTGTTTTTAATAAGTGTATCAGACACAATCCTATATAATTCACACTTCCTTTTCAAGTTTTCCTCTAACTTATTTATGACATATTCTTTACCAGTTCCGTTCTTTCCAACAAATTGAAAAGAAAATGATCCCGACTCAAGAATTTTTGTTGAAAGCTTTTGATAAAATTCATCACGATTTACACATTCTAATTTGTTAATCATATTTTTAATTCCTCAAAAAGATATGAATAGCTCTAATTTTAAATATATAGTATTTAAAAGATAATCACATATTATCATTCACTTTTTTATTATATCATTATATCTATCCCTTTTCTATACATATATATTATTTATACTATAATTGTTAAAGGCAACCGGTCATTGTTAAAATGACTTGTGTATGCCTGTACCCCTGATTTCTTCCACTACACTCCATTACGATATAATAATCATCATCGTTCTCAGCCTTTATAACAATCCCCTGTGAATAATCTGTTCGCCAAAGCGGTTTAATACCATAATATGGCGCCACAAACTCATTCGTGGGGTTTGGGAACTCAACGACAAATCCATTTTTATGCAACCACGCATGATAATTTTTTATTGCTGGTGGTGGTCCTATGATTCTGAATGCCATCAATATTGCCTTTTGAAATTCCAACTCTTCTTTGATGTTTATTATGTACTTTTCTTTTGGATCAAGAGCATATCCATTTACATAATTTAGTTTTATATTTTTCATTTAGCTCCTTATTTATTTGGTCGAGTTTCAACATATGGCTGATTTTTTGACACAAATTCATCTACTTGTAAAAATGATCTGCCTAGCTCATTAAGACTTAATACCATCATATATTCAGCAACTTCTCCTGCTCGATCTATATATCTCATCGGGTCAAGTGTTGCTCGAAATTCTTCAAACGAATCTCCTACAACCAACCAATCCCCTGACTCTTTATCATACCAACAATGCAAATCTCTCCAAAGGGCAATATCATCCTCTTCAAAGAATTCCTCATCAGCTTTAAAGTTAGCCCATGGAAATAAACGAGGAAAAACTTCAGTGTATGGTGTAAAAGGAAACCAATATGGATATGAATACTTTTGAACTTCTTTACCATCATCAACTATTATCTCTGTATCCCCCCTTCCACTACTCTTATTTACCCACTCTTCAGAATGTAATTTTACTGTTCCTCCATCCTGAATAATTTTCATAAAATTTTTTTGAGAGAGTAGAAAATTATAGTTAATTACATGTTCTGGAAGGTTAGTAAATAAAAGTAATTTCTTATTTGAAGTATCATTCAAAAAAACCTGATCCAGAGGGACTCTAACAAAATAACCTTTTCCCTCCCCATTATTAGTTTTTTCAATAGTGTCTTTCGTTAACTTTTGCCATATACATACATTATCATCAGGATTATACAAAACCAATATGCAAGGTAGTGAATTCATTATCCAATAATTGTACTGTCTATCATTTATCTTTCGAAAAATAATACAATTGTCATTTTTCTCTTCAAACCAACTTCTACCAGACTTTATTTGTAGTGCAAGAAGCTGTTTGGGTTTCCCAGATGAATCTACATATTCCATATGAGCATCAATACCTACATCATCAATAGGCTGCTCCCTAAACATCCAATGATTTCGTTCTGCAATTTCACCACAATGTGATATTCCTATTCTTTCCGTCCTATTTGCCACACACTCTCTCCTCTCTAAATGTTTTTCAAACGTTTGATTAACTGTCTGGCAAACGAAAGCGCTATCTCATCACAACTATATTTAGACGAATCTATTGCCTGGATATCTGCAACTGTCGGATATTTCTCCTTTAATTGCTCTACAGAAATATTATGTAAAATAGGCAAAATTAATTTCTGTCCATTTCTATTTTGACGATTCAAGAACTCGCCAAGTTCTCTCTCGGTCCATTCTCTATCAAAGAAATTTTCTGAAATCACAATAATTGCAAATTCAGCTTTCTTAGTTCCATTAAGGATTCTGTCCTTCCAATTATCTCCCCATTCAAGTTCTTCTTTGTCATAAAATATTTTAACCCCCAACTTTTTTAGAGACTTATATAGTTCCTCTATCAAATTCTCTTTATCCTTATTAGCATGAGATATAAAAACATCATATTCTGGCAACGAATTTGCTTGATACCTTGGCACCTCCACCGTCGATATACCATTCTTTTTATCTATATAATCCTTGTCGCTATATATGCTTTCTAACGCAGCTACTAATTGATCATATTTTCTCTGAAGTAGCCATATATCTATTTTCGAAGATAATACATGATCCTTCAAATATTTATTGAAAAATATTTCAACATCATTCATCCATATTTCATGTTGCTTTTTTATATCATAAAAATTACTATTTATTGCTTCATACGATTCTTTATAAGATGTATCTGTGCCATTCTTTTTTGTTCTTTCTATTAATGTTTTAAGTTCTTCTTCAAAAGCCATCCCTTGTTTCCCCTCTTTTGTGTCATAT
>OGER01000264.1_pt1 | contig 59270 bp, 46 predicted proteins | sample 1570691 | NCBI WGS metagenome assembly OGER01 (sample SAMEA2582143, study PRJEB24529) | metagenome | biome: Human gut stool | place: China | collected 2011
GACAAGAAAAGATGAATGAGAAAAATCAGTGTTTTAAGGGGTGGGAAACTTTAGTTAATAATATTCTATTTATACTATGGCAAAGAAGATAAATATTAATACTCGTTCTGATAACGAATGGAAGGAGCTTCTTGCACGTTATTGGAAAATTGAAACAATAAGCCTTGAAAGCCCTTTTAAGGTAATAGCAAAGTTCGTAAAATCCCCAAAACGAGATGTTAATAACAGAGAATATGGCTATTTCGAGGATGTAAGAAACCTCGATGGTGATCTATTGTATTATCCCATGAACATGGGAAAAGTTAGAATCTTTTGTCCATACAAAGAGAGCTTTGACAATGGAGAATATTGGCTGGTTAATGTCAAATTAGACGCATATATAAGAAGGGAAAAGCATTCTAATCCTTTCTTGCTTACACTAGGTGATACTATTGTTGGCAAGCCTAAGTTACAACTTGTAGATAAGTTAAATAAGGAAAGACTAATCCATGATATCTTTACCGAGACAGGGTCAACACCTCGTGATGCAAAAAATATTTCCAATGCTTTGCATGCAATTATGGGTGACCTCTATACTGAAACCGAGCGCTTTGTTTTTGAACTTTTACAGAATGCGGACGATCAGCCCAAAGAAGGAAGTTTAGTATATGTTAATTTAAAAACATTAAACGAAACCCTGTTGTTCTTACATTCTGGAAAACCGTTTTCTGAGGCAGACGTAGAAAGTATATCTAGCATTGGAGATAGTACAAAGAAGAAAGATTCTGAAAAAACAGGTTATAAAGGAATTGGCTTTAAATCAGTTTTTTCAGATGCTGAAACCGTGTTCATAAACTCAGGAAACTTTAGCTTCGCTTTTGACAAGCATTCACCTGTTTATTCTGATACCGATAATATGGATGAAATTCCATGGCAGATTAAACCAATTTGGGAAGAGAAGTATAGATTGCCAAAAGAAGTACAAAATGAGTTACAGTATTTTACATCACCTGTTTCAATTGCGTTACAGGTAGGCGAAGAGCATGTAAACAATTACAACAGAATTATTCTAAATTTGTTGTCAGAACCAAGATTTGCCCTGTTTCTTCGAAACATAGGGTGTATAAAATATAGCAATGAAGGTGGTGATGTTATTGAGATAAAGAAAGAAATAAACGATAATGTTATAATAATTTCATCGAATGACTTAGAGGAGAAATGGGTTATTCAAGATTATGTTATTCCTATTCCTCCCGAAACGAGCTCGGAAATGCAGAATGAAAAGCTCATTCCTGCAAAATTGAAAGAAGCAACAAAAACAAAGATAACATTTGCTGCTAAAATTAAAGATGGGGAAATTGTGCCATTGGAGAATTCTGTTTTGTTTACATATTTACCAACAAAAGTCGGAAATTTCAATTTCCCGTTTCTTGTAAACGCAGACTTCTTAACTACCGCAAGCCGCGAATCCATTCATTTTAAAAATGTATGGAATAGATTCTTATTCTCAAAAATTGGTGAACTCCTTGTGGAATGGACCGAAACTTTGACGCAATTTAGTAATCCTTTATGCATGCTTCCTAATATTCAAAATGATGAAGAGAATATATTGACTTCAGATTTTCACAAAGCATATACAAAGGCTCTTTCTGAAAAAGCATTTATCAAGGGACATACTGGTGAAATTCTCTCGTTGTCTCAGATTATGATTGACAGATCTGGATTATCGTCAATTATTGGCAATGAACTATTTTGCGAGATAGTAAATGATCAGAAAGCTCTTCCTTGTGATGAAAAAGATGCCGATATTTTATACCGATTACTGGAGTCAAAAGTATGTGAAGTTGATAAATATACGCCATCGAATGTGTTGGCTAAATTGATAGCCAATACAAAATTCATTGCTTGGTTCTTGGCGGCTAATGAGGAAAAGAAATCCGAATTGTACGCTTGGTTTGTAGAGAAAGAGACAGATACGAGAATCCCTAATATTCAATCTGTAATAGAGAATCTTCCAATATATAATTTTGGAGGCAAATACCTTTCTAAAGCAGAAGTTATTTTGGATACAAACAAAATAGTCATGCGCTCAGGAGTGGAAAGCATCCGTTCTGTTTTTGAAGAGTGTGGATTTGAGTGCTCGGTTGATATGGACTCATTGCCGATAGCTAAATTCTTTACCTCACATATTATATCATCAACATTTGATTCTATTTTCAATTCTCTTCTTCAAAGTCCGAACTTCGTTTCATGGCTGTCAAATGGAACAAGATGTTCTCATGAAACTCTTGTCAACTGGCTTGATGAGCAGTATAAGCCAACCCTAAAAGCTAAATTTGAAGGCTTTGTTGCGTCATTGCCTCTATTCCATTTCAGTGACAAGAGCATGAAACTGGAAGATGTCGAATCGGACAAAACAAGACTTATAATTGATGACAATCTAGAATCACACAAACAGTTATTGTCTAGAATTGGCTTCTCTTGTTCTGCAAATATTGATAACTCAGTATTTGCAAAATATATAGTTAAACCAAAAGGGGTAACTGTATTCGAAAATATCTGTGAACGGATCCAAAACGTACTGAAAGAGAATTTGAAATCACTGTCACCTAATGACAAGTTGGAAATATTCAATATCCTTAAAAGCCTAGATGGTGTTGGAGATGCCAAATTGTCTGGATTGATCTTGTTTACTAACTCTATAAACGTATATGGCAAAGCGTTAAAGGAAATGACTTCATTTGATGCATGTCTTCCGGATTGGCTTAAGGAATATGAAATCCATAGTTCAGAGTGTTTCTTGGACTTGCAGAGTTATCTTGTTTCAAAAGATCGTATCTTTGGCGATATCGTAGAACCAAAGATTGACTCTATCTTAAATCAAACAACACTAAAGGATATTTATCTTCAGTTCAAGGATTCCTGGACTTTACGTTTTACAAAGGAGATTATAGATGACAAGGGAGTAACAGAGGCAACCCTTGACCTTGTTGAACAGCAAAACTCAGAGTCAAAACGATACTTTTTGCAAAAGGTACTTAAACTTGAACTGGATGTAAACCGAATATACTCAGCTTCAGATTTCGTTTATAGATTATTGACAATAGCTTTTGAAGTATATAACAGCGATGAGTTACGCTTGTTCGCTTCAAAAATCTATATAGGAGAGCGTACGCTATCGTCTTTTACCGTGAGTGATGATGTTGAAATGGCATATCACGAAGGTAAAGTTATGCATCTTTCTCTTTCAAGTATTTTGCCGGATTATCAAGATTCTGGTATGATAAATAAGGTAAAGAATAGCCTCTCTGCCTTCAGTACAACTGATCTAGAATGTCTTCTTTCTTTAATGCCAATGAGTACGAAGGCAATTCATGAAAAGATAGATACATCAAACGGCTATACTGCTGTTCAGTATCTTTTTGAACTGTATCGTACTCGCAAACTTCATAATTATTATAATGGCTATGTTCCTAACGTTGACATAGTTAAAGCTCACGAAAATTGGGTTTTTGACTTGTTTGATACCCTTTACTCACAATCAGTTGAGTTGTACAATGATTGCTTTGGATATCGTTTGTCCCCGTATTTTACGAACAAATATCTAAGTAATGACTACATATTGGACAAAGAAACAATCCTTCCTTCAATAGAAAAATGGGCTGATACAGAAGAAAAACGCTCTTATTTAGTAGAACTTGGAGCAAGAACGGAGCGTGGAAAATTGATTCAGCTTCGCAAAAGTATTATCGAAAATAATTCTATTACTCCCGCAGAAGTAGAAGCTCAGAAGGATTATATCTCGGAAACAATAGAATTGTTCAACGCTAAGGGACTTTTACCGTTCAAGGATGAGAAACAAATCGCAGCAATGCTTTTGTTCAAACCTTATTATCGTTATTTGTCTATTGTTGTCAATGATTCCATCTTGAAAGAAGCATCTATAGAATACGACATGCAAGAGTATCATTCTTGGAAAAACGATGATTCGGTCTCTGTATATCTCTACGAGGATAGTATGCCAAAGATGTTGATCAAGACCGATAGCGACAACTTGTTAATATGTAGATTTAATGAGGATGATTATTACTATAATTCGTCAGCAAAGATCTTGTACATTAACAAAAATAACGAACCAAGAGACATTCTTTACTCTGTTGTTTCAGATAGTAGAGTGTCATTTACTGCACGTGATTGGCAGCAGCTGTTTTATGACAACTTAGTTACGAAAGATGAAGTTGAGAGCAAACAAAAGGAGATTAATGAACTGAAAGATCAACTTGAGCAGTACAAAATGAGATTTGGTGAGTTGGTTTCTTCCACAACATTGGAAGAAGAACCTGTTCAAAAGACGCCTTCAGATGAGCCTGAGGAGGGTAACATTAAAGATTCACCAACTGCTCATATTGAAGGAAATTCTGGCTCTGCTTCAAAACGTGATCAATATGCAGCACAGTTAGAAGCTCAGCAGTTCCTAATGCAACAAAGACCCGATTGGAGTTATCCTGATGGGTATGGAGAATGTGACGAGCAAGGAAGACCTATGTGTTTCTCAACTTTTACAGTCAAGAATGAAAAAGCTGAGTATATGCCTATAGTGCTTAAAAGTTACAAATCTACAGGTGAACCATTTAAGATTAACCCAGAGGAATGGGAAAGAGTTGCTATAGATTCTGCAAAACTATTGGTATATACAAAACTCAATTCACAATTGGTTATAGTTGAGATTCCACAAGAGGATTTAGTAAAAAATCAGCCTAATATGACCATATCATTTAGCACTGAAAATTTAAATAGCAAAGAACATGAAGACAGATTGTCAAAGTTCGCTGAAACTCTACATTATTTCAAAGAACTGACATTTGACTTTACTTGTTTTCATGTCTCTCCTAATGCAATTCGAGTTAAGGATATATTTAGTAAAAATGGTGGTGTTGCAGTATCAGCAACGACTGATGACTTATAATTATGAATTTCAATAGAAAAGATTATGTTGATTTTCTGGAAACAGAATACAACACTCAGATGGAAGAATACGGACGCTTAATCAATACAAAAGCGTCCGTATTAAAAGAACGCGGCGACGTCTTCGTTGGACTCTTTGAAAAAATAGACAAAGAACAAGGTATGGCAACGTTCAAAATGAGAGTAACCGACAATATGCCTCGTAAAAACTCATTTTGGACAGCCTCCTTATTTCAAGGAGAAATGAGTAAGTTTAAGAATTGGGGTGATTTGTCTTGGGCTGACTTGCGCGAAAATCACCAAATAGACTACTCTGATGCACATTGCATCTGGGTTGGTAAGAGTGATTCTCAAGACTTCTGTCTTATCGGTATTAAGAACTTATCCTTAGAATTTGCTCAAAAATTGGAGGAGGTAAAACCTATCGTTGCATTTGGGCCTAATGATCCTCCGTTGAAATATCTTTTGAATTTGATTTCTGTATCCAAAGATACAACTTCGGATGCAGCAAATAGAATTCTAGATTTCAACAATAATTGCAATCTGTGGAATCCCTCTATTATAAAAGCAAATGAGGATTTCTTGTCCCTAATTTTAGATACAATCAGCAAAAATAATTATGTAATTATACAAGGCCCTCCAGGTACAGGTAAAACCTTTAGAATGGCTGAGCTTACATCCAAACTCCTTTCTATGGGCAAGAGCGTTTTAGTTACGGCTCTTACAAATCAAGCTCTGATGGAGCTAGCTTCTAAGGATGATTTGCAAGAATTATTAAAACAAAAGAAGGTTTCTAAATCTAGCCTGAGTATTGACGAAGTTCGAAATATTCCTCAGTTACTTCCGATTACGGATAATGCATGTAATGTTGCGGCAGGGTATTTATCATTGGCTTCTTTTTATGTTGCATCAAATTGGGCGGTAAGTGACATGGATTCAGTACCATTTGACTATGTCATAATGGATGAGGCGAGTCAAGCTTATTTCCCAATGATTGCAGCTAGTGTAAAATTAGGCAAAAATGTAATTTGGATTGGTGATCAAAAGCAGTTGTCTCCTATTGCAATAACGAATGAAGATGTTATCGAAAGATATCATTGGGGAGCAATCCTAAGAGGATTCAATACCTTGTGTGAGAATTTTTGCTACCCATCGTATATGCTTAGCGATACATATCGTTTGACAAAACGAGGTGCTGAATTTACGGGAATCTTTTACTCTGGGGCACTTAACTCTGTTTCTAAGTATGACAGTATCCCAGAACGTTTTGACTTTTTACCAACAGAAGGTGGCCCAATATGGGAAACGCTTCCATTAACAATCGGAGATAAAATTCCGACAAATGCCGTTGATAAGATATTTGAACGAGTACAGACATTATTAGGCAAAAACTCAGACTACAAGATTGCTGTTTTATCAAAATTCAAAGATACGGTTAGAGAACTTCAGAAGCAGTTTGTTATTCGCTTAAATAAGAGTGAATTGCCAAAGAATATTGTTATAGAAACGGTAGATAGAGTACAAGGACTTACTGTTGATTTCTGCATATTCTTTATACCCAATGCTTCAATTCAATACTCATTGGTTAATGACTTGTTCAATGTTGCTACCTCAAGAGCAAAGTATGCAACGATTATTATTGCTGATGATACAATACTAAAGAAGTTCATGTCACAAGAAATCCGAATGTTCCTTTTGAAAGCAAAAGGAGATAGCCTTGTGGAATTATCAAACAATAAACATGAGCCTCAAATAATATCGTCAGGAAATTGTCAAGTAAAAATATTGGACTCAATGGATGTCTCCAGATTTGAACGTAAACGAGTAGAAATTGATTCTACAAAAGAAAACGTTTATGTGGTAGATACAAATGTGTTTGTAAATTGTCCAGACATTATTTCGATAATTGGCAAAGAATACAAGGTTGTTATCCCTGCTACAGTGTTAGAGGAGTTGGATAAGTTAAAACTGAAGAATGGGATTGATATTCGTTCGCTAAATAAAGCTGCACAAAATATTAGCGCGGCATTTATTAAGAGCTATTCAAAGATGGAGGAACCAGACATTACTTTGTTACCTGATGGGTTTGATAAAAAGAATCCTGATTGTAAAATTTTGTCTGTAGCCCTGAAATACAAATCAAGAGGGAGTAATGCAATATTACTTACTTCTGACAATATCTTACTTACAAGAGCAGCAGGACTTGGTCTTACAACAATATCATTAAAAGAGTTTATTAAAAAGCCGAAATGATTATTTTCCATTTCAACAATACGGCTATATGTTGTTATAGTATTCCGGTATAATCCGAAATAGAAGAGTAACAGATTTGATATAAATAACTTAGAGACAGGAATTTGCGATTTGCGGATTCTTGTCTCTAAGTTTTTATCTCACCTCCATCATGTCATAGATTCCATCCCGCTCCATATCGATCATGCAGAAGTATGTATTGTCGAAATATGCTGAAGAATGATAGTGGAAATGGCCATAGTACCAGTAACGAAGCGAATGCCCATCTTGTATCAGTCGCTCGTACAGTTTGTCCATGGTGTCTCTTTCTGCATTAACATCCTGTTCGAGTGTAGGATCAATGGCAACGAAATGCGCACTTCAATTCTGTTGAAGATAAGGTAACTAATAGCCTTTACTTTAAGTACTTGGATTCCCTAAATTCGTTCAAGAAAAACATTGAATTGAATTCGAAGGATTTAGTTATTGACACTTCATGCTGTGTATTTAAGCCCAAAGTTCTATTTATTGATGATCAAGCTGATGAGGGATGGTATGAAGCATTATGCAGCATACTTTACGACAAAAATGGAATTGATCTTTATTATATTGGCGATGAGTTAAAGCAAAAATCACGCGAAGAAATAATAGATTTGGTGAAAAAGAAGGTATCATCATATTCTCCAGATATTGTGATATTAGATTTGCGACTATGTACATCAGATTTCGATAACATACAGATTAAAGAATTAACGGGAAATCGGGTTCTACGTGCTATAAAACAGATAAATCGCGGTATTCAGGTTCTTATGTTCTCTGCAACTAATAAGGTATGGAATTATCAATCCTTATCTTCGCGAGAAGGAAATCTTGATGGAGCTGATGGCTTTGTTGTAAAAGAAAGACCTAAGGATAGTAAGGATCCTTCCTATACAAGAGCTATAATTAGGTCATTTGTTTCAGACCTCAGTAAATGTTGTAAATATACTTACCGTAAAGAACTCTGGAAAAAGTTACAAGATGATATTATTAAATGTAACACCAGTTCATCCGAATATGGAAATGCTGTAGCTCGACTTCTTGAACTTGCTGAGGATTCTCTTTTTGCTAAGCAGACAAGCTTCCCATATGCATCTATCTTTATGAACTTGTTCCGTGTTCTAGAGGCAACAGCAAATAAATATATTGATGATACTGCGATTAAAGACTCTGAAGATCAGCATTACTTTAAATTTAGAGATGGCACCATGCTTAGTAAATTCAACAGAAATGGTGAATTGATTAACGGAGAAGTTTTCCGTACAGAATTGAGGAGTCTTCCATACATGCAGAAAATTTGCAACACTCTCAACTATTTAGGCGCGTATAGTAATGATGTTTATAATCTTGTAATGAAGCGAAATGCGTTTACTCATCCAGATATGTCTAAACAAGACGGATTGGAAGGGTTTGGAGTAGAGGAAGTATTGAAAGCTTTCGATCTTGTTCATAACTTGATTCAAAATCAGGGAAAAATATAAAAACGAGCATAAGCGAATATACCGTTCGCGGATGTGTTGTACATTTGCATCGTCAACTAAAAAATGTTTAAACTATGGAAGTTATGATTGCAAACGGGGTTAATTATGATTATATACTTCTGTTAAGCAAGAACTCTGATGAGAGATTGGAACTTAGGAAAGTCAATATTAATCGTAGTATGTCACTCATAAATGAATTGCTTTCATATTGTGATGATAGTAATTACGATGTCGTGAATATGTATGTAGCTTTCAATAAAGAAATAAGAACAAGCAAATCTTATGACTATTGCCTGTCTCATGATTATAGGGATAGTTATATTGATGAAGTAAAATATCCTGAACTTGACATTTCTGCATATCGTGCACAAGAAGACGATTATAGAGAATCTTTATATCAAGAAGTATACAAAAAATTGAAATATAGTCATAGAGAATGGTCTGATTCTGAGATAAGAGATGGGGCCAATCAAATGATAGAACAGGAATGTGCAAAGTTCGTCCAGAAGATGAAAAATAAGTACATAGAAGGATATTTGAATTACATTTATTCTCACGACTATAATGAAACACTTTCTAAATTAGATCAGAAATCCATCATCTCATTTTCTAATGAGAAACATGGTCGTTTCTCTTATGAGCATGAGGTGAATGATGACTTGAAAGTTCGTATTAGTACAAATTTCTGCTATGGTGGTGCGTCCAATTTTAGGGTTACAGTAACCTATAAAGGTATTGAGATTCTACCATATAGCATATGGGTGAAATACTATTATGCTGGCCTCATTGAACTATTGCATTGTACTAGAGCCTACTATGTGCAGCGTTCTAGTTGGGGTATCTGTATGGCATTTGTCGAGGAGTTTGTTAATAATGCTATTGACGATCCTGATCGATTCGTGCGAGAAGTTGTTATGGAAGAAGTTCACGGAATGATGTCTGGCCTGCGAGGAATATATACTTTAGGAAAGGAGTATTTTAATCGAATTATGGAGATGGAGCCTTCAGAGGAAAGTGAATACGTCGGTGTTCGCAATTTTCGCTATAGCAATACCAATGACAAAAGATATTATTCTGTCTATCCGAATGAAATGTATTTAGTATATCGCATGGGAAAAATATCTGGAGCGCTTAGATTCTTAGATAATTTAAAACAATTCGCAGAAATTGTTGAAGAAATAAATTCTTATATACAAGAAATATCATCAATGAATATTTCAATTTATCCTGAGCTGTGTGACGCAATTCCGCCCATCAAATCTGACATAAAGCAGCTTGAGAGAAAATTAAAAAAAGAAGAAAAAGAGCTAAAATGGCTTGAATGTAAGTTTAAATACCTCGATGACAAGCTTGACCGAATACTATCAAAGTGTGAATATACAGATAGAGATACACGTAAAGAAACATTCCTTAAAGCAAATCCTTCGTATGAAAAACTCAAAGAGCAGATTCTGATTAAAGAAACATTAGTTAATCAGATGGATTGTGATTTGCGTAAGAGAAATGAATTTTTGTCAGATTTGCAAAAGTTCAAGGAACTCATAGAAAAGTATGTAGACCTGCCCAAGGCGGCATAATATGACTCAATACGCTAATTATACAAGCTATATAGATGAAGTATTTTGTATGTGGCGCATTTAGTTCGCATTCGACGATTCTGTATAATGTGTTACGAGGTATCTAGCAATGACTCGAACAATGCATCAATTATACTTGATGTATCAAACCCCGGTTCTTAAGTCTCCATTAGACAGGGTACCACCATGATTATACAAAAAAGTATGATCTTATAATTATTGCGAACATACAGTTCTATGGTAGCATGTAACTTTGCGGAAACAAAAAGATTTAAAGATGAAAAAAATGTTTCTATCCGCAGTCATGGCTTTAGTAAGCACAGCTGCATTCGCTCAGTACAATGTCGGTTCTTTTACCACAAGTAAAACGGATATCTTTGGTAACACCGTTACGACTCATAGAGATGCTAACGGCAGAGTTACCGGTACCTCTACTAGAGGTAAAACTGATATCTTTGGTAATACAACTACCACGCATCGTGACGCTAATGGTTACACAACCGGAACATCTGTAACTGGGCAAACAGACCTATTTGGTAACACCACTACAACACATCGCAACAGTAATGGTTATACTACGGGCACCTCTACCTCTGGTCAAACTGATATCTTCGGTAACACTACCACTACACATCGTAATAGCAATGGGTATACTACGGGTACTTCTACAACAGGTAGCACTGATATCTTTGGCAATACGACAACAACCCACCGCAATAGCAATGGTTACACCACAGGCACATCCACTACAGGTACCACTGATATTTTCGGTAATCAAAAGACTGAACAGGAGAGTAATAATCAGAATACATCAATTTGGACTTGGTAAAACTTGACGCTTATGATAATTGCAAATGCACTTGTGGCTAAATGTCCACATTGTAATGGTAACAAAGAACTAATTCGCCTCTTATCTGGTAATAACATGGGTGAAGAGCATTGGTCAGATACGCGATCTATTGCTGTTATGTTACCAACACCGTCCCCTGTCCAAAAATGTCCTCATTGTGGTCATTACTATCTTTTGGATAAGGTTGATACATGTAAGGGGACAGAACTATCAACGGAAGAGGGATGGCTCACATTCCCAGAAGCAATAGATGCACTTAGGGAATCTCGTTCTTGGAACCTTTCTAATGAGGAACGTTTTGTAATGCTCTTGATTGTGATTTGGGCATTTAATGATTACGCTCGTTTTGGTAAAGATGCAACCAATGAAGAGCAGGTGCTCGTTAATGAAATTATAAAGGAGATTCTTCCTTTAGCAAAGGATATACTATTCAAAGCTGAGCTCCTTCGTGAGATGGGAGAATTTAAACTCTGTATTGATGCTATTAACACTTTCTTTGTTGAAAACGATATTCAACAAAAGATAGTTGATAGTATAACAAATCTTGCAGAAAAGAAAGATAGGAGGGTTTTTAAATTATCATTATAACTTTGTACATATGAATCATTTGCATATTTCAAGCTATACTACTCAGCAATAGTTCGTTAATAATTTCTTCTGAAGGTGGGAGCACATGTTTGTAGTATCTATCGTCATCATAACTCGTCAACTTCTGTAAACCGATTGAAGGTCTTACCATCACGTGTCACTTTTTCGAAAAACATCTTCTCCAGTCGTACCCAATAGGCTTTCGCTCCGTAGAGAGCTTGATACACCACCATACGCTCTTGAGTCTCGCTGTCGAAGGCAGAATGGATGTATTTATATTGTCCGCCTTTGAAGTGGCAGAAATATCGTTCTTCCTTAATCGGATAGGAGAGAAGCATCTTTTCGATGAGGGGAACATACCAAGTATTGACTTCCTCAGCTGTTGGTGTATGAGCACCAGGAAAGTGATAGGCATTGTTGTAATGCTCCAAGAATGTCGGTTCGAAGTGAGCAAGGTGGTCTTGCTCGCCGAAGATACCCCACACCTTGTCTTTATAGTAAGGATTGGTGCAGTCGAACTGATGTGCCTCCAGCTCGGCAAACTCAGCGATTAACGCTTCGTCGATAGTGAAATGCTGATGGCCATCGGCACGTGGCGACTTATACTCATGCTCACCGATACGGCCCTTCAAGAACTCCGTCATCTTGAAATGTGGGTTGCCAAGCAAGGCAGGAACACCAATGATAGGAGCCACCATCTGCGCATAAAACGAGCCACAGCTATTGCCCACCAGCAAATCGGGCTTCTCTTTGTCGCATAATTCCCGAATCACCTTCAATGCCTCATTCGGGTGGATAGGTAGGTCGGGAGTGAGCACACACACTTTATCCACTAAAGCCTCCCTCAAAGCCTGAGCCGGTATGCAGCTTCCGCTGGCAAAGAATCCATGTAGAAACAATATCGTCTTCATCTCTTATTCCTCCACTTTCTTGATAGCTTTGTATATCTCACTATAGGAATTCCTTCCCTTATATTTCTCAGCCAAACTGCAGGCCTTCTGCATTTTACCATCCGAAATCATATCCATCACCCATTTCTCTTTCTCCAGATATTTGCGAGTCTTATCATAGCCAGGAACATATCGCTTCAAGGCTTTTTCGGTTGCTGCCGAATCTTGAAAATGGCGACAAGTATCTTCATAATGCAATAAGAACCAGTATTCGATTGATTGCAGACTGTCACACAGAATTACATTTTGATTCTTCTCATAGCGCTTCTTCAATGACGCCATTTTCTTATTCTCAGCATCAGACCGGCGGCTCACATCGGCATCAAATACGCAGATTACAAAAACATCCTCATCCAGTAGCTCCTTGATTTTCTTCTCAATCTTCTCGATGCTGTTGTTTTCAAACAAGCGTGGAGAGATAGAATACCGATAACCCAACAGTCTCTTCAAGTGGCTGAAATAATAAAGTTCGGTCAGTCCTTCACCTACAATATGTATGACTTGCCTCGTCGCTACATTCTTTCTTGATTTTCTCATGTCGCTACAGTTTTAAAGGTTAGGAACTGCGCCAAACTTGCCGAATTTATAGGCCTTTTGGAGCGAGCTGATTCGGTTGAGCCCCTTGAAGTCGGTGAGGGGATAGAGTGTGCTCACGCCCTCAGCATCTTTCTCGGTAAACCAGATTGTGTCTTTTCTCAACAGATCTTCTTCGCCCAGCAATCCGTCATAGTGCGTGGTGAGCAACAACTGAGCCTGATCGGATTCTTTGAGAAAGCGTTCAATGATGTATTCTATCAACTTGGGATGTAGTGAGTTGTCCACCTCATCGATAGCAAGGAAGGCATTCTGCTTCATGATATGCTGGATATGGGCTGCCAGTCCGAAGGTGCGCATCGTACCGTCAGACTCAAACATCTCGGGAAAGTCATAATAGTCGGTACCACCGGCATGGGCTGCAACCTGATGCTGAAACAGCGTGTAGTTAATCTTTCCATTCTTGGTTTCCTGCTCTTTCGATGAGATATTTGAAATATTGAAGTCGGCCTCCTGAAGATAACGCAGAATATAATCTTTAGCAATTTCCTCTTTGATGGTCTTTTCGGCAAAAGCATTCAGCGATACAGTGGGAGTGACAGCCGGCATCATGCGTTCGTTCAGATAATTCAACACCGTTTCAATCTCCTCAATGCTCGTATTGACCTGCATGTAAGCCGCAAATACAGACATATTGGGGAGACATTTCAGGGTGATTTCCTCCTTGGCTGCATTACTCACCTTTAGTTTGGCGCCAAACTTGATGGCAGAAACATTGTTTTCTGTAGTGCGTTCAAAGAGAATGGCAGGCTGTTGACTTGGATAGAATATCAACGACTCACTTACCACATGACTTCTGTCCAGCGAAGCACTATAGACATATCTTGTCGCCTTGTCGCCTTTGGCGATATAGAATGCGATTGAAAACTCTGATACCTGAGTAGGGGTAGTTTTGTCCAGCAAGAAAGGAACCACACCGATTTGTTCGGCCTTATTGAGTGGAGTATGTGTGATGAACGATTTCATGAAATCGCATGCTTTCACAATATTGCTTTTCCCCGAAGCGTTGGCTCCATATACAATAGCCACCTTGAGCAGTCTCACATCAGGAGCCAACTCTACTACATGATAAGAAGCCATATCTTCGCTCTTGTCTGCTTCAAAACTTAAAACCGTCTCATCCCTGAATGAGTACATGTTCTTAAACTTTATTTCTGCTATCATATCTGTTGTTTTGGTGCAAAGATACGAAATAAATCCGAAAATCAAGGTTTTAGATTGAGAATATTGCATATATTATGCTATTTGTATAAACTGAAACAAATATGGTGTAGTTTATTAGCTTAACTGACTTTTTATTGAGGATACATGCCGCTACAACTTCGCTACAACTTTAAGAGTAAGTAAAGTAGGAGTAAATAACTGATTATCAACTATGCTACTTATAGATACAACTGATACATCAAATTACAATACCTATGTTGATAGATAATTTGTGCATTTTGCGTGTTTTCATAAATTGGTTCGATTTTTGGTTCAGTGGATTCCAAGCTGATACAATCAAAATGTGGGAGAGGAGAGGCTTCGCTACATTCCGCTACACACATCACTTGACAGCGAGCTTTGCGATAGACACACGGAACACATTCATATTTTTCACGATTTTCGTGCAGAATATGAATGATTTTTCGCCTTTGTTTAGAGGAAAAATAGTAACTTTGTGGTTGAAAATACGTGAATAGACTACTACTCAAAATCTCGTGCATTTATCATGCTTTATTTGCAGAATACACGAACTGAGCATCTGAAATGTTTAGAGTAACATTGTAATTCGCTGAATGTCAATATCACTTGGTTGCCATACGCTATTAAAGCGTAAAATTGACAAGTGGCGAAAAATGAAGCTTCGTTCATTTTGCAAACAAAATCTGCAGGTTCAACGACTTTTTGTCCGGAACCTGTTTAGAGAAATGGAGCAACACGTTGATTATCAATATCCTCTAAGGGCGGCACAGGCAGCAATTGAAGGATAGAAAGATAAACTGGTTAGAAAGTTAACTTTCTGATAATTGGGCTGTAATCGTCTCGTGAGAGAATGATTACAGCCTTTTTTGTTGGATGATGTTATTTTTAATTGTATTTGTTCAGCCCTGATAATCAGCCATTAATAATGATTTGTTTGGTGATTATTATAAAAAACTAACTAAATATTTGTTTAAGATGAAGAAGTAGCTTAATTTTGCCCCCGAAAACAAAACATGTTTTTATTTTATAACTTAAAAAGAAAGAAGATGAAAAAGGGTTTATTATTGGTAGTTGTAATGTTAGCAACTATCGCTGTAAAAGCACAGGACATTTACGTAGGCGGATCATTGAACGTATGGCGTAACAGCACAGGCAACACTACTTCTTTTAAAGTTGCTCCGGAAATCGGCTACAATTTTAATGAAACATGGGCATTGGGTGCTGAACTGAACTATTCACACGAATATGTGAAACAAGTGACTGCAAATTCAGTTACTGTTGCTCCGTACATCCGTTGGTCTTACTATCAGAATGATGCTGTACGTCTGTTCCTGGACGGAACTGCTGCTATTGGTTTCGTGAAAATCAAAGATGGTGATACCACTAAAGCAGGTCAGATCGGTTTGAGACCGGGTATCGCTGTTAAACTGAACGATCATTTCTCTTTTATCGCCAAGTATGGTTTCTTGGGATATCGTAAGAATGTGAACACTTCCGGAGATTCTTTCGGTCTGATGTTGACTAGCGAAGATTTGTCTATTGGTTTCCACTACAATTTCTAATCGGGTAGTAGATAATAAAAAATAGGAAAGGGGATTCTCTGAAATAGGGAATTCCCTTTCTTTGTGTGTAATCTCTATATTTTACACGTTTGTTAACGAAAAAGTTGTTTGATATATATATCAATCATATATTTGCATTGTTAATTAAACAGATGATTTAACTATAGTATTAATTAAAACTTTAGAATTATGAAAAAGAGTGCTTTATTTATTTTATTTGCGCTGATTTCAGTTGCTGGCTTTTCACAGATTACAGGTTGGAATGCTAAGGTAGGAATGAACATTAGTAATTATACAGGTGATGCTGATTTGAATGCAAAGATTGGCTTTAAACTTGGAGGTGGTTTTGAATATGCTTTTGATAATACTTGGTCATTACAGCCATCATTGTTTTTGTCGACTAAAGGAGCAAAAAAGGATGGTAATAGCATAAATGCAATGTATTTGGAATTACCAGTTATGGCTGCTGCTCGTTTTAATGTTGCGGATAATACAAATATTGTGGTTAATGCTGGTCCTTATTTGGCATGTGGTATTGCTGGTAAAACCAAAATTGATTTGGGGAATGATACGGAACGTAAGTATGATACATTTGGTGATGATGCTTTAAAACGTTTTGATGCCGGTCTTGGTGTTGGAGTAGCTTTGGAATTAGGTAAGGTTATTGTAGGATTGGATGGTCAATTTGGTTTAGTAGATGTAGAAAAAATAGGTAATCCTAAAAATACAAACTTTTCTATTGTATTAGGATATAAATTCTGATAAGAAAATTACTAAAAAGTAAACCGCTGTAAAAGATTACTTACAGCGGTTTCTTTATTTATGATTGTATATAATATTCGAATCGATATTTCTTAGTCCGCCAATTTCTTTAACTTTTTGAAATGCTCGATCACAGCCAGATAATTCTGATCCAGACAGGCATCAAATTTATTCCAGAGATCCCCCAGTACAACAGCCCCTCCAAATCCGAAATCTTTTATTTCTAGTAGATTATCTTCATTAATACCTCCAAGTGCCATTACTTTTGAGTCAATGATCTTAGCTTTCTGTGCCTCACGAAGTTCTTCTGCCGTATAAGTAGAATAGTAATTAACCTTCGAAATACTATCGTAAATGGGACTCATGAAAACGTAATCATAGAAATGCTTTCTGTTCTTCACCTCTTCTACGGAATGGCAGGAACAACTGACGTGTCCGGCATAGTCATGCGGTTCGCTCGGATTGCGTGCATTCAGGTGGATACCCATCAGATTGAACTCTTCTTTCAGATAAAAATGTTCGTGTGTCACAATGCGGCGATGATATTTTTCCGGAATCAGCGTCAGTAATCGTTCGGAATACATGGCCGGTGTCTCAGGTTTTCTGAGATGTAGAATATCCAGTCCCTCCTCGAAAAGAGCGGTAATGATCTTATCTTCTTCAACGAAGAACGTGGGCGTGGTAACTACAATTAGTTTCATTTCCTGTGTAAAGTTGTAAAGTTTAGCAAAGTTACTAATTAACTATTTCAGAAACCAACGTTTATAGTGAAAATTTGTTAGATTGCAATGTACGCAAGTCAATAGTCCATAGTTTACCTGATAATACTTCGCCAAATCCACAGATAATCTTCAGCACTTCCGTTGCTTCGATGCTTCCTGTTACAGCAGGAGTAATGCCCATTACACCTTTGGGAGGCGGAGGCATTCGCCTCATTTCTTCTTCGTCCGGATATAAGTCCCGATAACTTTTTTTCTCTTCTCCGTAATGAAAAACGGATACCTGACCTTCAAAGCCGCAGATTGCTCCATAGACATACACTTTCCCCATTTCGGCACAGATGTCATTGATAAGATAGCGGGTAGAAAAGTTGTCGCAGCCGTCTACTACTATATCATACTGACTGATAATTTCCTGTACGTTTTCCTCCGTCAAACGGATTGGATAAGTCCGGATAGTTATCTCGCTGTTTAGTGCGGAAAGTCGTTCGGCGGCACATATTGCCTTGGGTTTACCTAATTCTTTCTCCGAATAGAGCACTTGCCGTTGCAGATTACTGATGCTGACTACATCGTCGTCTACCAGTCCAATGCAGCCTACTCCTGCTCCGGTCAGATAGAGGGCTATGGGAGAGCCTAGCCCTCCCACGCCTACAATAAGAACCTTTGCTTGCTTCAGTTTCTGCTGACCGTCTTCTCCGATTTCGGGAAGGATCATTTGCCTGTCGTATCGCATCGTTTTATCTTTTAAAGTCAAAAGACTGGTCCCAATCCTTCCAGACCGGTTCACGTCCTAATTTCCTCAGGTCACGTTCCACTTCTACCGCTTTCCGTTCGTCACTCACATGGAACTGCTCCAGTGTTTGCGGGTAGCTGTAATATCCGCCCGGTTCTGTCTTGCTTTCGGCACTCATGGTTGTCACGCCCAGTGTTGCCATGTGATTTCGTATCTCGGCGCTTTCACGGGTAGAATAGGAGATATCTACATCATGATCGAAGATTCGCATGGCGAAAGTAAGCTGTGCAAGTTCCCGGTCGTTCATGATAACATTGGGTTGGAAGCCATCGTTTTCGGATGGACGCATACGGGGGAAGTTGACGCTGTATTTGGTCTTCCAGTAGTGTTTCTGCAGGTAGCGGAGGTGGTAAGCCATCATTGTCACATCTGTCCGCCATTCCTCCAGACCGATCAGGACACCCATGCCGATCTTATGGACACCCGCCTGTCCCATACGGTCGAAACCATCGACACGCCATTCGAATTTGGACTTCATGCCTCGCGGGTGATACTTTTTATAGTTCGCCTTATTATAAGTTTCCTGAAAGCAGATGACTCCGTTCAGCCCGTGATGGGTGAGTTCTTTGTATTCTTCCGCTTTGAGGGGCATCACTTCAATCTGAAGGTTGCTGAAATAAGGTTTTGCCAGATCGAGAGCACGGGCGATGTAAGGTACACCTGCTGCTGCCGGATTTTCACCTGTCACGAGTAAAAGATTCTCAAAAGGAGCCAGCCGTTTGATTGCTTTGTATTCGTTGATGATTTCCTCCTCCGTCAGAATCGTTCTTTTCATCGGATTACTGATATGGAAACCGCAATAGACGCAGGAGTTGGTGCATGAATTGGTGATATAGAGCGGCACAAACATAGAGATTGTTTTGCCGAACCGCTCCATCGTATATTTCTGGCTGAGGCGGGCCATCACTTCCAGATAGGGAGTGGCGGCAGGTGAGATCAATGCCATAAAATCGTTGACATCCAGATGCTCTTTTTTGCTTAATGCACGGCGCACATCGGCATCTGTTTTGGAATAGATGGCTTTTGTCGTCTCTTCCCAGGATATTTTTTCTAATTCGTCTGAGAACATTTTAATTAATTGAAAGTTGAAAATTAAAAAGAAATGAGGTTGTGACTTGGTTTGGGGATATTCACAACTCATTATTTATCACTCTTGGCATTTTTCTTCAGATCACGGGATAATCTCATGGCGCAGAAATTTGGTCCGCACATCGTGCAGTATTCTCCGTCAATGTGATGTCCCGCGCGGAAATATCCTTGTGCCCGTTCCGGATCGAGAGACAAGTCGAACTGATCTTTCCAGCGGAACTCGTAACGGGCTTTGCTCAAGGCATTGTCGCGTACCTGTGCTCCCGGATGCCCTTTGGCAAGGTCGGCAGCATGAGCGGCAATCTTATAAGTGATAACCCCTACACGTACGTCTTCTTTATCCGGCAGGGCAAGATGCTCTTTCGGAGTGACATAACAAAGCATCGCCGTACCTAACCAGCCGATTTGAGCAGCTCCGATGGCAGAGGTAATGTGATCGTAGCCAGGAGCGATATCCGTCACTAAAGGGCCGAGTGTATAAAATGGCGCATCATGGCATTTCTCGATCTGACGTTCCATGTTCTCCTTGATTTTATGCATCGGTACGTGTCCCGGACCTTCGATAAATGCCTGCACGTTCTTTTCCCATGCACGAAGTACCAGTTCTCCCATCGTGTCCAGTTCTGCAAACTGTGCTTCGTCGTTGGCATCATGGATAGAGCCCGGACGCAGTCCGTCTCCCAATGATACGGCAACGTCGTATTGAGCCAGAATATCACAGATATCGTCAAAGTGTTCATACAGGAAACTTTCCTGATCGTGCACCAGACACCATTTGCTCATGATGCTTCCTCCACGGCTGACAATGCCGCACAGACGTTTATCGGCAAGATGAACATTATGACGGCGGATACCTGCATGAATCGTAAAATAATCTACTCCCTGTTCGCATTGTTCGATCAGTGTGTCCCGATAGATTTCCCAGTTAAGGTCTTCCACTACACCATTCACTTTCTCAAGTGCCTGATAGATAGGTACAGTGCCTACCGGTACAGGGCAGTTGCGGATGATCCATTCACGTGTCTCATGAATATTTTCTCCTGTTGAAAGGTCCATCAGCGTATCACCTCCCCATTTGCAGCTCCATAAAGCCTTTTCCACTTCCTCGTCAATGCTGGAAGTGGTGGCGGAGTTTCCGATATTCGTATTGATTTTCACTAGGAAGTTACGGCCGATAATCATCGGTTCGGCTTCCGGATGATTGATGTTGGCAGGCAGCACTGCACGTCCTTCTGCTATTTCTTTACGGACAAATTCGGGAGTAATGTGAGTCTCGATTCCCAGTTCCTCACAGTTCATATTTTCGCGGATCGCCACATATTCCATTTCCGGAGTGATGATTCCTCGTTTGGCGTATGCCATCTGAGTGATGGCTTCTCCCTTTTTGGCACGATAGGGAAGGGCAATGTGTTCAAAGCGGAGATGATCCAGACTTTTGTCATCACGTCTCATTTGTCCGTATTCCGAAGTGATTTCGGGGAGTTGCTCTACGTCACCGCGTCCCACAATCCATTCTTCACGTAAGCGGGGAAGTCCTTTCTTGAGATCAATGCTCATTGACGGGTCACTGAACGGACCGCTGGTGTCATATACGTATACTTCCGGATTCGGAGTAGCTATCTTTTCTTCTCCTTCGAAGCTGACACTGGGCACTTGTTCAACTTTCCGCATGGCTACACGGATGTTCGGATAGAGTTTACCCGGCAGATACACTTTCTGAGAACGGGAAAATTTTATTTTTTGTTCCATAGAATTTTATTATCGTATTATTAAGAATAGTGAAACAAACACTACTCCCTACTTATTACCTATTACTTATCACCTATTACTTATTCCAAAAATGCAGTTAAAGGTGAACTTGCTTCTGCTATAAAGTTATCAGCCTGCAGACCCAGTCCTGCTTCGTATGCCCGTCTTCCGGCTTCGGTGGCGGCTTTGAAGGCCAACGCCATTTCTACTGGATTGCCTGCTACGGCGATGGCGGTATTTACCAGTACGGCAGAAGCTCCCAGTTCCATTGCTTCGGCAGCGTGGCTCGGTGCACCGATTCCGGCATCTACGACAACGGGGATACCGGCCTGCTCGATAATAATCTGCAGGAATTCTTTGGTTTGCAGTCCTTTGTTAGTTCCGATGGGAGCGCCTAGCGGCATTACGGTAGCGGCACCGGCTTCTTCCAGTCGTTTGCAGAGCACAGGGTCGGCCTGGCAATAAGGTAATACGATGAAGCCCAGTTTAACAAGCTGTTCTGTAGCCTTCAGGGTTTCGATAGAGTCGGGGAGCAGATAGCGCGGATCCGGATGGATTTCCAGTTTCAGCCAGTTGGTACCAAAAGCTTCACGTGCCATCTGTGCGGCGAAAACAGCTTCTTCCGCATCGCGTACTCCCGATGTGTTGGGTAGCAACTGGATATTCGGATGAATAATATGTTTCAGCATGTCGTCTTCTTTGTCATCCATGTCGATGCGCTTCATTGCTACGGTTACCATTTCAGTGCCCGATGTCAGAATGGCTTGTTCCATTACTTCATTGGAATTGAATTTTCCTGTACCCAGAAAAAGGCGGGAGTCGAACTCACGGCCTGCAATTACTAACTTTTCCACTTTTCAATTATTTTATTTGATTATACATTTCATGTTCAAAATCTTTCGTGTTTCCGCTGCCGGATCCTCCGCCCGAAGAATCGTTCCGGAAAGTGCTATTCCGTTCACTCCGGTTTCGAGTATGGCGGGTATATCCTCACAGGTGATTCCTCCGATGGCTACTACCGGCAGTTCGATATTCGCTTCCTTCATCTGAGATAAAATAGCGGCATAACCTTCCAGTCCCAGAACAGGACTCAGGTTTTTCTTTGTAGTGGTAAACCGGAAAGGACCGATGCCGAGGTAATCCGCTCCGGCACGGTAGTGCTGTACGACATCTTCGAATGTATTTGCCGTACCTCCGATAATAAATGCTTCTCCAAGTAATTGTCGTGCCTGATCTATCGGCATGTCTTTTTTGCCCAGATGCACTCCGTCCACTTCCAGCTTTTTGGCAAGTTCGACGTGATCATCCAGAAGTAAGATCGCTTCTTTTTCTTTGCAGAGAGGCTTTAGTTGGAGGGCAACAGCTTCCACCTCTTCATACGGAGCTTCCTTCATGCGTAGCTGAATCCATTTACATCCTCCTTCAAGTGCCATGAGTGCCGATTCGAAATAAGTATACCGATCGGTCTGGTGGGTGATAAATTGTAGACTGACCATACTTTTACCCTCCACAAGCCGCTTTGATGACCACGAGGTTATCATTCTCCTGTAACGCGAATTTCTCCCATTCGGAACGTGGAATCATTTTGTTGTTTACGGCAATAGCGATGCCTTGTGCCGGAAGTTCCAGTTGGGCAGCCAGTTGTGTAAGGGTAGAAGCAGGAGTCATTTCCACCTCTTTGTTGTTAACTTGTACTTTCATTGTCCTATCAGTATTAATAAGTTGAAAGTAAATACAAAGAGCGTGCTTATATAGAAAGGCGATAAGAAAGAAACACAATCCCTACGTCAGTGCTAACTGCCTCAGGTTCCTAGGGTATAATCTCAGCCCCTCTTTGGGGCACCCCTTTGTCTTTACGGGAGCAAAGTAAGCGAAAAAGAAACAAAGATTCATCAAATTATCCGGTTTTTTTTCATTTTTCTTCCGATTCCCGTTTTTTGATAGGATGAGAAAAGACAAACCGTGCTCCGTTCTTATAATTCTTGTCAATCCAGATATCGCCTCCCATGCGTTGTATGGTCAGTTTGCAGATTGCCAGTCCCAAGCCTGTTCCCTGCACAAATTCGTTGAGCTTCTCAAAACGCTGGAATACCAGTTCCTGCTTGTCTTCGGGGATGCCCGAGCCTGTATCGGTCACAGAGAACAGCATACACTGGTCTTCTTCATCTATTTCATAATTCAGCGTGATACTTCCGCCGTCGGGAGTAAACTTCAACGCATTGTTCAGTAAGTTGATGATAACCTGCTGCAAACGTAGCGGATCGGTATAGAGCATATAAGGCTCTTTCGGCATCTGAAGCCTGACATCTATATCTCTTGTCCGGTTCTTTCTGGTCAGTGTGATCATGTTCTGGCAATGATTTACCAGTTCGCACCATTCATACTTGAACAGCAGTTTGCCTGATTCCAGACGTGATACATCCAGTACATCACTGATCAGTTGCAATAACAATTCGGAATTAGTCTGGATGATATCCGCATATTCCTTCTGCTCGTCCGTTGTTTCCACGGTATCGATCAGCAGGCTGGAAAAGCCGACAATGGCGTTCAGCGGTGTCCGTATTTCGTGGCTCATATTTGATACGAAGGCACTTTTCAGTTGATTGGCTTCTTCGGCACGCTCTTTGGCATGACGTAGTGCAATTTCCGATAATTCCAGTTTCTTTTTATCTTCCCTTAGTTGGGCTGTAGTCTTCTCAAGGTGATTCTTTAAGATTTTTGTCCGGTAATAATAATACAGTGAGATAAACAGTCCGCCTATCAGTACAAGGAAGGTAAACAGGATGAATTGCACTTCCGTCCGATATGCCTGAAAGAAAGGCACCTGTTGGTTGATGATAAGTGAATTGAAAGGTAGTTTCTTGTCCTGAAATCCCCATTCATGCAGTTTGTTGGCATCAAATTTGTATCTGTTGGGCAACAAATGAATGTGGCCGACATTGTTTTTCCCCTTGTCCAGAAATTGATAAGCCTGTTCTCCCATGCTTCTCCCTATTCCGTCGTATTGGGGGATATATCCTCCGATTGCCCAATAACCGATGGCGGTAGCAGTCAGGCTGAAAACAGGCAACTCTGGATTCGCTTTGGAGAAAGCATATACAGAGTTGTTCATATACGTTATGCCCCGATTGTCAATTCTCCAGATACCCAGTAGTGCAACCGAATTTTTGGGGACATCGCGTAGTTGTTTGGCGGCAGCATCAAGGGTGTGGATACGGCCGTCAATATAGGTCGTCGATATTTCCGGATAGCGTTTCATATTCTTTTTTACCCACGCTTGTTCGGCAAGTCCGTTGTAGGTGTTGTCCGAGATGAACACTAAATGCTCCATATCCGGATAAAAGCTTCGCATCATTTCTATGTCCTTATCGATATCATATTCATATGTGTTACAGTATATTATATTGTATTTGTTCATTCTTTCCGTTAAGTCGATACTCTGAGGTTCATAAGTCCGTATATCAATAGAGTCTTCCGGAATACGGATGCCGTTGCGCGATGCCATAGCGCAAAATACGGGCAGTTGTCTGTACTTCTCGTCTTCGAGGTGCAGGAAACTGCTCCACGCTTCGCCACCCAGCAGGATAACCAGCTTGGCGTTCGGATGTTTGTCCAGAATGTTGGTAAGTCTTTTTTTCCATTTTCTGGATTGATTGAGGTCGGTAACATTCATGTTTTCTACGATGGTGGAATACTTGCCACCCAGTTGGCGGTACGTTTCTACGAACGTGTTGATATTATCGTAGGTATATTTAGTATCGGAATTATAGGACGTCACGAAAAGAATCTCCTCTTCCGGTTCTTCCGGAATAGCCGCATTGCCTGTAAAGGAGAATAAAAGAAAGGAAATAACGTAGACAATGCGCCATTTTTTATTTTTTAGCTGAAGTGTCATAATTGTCTGTTTTGATTTTCGGCTATTGCAAAAATACAAATTATGCCTTTGAAATACAATAGATAGTTTAGTTTTTTATGCTAGAAAAAAGGCCGCTGTGAAATTCACAACGACCTTTTCAATAGTATAGTTTAGCTTAATTTTAATGAGTCCGGTTACATTCGTTTTTCTACCACATCCCAGTCGATGATGTTCCACAGGGCGTTTACGTGGTCGGCGCGGCGGTTCTGGTAGTCCAGGTAGTAGGAGTGTTCCCACACATCAAAACCCAGAAGTGGTTTCAGTCCGGCGCGTACAGGGTTACTGCCGTTTCCTTCTTTGGTGATATGCAGTTTACCGTTCTTGTCTACTGACAGCCAGGCCCATCCTGAACCGAACAATCCGACTGCTGCTGCATTGAATTCTTTCTTGAAGTTTTCAAAGCTGCCGAAATCACGTTTGATGGCTTCTCCCAGTTTGCCTGCCGGTTCCTTTTTCGAAGGTTTCGGAGCGAATTGGAGGAAATATAAATTGTGATTCAGCACTTGGCCGGCGTTGTTGAAGATAGCTCCATCGGGAGCGGTGGCAACGATTTCTTCTACCGTTTTGCCTTCATATTCTGTTCCGGGCACAAGGCTATTCAGATTATTTACATATGTTTGCAGATGTTTTCCGTAATGGAAATCTATCGTTTGCTGACTGATTACAGGTTCCAGCGCATTGTTTGCGTAAGGAAGTTTAGGCATTTCGTAAGTCATGGTCATAATTATTAAAGACATTAATATAGTATTCATATTGTCAAAACTTTAAATGGTTTTGTTATACTATAATAACAGCCATAGTTCGCAAAAGGTTCACGGTATTTTATTTTTATTTATAAATGTACTGTATACGTTCCACTTGCTGCGGGTTGTCATAGCTGGTGCGGCATATCCATTGTCCCGTATTGTCATATTCGTAATAGGAGTCACCGTCGATCCGGTTTCCGTACTCGTCGTACAGGCAGGTCAGGCAGCCGGACGTCTTCTGGCTGTTGCCGAAGATACGTTGGTAGACGATGCGGGTGAGGTATCCGTATTTATCATATTCATACAGTTCTTTTTGCGAGAGAATCTGGTTGGGCGAATTGACAAAGAGCATATTCTGATGCTGAGATTCGGTCATTCTGCCTTTGTCATCATATTTGTTGACTGTATATCCCTCCATTTCCCCGTTCTTGTTGTACTCTTTGGTTTCCGTCAGTAATCCCTGCTTGTTGTAGCTGCTGACGGTATATCTGCCGTCCATGTATTTTAGAGAATCGCTTTCGATGCTACCGTCAATACCGATGCGGCGTGCACGGCGGTAAAAGTCCGTTTTGGTTTTCGGATTAGTTTTCACTTCGAAGATGCAGTGGCCTTGCGGGTCGTACAGCCTGCTGGTTTGCACCTCGTTGATAGGTTGCCCGTTCTTTTCAGTCACGGATAATGTGGTGGTAAGCTGCCCCTTGTCATTGTAGGTGTAGCTGGTCGTAATATTGCCGGTGCTGTCGGTTTCGCAGCACTTTATCAATCGTCCTTGAGTGTAATATTTCACGGTAGTCGGGGTGGAAACAATGGCTTGCAGGATAAATGGAGCACGCAAATTTTTTGCCTGGTCACGAAATTCCTTATACTTGTGTGTTTTGAGGAATTCCTGCAATAAACCGAGCGATTCGGAGTTGACTATTGCCGGTTTCAGAAGCTCGAAGTCTGCCTTTTCACTGAGATATTCAAGATCGTTCAGGTGAGTCCGTGCACCGGTGGCCAGATATGGTGTATTCTTATAATCATCGATGATCTGCCGGATGGCGGTGGCATTTCCTTCTTTTTTCAGGCTGTCGATACGTTGGAAAAGGAAATCATCATATAAGGTACGGACCTCGGCAAGATAGGGGCGCGGACCTCTGTCTTGATAATACTTCTGCATTTCGGGGTCTTCAAAGAAGGCTTTGAAGTTTTCAGGAGTCGGGGTGGTCTTCACTAGTTGGTAGAGCCGTACGTTTTCGGAGGCGTTGACTTGTGCGATAAATTTTCCGTTGGGATACTCCTTGACGTAAGTCTGGTAGATGATGGGAGTGGGGGCTTTGAGCATTCCTTCCAGCAGCGCCACCTCGCGGATGTTCTGCAGCCGTTGCAGCATGGCGGAGTCAACCGGATATTCGGTGGCGTGAATGCTGTCCAGCAGTGCCCGGCTGAAAGGAATTTTATCTTTCGAGGCCTCCAGCAGGTTGATAATGGACTGGTCCGCCTTGTCCCGTATCTGAGAAAGCGGAATCTTTTCCCCTTCACAGATACTGGGGAAGTTATTTTGGGCGGCTTTCTCGTAGCAGCCGAAATAGAGGGTGGCTGCCTGTTCGCTCTGTCCGTTCCACAGGTCGTTGAGGACGTCCATCAATGATAAATCTTCGGCATAGTACGCCTTTGTTTCGTCATCCAGTTTTTCCCTGTTCTTCTGCCATTTGTCGGCGTCATTGTCGTTCAGATACCTCAGCAGCTTTTCCATGCGGCTTTGCTTTTGTGCCATTGCTTGCTGTGGTATGCAGGCGACAAGGCACAAACATAAAATAAATGATAAAAATATACTCTTTTTCATTGCTTTGAGTGATTAGGTTAAATAGTTAGTGATGAAAAATCATAAAAATATCTTCATTGTCAAATGAATGTTATACTTTTGTCGTATTGAAACAAATTTGAACGCCAAGGGTTTGTTAAAAATCCTCATTGTTTTTATAATGCTGTTATGAATACCAACTATATAGAGGAATTAAATGAGAGTCAGTGTGCAGCAGTGACTTATAACGACGGGCCTTCGCTGGTGATAGCCGGTGCAGGTTCGGGAAAGACACGTGTGTTGACTTATAAAATTGCCTATCTGCTGGAAAACGGCTATCAACCGTGGAACATCCTCGCACTGACCTTTACCAATAAGGCGGCGCGTGAGATGAAAGAACGTATAGCCCGTCAGGTGGGCATGGAGCGGGCACGTTATTTGTGGATGGGTACCTTCCATTCCGTCTTTTCCCGCATTCTCCGTGCCGAAGCAAAGTATATCGGATTCACTTCCCAATTTACCATTTATGATTCGGCGGATAGTAAAAGTCTGATCCGTTCCATCATCAAGGAGATGGGACTGGACGAAAAGACATATAAGCCGGGGATGGTGCAGGCCCGCATTTCAAGTGCCAAAAACCATTTGGTTTCTCCTACGGGATATGCTGCCAACAAAGAAGCGTATGAAGGAGATATGGCAGCCAAAGTGCCCGCTGTCCGTGAAATATATACCCGTTACTGGGAAAGATGCCGTCAGGCGGGAGCTATGGATTTCGATGATCTGCTGGTGTATACGTATATTCTGTTCCGCGACTTTCCGGAAGTGCTGGCCCGTTATAGGGAGCAGTTCCGTTATGTGCTGGTGGACGAGTATCAGGATACGAATTATGCCCAGCATAGTATCGTACTCCAGCTGACGAAAGAAAATCAGCGTGTTTGTGTGGTAGGCGATGATGCGCAGAGCATCTACTCTTTCCGTGGAGCGGATATTGATAATATCCTTTATTTCACGAAGGTTTATCCTAATACGAAAGTCTTTAAACTGGAGCAGAATTATCGTTCTACGCAAACCATTGTCTGTGCTGCCAACAGTCTGATCGAAAAGAATGAACGTCAGATTCGGAAAGAAGTATTCTCTGAAAAAGAACGTGGCGAACCGATTGGCGTGTTTCAGGCTTACAGTGATGTGGAAGAAGGGGATATCGTAGCCAATAAGATAGCTGAACTGCGTCGGGAACATAGTTACGGCTATGCCGATTTTGCCATATTATACCGTACGAATGCGCAGAGCCGTGTTTTCGAGGAGGCTCTTCGGAAACGAAGTATGCCCTATAAAATCTATGGCGGACTTTCATTCTACCAGCGTAAGGAGATTAAGGACGTCATTGCTTACTTCCGCTTGGTAGTGAACCCGAATGATGAAGAAGCATTCAAGCGAATCATTAATTATCCTGCCCGTGGCATCGGTGATACGACGGTTGGAAAAATCATCTCCGCTGCCACTGAAAATGGTGTCAGCCTTTGGGCGGCGCTTTGCGAACCATTGAGCTACGGGCTGAACATTAATAAAGGTACGCACACCAAACTGCAAGGTTTCCGTGAACTGATAGAAGGCTTTATGACCGATCAGGTGGACAAGAGTGCGTATGAGATAGGAACGGATATTATCCGCCGGTCCGGCATCATCAATGATGTCTGTCAGGATACTTCGCCGGAGAATCTGAGTCGTAAGGAAAACATTGAGGAATTGGTGAATGGTATGAATGATTTCTGCGCGTTGCGGCAGGAAGAAGGCAACCCGAATATTTCTCTGACAGATTTCCTTTCGGAGATTGCCTTGCTTACTGATCAGGACTCGGACAAAGCGGATGATGGAGAAAAGATAACGTTGATGACCGTTCATTCGGCCAAGGGGCTGGAGTTCAAAAACGTATTCGTAGTGGGGCTGGAAGAAAACCTTTTCCCTAGTGGTATGGTGGGCGATTCTCCGCGTGCTCTGGAAGAGGAGCGCCGTTTGTTCTACGTGGCCATTACCCGTGCCGAAGAACATTGTTATATTTCTTTTGCCAAGACCCGTTTCCGTTATGGAAAGATGGAGTTTGGAAGTCCCAGCCGTTTCTTGCGCGATATCGATGTGAATTATTTGCGGTTGCCGCATGAGGCGGGAGTCAGCCGGTCGGTAGACGAAGGTGCGGGGCGTTTCCGCAGGGAGATCGAAGGTGGATTTACACGTGCGGCATCTCCTACACGAACGCCTTATGGTACTAAATTTTCTGATCGTGAACGTCCGAAGGCTCAGGTGATTGCGCCCACTGTGCCGAAGAATTTGAAGAAGGTCAGTGCGGTGAGTGGAAGCAGTATACGGTCGGCTTCAGCCGGCTCGGCATCTGTAACAGGAGTACAGGCGGGGCAGATGATAGAACATGAACGTTTCGGCTTGGGCGAAGTGATCAGGGTAGAAGGAACGGGTGATAATGCAAAAGCAACGATTCATTTTAAAAATGCAGGGGACAAGCAACTATTGTTGCGTTTTGCACGTTTTAAGGTGATAGAGTAATCATAGTAAAATTAGAGATGATCATGAGGAAACAACTAACTGTAATTCTGCTTTCTGCTCTGATGTTGAGCGGATGTGCATCGGGACGTATGGGAAATCCCGGAGCAATTGTAGGTGGTGCTGCAATTGGGGGAAGTCTGGGAAGTTCGATAGGCGGACTTATCGGAGATAATAATCGTGGCTGGAGGGGCGGATATCGCGGCTCTGCCATTGGAAATATTGTTGGCACCATTGCCGGTGCAGCGATAGGGAATGCGCTGACTGCTCCGAAACCGGACCCGATAGAGGAATATGCTTACGTTCCGGAAGTCAGACAGGGGCAGTCTCACTCTAAGTTTAAACCTCGGACACAGACTCAGCAGCAACTGACTCAGTTGAAACTGCGCAAGATTCGCTTTATTGACGATAACCGTAATCATGCGATAGACGGGGGAGAAAGCAGCAAGATCATCTTTGAAATCATGAATGAAGGACGAAATCCGGTTTATGACGTGGTTCCTATTGTAGAGACGGTCGGGAAAGTGAAACATATCGGCATTTCTCCTACTGTAATGATAGAAGAAATTCTTCCGGGTGAGGGTATCCGCTATACGGCTACGGTCTATGCCGGAAGTAAGTTGAAAGATGGTGAAGTGACTTTCCGCGTAGCGGTGTCCGATGAGAATGGGGTAATCTGTGATTCTCAGGAGTTTACGCTGCCTACACAGCGGGCGGACTAGGACAAGAATAGCTCGAAATATTCGATTTGTTATAGTGACAGTATGTGCTCGGGATAGTGACACTATCCTTGGCACATACTGTCACTATGTTAATGGGATGGTGACACTATCCCAATACAATAGTCCGGTGCAGTCATTACACAATAAAATGAAGTATCGGTTTCATCTACACAGAAGCATTCTATATGAGTATCTGTCAAAATTTTACGTATCGGTTTTCCTTCCCAGTCGAAAACCCAAATCTCGCTGTTTAGAGTTTCTTTTTGTTCTTCGTGCATCCGATTGGTGTTTGGGTTATACAGTACATAAACATAGTTATTGGAAACGGCAATGCCTCGTGCTCCCAGTTCGGCATCAGGATTATCACTTTCCGCATACACACCGTCTGGGCTTGAATTGAACTGATAATGATAGGGTGCTAACAATAGTCTTTTATGGAGCGTTAATGTTTCCGGCTTATAGTCCCATAGCTCAAGTACATTACTGGTAGCACATGCCAGACGTTTCCGGTCGGTGTTGTAACCGAATTGTGATTGATGAAACATACCTTTAGCCGTATTGGGTATGGTTTCTTCTCCACTTTGATAGTTCGGGAAGTCGCCAGATTTGGATATAACATTGCCGTCATTATCTAAAATAAGGAATCTGCAATCTTCAAAAACGCCGGACGCTATAAAGCGTGATTCGCTTATCGGATAGACTCTGTCAATGCTCATGGGCAGGTGTATCAATTCTCCTTGTCGCCGGATGGAAAAGTCTTTCGCGTTGAATGTATAGTTTTGCGCTGTGAAGTGCCATCGATTGTGTATGAAGGCAGACGAATCAGACAGAAAGAATTCGACAGGGCTTAAAAATTCATCAGGTCCTTGTCCTTGTGGTAGCATTTGATTTACAAAGCGTTGTTCACTAAGACTATAGCAGTATAAAAGGCTGTCTCCTTTAAAATCACCGGCATATAAGATATCTCCTTTCTTTTTTATATCCATTGGAATGGAGATAAAGGCTTCCTTCAAAGCGGTAGATTTAGCAGTTGTGCTTTCGCTAAAGGATACTCTTTTTTGTGATTCACTACAACTGAACAATGGCAATGCCAAAGTAAATAATAGAATGATGTTTTTAGATTTCATTTTGTTTTGCTTCATTTTGTTTTGTACTATAATTACAAAGATAACGTATGTGTTTTGAAAAACAAGGATATTGAAGAGAAATAGGGCTAAAATATTTATAATGAGAACATAATAATATAATTGGCATTCGGTAATTACCATATATTGTGTTAACTTTATAATTTATTTGATGGTAATTTTAGTTGCATCTTTACTAAAGGGTATATTTATTGCCATAAATAGTATTGATCCACATACCAAAGAACTTGTCGGTAACCGAATATACTTTATTTATTTCTGTAATAATATCTTTTTCAAGCAGTTTTTTAGTTGCGGACTGTACAGAGCTTGCGGATGTCAGACTGTATCGTTTGATAAATTTCGCTGATGTGACGTTTTCTGCTTCACCTACTTTGGCAATGGCATAAAGCAATTCCTTCTGCTTTTCGGGAATATTAGATAAGATTTCCCGAAAGATTGTATCATTATATGCAATAAGGTTATCTATAGCTGTTTTGATAATTTCCAGTGTACATTCTTTCCCTTTCGGTGTATCTGCAAAAGCTTCATTGAATGTTTTTTGAATATAAAAGGTATGTCCTTTGAATAGCCGATATACTTTTTCTATATTTTCGATTTCAATATGCCGTTTTCTTTTTTGGAAATGGTCTGCGATAAATGGTATATAGATTTCCGGTACAATGGCTTTCAGTTCCAAAATATCGGCACTGTGGTAGAATGGACGGGATGAAGATAGAAACATTTCCTGCATCATATGCCGTTCACTTCCGGCAAAGATGAAGTTGCTGTTTTCTATTTTCTGTATGTGTGTGCGTAGTAATGCTTCTATATTTTTCTCGGGATATTTAGCAATTTGTTGAAACTCGTCAATGGCAACGATACAAGGTTTGTCTGCTGCTATCAGACATTGAAATATTTCTTCCAGTGTATATTCGGGTCGATCAATATCCCCCAGTTCCAGATTGAAAGTAGGTAGATTGGTCAGCGGGTCAAATCCGAATTTACCATTGATTGATTTAAGTGTGTGGATAAACAGGCTTGCCATTTTCTTACTGCGGGGCAATAGTGTTTCATAAATTTCTTTGCCAAGCAGATAAGTGAATTCTCTTAAGCTTGATGTATGGAGTATGTCAATGAAGAAAGTATAATATTCTTCTTTTATTTCAGGTTTCTCATAACAGAAACGGATTAGTCCCGTTTTACCCATTCTTCTGGGTGAGATAATGACAAGGTTATTGCCATTGGTTAATGATTTAACCAGCCTCTCTGATTCTTTCACGCGATCGCAGAAGTACTCGGGTTCTATTTTTCCAGTTACTATAAATGGGTTAATTTCTTTTGCCATACCTGTTTCAATTTTCCGTAAAGGTAGTTATTTAAATAGAATTATGCAAATCGAATAATGTTAATAAAGTGTCTAGTCTAGTTTTATATTTATCGGATATTGAATATTGTTAACAAACTTATTCTTTTAGCCTTTATATGGTCCGTTTCTTTAAAACCAAAGGCCCGTTGGTTTTAAAGAAACGGGTCGTTGGTTTTAAAGGAACGCCTTTTTGGTTTTAAAGGAAAAATGGCGATTTGTATATTATTGATAATCAGTAGCTTGATAAATCCTGTTTTCAGTCTTATTAAATAGTAAAATATTTATATAAGTATAGCTTAATAAATAAGAGTTTTGATGCTACAAACATTTATATTATGAATATTTGTCTGACTACAAAGTGGCTTTTCTTCTATTAAGTTATATCTTTTTTTAAAGAGAAAGTTTAGATTGTTGTGAAAAATGTTATCTTTGTAGTACAAAACAACATAAAGTAAAGCAAAATGAGACCTAAAATCATAATTCTGTTATCTGCTATAGCTTGTATTGGAGGAATTGTATTCTTCCTTGCATGCAAATATACTTATGAATTCAAAGTAACGGAGCTTAAGGAGAAAGCGAAAGAGACTTTTACTGAAGCACTGGATAAAGAGTTGAAAAATAGAAATATAAACGGAGGACTGTCATTTTACTTTAATTCTGAATCGGCTATCTCTACTGAAATGCCTGATTCAGTTTATTGGGAAGATGCGTCAGGAAGACATTTATATCGGATGGATTCCAAGAAAAACTCTATGAATATTACTCATAATAGTAATTTACGTGCTTTGCATACTTTTATTTTTTATGAAAAGCCACTTCAGCCTGACTCTTTAAATCTTATATGGGATGAACAATTAAATAAAGCAGATATTTATTTAGAATCAGCTTTACGTATTTCTTTGACGCATGAAGACGGTAGTGTAGAATCTCAAAAGACCTATCAGAGTGAATGGGGCAATTCTTCAAATTTAGTTTTTACTTTTTATATAGGTTATGCCTGTGAGATAGAAGTAATGGGTTATTTGCATTACACTCTATGGGGGATGATATATAAAGAGGTGCTGCTATATTTATTGCTATATATAATTGTTGGATATGGATTTTATACGTTTTTCATAATTCTCAGTCGCAGGATCAATTCATTACGTAGTAAAGAAATAGTCGAGATTATCAAGGAGACTCCCGTGGAAATCTTAAAAGAGGTTCCTGTGGAAATTATCAAAGAAGTTCAGGTTGAAAAACAAATAATTAAAGAAGTACAGAGAGTGGATATTATTCCCTTACATTCTTACATATTGGGTGAGAGTCTAATATTCTATGCAGATCAGAATATCATAGAGGTAAATGATGTTAAGTATAATATTCAGGGGCAGTCCAGTTTACTTTTAGAACTATTTTTTCAAGAAAAAGATAATGGCTATACATTAAAGGAAGATTTTATTATAGAAAAATTGTGGCCTGATAATTCAGGTAATGATGAGCGAATGCATAAAGCGATTGGACGTCTGCGCTCGTTTCTTAGAAAAATAGATCCTTCATTGAGTATAATAAATAAAAATGGTACTTATCGACTAATTATATCAGAGAAATCTCTTGTTAAGAGAAATAGCTAAAAATGTCGATGAAATGGAGCTATTTTGAATTTCAACTTGATTTCTTCGGATAAAAATGATGCGAGGTCAGGATTGGTCAGCGGTATTCTTTGCTAATTAAGTGCTTCATTACTACTTTTGCTCTCAGAATTAATCTTTAACGCAAAAGTAGTATGAAAAAAAATCTTCTTCTTTTATTATGTATAGTAGCTATTTTATCTACTAAATATTTGGCTTCTCATGAAAAGAGACAAAGTGCTTTATTGTTATATAACATAGAAGCTTTAGCTGCTAACAGTGAGCATGCAGATATTGGACATTGTTATGGAACAGGTACTTTAGATTGTCCTGTATCTCACGATAAAGTTAAATATATCGCTGGAGGATATAGTCTTGAAGGTCTTTATTAGCTTTCTTCTTCTCTTTATCTGCATCTCTTGTGGTACAAAAAATATGGAATATGCAGAGAATGTATTTCCTTATTCTGAATTTCCACAAGAGAAGGAGCTAAAAGGAGAGGTGATAGAGCTTGATACTGCCTTATTTCGCTGTCCATTTCGGATACGAGTAGAAGGAGATAAAGCTATTGTAATGGATTTGCATGGTATCGATTATTATGCTCATTTGTTCAAATATCCTGGCTTTCAATATTTATCTTCTTTTGGGAGGCGCGGTGATTCACCAACTGAAATGCTATCAATGGATAATGTTCGTTTTTACAATCATAAAGTATGGACATTAGATGCTAATAAAAGAGAATTAACACGGTTGGGTTTTTCTTCATCCGGTGATTCACTGCTCCGTGACGAAGCGGTGATATTGGATGAAGATATTTTAAGACCACTTGACTTTGCCATATATAATGATACTACCTTTATAATTCCTGATTATTCCGGTGAAAACCGATTATGTTGGCTTAATGATGATGGGGAACTTGTAAAAAAGATAGGCGCTATCCCATCAATTAATAATCAAGCGTTACGAAAAGCTCGTCCAGCATTGGCACAGGCATGGCGTAGTTTCATTGATTATAATTCTCATAACGGTGTATTAGCAATGGTGACTCAACTAGGTGAAGTACTTGAAGTCTATAATTTGAAGGATAGCACGGAGGTTATTCGTATTGGTGAAAACGGGGAACCTAAGTTTAAAATATTTGAAGGATATGGAATACCTTCAGGAATTATGGGCTTTAGCGATGTGCAAGTAACAGATAATGCCATTTATGCAGTGTTCCATGGGACTACATTTAAAGAGATTGTAAAACATAATGGTCATCTTCCAGATGGAGGAAAGTATATTTATGTATTCAGTTTGAAAGGAGAACCACTATATAAGTATGTGCTTGATCACTATGTATATGGTTTTTGGGTGGATGAAGCTACAAAAACAATTATAGCGACAGATATAAATAATGATCAGCCTATTGTGAGATTTCAATGTGGTTGAAAAAATAGATAGTTAACGTGATTAAAAGAGGAGCAGGAAGATGGGTTAGTCAATTTTGCCGGATTGGTTCCCATCATCTGCTACTTTATTCCTACTAAAAAGAAAGGAGGTGCGACAAAGATAGTGATAATAATGGTTATGGCAAATACGTTTTTACCAGATATAGAGAAAAGTATGAAATGAAAAGGTATAAATATTAAAAAATCTACTTAAATGAAAAAGAAATTAATGGGCATAGTTACTATTATTGCAATTGCTGCTGTTGCAGGATATAATGTATATGCTTCGCGGAGTAACGTGAAGTTGTCGGACTTAGCTTTAGCTAATGTAGAAGCATTGGCTGATTCTTCTGAAGGTTCTCAAAGTGATTGTAACACATACTGTATGGTGAGTTATTTTGATACATGTATCATTAGATATACAAATAACACTTTTACTACTTGTTATGATAGTAGAATAAGAAGATCTAACTAACCGATTGTAAGGCTATATAGGTGCCTACTATTTCTATATAGCCTTGCTTTAAAAAATGTAATCATGAATACCCATAATTCTTGTTTAATACTGCTTTTGACAGTATTATTAGTAACAGTATCTTGTGCAGAAAAAAGTGGAAGTAAATATCAAGATGCAACTTTAATTGAATATCAAGATTTTGTATCCAGTCAAAAATTGACAGGGATAAATTTTTTATCAGATAAAGAAGTATTAAAGCCGATGCGTATATATGTTTGTGACACTATTCTGATAACAATGAACCCTATGGAGAAGAAGCTGTTTCATCTTTTTAGTTTAAAATCTAAAAAAGAAATAGGAAAACGAATTTCGCTTGGACAAGGGCCTGACGAAATGATTCGTCCTTCTATTATAAAATTTAATGAGAATCAGATTCTAATATTTGATGTTGCCACTTTTACGTTATTTACGTATGATACCGAGGATTTTATTTCAAATGAAAATACGATTCCTTTAGAAAGGAAGACTATAGAGCTACAAGCATATGGTGAAATAGGTTTACTCTCTGATAATCTAATAGGATCGACATATAATCCTAAAAATCAATTTATAAAATTTGATAATAATGGAAAGAAGGTTGGTGAATTTGGCTATTATCCAGTGGTGGCAGACTTATCATATACAGACGATGAGAAATTGGAGGCTTTTAAATCTTCTTTTGTGACTAATATGAAAGATAGGATAGCCGTTTGTTATAAATGGACAGATTTGATTGATATCTATGATCAGAACGGTCAATTGAAGAAACGGATTCATGGACCTGAACATTCGTATGCACATTTTAAGGAATTTCGTAATGGTAATGCTATCGCAGCTACCTCTGATAAAGATAATATAGATGCATATTTCTTTCCATATAATGTAGGAGATGAGTTTTTTGTGTTATTCAATGGAAAGCCTTGGGATCCGGATGATAAAGAAGTAGAATTGCCAGATCGTATATTCGTTTTTGATTGGAATGGCATTCCTCAGAAAATATATACTTTAGATCAAGGAATAATTAATTTTGCTGTTGATAAAGTTCAGAAAAAGATATATGGAATTAGCAGTTCACCAGAATTTCATGTGGTGGAATTTTCATATAAATAATAGATAAACGATGAAAAATATATGTCTTATGTTATTGCCATTATTCTTGATGTCATGTTTAAATAAGGATAATAACATCGTTTCTCTTTTGAAAGAATGGGAACAGAAAGAAATTCTGTTCCCTAAAGAAATGTATTTTACAACAATGTTGAGGGATACTACATATTATAATCTTCAGAGTGAGTATAAAATTTTAGCATATGTTGATTCGATAGGATGTACTAGTTGTAAACTTCAATTGTCGGCGTGGAGTATGTTAATTAATGAAATTGATTCCTTATATGCAGGTCGGGTCAAGTTTATATTTGCATTCTCTCCTAATAGAATTAAAGATATTTATCATGCTATATTGACTGCTAATTTTACATATCCAGTATATGTGGATAAACAGGATAGCATTGCTAAACTTAATAGATTTCCATTAGAATCAAACCTCCACACATTTTTATTGGATAAAAATAATAGAGTTATTGCTGTTGGTAATCCAGTTTATAATCCTAAAATAAAAAAACTTTATTTCAATATTATTTCTGGTAAGAAACCTTTTTTACCGTGTAATGCAGAACAAAGAACAAATGCTAGTTTGGATAAACGATTTTTAGACATGGGCAGTTTTAATTGGAAACAGGAGCAAATATCTGACATTATATTAAGTAATTCAGGAGAAGAATTATTAGCGATAGAGGATGTTTCTGCTTCTTGTGGTTGTATTACTGTGGAATATCTAAAAGAACCGATTCGACCTGGTCAGAAATTAAATCTGAGAATAAAGTATAAAGCAGAGCATCCTGAGCATTTTGATAAAACGGTAATTATATATTGTAATGCAGAAGGTTCCCCATTTAGACTAAAGATAAGTGGAAATGCAAAATAAAGAGGGAATATGGCAAAGTACTTTAGGGATTTATCATATATATGTATAATATTATTTATTGTTTTGGGATGGCATATTATGGATAACATTGTATCTGAAAAAGAGGTAGATATTACTTCTTTAGAAGTTGCTTTGCGGTCTGCTGGTGATAATAGAGGGGAGCTGGAAAAAGTCCTTTGTTACTATAAAAGAAAAAATACAGATAGCCTGAAATATAAAGCAGCCTGTTATTTAATTGAAAATATGCCCTTTCATAGATATTCAGTTGGAGAACAATTAGAAAACTATAAGTCATACTATGCATGGCTGAAAAAAAGCAAGGGAAAAGAACCGCAACAAGTTGCAGATTCAGTTAAGAAAGTATATGGTCCAATGAAAGAACCCAATAAGATACGCGATATTATGGAAATTGATTCTGCTTATTTGTGTCATAATATTGATTGGGCATTTAAAGTTTGGCAGGAACAGCCTTGGGGAAAGAGTATATCATTCGATGTGTTTTGTGAGTATTTGTTGCCTTATCGTATTGGCGATGAACCCTTGGTATATTGGCGTGAAATGTACTATGCAAAATATAATTCATTGTTAGATACATTGAGAATGTCGGATTCTTTGGATATAGAAGATCCAGTAGTAGCTGCTAATTACTTAATAAATAAATTGCCTGATAAGTGGCATTATTATACTTCAACAACTCCTTATTCCTTTGGGCATATCGGACCTGAATATGTACAATACTTGTCAGGAACGTGTCGTGAAGTGACTGATTTTGCTGTATATCTATTTCGGGCATTGGGAATTCCTTGTGCTATTGATTTTGTTCCTGTACGTAGCTATGTTAATGCTGGGCATTTTTGGTTGGTAGCCTGGGATAAAACAGGTGAAGCGTATATGGCTAATTTTCCCGAGAATCTGGGAATGGTCCGCAAAAATTGGTGGTATCGTTGGGATGATAGTCCAAAGGTGTATAGATATACTTTTGATATAAACAAAGAATTATATGAGCAAATGGCGAAATATAATGAAAAGGTATATTCATTTTGGAGTCTGCCGAAATTTATGGATGTTACTTATGAATATGCTTATTCTTTTGAAAAGGAATTAGTCATTCCATTGGAAAAACTTTATAGGAATCAATGTAGTGGGAGAATAGCTTATTTATGTGTTACTAATAGAGATAACTGGATACCGGTTGATTGGACTGAATTTGACGCACAGCATCTGGCTTTTCGAAATGTACGAAGAGGTACGCTTATGAGGGTGGCTACTTACGAGAATGGTACTTTGAACTTTTTGACTGATCCTTTTTATGTGGATAAACAGAAAAAGGAGCAGCATTATTTCTCTATTGAAGGAAATACACAAGATGTGGTATTGTATGCTAAATGTAATATAGAGGGAGAAAATATGTTCCGTGACCGAATGATAGGGGGGCGTTTTTGAAGGCAGTAACCAACTGGATTTTGCAGTAAGCGATACCTTGTTTATCATACAGTGTAAACCTGATCGTTTGAATACGACAGTAAGAAGTTCTTCAAATAAAGAATATCGTTATATCAGATATGTAGGTCCTCCCGGAGGATTATGTAATGTGGCTGAAGTCGCATTTTATGAAAAAAATGATACTCTTCCATTGTCTGGGAAAATTATAGGGACTCCCGGATGCTATCAACATGACGGGACGCATGAATATACAAATGTGTTTGATGGAAAAACGTGGACTTCTTTTGATTATTTTAAATTTTCCGGAGGATGGGCAGGACTTGATTTGGGTAGAAAGGTGCAGATAGACCGTATTGTATATACTCCGCGCAACAGGGATAATTATATTCGTCCTGGTGATATCTACGAGTTGTATTATTGTGATCGATATTGGAAATCCGCCGGAAGAGTTAAAGCTACAGTTGATTCATTAGTATACAGAGGGATTCCCCAGAATGCACTTTTGTTCTTACGTAACCATACGCGCGGCGTAGATGAGAGAGTCTTTGTTTATGAAAAAGGAGAGCAACTATGGAAATAAGACTTAAAATTAAACTAGTTGTGTTGTGGAAGACAATCATCTTATTAGGAATAATTGTCTTGCTATCTGCTTGTTTCCATTCGAAGAAGGAGGCTGTATCTTCTATTGCTATTATTCCTGATGAGCATACGTTACTGGCGATTACGCCGGAATTCTCTATAAAAATGGCAGGAAATACATTGAATAAACATTATCTACGATTGAAGTCTGGAAAGATATTTCCAATGACAGGGATTTTGCAGGTAGATGGTAGGACCTATCGTTTTATGGGGGAAGATTCTTTACGTATATCCCCTATAGCTTCTCTTGCAAATGACAGCGTCAGTTGGTCAGGGAAATATTCTTATTTGTTTCCAGGAAAAGGGTGGGAGCAAAAGGAATATGATGATTCTTTTTGGAAAGAAGGAAATGCAGCTTTTGGACCTGTAAAAGGAAATTCTAAGATTCGTACCGCTTGGGGGGCGGAAAATATATATGTCCGCAGGCATATTAAGATTGATAATAAAGATGCTTTGGAAGGGCATAAAATTTACGTCTGTTATATTTGCGATGATCAGATAAAACTTTTTTGGAATGGAGATTTTTTATTTGAAAAAGGAATAACATATCAAACGAAATGTGGACGTTTAACAGATGAAGCTATTGCTCATATTGGTAATGGAACAAATGTTTTGGCAGCTTATGGATGTAATACAGGAGGCCCTGCGTTGTTAGATTTTGGTCTGTATATTGAAAATAAAACTTATAGTGAAGCAGATACGGCCCTATTGAAGCAAATAGATGTACAAGCTACTCAAACTCATTATGTATTTCAATGTGGGGATGTAGAACTTCAGATTGATTTTGTTTCACCTTCTTTGTCAGAGAAGTGGAATATGACAGGATGGCCTGTCGGTTTCCTTTCCTATCAAGTTCGTTCAGAAGATAAAAAGGAGCATACGGTGGAAATTTTGTTCGATGTGGATATGGAATGGATGTTTGGTAGGAGGAAGATTGATAGTTGGGTTGAACAAGAGTGGCGGTTTGTCAAGTCTGATAGTTTATATTTAGGTCTGACGGCGGATGGAACATCGTTTTCATGCGATGATAGTCATGTTGTTCTGTCTCAAAAGTTGTGTGCAGAAAATGGAAATAAAGGCATATTGTTAATAGGATACGGAGAAGGGCAGAGGATACAATATATTGGTGAGCGTTTACAACCTCTTTGGAATGACAATGGAAAAGGAGAGGTTAAAGAATTAATGAAGGCTGTTGGAAACAGGTATCAGAAACTTAAGGAAGAATGTAATAAATTGGATAATCTGTGGAATAATAAAGCATTTCAAGTGGGTGATAAGACATTTGCAGAACAGATTCTTCCTTCATATCGTAATTTTATTTCTTCCCATAGGTTTGTGTTATCTTCGGATAATAAGTCATTCTGCTTCGGAGATACTTTGGGTAATGTTAGAGATGCTTATAGGAGTTTTCCTGCTTTGTTATTTTTTAATCGTGTTGATTGGATGAAAAGTTTATTAAATCCAATATTTGAATATTGTGAAGATGAACATTGGAAAAGAAAATATCCGCCTTACGATATTGGATTATATCCGGTTGCAAGCAAACAAATAAAAGTGGATAATTGTGCTGAAGAGGCTGCTGCAAATATGTTGGTGATGACGGTTGCTATTGTGGAGGCAGAACAAGATTTCAGTTATGCTGAATTGCATTGGAGTCATTTGTGTTTGTGGGCAAATTATTTGGAAGAAAAGATGAAAGGTGAAGTTCTTCCTTCTATTGAGTTATTAGATGCAAATGACAAACGTGTGAAATGTGTGCTGGGATTGATGGCTTATCATAAATTGATTCAACTTAAGGATGCATATGAATAAAGTGAAGAAATTTCTAGCAATAATAGAGAATTTAATATTCATGATATTCTGCATGATAGTAATTTTGTTCTTGGTACAGTTATTCTGTTTCACATCGTTTAAAATTCCATCAGATTCTATGGGACCTGCACTTAAAGATGGAGATAGAATATTGGTTAATAAAATGATAAAAGGAGCCAGATTGTTTAATGTGTTTGCTGCTTTGGATAACAAAGATGTTACTATTTACCGGATGCCGGGATTGGGGCATTTTAAAAGAAATGATGTACTGGTTTTTAATTTTCCTTATCAGATGAGTCGGTGGGATAGTATCCGGATGAACGTAATGCAGTATTATGTGAAACGTTGTATAGCTTTGCCTGGGGATACATTGGAAATCAGAGGAGGATTTTATAAAGTGCGTGGATGTCGCGAACAGTTGGGAAATTATGAAGCTCAGCAATATCTTGCCGGACTACAGCAACCGGAAAAACAAGGAATCGTAGTAGGAACATTTCCTTATGATCAAAGCCTAGGATGGAATATTCGAGAGTTCGGGCCATTGCCTATCCCACAAAAGGATCAGATTGTAATAATGAACCATACTACTTATCTTTTATACAGACAACTGATCGCATGGGAGCAAAAGAAAAAAATAGAACTAAAACAAGGACAGGTGTTTATTGGTGATAGTCTTATTTATCAGTATTGCTTTAAAAAGAACTATTATTTTGTATCGGGGGATAATATGGCTAATTCGCAGGATTCCAGATATTGGGGCATGTTGCCAGAAGAATATATTGTAGGTAAAGCTACCTGGGTTTGGTATTCAAAAGAAAGGTATACAGAGAATGTGCGTTGGAAAAGGATAATGAAGAGAATTGGCTAAGATTTAGAAATAAATAATGGATGGAAATATAATAAATTATGGAAAATAGAATATGCTAATATTGTGTCACTCTGATGAAATGTCAGAGAGGCTTATAAAAATTTTCCTATTTTGTTGTTTTTTCAATCGTATTGATTGGATGAAAAGTTTATTGAATCCTGTTTTTTTATTGAAAAATATGTATTTATATTATAGTTATTATTTAAAAATTAGTGTTATGAAAAAAGTAAATGTATTGCTAGCTATTTGTGTTGCTGTTTTTAGTGTGTATTCATGGGCTTATTGTAGCAAAAGCTCGACTAATTCTCTTTTTAGTTTAATGGATATAGTTAATATTGAAGCTTTGGGAACTCCTGAGACCGGAACAGCTACATGCTCTATTAGTTATGACTGTATAAATTCGTCGGGCCAAAGAGACGGTGAAGTTAAGTGTACGGGAACTGAAAAATGTCATCGAGGGATTGATAAGAGTGGCACTGTCATAATAAAAGAGAAGCGATGGGTTGAATGTGACGGATTGAAAACATATTGCTAAATAAATAGAAAAATGAGGCTGATTATATTGTGTATTTGCACTCTTTTATTTGTGTTTAATATCATGAGTTGCAAAGAGGAAAAAAACTTAATGGAACTTGAATGTTCTTTATTTTCCTCTTTTAGAACTTATCCTGACTCAACTTTTTTTAAGAGTATTTCATGCTTATATTTTGAGGATGGTAAACTTTATATGTTTGATCCGTCAAGGGCTGATGTCGCTATTCTGGATATTGATAAAGATACTTTCTATACTGTTGGCAAATTTGGAGAAGGCCCTAAAGAAGTGGTATCGCCAACAGGATTTTATGTACAGAAGGATACTATTGGTATCTTAGATGCTGGTTCAATGGCTTTGAAATTTTATGATGGGAAGGGATTCATAGAATCAGTATCGGTTCCAACATGTAATGAATTTCGTTTCTTTATAGAAAATGACACTATTTATGCAACAACAATGACTGATAGTTCATGTTATGTTAAGACTGAAAGAAATTGGGACCGTATAAATAGTGGCGACATACAATTTTGTGGGGAGGTATTTTCTATAACTGAACATACAGATATGAATATATTACGTAATCAACGCCATCTAGTAAAAGGTGAAGATTGTTTGTATGCTATATGTCCAAGTTATCCTGTAATAGAAAAATATGATTTGCATGAAAATAGACTACTTGCTTCATGTGATCTCTCAGATATTAATATTATTAAAAATAATCTATCTTATATAAAGCAGAAAAATATATCTTCTAGAAGCTTTTTTACATATTTATGCGATGCTTATTGGAATAAAGATAAATTATATTTGTTGTGTGCTACTTGGGAAAAAGGATATGAAGTAAATACTATTCTTGTTCTAGACTCGGCTTTAACCCCATCTTATGTTTGCCGTTTGCCTGGTAAAATATATAATACGATTTGTGCTAATGAAAATTATATTTATGCAATGAATTATGAGCAGTGTGCTATGGAAATATATAAGATTAATATGCCTTTTTAGTTTTTTTCTTTGTTTGTTTCCTAATTGTAATAGCAATAAAAAAAATAAAATGGTAGAGCAAAATATTTCATCTTTGTTGAATCAGGATGTTGATAGGCTGAAAGGAAGGCAAATTCTTTCTTTGGATTCTGTAGTGGGGGAGACTGAAAAGTGTGTAATTGTATATATTTTTAATTATTATGACTGTGAGACATGCATAGATAAAGGCTTTGAAATAGTAAACCTCATTGATAATAGTAAAAAAAGAGAATATGTAAAAGTAATTGTAAGTATGTTTCATGAAGTTACGTCTACTCAAAAAAGGAATTCATATAGAGGGTTTATTTATAAAGACAAGAATGATTTAATAAGAAAAGAATTGAGGTATATACCGACTCCTGTTATGATAATTGTTGATAATAATTGTCGAATAAGAGATGCGTGTATATTCGAAATATCACAAGATAAAAAACAATTAGATGACTTTATTAAGAAATGTCTTTCTATTGATGATTAGTTTACATTCTTTTCGAAATGATGGAGGTGACTTTATGATTTATTAATATTGAATTATACTGATATAGACTCAAGAATGGCACGTTTCTTCAAAACAACGTCCCTTTGATTTTAAAGAAATGTGCCATTCTTGAGTAAACGTCAAAATATTGTATAGGAAGAGAGTTGATTTGTACAGTCGTTCTGCTTTAATAAAAAATTGAGAAATGGCATAGGGATACAAGTTACAGACCCGTCCCCTGTTCTAGTGGAAGGGACTTTAGGTATCATAAAAACCTGATAACGAGCTTCGAACCTGCCGTTTCGATATATGGCTTTGAGGACAAATTATACAAGAGAATGATTTACCTACTCTATATTGAATTATGCCGATGTAATGTGGTACATATTTGTGGATTACAATTATTAGCTAGAAGGAGATAATAGAGGGATTAGATTCAATTAATCTTATATTTTTTATATAGACAACTGATAGCATGGGAACAAAAGAAAAAATAGAACTAAAAGAAGGATAGGTGCTTATTGGTGATAGCCTTATTCATCAATACCGTTTTGAAAAGAACTATTATTTTGTATCTGGTGATAATTTGGCGAATTCACAAGATTCCCGTTATTGGGGAATGTTGTCGGAAGAATATATTGTAGGTAAAGCTACCCGTATTTGGAACTCAAAAGAAAAATATACCGATCAGATACGTTGGGAACGGATTTTAATGAAGATCAAATAAAGATGGGAGATGATAGAAGATGTTATTACAGAATAAATATATCGTTCATTTATTAATGCTGTTTGGAGTCATTGCGCTTTTAAGTGTTGTGACTGTTTCATCTTATACTATTGCGGTTGGAGATATGGCATATCAGAAGCTATATTTGGGGCGTGTGACTATTGTATTTGTAATATGTAGTCTTATTTCTTTATGTTTAGATAAAAAGGGAAATACTTTTTATTTATCAGTCGTTTGGTCTCTTATTATATTAGGTGGGGTTGAAGCTGTTTGGGGATTAAGGCAGATATACGGTTTAGCTGTTTCTAATCATTCATTATATGCGCTTACAGGTTCTTTCTACAATCCGGGGCCTTATTCCGGATACTTAGCAATGGTATTTCCTATTTGTTTGAATGAATGGTTGAATTTAAGAAAGGTGAAGAAACGTACTTGGGTAGAGCAAGGTAAATATTGTATGGCTTTGGGAGTCTTGCTATTAATTCTTTGTGTTTTACCGGCAGGTATGAGTCGTTCGGCATGGATGGCTGTTGCGATTTCTGGGATATGGGTATATGCTACATATCGTTCATGGGGAACTAGTTTAAGGAAGATAGGCCGAAAATATAAGAAAAGAGTATTTCCGGCTATTATTGCCGGGGGAATGGTATTGATAATAGTTGGTTATGCTCTTTTTCAATTAAAAGTAGATTCGGCTAATGGACGTCTGTTAATTTGGAAAGTGAGTGTTATGGCTATTGTGGAAAAACCTCTCCTTGGACATGGTACTGGAAACTTTGCATCGGCTTATGGAATGGCTCAGGAAAAATATTTCTCCCAAAAAGAGTTTACATCTACAGAAGAATTAGTAGCTGGAAGTCCTGAATACGCTTTTAATGAATATCTGCAAATAGCTGTAGAATATGGAGTCTTATTTCTATTGGTTGTGTTATTGATTATTGTTTTTTGCCTTTGGATAGGAATAACAGAGAAAAGACTAAGTGCATGTGCTGGTTTGATTTCTGTTTTAGTATTTGCATTTTCATCTTATCCAATGCAAATACCCGGATTTGCTATAGCATTCTATTTTTTATTGGCTGCTTGTGTAGTGGGTTCTTCACGGTTACAAATATTGTTCTTTATTATAATGATTGCTTTATTGGGAAGTTACTATTGGAAATATAATCAGTATAATGCTTGTGAAGAATGGTTTAGGTATAAAATGCACTATAATATAGGCGCATTTCGTTTAGCCAAAGAAGGGTATGAGAAAATTTATCCGGAATTGAATGATAGGGGAGCATTTTTGTTTGAATATGGACATTCTTTACATAAGTTGAAAGAATATAATAGTTCTACAACAATACTGAAAGAGGCAATGGCGCATAGTTGTGACCCTATGATTCTGAACATAATAGGAAAGAATTATCAGGCTACAGGAGAATATGAGAAAGCCGAAGAATATTTCATACGATCTACTCATCGGCTTCCGGGACGAATTTATCCATATTACTTGTTGGCAAAGCTTTATGCGGAACCGGAATATCGGCACCCGGAGAAATTAAAACAGGCGGTTCAGATTGTATTGACAAAGGAACCAAAAGTACAATCGACAGCGATAAGGGAGATGAGAGAAGAAGTAAAACTACTAAAATAAATGGGTGAAGAAAAAAAATGACTGTACAAACTTGATTAATAGATATTTTTGTCTAAATTTGGCAAACATGATACAGATTTACATACAATATATAAGAATTTATATGTGAGATAATTAGAATAAACAAACCAATAAATACGATGAAAAATAATTCTACATGGATTTTATTGTGCCTTGCATGTATGATGACGCTCTCTTGTTCCGACAAGAAGAATACTGCAGATGAATCGGAGAAAGGCGTCTCCACAGTCCTTCCGGATACGAAGAATGAAGTAGCTGTTCAGATATTGAAGAAGCGTGACTTTAATCACGAACTGGTGAGTAACGGCAAAATCAGTGCCCGTGGCAAAGCCGATCTGCGTTTTGAAACCGGTGAAGTCATCGCTCATATCTATGTGAAGAATGGCGACCGTGTACAGAAAGGGCAGAAACTGGCTGATCTGGATAAATTCCGCCTGGAACAGAAATTATCCCAGTCGGAAGATGCTTTGCTGAAAGCCGAACTGGAATTGAAAGACGTACTGATCGGGCAGGGATATTCTCCTGACGACTTTAGTAAAGTCCCTGCCGAAACAATGAAAATCGCCAAAGTAAAAAGCGGGTATGAACAGTCGAAATCCCAGTATGAACTGGCGAAAAGAGAGATGGAGCATGCTACGTTGATTGCTCCTTTTGACGGTGTGGTAGCCAATTTATTTTCGAAGCCTTATAATCCGGCAAATACTTCTGAAGCATTCTGTACTATTATCGATTCCAAAGGAATGGAAGCTGATTTCACGGTACTGGAAAATGAACTTGCTTTTATCAGGATGGGAGATAAAGTGGTAATTACTCCTTATGCCGGAGGAGATGCGTTTGAAGGCAGTGTATCAGAGATAAATCCATTGGTAGATGCCAACGGCATGGTGAAAGTGAAAGCATTGGTAAATGCGGGAGGAAAACTGTTCAGCGGAATGAATGTAAGGGTAAGTGTCCGCCGTTCGCTGGGAGAGCGGCTGGTTATTCCGAAGAGCGCCGTTGTATTGCGTTCCGGCAAACAAGTGGTATTTACCCTGAAAGACGGCAAGGCAATGTGGAATTATGTGAATACGGGACTGGAGAATGCGACAGAATGTGTCGTCTCCGACAAGTCGCAGAAAGGCATTGAGGATGGTCTGCTGGAAGGAGATGCGGTGATTGTCACCGGAAATCTGAATCTGGCGCATGAGGCGGAAGTCTATGTTAAATGAAGAATTAAGAATTAAATAATGAATCTATGATAAAATTCTTAATTCAGCGCCCTATTGCCGTATTGATGGCCTTTACCGCCTGTTTCATCATCGGACTGGTGACGTACTCTACGCTACCTATATCGCTGCTTCCCAATATCGCTATTCCTGAGATTACGGTACAGGTGGCGTCTGCCAATACCTCTGCCCGGGAATTGGAAAACACGATTGTCAAACCTTTGCGGGGGCAGTTGATTCAGGTCTCTACCCTGAAGGATATCCATAGTGAATCGAGAGACGGGGCGGGCATTATCCGCTTGTCATTTGAATATGGAACGAATACGGACCTTGCCTTTATCGAGGTAAATGAGAAGATAGATGCCGCCATGAACTATCTTCCGAAAGAAGCGGAACGCCCGAAGGTAATCAAAGCGAGTGCAACGGATATTCCCGTATTCTATCTGAATCTGACACTGAAGAATGACAGTGCTTACGGAGCTACGGAACAACAATCCTTCCTTGAATTGTGTGAGTTTGCCGAGTCTGTCATCAAGCGCAGGATAGAGCAGCTTGAAGAAGTTGCCATGGTGGACGTGACCGGAATTTTGGAACGACAGGTACAAATTGTACCCGACAAGGACAAGCTCGCCATGATGGGACTCTCCATTGGAGATATCGAATCGGCTTTATCTTCTAATAATGTGGAACCGGGCAGCATGACAGTGCGCGACGGGTATTATGAATACAATATTAAATTCTCGACATTGCTGCGTACGGCGGAGGATGTGGAAAATATCTATCTGCGTAAGGGCGACCGCATCGTACAGTTAAAAGACTTCTGCAAAGTAAGCGTCGTACCTGTAAAGGAAAAAGGAGTATCCCTGTCCAATGGCAAACGGGCGGTGAGCCTTGCCGTCATCAAACAGGCGGATGAGAACATGGATAAGATGAAGCAGGCGCTGGTAGGCACGATGACCTATTTTCAGTTAGTATACCCGGAGATCGATTTCAGCATCAGCCGTAATCAGACGGAACTGCTGGACTACACCATCTCTAATCTGCAACAGAATCTCTCCCTGGGCTTTCTCTTTATTTGTCTGGTAGCGGTTCTGTTTCTGGGAGATGTAAAGTCTCCTTTGGTTATCGGACTCAGTATGGTGGTGTCCATCGTGATCAGCTTTGTCTTTTTCTACCTTTGCAATATGTCTCTCAATATCATTTCTCTTGCCGGATTGATCCTGGCATTGGGAATGATGATTGACAGTTCGATTATTGTGACTGAGAATATATCGCAATACCGTGAACGGGGATACTCCTTGCGCCGTGCCTGTGTGACGGGAACCAGTGAAGTGGTCACCCCCATGCTGAGCTCTTCTCTGACGACTATTGCTGTCTTTGCCCCGCTGATTTTTATGAGCGGTATTGCAGGCGCTATTTTCTTTGATCAGGCTTTTTCTGTCACTGTAGGACTGATGGTGTCTTATCTCACCGGTATCATGCTGCTTCCCGTACTTTATCTGCTGGTTTACCGGACAGGTGTCCGCACCCGGAAATGGAAGTGGCTTTCTTTCAAATTTAATAACCCGATCAAGGATCACACGCTGGACCGCTTCTATGATGCGGGTGTTGACTGGGTATTTCGCCATAAAACGTTCAGTGTACTGTTCTGTGTGATTTCCATTCCGCTTTGCGTATTCTTCTTTTTCTTTATAGACAAAGAACGGATGCCCGATATCGAGGAAAATGAACTGATCGCCCGGATAGAATGGAATGAGAATATCCATGTGGATGAAAACAAACGACGGGTGGATGAACTTTTCAAGGAACTGAAAGATGAAGTACTGGAGCAAACAGCCTCTATCGGCAGACAGGATTTCATTCTCAATCGGGAACGGGAACTGTCTTCTTCCGAAGCGGAACTTTATTTCCGTACGGAGACTTCCAATGCTATTGCCTCTTTGGAACAGGCGGTATACCGGAAACTGAAGGAACGTTATCCGCTCTCTGTCATTTCTTTCTCTCCGCCGGAAACGGTATTTGAGAAACTCTTTGTGACGGGTGAACCGGATGTGGTGGCGGAATTTTACACCCGTAATAAAGCGGAAGCCCCCAAAGCGGAAGCAATCCGTAGCGTTGAACAGGAACTGGGACGAAAAACCGGAATCAATCCGACAGGTATCGCCTTCGAAAACCAGTTGAATCTGAGTATCAGCAAAGAGAAACTCTTGCTCTACCGTGTTTCCTACAACGAACTGTATCGGGTACTGAAAACGGCTTTCCGGGAAAACAGTGTGACGATGCTGCACTCTTATCAGCAGTATTTGCCGATCAACATTGCCGGGGATGAAAAGACTGTGAACGAGGTGTTGCAGGAAACACTGGTGCAGACGCAACCGGACAACCGTGGGAATGTCGATTTTATCCCGCTTCGGGAATTGATCAACGTAGCTCCCGCCGAAGACTTGAAAAGTATTACTTCCGGACGTAACGGCGAGTATGTCCCGTTCGACTTTTACGGCGTGCAGGATGCGAACCGGCTGATGCGTGAAGTGAAACAGGTGGCGGAGGAAACAGGGGACTGGGATACGGGCTTCTCCGGCAGTATCTTCTCCAACAAGGAGATGCTGGATGAACTGGTCGTGATTCTGTTGATCTCACTGCTGCTGATGTATTTCATTCTTGCCGCACAGTTCGAGAGTTTTCTGCAGCCGTTGCTGGTACTGGCGGAAATCCCGATTGATGTGGCATTTGCCTTACTCTTGCTTTGGATATGCGGGCATACGCTGAATCTGATGTCTGCCATCGGTCTGATTGTGACCTGTGGTATTGTAATCAATGACTCTATTCTGAAACTGGATGCGATCAATGAACTGCGCAAGGCAGGCGTTCCTTTGCTGGAAGCTATTCACGAAGCAGGCCGCAGGCGTCTGCGTCCGATTATCATGACTTCGCTGACGACCATCTTTGCCATGGTGCCGTTGCTGTTCTCCTCGGATATGGGATCGGAACTGCAAAAGCCGTTGTCTATCGCCATGATAGGCACGATGTCCATCGGTACGGCGGTCAGCCTCTTTATCATACCGCTGCTTTACTGGTTTATCTATCGGGGAAAAAGCGGGAATCACAAACCAAATGAAAAACATGTTGAATTATGAAGAAATCATCCGTTCTTTTTGTATTGATGGCAGCATCGGGGATATGTTTCTCTTCAGTATATGCCCAGAAACGTCTGGTGCTGGACTTGAACCAGACTATCGCTTTAGCTAACGACAGTTCGCTGGAGTCATTCCGCACACAAAATATGTATCTGTCCGGTTATTGGGAATACCGGACGTACCGGGCAAACCGTTTGCCGAGTCTGACAATGGACCTTACCCCGGCACAATATAACCGGGATATCACGAAACGTTATGATTCGGGACAGGACCTGGATGTCTACCGTACGCAACAGTCATATTATGCCTATGGAGGATTAAGTGTCCGTCAAAATCTGGACCTGACCGGAGGTACGTTCTATCTGGAGTCGAACCTTGCCTATATGCGTAATTTCGGGGATAATAGTGCGACGCAGTTTACCAGCGTCCCGATACGGCTCGGTTATTCGCAGAGCCTGGTCGGGTATAATCCTTTCAAATGGGACCGGAAGATCGAACCGCTGAAATACGAGCGTGTGAAAAAGGAATTTCTTTATAATGTGGAAAAGGTTTCGGAAACGGCGACGAATTATTTCTTTTCGCTGGCGATGGCGCAGGCGGAATACAAACTGGCAAAGGAGAACCTCGCATCTACGGATACTTTGTACCGCATCGGACAGCAACGGCACCGGATCGCCGCTATTTCACAGGCGGACCTGTTGACTTTAAAGCTGGATAAAGTGAATGCACAGAATACATTGCAGAATAGGGCAAGCGCCTTGAAACGGGCAATGTTCTCACTGGCATCTTTTCTGAATCTGGATAAGAATACCCAGATCGAACTGGAGCTTCCTTCACGCCCAAGTATGATGGAGATTCCGGTGGATGAGGCTTTGAGATGGGGAAGGAGCAATAATCCGCAGTTGCTGGAACTGAAGCAGAATGTACTGGAAGCGGAGCGGAATGTGGACAGAACAAAGAAGGAATCCCGTTTCAATGCCAGCGTGAATGCCAGTATCGGTTTCAACCAGGTGGCAGAAAACTTCGGAGATGTGTATCATAAACCGATGCAGCAGGACTTGGTAGCGGTCAGCGTATCGATTCCGCTGCTGGACTGGGGCGTTCGTAAGGGCAAATACAACATGGCACGGAATAATCTGAATGTAGTGAAGATTTCGGCACGTCAGGATGAGATCAGTATTGAGGAGGAAGTCATCATGACGGTGAGTGATTTTAATATCCAGCAGCAGTTGATTGCCAGTGCGGAAGAAGCGCTGGACCTGGCGATACTGGCTTATAATGAGACAAGGCAACGTTTTATTATCGGTAAAGCGGATATTAATAGTCTGACGCTTTCGCTCAACAGGCAGCAGGAGGCGCAGCGCAACTACATTTCTGCCTTGCAGAACTACTGGCTGAATTATTATAAAATACGTCGTCTGACTTTATTCGATTTTGCTACGAAGCTTTCTCTTTCGGATCGTTTCGACTTTAATGGAGGGAGACTGATCAGATAGTAATTTCTTTTGGGATATAGACAAATGAATCATGCAAGATATAGGTTCTGAAATTAAAAAGTCATCAAAGGCTTCCGCTTTTACGCTCATTGTCGCTTTTATCAGTGTGGCGTTGGTCGGGCTGGCACTTGTTCCGTTGCTGCCGGTGAAGCTGAATCCGTCACGGACCTTACCCGGATTTTCTGTGTGGTTCGGCATGGGAGGGACTTCGGCGCGTGTCGTGGAGATGACGGCTACCAGCAAACTGGAGGCGATGCTTGCCCGTGTCAAGGGAATACAAAGCATATCTTCGACTTCCGGCAATGGCTGGGGAAGTATAAATGTGAGTCTGGACAAGCATGCAGATGCGGCTGTCGCACGTTTTGAGGCTTCGACCATCATTCGTCAGACTTGGCCGGAATTGCCGGCGGGAGTTAGTTACCCGTACATTCAGATGGCAAGTCCGGAGCAGAAAAGTCAGGGACCTTTTATCGCATTCACGATTAATGCGCCTGCCACTCCCAGTCTGATTCAGAAGTATGCGGAGGAACATATAAAGACACGCCTTGCGCAGCTTCCGGGAATCTATAAGATAAACGTCAGCGGAGCCACACCGATGGAATGGCGTCTGGAGTATGATTATGAGCAGTTGCGTGCGTTGGGGGTGAGTACGGATGAAATTAGTCAGGCAGTCGGTCTGCATTATCAGAAAGAGTTTCTGGGGACTTATGATGTGGAACAGGCGGCTTCGGGCAAGGAATGGATTCGGTTGGTGCTGATGCCCGAACATGATAACCGGGAGTTTGACGCCGGGCAGATACAGGTGAAAGTGAAGGATGGGAGAATCATCCGCTTGGACGAACTGGTGAAGGTCGTCCGTATGGAAGAGCAGCCTCAGAGTTATTACCGGATCAATGGGTTGAATTCGATTTATCTGTCTGTTGTCGCTGAAGAGGCAGCTAATCAGCTGGAACTGAGCAAAAAAGTACAGGCGTGTATGGATGACATCAGGCTGTCGCTTCCGGCGGGATATGAGATTCATACCAGTTATGATACTACAGAGTTTATACATGACGAGCTGAACAAGATTTATTTGCGTACGGGAGTGACGGTGGCTATCCTGCTCTTGTTTGTACTGCTGATTACTTTCAGCCCCAAATATCTGTTTTTGATTGTCACCAGTCTGACCGTGAATATGGCAATAGCCGTTATCTTTTATTATGTCTTCGGACTGGAAATGCAGTTATATTCTTTGGCGGGTATCACGGTTTCACTGAACCTGGTGATTGATAATACGATTGTGATGAGTGATCATTATCTTCGATGTAAAAACCGGAAGGCGTTCATGTCTGTATTGGCGGCTACACTGACAACAATGGGAGCGTTGGTCATCATCTTCTTTCTGGACGAGAGGATTCGTCTGAATCTGCAGGATTTTGCCGCAGTGGTGATGATTAATCTGGGAGTTTCATTATTGGTTGCTCTGTTCTTTGTACCTTCTTTGATTGACAAAATCGGGTTGAAACGACGCAGGAAGTCTTCTCTGACCGGAGTGAAGAGAAAATGGAAAATGGGGAATACCCGTTTCTTAGGATGGCTGCGTTCGAAGATGCGAAGGGGGCCGGTCTATTTCAGTCATTTCTACAGGTGGCTGATACAGAGGCTTTGCCGCTGGAGAGTAGCGGTTTGTCTGTTGCTGTTGCTGGCATTCGGATTACCGGTCTTTCTGTTGCCGGAAAAGATGGATGGGGATGGCAAATGGGCAGAGATTTATAATAAGACACTGGGGACTCCTACCTATAAGGAAAAGGTGAAACCGATAGTGGATAAAGCGTTGGGAGGAAGTCTGAGGCTGTTTGTGCAAAAGGTGTATGAAGGGAGCTACTTTACCCGGAATGAGGAGGTGGTGCTTTATGCCAACGCCAATTTACCGAACGGCAGTACGCTTGAACAGATGAATACACTGATCAAGCGAATGGAAACTTATCTGAGCGAGTTCAAGGAGATCAAGCAGTTTCAGACATCGGTAGAAAGCGCCCGCAGGGCATCTATCAGCATTCGTTTCACAAAGGAAAATCAGAAAAGCGGGTTCCCATATACGCTGAAAGCTAACATGATCAGTAAAGCTCTCCAGTTGGGGGGAGGAGATTGGAGTATTTATGGATTACAGGATCAGGGATTCAGTAATAGTGTACGCGAGAATGCGGGATCATTCCGGGTGAAAATGTACGGATATAATTATGATGAACTTTATAGCTGGGCTACAAAACTGAAAGAGGTCTTATTGTCTCATCGCCGTATCAGGGAAGTTACGGTCGGTTCCAATTTCTCGTGGTGGAAGGATGATTATCAGGAGTTTTATTTTGAGCTGGATAAACAACGGATGATCGGAGCGGGGATCGGAGCCGGAGAACTGTTTGCTGCTATTCGTCCCATATATGGGCGGAATCAGGAAATCGGTTCCGTTGTTACCGAAGATGGAACGGAAAAAATCAAACTCTCTTCCCGCCAGTCGGATCAGCGGGATATATGGGCCATGCAGTATTATCCTTTCCGTGTAGGCGATAAAGAGTATAAACTGGCGGAACTGGCTAAGGTAGAGAAGGGACAGATGCCGCAGGAAGTGGCGAAGGAGAATCAACAATACCGCTTATGCCTGCAATATGAGTATATCGGTGCGTCGGAACAGGGAAATAAGTTGCTGAAAAAAGACCTGGAAGAGTTTAATGAACTTCTCCCGATGGGATATAAGGCGGAAGCGGAAAGTAATAACTGGTCATGGGGTGGAGGTGCCAACAAACAGTATCGCTTGCTCCTGATTGTGATTGCTATCATTTTCTTTATTACAAGCATTCTGTTCAATTCGTTGAAACAGCCGTTAGCGATCATCTTTGTCATTCCGATCTCTTATATCGGTGTGTTTCTGACGTTCTACTGGTTCAAGTTGAACTTTGACCAAGGTGGTTTCGCTTCGTTCATTCTGCTCTGCGGTATCACAGTGAATGCCAGTATTTATATTTTAAATGAGTACAATGCGATTCGAAAACGCTTTCCCTGCCTTTCTCCTCTTCGTGCTTACGTGAAGGCATGGAATACGAAAGTGATCCCCATTTTTCTGACGGTTGTTTCTACCATCCTTGGCTTTATCCCCTTTATGGTGGGAGCAGAGAAAGAAGGTTTCTGGTTTCCTTTGGCTGCAGGTACTATCGGTGGACTGGTAATGTCCGTGATCGGCGTGTTTATTTTCTTGCCGGTACTGACTTTGAATAAAAAGAAGATGATGGTGAAGAAGCCTTGAAGAAATAAATTAGCTATTAGCATATTTCGATTAGCTAATAGCTAATTTGTTTTTGCTAATAGCTAATCGAAATAAGGTATAGGAGATAATTCACCAGTTATTTCCTGCATTGCTGCTGCCGATCAGCATTTCTACCCGTTGCTTATACAAGTTGGCTCCCTCAGCGATGTTCTTTCCCGCATCTGCGGTTCCCATTCCGTAAACAACAACAGGCGTTTGCCACGACATCCCCGAATGAATGGCACTAACCTGATAAGGACGTAAAAGCTCATCCACTGTGAAGCGGTTTCTGCCTCCGCTACGGTATGCTTCATATTCGGAACCTGTGGTGGTTACTACTGTCAATGGTTTCCCGGCTACTGCCGGAGTCTTGGAAAGGAAGGTGAATACTTCGTCCTGCCATTTTTTGAGCAATGACGGCGCAGCCATCCAATGAAAGGGAAATTGATAAATGAGGGCGGAAGCATCGGAAATGATTTTGCTCCATTCGTCAACATCAAAAGAAGCGCCTTGCTGGTCGTAAAGATTGAATACTGCTACGCCTTCAATATCACTCACAGCATCAATCAGTGCTTTGTTTGCTTGTGATTCCTTCATATTGGGATGCGCCAGGAGAATCACCACTTTTCTTAAATCTTTATTCATAATCAATCGGGTATTTAGGATGAAACAACTACATCTATAATATAAAGGTCTAAAAATAAGAAAAAGTTTTCGAAACTCAATATCTTAATTAAAAATAAAAGAATCTCTCTTTGCTTTTGAATTTGTATTTTTGCAGGCACGTCCGTAAGGCGTTATTTTAGATAATAAATTTATATATGATAGATTTCACCCAATTTCCTTCTCCTTGCTATATTATGGAGGAAGAACTCTTGCGAAAGAACCTGTGTCTGATAAAAAGCGTAGCCGACAGGGCAGGAGTAGAGATTATTCTCGCCTTCAAGTCATTCGCCATGTGGCGTTCATTTCCGATATTCCGCGAATACGTGGAGCATTCCACAGCAAGTTCTGTGTATGAAGCGCGTCTGGCATTGGAAGAATTTGGAAGTAAAGCCCATACTTATTCTCCTGCGTATACGGAACAGGATTTTCCGGAAATCATGCGTTGCAGCAGCCACATCACTTTTAATTCAATGGCACAGTTCCGTCGTTTCTATCCGATGACAGTGGCCGAAGGAAGCGGAATCTCCTGTGGTATCCGTGTGAATCCCGAATATTCGGAAGTAGAAACAGAACTTTATAATCCGTGCGCACCTGGTACCCGTTTCGGAATGACCGCCGACTTATTACCGGATACCTTGCCCAAAGGAATCGAAGGTTTCCATTGTCATTGTCACTGCGAATCTTCTTCTTTCGAGCTGGAACGTACTTTGCAGCATCTGGAAGAGAAATTCTCCCGCTGGTTCCCGCAAATTAAATGGCTGAATCTGGGAGGCGGGCATCTGATGACCCGAAAAGATTATGATACAGAACATCTGATTAAATTATTGCAAGACCTGAAAGCACGATATCCTCATTTGCAGATCATCCTTGAACCCGGTTCTGCTTTTACATGGCAGACAGGAGTCCTGACTTCGGAAGTGGTAGATATCGTTGAGAGTCGCGGTATCAAGACGGCTATTCTGAATGTGAGTTTCACCTGCCACATGCCCGATTGTCTGGAAATGCCTTATCAGCCTGCCGTTCGTGGTGCGGAGATGGGGAATGAAGGAGAATTTATTTATCGTTTGGGAGGTAATTCTTGTTTGAGTGGTGATTATATGGGAGTATGGAGTTTCGATCATGAGTTGCAGATCGGAGAACGGATTGTGTTCGAAGATATGATTCACTATACTATGGTCAAGACAAATATGTTTAACGGAATCCATCATCCCGCCATCGCTTTGTGGACAAAAGAAGGGAAAGCGGAAATATACAAGCAATTTTCTTATGAAGACTATCGGGACCGAATGAGTTGATAATCAAAACAATTGTTTGTTTGCGGAAACAAAGTGTGCAGATTCTTGCGAAAAAAAGATGCAGAATGTTTGCAGAATTACGGAAAATCCCTACCTTTGCAACCGCAAACGAAAAAATGCGGAAATAGCTCAGTTGGTAGAGCATAACCTTGCCAAGGTTAGGGT
>OGER01000300.1_pt1 | contig 55861 bp, 65 predicted proteins | sample 1570691 | NCBI WGS metagenome assembly OGER01 (sample SAMEA2582143, study PRJEB24529) | metagenome | biome: Human gut stool | place: China | collected 2011
TTTTTTCATAAAGGCAAGTTGCAGATTTTATTTTATCAATCTGAGTAGAGTACGGGGTAAGAGTAGCTGTGCCGAGTTCGATATTTGACGAATCGTATTTTGAGCCGATGCTCATATCCATACGGACCAATCTTTCGTTAAGGGTCTTGTTGTCGGCTGCTTTATTTAACAGATATTCGAGTCTTGTATTTCCGTAGCACCACGCAGAGCAAAGAACATAATTATTGTTGAACTGTACAACTGTATCGTATGGAATTTCATCCCAATTTACTGTCATCGTAATAGTTTTAGCTGAATTGGCGTAGGTGGCATACCCCGTTATGTCAGAATTAACAGTGGCATATAGTTTCGCAGTCGATAATGCACCGTTTTCAACTAAATAAAGAACGATAGCGTTTTTTGTGGATGTTCGCTTGACATAGCCTATAGCAATAGTGCTGCCGTCTGTAACACGGATGTCTTTAATTGCATGCATCCACTCGTATGGGTACGAGTCAAAAACAAAGAACCCATTTTGCAATAAATTATTTTTTAACTCATTGAAACTATCATTTGCAGTTTTGTCGCCGAGGAACTCGTCAATTTCTTCCGATGAGTATAGTTCGTTTGCATCGTAGTAAAATTCGTTAAGATATTCAACGCTCGGATAATTAACTCTGCTGTCTGTGATGTCAGTTTTTGAGCTAACCTTGTTTGCGTTGTCCTCTTTCTGTTTAAGTGCATTGGCTACATCTGTTGCATTAGCCTTACCTGCAAGAGATGTTTCTGCCGTCTGTATTCGTGCCGACAGCTGACTGACCGTGCTTTTTTCGGCTTTGTTAGACACGGACGAATCAATCCCGTTAAGCCTTGCGTTGAGGCTTGAGGAGCTTCCCCTTGCGGTTTCGACTTCCGATTTTACAGTGGTTAAATCTGCCGTTGCGATTTTGAGAGCCTCTTCAACAGCTGTAACCCCATCTGTTGCCCGTTCAATCCCCTCATCCATATGGTTGAGGTTGTCGGCAGTCAGCGGAGTTGCTGTTGAGGGAGTATTTTCCCAGTTCATTCGTGTGTATTTATTCAATTTTTATTCTCCTTTCGCTGTGATTTTGTCTGTGAGTGCCTGTATGCCCGTAAGCTCTCTTGCAAGCAAATAAGAGGTCACGGTTGCGGTTTGCGGAGTGCCGTCAGCGTTATAGGCATAGTTGCCGTCAGCGTCGGTTACATAATATTTAATCTGTATCATATCGCCAGGTTCAACCCACAATCTACCGTCAAGGGTTGCCTCGATAGGCTTATAAATTTTATGGTGTATTCGCTTGCCCGTATCGCCTGAAAACAAATTTTCAAATTTATGTACCCACGCTCCGCCTTCGTTATCGTTTTCCTGCCATACAAGAATGTTATCTGTCATATCATAGGTTTTACCGCTTAAAAACTTGTAACTACGCACCTTTGCAGTTCGTGTCGCTCCACCGATTGCAAAGTCAACAGTCCCGTATGTACCGCTTGACTTTTCATCAGCGCTGAATGCCTCGTAAAAGTCATATTTTTCTGCTTTCGCCGTATTGGTTTCGAGGTTGACAAAAACAATGTTACCGCCTTTTCGGTTATCGGGTTTAACAAAAGCAAACACACCGAGCATTTCCGCTGTATAATTAAGCAATTGACCGTAATTAGCCTTTTCGGAATCATTAAGCCATACTTTGTTAAAAATTTTCATATTCTTAACAGTCAGATTCTCAGCCTTGTTGATAACCTCGTTAAGTAAACTGTCGGATAAAAAACGGGCGTCAGGTTGACCGCATAGGTTAGTGAATTTTTCAGAAACCATTGCCAACAGTGCATAGACCGAAGTGCTGTTAGAACTGTTATTCCAGAGCTTTTGTAGAGCGTTTGTACAGTCGGTTTCATAAAGCTGTGAAATCACATCATAGGCGGTTATGCTGATTTTGTTCTGATCCGTTTTATTGACCTCGGCTTTGTCAATCATACCGTTAAAAATGCACCACGACTTTGTTGTCACGGCTTCGCCCGGATAGAGTGTGTCGCTCGGATATAATGAACTGCTCGGCAGTATCGGAGAGCCTGACGGAAAAGTTTGTGTCAGCTTAACTAAAATCCAACAACCGACAAGTTTTGAAACATCAAAGGTTCTGTCAACGGTGTTCAGCAATCCGATTTTAAATTCGGAAGCAATGCAACCGCCAAACTTCAACTTATTTTCGTCACAAATCGACTGTTTAAGGCTCATACTTTCGCTTTCAATGTTGGTTTCGGTGATGACATCAAACTTACTGTCAGATGAAAAGATTTCAAGCTTATTTGAAATCAGCTCGTTAATAATTTTCTGTTTATGCGTACTTGAAACGGATAGCAATATGTCACCCCCTTAATACTCAATAAAAGTGAAAGTCACGGCATTGTATATGATGTTGTTTTTGGTGATTTTCTTGACCTGATAGGTGATATCTGGCATATAGGCGGTCATTGTGCGGTATGCAAGAAGTTCATCGTCCCAATACTCGACACGGATTTTACGCTGTTGAGAGTTGTCCCACGAACTATTCAAAGCACTTCTAATCGACTGCATTTGTGCAAGGGTGAGTTCATCAACGGTTGTAAACTCAATTTTCGACTTGTAATTTGGCGAAGTTGTTCGGTGCAGAAGATTGTTGCTGTCACGGTATGCCTTAATTTCGGTTCTTTGGAGCGGAGTGCCGTTGTAGTTATCCTTCGCAATGAGTTTGTGTGGAAACAGCTTACCGCTCTTAGGAAACCTTATTAAATAGCCTTTAAAATTTGCCATGTCATCATCTCCTAACCTAACGCACCGACACCGTGACGCTTTTTGACTGCATTGTTGCGTTTTACAATGTTGTTAAAAATCACTTCGCCGTCAAGATTTACAGTAAGGTTAATGTCACCGCTGTCACCTGTTGAGCCTATCTCTGCCATAGCCTCAATAAGTGCCTGTTTGATAGTTGAAATCGGCGAAACAACCTCAGCCTCACGCTTGTTATCACCGAGTACGGCAAGAAATTCACCGTAATTTGCCGGAACAACCGTGCCTGTGGCAAGTCGGGGAACTGTAATGTTAGGCAGTCCGACATTGCCGTTTACGCTCCCTAATGCTTCATAAGCAATCTTTGCCGCTGTACTCATTCCGCCTGAAATAGCACTGCCGAGGCTGTTAAATGGGTCGATAAAGTTGTTGAGAAAGTTTTGAACAACACCTAAAAATCCGTTCATAGGCTTTTTAACAGCTTTCTTGATTCCCTCAAAAGCAGTTGAGAAAACGCTTGAAATCGGATTGATATGTGTTGAAATAAAGCTAAGCAGTCTTGCAAGCGGATTTTTCAAGGCATATATTCTGTCACGAATGCCGTTTGCAAGACCTTGAACCGTGTAACCGCCTCTTTCATACATTTCTGTTGACGGGGAATGAATTCCCATCGTGGTATCATATTCTGAAAGCACAGTAGAAGCAAGGCCGTGACTGTTTTTGACAAGCGCACCTTCGTATGCTTCTGTACCCTCAACAAGACCAAGGACCGTGTTTTTACCCGTATCTTTTGCGGCTTTTTGCAAATTGTTCAAGGATTTCCATTGAGATTTTTGAATTTGCTCTGTGTTAATCATTCCTGCGTTGTAAGCCATAAGAACAGCGGCGGCGTCTGAATAGTTGCCATTAACAACCTTTTGTACATCTGTAAGGTCATCACCTGTCATAGTCAGTTTGTTCATAGCGGCAACAGCTTTGTTCACCGAACTTGTAGCAATGTCAAGAGATTTTGTTTTGCTCTGAATATTCTCGAAGTATTCAATGCCCTCTTTCCATAAAGCGTCGTTTTTAGCACCGCCACCAAAATAGTAATTTTCAAGAGCCTGCATACTTTTGCCGTTTTTCTCAAGCCATTTTTTTAGTTTTTTCTGTTCGTTTTCAAGGTCTTTCTTCTTGCTGTTATAATCCGACTTTGCACTGTTGTATTCTTTTGATGCAAGAATTCTTTCTTTGCTGTTTTCAGAAGATAATTCAGCTAATGCGGCACTATTTGCAAGCTGTTGGTATTTATCAATTGTACTGTCAATAACCTTTTGTACCTCGGCTAAATCACCATTTAAGTGTACTTTGCCGTCAGCACTGACCGTAACATACTGATTCCACACATCGCTGAAACCGTCAACATTGTTTTTAAAATATGTAACAATGGTTTCAAGTTGTGCCTGCTCTTCTGGACTAAGCGTAGCTTTCTGTAACAGTTCATCAAGTTTCTGTTGATAACTGTCAACAAGCGTATTGTCAGCATACAAGCTGTCCATTCGTTCAAGAGTGTCTGACAAATTATCCTCAATACCTTGTGTTGTTTCATCAAGCCTTGATTTTATACCGTCAATTTCATCAGCAAATTTTTTAGCTTCGGAATTACTCCAAACAAGCTGATTATATACCGTAACTGCAGTCACAAGTCCACCAATAGCACTTGCAATGGCTAATATTGGATTTGCAGAAACAGTTGTCAAAAATAAATTTATAGCATTTTTGACTTTGTCAATTCCGCTTGCAATCGCTTGTCCTGCTTTGAAAACAACAACAGCTGTACCGACTGCAGTAATGCCGCCTGCAATAGCATACAAGGTTTTGTCACTGATAGATTTAACTATTTGGCTTAACAGTTTCAACGCTCCTGCAAGAGCTTCTACAAGTTTCGGAACTGCTTCTTCAATTGTCCATTTTGCAAGTGGGAGAAGAATATTCTTGTATGCCTGTTTCAGCTTATCTCCGCAGGCTTTGAGCAAATTTCTGAACGCCTGTCCGAGGTCGGCAACGGCTGATACAAGCGGTGACAAATCAAGACTTTCAAGCCATTCAAGGCGAATTTCTGACATATCGCTCAAAAAGCTCGTGATATCTTCAACAATGCCAAGGATTGCTTCCCAAATCTTTTTGCCCGATTCATTTTTGTCCCAAGCCTGTTTGATTTTGGTCCGCAGAGTTTTGGTGTAGTTGTTGCAGTTTTTGATAATATTCAGAATATTAGTCCAAATTCTCTCACCGGTGCCGTTATTCCAAACTTTGCGAAAATCCTCTGCAATCGTGTTTACAAGTTCAAGCAAGCTGTTCCATTTGTCGATAATGGATTGCACAACCTCGTCACCAAGTCCTGCCTTATTCCAAGCCTTTGTAAACGCTCCCGAAATATCACCGATGATATCAAAAACATTTTTCAAAAGCTGTTTGATGTTTCCGATAATCTTTTCGCCTGTGCCGTTTTTCCACACTCTCTTCCACGATTCGCCGATTGAAACAAAAGCACTTTTCAGATTATTCAAGGCTCTTTTAATGCTGTCAAAAACCTTGTTTGTACGCTTTTCAATCGCTGTTGCGGCAGTATCAAGTGCGTTAACTGCGGCTTTAGAAGATTTCTTTGTGGGGCTGTTTACTGCTGTGCTGTCATCTGATGAACTGTTTTCAAGGCTCATCACATTGAGCCTGTCAAATCCTTGAAGATTGTCTTTAATTTCCTTTGTCTTTTTCGATGTTGTGGCAAGTGCAGAGTTTGCACTCTTTGTTTCATCGGCGAGGTCTGTCATTTCAGAGCTTGCGGAATTTGCGGAATTGTCGGTTGCAGATGAATAGCCGAAAACCTGTTCCGTAAAGCTTTTGAATTTTTCCGTTGCAACATCTAATTTTTCGATAAAGGAATTAAGATTTTTCAACAGCGGAGAAAACACATTGATAAGTCCCTGACCGAGTGTTGCTTTCAGGCTGTCAAGTCGGAGCTGTAAAATTCTTGTCTGATTCGCCCAACTGTCCTGCGTTCGGGCAAAGTCACACGTCGCATTGGCAAGCTGGTCTTGCACAAACTTGTAACGCAATGTTACTTTTTCGGCTTCGGTCATTTTGGCTGTGGTTTTGCCGTAACCGTTTGCAAGAGCATAGCTGTCAAGTGCGGTCTGCGTCATTACAATACCCAAATCTTTTAAAGTTTCGGTTTCGCCCGAAAATACTGATTTAAGTTTTGTATAGGCTTCGTCCTGTCTGATGTTGTAGAATGAAGCAACATCGCCTGCAAGTCCTGTCAGCGTAGTTGACATATCATAGGCTTCTTTCTCTGTAAAACCGAAAGCCTCAGCCATTGAGCCGAAAGTACCGACATACCGCTTTGCCATTGTTTCGGACAAACCAAAAGAATTAGCTGCATTTTTTGCCCACTTGTCAACCTGTTTGGTCATTGCCGGAAAAGTAACATCAACAACATTCTGCACCTCTGCAAGGTCAGAACCGAGCTCAATGCACTCTTTGCCGAAATTTGTAATCGCATAAGTGCTGAAAGCAACAGCGGCAGTCTTTGCAAAGGTTTTAAGCTGATTTTTTACCTTTTCGATTGATTTGGTAACAGTAGTATTAACCTGTGCCAAACCGCCGTTAAAACCCGATGTATCAAGTTTCGTGTCAAAATTCAGATAACCGTCAACCGCCATATTTTCACATCCTTTCATTTAAAAATGGGCATAAAAACAGCGCACACCGTTATGATGTACGCTAATAAAATTTTGCAAAAGAACAGCCACCCCCGTTTGGAGTGGCTGTTTGTTTTAGTTTGATTCGCTTGAAACAGCGTTGTACATTTTCTCCTCAGACAAAATCGACATATTTAGCGTCAACGATAATTACACTGCCATCAGAATAGTAAGTAGATTTTACTTCTCTTATTGTTCCATAAATTTCTACTTTTTGATTTCTTTCGTAATATTCAGCGTCACCGTGTACATCTATAAGATTTCCGCTTTTATCTTTCAGCACGAACCAAGTTCCGTCATCTTTACAAAGGGCAGAAACTGTACCTGTAAATTTACAGTACATACCTTCGTATCTGTCAGGAGCAAAAAGAACATCATCATAATCGTACTCGTCACAAAGCTCTTTGTAAGTTGCTTCTCGTTCGGCAGGTGACATTGTAGTTGTTTTCTGAAATGTTGTAGGAACTTCCGTTGTTTCTACTTCTGTTGTTTCTTCAAAATCATCATCTAATAACGAACTGCTTTCCGCTGTTGTACCGCAGCCAACAAGCGATACTGCAAAAACTGCGGTTAATGCTAACGCTATGAGTTTTTTCATCATTCATCCTCCTAAATGTTAAAACAATATAGTTTTTACTTAATCATACACTAACATTTAGGGAATGTCAACAATATGTGATACGATACTACACTACACAAGCGAATTTATGAAGTCAAGTTCTTCTTTATCTTCTGCTGTGAGTTTGGGCTTTAGGTCGATAAGTTCTTTATGTTCGCTGTAAAAATCCCGTTCGGTTTTGTCGAGCTTCTTATGCTTTGCCTTTTTGGTGCGAATTGACATAACCTGTGTAAATAAGCCGTCACCCAATTCATTGAACAAGCCGAGAAAAGTCCACCAGTGCATATAATCGACTGTGCGTGTTTCCGCTCCTGCAACCTTATTCAGAGCAGGGAAGATAATATGTCCGTCCTGCTCCCAATCAAGCACGCGAACGGGGAGCTGTTTGCCCTGCGGAATATCTCCGCCGTCAAGATACCAAGTTGCCCTGTCAAGTGCCTTTTGGTAATTTTCGGGAATTTCCTTGTAAAGGCACTCGACACACACTCGGCATTTTTCAAAATCGTTCAGATTATCGTCATTGTATGCCTGAAAAATCAGCAGAGCAACACGGAAGTCGGAATTGATTTCGTAGTTTCTGCCGTCAACCTCAAGGCTTTTCGGCAGTAATTCAATCACTTTTTCACCTGTGAAGTGTATTTGCCGACTTTCTCATCGGAAATTTTCTGTGCCGATTCAAAATCAGCCTGCATAACAGGAATAAGCACTTCAAGGAAGTTTTCAAAAATCGGCTTACCGCCCACAAGTGAAAGACAGTTAATTTCACCAAAGGCAACCGTGCAGACATCCGAACCGAAAATGTAGTTAATCTGCTCTCTGATGTCCTTGTCGCACTCGGTGATAAGCTGAATTGCGTCTGTGTTTTCAGCTTTTTCAGCGTTTTCATACTTCTTCTGAATCTGCTCAATATTCTTGACTGCCTCGTTGAGCCTTGCAAGAATGCCCACATCCGCGGTGTTGATACGGATTACTGCGTTTTCGTCATCGCCAATCTGATACTCCTTGTAACCTCTGTCAAAAACAAGTTTCTGCATAAATCAATCCCTCCTCAAAGATTAAGCCGTTGCGGTAAAGGTCGGCACTTTCTTCTCAATTGTAGCCGTACCCTGCTGTCTGTCGCCGTTGAATGCAATATTGAACGGAATGTTCACACCGCCCTGAGCACCGCCGTAGGACTGTGGCTTTACGATACAGGTTTCAGTCCAAGCGTCATACGGACCTGTCTTCTTATCAACAAGAACTTCAAGAATTGCAGTCTTGCAGTCGTCGCCTGTAAGGCGGTTCATTGCAATATCTTTAATCTTTTCGTAGATTGCATCGCCTGTGTTTGCGTAATAAGTGTCTGCGTCAATTGACGGTTCATAGCCGTTATCGTTTACAACCGTTTCGTCAAGAATGTTCTTGACTGTTTCTGTGTCGGGGTTGAGTTCAACGGACATATCTTCAATATCTCTGCCAATCAAAAACCACTTAGGGGTTTCGCCACCAAACGAAGCGTCAATGTAGTGCATAAGATAACTTCTTTTGAGTTTACCGATATCGGGTGTTGTTGCCATAATTAAAATTCCTCACTTTCGATTTTGTAATCTGCGGTAATCTGTAACTGATACATTACATTACCGATTAAATTGCTGTCGGGTATGTCATAAAGCATACCGTTTGAACAGGTTATTTTTGTGAGCGTACCTGCAAGCTCATTGTCGCCAACCGTTACGGTCAGCGTTTGCCCCTTTGCCTGTTTTTCAAGCCACATCTGTAACTCATTAATAAGTCCGCTGTTGGCAAGTCGGTCATAGTCATTAACCGACTGATAAACAGCGTACAAGATGAATGTGTGCTGTCGCTCCTGATTGCCGAGAACATCGGATTTAATCAGCGTGTCGCCTGTCGGAGATAAGCCGTAGCTGTCGGTGTCGGGGGTTGTGTAGTCAATGTGCAGGACATCGTTCAGCTTTGGAAAGCTCATCACAATGCTCCGCATAAGTTCAATTATGTTCATTCTGCCGTGCCTCCTGCCACTTTAGCAGCACCCTGTAAAATCTCTTTTTTATGGTCGGCTTTCATTCGTTCAAACCACATCTTGCCGGCAAGAGGGTGCTTTGCCCGAGAATAAACAAGCATTTTACCTGTGGGGTGTTTCTTCTGTCCTTTAGGGCTGAAATAGCCCACAATAACACCGTTTTCCTTAATCGGAATATTGGGACCGTAAACCTTGCCGTAGTAGAGATACCTCGCATACGGTGTGTTCTGATGAATTTCGCCCGAGCCTATAACCGTTGAGAGGGTTGCCGACTTTTCAAGCACGCCATTTCTGAACGGTGTATAGGGTTTCATCAATCGTAAAACCGTGCTGTCAACATACTTTTGCACCTTTAACACATCGGCATTTTTGCGGACTGCAAACTTTTTATCCCAGAGGAAACCTGCCGTACCGTTTTTTGACTTGATGACAAAATCGGGCGGTTGAACAATCTTCATGCAATCACCTCGCCGAAATTTTGATGTGCTGTAAATCGGTTACGCCGTAGAGCTTTTCATCAATCGACATAACCGCATAGCACCTGTGTTTTTGCTTTAGCGTTTTAAGGCTCTGTGACACGCTCTGAGGGTTTGAATTATCAAAGGTAAAATTACTCTCGCCCTTAATAATAATGTCCTGTGCGCTGTTCTGAGGGGTGCATAGCTGACCTGCAAAAAGGTTTTCGCTCGGCTTTAAAAAGCCGGGCAAAAGCCCTGCGGATTCAATCGGAATATACACCGTCACGCTGTCAGCGTTCTGCATTCCGCTTTTAAGCACATTGCGAGCCTTGTTCTCCTGCCAATGACATTCGGGAATGAAATATCGGTCATAGCCTGAGCCGTTGAATCTGTAGATTGTGCAGGAGCTTTCAGGGGTAATAATCATCTGCGACCACCTCTGTACAGCAAATCGGTGTCGGCAAGATACTTGTAAATTGTGTGTCTGACAGCCTTTTTATGGGCGGTTTTACGCTCTCCCTCGGACACATAGCTTACGGATTCATCGCCCACGCTTGCGGATGAAATTCCTGAATTTGCGGACTGCTTTTCATCGTTGTACACAAGCTCTGCAAGCTCACAACAGCAGAGTTTTACGCTTTCGGGAATATTGCTTTCGTCAACATTTTCGCCTGTGTATGCCTTAATGAGTAGGGTTGCTGAGCGTGCATAATAGTCAAAGGCGGAAACAATGACCGCCTTTCTGCCACAGAGATATTCAGAGATGTAATAGCCTTCATCGGCATAAGCGGTCATAGTAACACTCCTTTAAGCCTCTACGGCTGAATGGCAGTAGATACCTGCCTTTTTGTTCTCGTAAACATCGGCAATACCGACCATACGATAACCAAACTTCCAACCGTCAGAACTCTGATTAACTGACGGCTCAATAACCTTTGTGTCAAGGTGCTTTGTGAACTGAATAGGAGCAGAGCCGTGAATAATCATAAAGTTGATATTCTTGCCCGAAGTCGCCTTTTTATAACCGCCCTTTTCCTTGCTTGAGGATGTGCCGTCAAGCTGTTCAATCGCTGTATAAAATCTTGACTGCGGAACAAGTGTGGTGTCAGCAAAACGGCTGAGAACCTCCCTTGATTTTGTTGTATCGAGATCCTGCACAAGACCGTAAAGCGGTGATGTGATGAAAAGGTGTCTGTTCTCGAAAGGAACTTCATCCTCATCCATTTTTGTTGAGGCTGTGCGGAGAGCCTTTACAACCTCTTCGCCTGTTGTGAGAGTTGCACTCACGGAAGAAATACCGCTTGTACTTGCATACTTTGCAAAGCGGAAAGCGTCAAGCTCGGGAACAACCTTTGTGCGGATAAACTCGCCCGAAAGTCTGCCGAATGCAATGCCTGCCGTTTCTGCGTTGTCCATTGTGTCAACCGTGAACATTCTGCCACGGTCAAAGTTACATTTCACGGTTTCGTTCGTAAGCTCAACATCGCCGTCAACATAACCGCTGTTGCGTGAGTAGTCTGCAAGACCGTCCATTGTGAGCATCGGAATGATAAGCTCGTTTGCGTTAGCGCCCTGTGTTGCAAGGTCTGACGCACCGTCAATTTTGCTTGTGAGTGCAGACTGCTTATAGACCTCATCAAGCAACGCTGTGTACTGTTTAAAAAGTGCAATTGTGTTTGCCATAATAAAATCACCTCATAGATTTAATAAAATTATTTCTTTTCGGCAGAAAGTCCCATAGCCGCACGCATTGACGCAAGCGGATTTGAGCCTGTACCGCCGTTACCTGTATCGGTTGCACCGACAGGATTCTGAAAAGGCTCGTCAGAACCGAACATATAGCCGTTTTCAGACTTAACCTGTTCGAGAGCCTTTTTGATGTCATCTGCCTGATTTTTAGATGTTTTCAGGTTTTCAAGGTCAAGCAAAGCCTTGACAGCCTTTGTGTTTCTTGCACCGCTCTTTGAAACAGCGGTATCAAGAACAGAGTTAAACTCCATATCGGCGATTTTTATCTGATACTCGTTTTCCTTTGTTTCAAGTTCGTCGTTGAGCTTTTTGATTTCGCCCTTGAGCTCGTCCACATTGACACCCTCAAACTTTTTGAGTGCAGTCTGTGCAGTTTCAAGCTGTGACTTGTAGTTGTCCCTTGATGTGCGGAGCTTTTCAACCTCTGGTACGGTTTTGTAATTCTCCGCAAAGGCTTTTTCAAAGTCAGCCTTTTTATCATCGGGAACTGTAAAGCCGATTTCGGAGAGAAGTGAGTGTATATTCTTCATAGTAAATCCTTTCTGCATTGCTTGTATTCCGCTTTGCCTGCGGTAGAAATTCAGCCGTTGTAACCCACGGCAGGGTAAAATAAAAGCACCTATGCAATCAAATGCAAGGGTGCTTAATCTGCTTTTTCTGTTTTAACTGCTTTGGTTCTCGGCTTTTGGGGAGCGTCAGACTTGACCTCTTCTGCAAAACCGCCGTCAATGAGTTCCTTGGCTCTCTGCTCGGAGCATTCAAAAACTTCATTCACAGGTCGGGTTACATAACCGTTCTGCCTGTCATTAAATGCTGTTGTTACTCTGATTTTCATTCTGTCACCACCTTTCTAAACCGGTCGAAATCGACGGGTTTAACTGTTAATCTTTACTCTTAAATGTAATCGGCAAAATCTGTTTAGGCAGGAAGTTAATTTCATAACGGTATTTGTCCACTTCTGCACCGCTTATGTCCTCTACAACATACATAGTTTCATCATTAAGACCTATGATATGCTTTTTGTATTCACCCTTGCCCGTTTCGCAGACAACCTCAATTTGGTTATCATCATTATCGACCTGTAATGAAAAAGCGGCAACAAGTTCAAATGACGGCTTATCGGTTCTTGTGTTAATAACCGTAAGCCTGCGTATCACATTGAAATTGTCTGCTTCCTGCGAAACATTGTACGATACCTGCGTTGCCTCGGTACAGCCCACAGTAACCAGTACGGTTGTTGCAATCATAACTACCATAAGTACAATTGCTAAAATTCTTTTTCTCATAGTATCAAACCTTTCTTTGATTAATAATAAAAAAGCACTCTGATCTCTCAAAGTGCTGATTCGATGTGTTAAGTTTTGTCTTGGTAAGTTACAGGCAAGTTAAACAACAAAACCGCCCTTTTTACGGAGCGGTTAGTTTTTGTTTCTTTGTTTTTCAAGTTCTTTAATTATTTCGTCAAGACGTTTTGAAGCTTCTTCGTTAGAACCATCTAAAACAGATTTGTTTATTTCTTCCATTCAAATAAACCTCCTTCTTGATGTTTACTTAAAAATTTATCAATAACCTTTCTGTATTCACTGTCAGAACCTGTTTTTATCCTCTTTTTTTCCATTCGTTGTAACTCTGTTAAAAGTGATAGCCTGTCGTATCCTTTCAACTTTGTTAATACTTCAATGTTGCCATCGTTTTTCACAATAGTAAATGTTTTTATACTATCATTCTTAATAAATTCGATAATATCATTTAAAGAATAACTGCTGTTTCTCGGGTGATTGTGCATAACAAATAAATCTTTGCCTTGAAGTGCTGATCCAAAATCTATTTTTTCATCAGTTCCTTTAATAGGCTTTGTAATCATTTTGGACACATCATTTTTTAACACGAAGGCAACTTCTTTATTGTCATTTTGTTCTTTTGAAAATTTCAAAAGCTCCTTGTGTTGTTTTTGAATTTCCAAACACTGCTCTTCTGTATAACCTTCAATATCAACTTTAGGAATACAACTGATAACTTTATCGGTTATCGGAGTAATAGGCTTTTTACTTTTCTCTTTTATTATACCACTTTTACCCGATTTTGCAACATTTTCAGCGGTGATTTTATTGACACTCTCTGCCTTTTTCGGGAGTTTTGAGCCTAAGGCATTTTTGCCGTTTACGGTTACTCTTTCCCATTGTTCGGGAAGTCCCATAGCTTTTGAAAACTTTACATATTCGTCCTGCCTTTGAAAGTATCGGACCTTTGCGCCTGTGATTGTGTCATAGTCTGCACCGCCCTGTGTAAGCAGTTCAATCTTCTGTCGGTCGGCACGCATTGCGGTTTCAAGCTGTCTTTGCCTCTGCTGTGCCTCATATGCCGTGTACTGTCTGCCGTTGTATTCTTTCGGTGTGTTCTCTTCCTCGTTCATACGGTCAAGTTCTTCTTCGCTGTATGTCAGGGTATCAATGCCCTTGATGAACGGCGAATAACTGTGGTAGCAGTTCGCACCGCAAAGTCCTGTGACCGTACCCAATCCGCAGACGGTTTCAAGCTCCTTTTTGCTGTACACTCTGCCCTGCCACACCTGATGTGTCGGTCTTGCACCACAGTGATAGCTGACCTCGAAATATTCCGTGCCAAGCTGTTCGGCGTTGTCCTCGTTGACCTTTGCGACAACCTGATTAAAACCTGTCATCAACGCCCTGCGTGCCGCCACATCAACACGATTGCTCCAACCGCTTGCATAATCAACGGTACGCAATCCGCTGTCGGTCATAGCTTTAACCGCTTTTTTAAGGACTGTGTTATAATCAACCGCACCGCTTGCAATCTGCATAAGTCCGTTGTCAAGAGTGCGTTGGTAAAAGTCCGCAAGCGGAGTAAATGACAGTGTATTGTCGGCATTTCTCACGGCGAATCCGAGTGAGCCTGTAATGTTCCTGTACTCCGATTTTGTCTGATTTTTGACCGCCTTTACAAGTTGTTGCAACTGTTTATTTTCTGCATAAGGAATATACTCTTTGCCCTTGCCTGCATAAAGCTTCTCGTCTCTTGCATATCCCGATTTCACGACTTCATCATAGATTCTGTCGATTTCATCGTCAGACACATTGAGCGTGCTTTGAATAAGGCTGTTTATTTCATCCTTGCTCACGCCCAATTCATAAAGCCTGTTAATCTGCCAATCGGCGGCAGAGGTTATCTCCTCACCGTTAGCTTTCAAACGCTCCGTAAGGTCGGACATAATATTTAACTGTAAACTGCGGTACAACTGTTCCATAGCCGAGGGCAAAGCCTCAATTTCAGTCGGAGTGAACATTATTCGATAACCTCAGAGGACTGCGGAAGATTCTTTTTCGCTGTCTTTTCGTCCTCTCCATACCATTTCATACGGTACTCATCAGGTCGCATAATACCAAGGTTTAAGTCCTGAATATCCTGCTTGCGTTCGGTTTCTTCATCGGTCAGAATACTGTCCTTGAAATCGCATACAAACGAATAACCGCTTGTTGTCAGCGAATTGTAAAAGGCAAGAGCATACACCAAATCATCAAGGCAATAGCGAAGCTGTTTCTGAATTGCCGACACGGTGTTGTACTTCCTGTCCTTTGCCGACTTAATCTCCGTCGCAGTCTTTGCAACTGTTTCGGGGTTTGAAAGGTCACCGTATGCAAGACCGACCGCAAATTCAATCATACGCAGATATGTATTCAAGCCGTCCGTAATGTCGGACTGTCGGAACGCAGGTGAAAAGTCCTTGAACAGTTCTTCGTCGCCCAAATCCACATCAACGGCACGGTACAAACGCCTGTTAAGTCTGTCGGCTTTGCCGTCCTTTAATGCGGCAGAATCAACATGAATCGCACGCTCTCCGCTTTCAAATTCCCAGTCAAGCCGTCCGAACTGCATATCGGCTTTCTGAATGATTTCAAGTCCGCTGTCAAAAATCGACATACCGCAGGACGAGCCGTCAACCGTGTTTTTAATCGGCACTCTGAAATAACCGAACGCAGGTCTTTTCATATCGGGATATGTGACCGCAGGCGGTAAGTCTGCCCACTCGTCAATGACAGCGAGAGGAATTTCAGTACCGAGAACCTCGGGTGATGACGAACGGTAAGCCGTGTTAGTAACAGTCAAGCCCTTGTCCTTATCAAGGCTGTGATATTCAAGCCTTGTGTAGTAGTTGTCACCGATTTTCTTAAATTCGGGGAAGATGACCTTTACAAGCCTGTGCTTTGTGTCAAACTCAATCGGCACAAAAGCATTTGCCGAGATATATTGTACTCTGTCACCGCCCAAAGGCTTGATAACCATAGCACCTGTTGCAAGACCTGACTGTAGCTCCGAATTAAGCTCCTCGGTTGCAGTTGAGAACAATTTTGACAGCGTTTCATTTGAGATGTTCACCGTCATTTCGTTAAGCGTAATGTTAGCAAACTCCCTTGTGATTGACTGCTCAAGCCTCAAACTGATGACATTTTCATCAAGCCACGGAGCTTTGCCGACATAGCAGTTTTGCCATATGCCGATAGCCTTTTGCATTTCTGCTGTAATCGCAAGCCGTAAATTAAGCGCCTGCCGAATATTTTCAAGCGGAAACATTCGCCTCCACACTCCCTTCAAAAAATCTATAAGTCCCATTATTCACCTCTGCGTTTCCATACTCTGTTCATTGCATATCTGACAGCGTCAATATGGTGGTTGTCCTTATCGGGATAACCGCTTATAACATTGCCGTCCTTGTCACGCTCGTATTCATAGTCGAGAAACTCCTGTGCAGTATGCGGACAGCGTGTGTTATCAATCACAATCTCCCGCAAAGACTGCAACCACTTCATTGAGTAAACAACCGAACCGGGTCCTTTTTCTGCCGAACGAGCCATTAAACCGTCAGCCCTGTAATCGCCGACTGACTTCTGTTCTGCACTGTCGCAGGTAATCAAATCATTGCTTGTAACTCCGTGCTTGGTTCTGAGCAATTCGGCTGTTTCTTTGTTGCTTTTCTTGTTGCAATGTTCCTCGTCAAAAATAATGAGCTTGTGTTGACTTGGAATATAAGTCATACAATCATAGGCAAACGGATCAGGATACCAGCCCCAGTCAACACCTCTGTACAGTCGGTCAAAGGTCTGAATTTCGTCATCTGTGACCTCACGAATAACAACATTATCAAATACATTGCCGCCTGTGCCGTTAGCAATGCCCATATACTCGTTTTCATAGGCGGTAGGGTTTGTTTCTTTCAGGAACTCTGCGTCATCTATAAACGGCTTTCCGAGCCATTTTGACGGTACTGTAAGGTATGTACTCTCAATAACAAGCCTGTCTTGACGGGGAATTTTAACATACTTGTTTGCCCAGTTCTGTGCAGATTTCGGAGGGTTGAACGATTTAAATTTAAAAGCCGTGTCACCGCCACGGATCACCGACTGTTCAATCTTTCTGACAGCTTCCTCACCCGTGAACTGGTCAAGTTCTTCAAACCACACAACGCCGATATAGCCGAACGGTACTTTGATTGATTTAATCTTGCCCGGGTCATCTGCTCCACGGAAGTATATTTTCTGTCCTGTGCTTACCCTCGTGATTTCGAGAGGTGACACGGTGCAGTTAAACTCGCTTTCAAGACCGAGAGCAGAGATTGACCACAAAATCTGCTGATACACCGAACTGCGCAGAGTGTCGGCTACCTGACGAAAAATACAGGCGTGCATATCCTCGTTCTTCATAAGCAAATCAATAACATTCAGACTGACGAAAGACGATTTTGTTGAACCTCTTCCGCCGGGAAAAACATATTCCGAATGTTCTTTACCCTCAATATCAAAAAGCACCGACGAAAACGACGGTGCAACCATATTAGCCGGTATTCCTTTGTACTCAGAACTGTCACTCTTTGGCGGTTCAGCCTTTTTGCGTTCAATGTCGAGATAGGCATTGTCGAGCTTGATTTTATGATTTTCAAAAACATTGTCACGAATAATATTCCTTAATTCTTTAATGGAATTAACATCACCTGTTTTAGCCTTTTTGAGAAGTGCCGCATTTACAACGAGCAAATTATTGGCCAAATCTTCGTCAATCTCATCAACATTAATTCCCATATCAATAAGCATTTCCCAGTCGGCAGGAGTGTTGGCAGGCAACGAAAGTAACATATCCATAACCTGTTTCATACTCTTTTTACGGCGGCGTGACTTGCCCGAAGCCTTACCGCCCTTTGCTCCGTTTTTCACGGCTTCATCACGGCTTTGGTCAGATGTAAACGGTATTAAATTTTTCTCATTGGGCAATCACCTCACCTCTTTTATCTGATTTTCCCTCACAACACAAAACCGCCCTCAAATGAGAGCGGTCTGTGCAATTTTTATCTTAGGAGAGTTTTACATATGTCCTGTTTGTCAAACTTTCATAATACCATTATACGCAGGGTAAGGGTGACATTCAATGACATTTCAAAATAATTTTACGAGAAATCGAACTTTTTTCGGAACGCCTGTAACGCTTCGCCGTGCAATCTCAGGGTATGCCTTACGCTCATTTCCATACTCTCGGCAATATCCTCCCACCTCTGACAATTTATGTAATACTCGGTCAAAATTGCAATGTAACGGTAATCGTCAAGTGCGTTGATTTTACTGCGGATTTCAGTTTTCAACCGCACAAGATTGTCAATTTCCCGATTGATTTCAGTCTGCAGGTCTGCAATCCTATCCACTATCCGCATAGGGTCATTAACTCCCGATGTCTTAACAGGCTCGTTCTGCTTAACCGATACCTGTGCAATATTCAGCCTAAGTTTTGACAGCTCGTGTTCTTTCGTTCTGATCAGCTTATCCGAAACCCTGACCGAATATAAATAATCTTTAACCGTCAATCCACATCACGCTCCTCCTCGTCAAGCATACCAAGTTCCTGCGCCAACGCAACAACAGCGGTTACAATCAAACGCAAATCCTTACCTTTGATGTTACACATATTAAAGCAAACATCGCCCTCATCGTTATCAAGTTTACCAAAATCAATAACAAGTCCCTTTTCAACAACTTTTGTGTCGTCGTTATCGTAATTAACGGTGATATTTTTAATACCTTTCATTCTTCTACCTCACTTTCAAGCCAATGTTTTGTGCAGTCAATTGACATCTGTTTGATTTCTTCAAAGTTTGTCAATTGTTTTTACTTCTTATCCATTTTTGCACCGCAATAAGGGCAATATGGATACAAATCAATGCCCTCGTAAAAAGTGAAAAAATTTTTACACTCAGAACATAAATAATTTGTATAGCCGACATCCCCGCTGTCGTATTCCCACTTACCGTATTTAATCTCTTGCATATCACACACGGTAGCCTCGTTGGGTTTACTTCCGTCAACTTCGATAATATGCTTAACTGTTTCGGCATTTCGTTTTGAATTAAAGTATATCGTGTTTACACTACCGTCTGCGAACGGTATATCTAACGCATAATCACCGCATACCTCACGAATTTTTAATTTAGCCATTTTTCTCACTCTCCTTAACTGGCTGATTCCAACATTCAACGCAATTTCTTTCACCGCAGTCTTCAAGATCTTTAAGACCAAGCATTGATGGGCACATTCTCTCAGGTATACCTTTTTCGTTAAGCCATGCATTCGGATAGTTTTTCAAAAATTCATTTAAATAAGTTTTTCGCGGATGTTCATTACTCCACTTTTGGACTTTTTTTATTGCTTTTTCAGGATAGAATACTTCAAAGTCTGAACAAGTTATCTTGCCGCTTATACCATTATTCAAACTGTTCAGTGGACAGTTGGCACAATTAACTCCACATAGATATGCACCATCGTTTAGCCTGTATTTTTTTATCATTCTTCGCTTTTCAGCAAAATAATTTTCGGTTTTTGAACAATCAATCATTTTCTTCGTCTCCTTCAAAATTAACAACTTTTCCATTGTCGGTATAGTCCCGTTTGTCAAATTCAAGTTTCAGCTTGTCGATAACCACACGGTCGATATGTTCCCAAAAGACTTCGTCAGTGTCGGAGTGTTCGACTATCTCGGTCATCGACCTCAAAGCCTTTGCGCATCTATCACGACCAAAGCCGAAATCTTTATACAAAGCATACAGCATTGTTTTAAATACTCTGCGTGTGATGTCTTTGTTTTCTTTTTCTCGGATCTGTTCATATGCGTTTTTTGCAATCCGTTCAGCTTCCTGTTTAAGCTGTTTCGGAATCTTAGGCGGTATTCTCGCTTTCATCGTTTGCTCTCCTTTCCGTATTTCGCTTTCAGGGATTTTAACAAATCTTCTTGTACATTTGCTTTGCCCTGCAAGGATTCATAGACACGCTCATCACAGGTGTTCTCTGTGATAAGGTGGTGAATTACAACCGTGTTCTGCTGTCCCTGTCGGTAAAGTCTTGCATTCGCCTGTTGATACAGTTCCAAACTCCAAGTCAAACCGTACCACACGATGATGTTTCCGCCTGCCTGCAAATTCAGACCGTGACCTGCTCCGGCAGGATGTGCAAGCAACAAGGGAATTTTGCCATTGTTCCAATCTTCAATATCTGCAGAGCTTTCAAGTTTTCTGGCAAAATTGAATTTGTTCATAATTCTTTCAAGGTCGTGACGGAAGCTGTAAAAACATAAAACAGGTTGACCGTTAGATGTATCAAGAATTTCTGCAAGTGCGTCAAGTTTCTGTTCGTTTGTTATTGCATATTCACCGTTGCTCATATACATTGCACCATTGCTGTACTGAAGAAGTTTATTCGTAAGCGTTGCGGCGGTTGCAGCAGTAACCTCACCCTCTGCAAACTGCATATAGCAGTCTTTTTCAAACTGTTCATAATCAGCAAGCTGTTTTGGTGACATCTTAACCGACACCACACGATCCATTCGTTCAGGCATATCAAGCCAGTCTTCTGCTTTCATTGAAATGCAGATGTCTGAAATTTTACTCATAATTGACTGTTCGGCATTTTCTTTCAGCTTGTAATTAAAAATTGTAGTCTGATTACGCTGATTTGGTGTAAAATACCTTTCACGGTAGCCTGTAACAGTTTTACCAAGTCGCTCTCCGCTGTCAAGCAGATAAACCTGACTCCATAAATCTATAAGTCCGTTCGGCGCGGGTGTACCGGTAAGACCTACAACCCTTTTACTTCGGGTTATGTATTTACGCAAGGCTCTGAACCGCTGTGCTTTTGAAGATTTAAAACTTGATAACTCATCAATAACAACCATATCAAACATCCAGCCGTTGCCTATACTTGAAAGTTCGTTCGTAAGCCACACAACATTTTCACGATTGACAACATAGATATCTGCGTCCTGTGCAAGCGCAAGTCTGCGTTGTCTCGGTGTTCCGAGAATTTTTGAAACCCTCAAGCACTTCAAGTGTTCCCACTTGTCGCACTCTCTTGTCCAAGTATCTTCCGCAACTCTCAGCGGTGCTATGACAAGGACCTTTGAAATTTCAAAACTGTTGTATATGAGTTCTTCAACTGCGGTCAGCGTTATAACTGTTTTGCCAAGTCCCATATCAAGAAACAGTCCGCACCTCGGCGTGGTGAGAATTTTCTCAATTGCCATTTTTTGGTATTTGTGCGGAATAAATCTCAAAACGGATCACCTCCTGCACACTTTCTCTGCTGTCGCACGCATAAACTCTCTGCCCCATATTTCCGAAAAGTTTATGAACTCTCATCTGCTCAGGCCTTGGCTTTTTTCCTTTTGCTTTAAGTTCAACGAAGAAAATTCTGCCGTTCGGCAACATACAAATTCTGTCCGGCACACCTCGCATACTCGCAGAGTTGAATTTAAGGCACACACCGCCGTGTTGCTTTATCTTACCTTTTAAGTATTTTTCAACACTTGATTCTTTCATTTCTTAAATTTCTCCTTAATTTTCATTTTCGGTTTAAAAAGTGTTACCCAAAAAAGTCCGATAATTACTGACTTTTCTATCTTAGGGTAACAAGGTAACGGTTTTTTCATAAAGTATAAGCAGATATAGGATTTTAAGAATACAATATTATTTATTGATTTCTATAAATTCCTTATTTGACTACACTTACACATAGAAATTGTTACCTTGTTACCTTTTATCTGTTTTATCCGATGAATACTGACTTTTTTAGGGTAACAAAAAAGGTAACAAAAGCTATAGTTTTCGTAAAAATCCTCTTTGCGCCCCATAAATAGAACCAAATTTCTTTGCACCTTTTGTCTGTTCCCATTCACCTGTTCGCATAATAATGTCTTTAATTTCTTTGCTTTTCTGATAGGTGAAATCTTTGCGGTCACCGCCGAATGCTTCGCACCACACTTCAAGCGGACACACACGGTTACGCTGATTTGTACCGCTCTGCTCCGCACCCATTTCATAGCCATTCAGATAATTTCTGCGTTCATAAATCTGCATTTTGTTCCAGTCATCAGGAAGTAAGGTATTGAGGTACTTAACAACATCACCCGTAAGCGGACTTTCTTCAAAATGTCTGTTCTGTTCGGCTTCAGCAAGCGTTCTGAGTTCTTCGGTATCCATAAACAGCTTTTCGCCGTTCTTATACAGTTCAACAGCTTCCGCCCATATCATATCCACCTCATAATCCGTGAGGTCATCAAATACACTTTTTGTAGCTCTATGAGGGTGAACATCAATCGGCAGAAATCGCCTGTTGCCCGTTTGGTCACGGAGAAATTCGTGCTGATTTGTTGTACCGATGAAAATACACTGCCTTTTTCTGACTTCGGTATGATGTCCGTATGCGGCTCTGTAAGCGTCCTCGGATTTTGCGGTAAAGTGCTTTACCGCTTCAACCTCGTTTCTTCTCAGTGCCGCAAGTTCAGCTATTTCGATTAACCAAAAGCCCTGCAACTGTTCGTATGCTTCCTTACCCTGTACGGTTGTCAGTGTGTCGCTGAACCACCTGCCGCCAAGCCTTTTTATCGAATAACTTTTACCGCAACCCTGAGAGCCTACAAGTGTGAGAACTGTGTCAAACTTAATGCCCGGATTCATTATTCTTGCGACTGCTGCAACAAGAGTTTTTCGTGTTGACGCTCTCGTGTATTCGTTGTTATCCGCTCCGAGGTAATCAACAAAGAAAGTTTCAAGCCTTTTTATTCCGTCCCATTTAAGACTTGTGAGATAGTCATAAACAGGGTTGTAGCTGTTTTCCATACTCACAAGTGACCAAGCATCTGTAATAGCCGCCTTGCTCTTAATGCCGTACAGATTTTCAATGTAATGGCGAAGTCCTGCGTCATCAACATCGGTCCAGTCACGACTTTCACTTTCGCTGTTCCACGGCATTGCACCTAAAACCGTATGTCGCCTTGTAAATGTATTGTAGGCTATCTTGCCTTTCAATCTTTTATCTTTTTGGCAGATTTTCATACAGTTGTCAATTGTCGGCAGGTTGTTGCTCTTGCCGTCCGTTGCCAGTTCAAGCACCCAGTCATCGTCGTTCTCGCTTTCGATATCGTTTTCAAAATCCGACAGGCAGGACTGCTCTCTTTCTTTGTGCAACAGCAATCTGACCGCCTTATTATTTGACGCAAATTCCTGCATAGCAATGTATGAGGGTAATTTTGATGTAGGTGTTCCCTGCTTTGCGTCATCGTCAAGACTGCCGTATTTATGTATTCGCACAAGGTCAAAAGCATTACAAAGCTGTCCGCCGGCGGGATCTGTTGCGTGGTTTGAGTATGCGAACTTGCCGTCCTCATACACAACAAGACCTGACGCTGTACTGCCGTTTGCATAGGTATATCTGTCATCGACACTGCATTTTACATATACATCAGGCAGGAACTCCGCTATTGCCGTGTGAATATCGTAGCAACGGCAGAACGCACCTATTACGCCTTTCTTAGTTGTCGGATCTTCCTGCTTTTTCAGCAATCGGTCTTTCTGTTTTACGGTCCTGCTTGAAAAATGCCATTCATTAACATTGTGCCAATCGTTGTATCGTGCAAGCACACCGTCAACATCAAGCGGATTTCTGACCGAATATTTAAACACATATTCGCCGTCAATACTTGTGCTTGACCAGTACATAAGTCTTTGCGGCTGATATGTTGTATCATCGAACTGGTCAATTCCGATTTCATCGGCTATTTTTCTTGCAACAGCTTCATATTCTTCTGCTGTACAGTTTCTTGACAGCGGAATAACAAGTCTTAATCTCGGCTTTTCTGCGGTGTGTTTGTGGGTTGAATAGATGATGTAAGAATAATTTGCAAACAAATCTATGCTTTCGCAGAAGTCGGGTGTGGCATAATCGGCGTCAAGAGTGAGCAAAGAACGGCATTCGACCTTATCTCTTTGTCTTATTCCGTTTTTAAGTCTGCCGCCGACAAATCCGCCTACATCTTTGATGTTATCCTGTTTTGACTTTGGCAGATTGCGAAATTCGCCCATTGTTTCGGGTGTTACGGTTGTTGTTTTTAATCTGTTTATAAGTTCGTCAAATGTAACTTCCGTATTCTTCCACAGCTTTGCAAATCTGTCGTTAGCCGTGGCGATATAATATGTTTTCAACCATTTTCCTCCTTTCTTTAATCTTTCTTATAAAACGGTGTTTCATAGGCTTCTGCCTTAAGCACTAAGCCCTTTGCCCATTCTATCGGTTCTCCCATTATGGTACTGATTTCTTCCGCAGATGAAACACCAATCGGGCAATCTATAATAACCTCATCGTGTACATGAAAATTTATTTCAAAGCCCCTGCTTTCAAGTCTTTGCATTGAAACCGCAAGACAATCCCTCGCAAAAGCCTGAACAATGTTCTCGGTGAGTTTACCGCCGAATGTTTCAAGCCTCTCCCAAGAACCTCTTGTCTGACTTATTCCCATATAGGTTACACAAGGTCTGCCGAATTTGTTTTCCCGAAGTTCGGGTTTTGCATAGGCGAGATTCCTTCCCGACGGCAAAGAGATAAAGAGTATCCCGCCTTTTCTGAAGAACTTGATACCGCATTTAATCTGTTGCGGTTCACCTTTTACCGCCGACACAGCCGCCTTTTCAACCTCATACCACAACAATGTAATACAGGGGTTTGTTGCTCGCCAACTATCCACAAGCGGTTGCAATTCGTTTTCTTCAAGTCCCATTTCAAGCGCACCCATTGATTTAAGTGCGCCCACAGAACCGCCGTAACCGAGTGCAAGTTCTGCGATTTTACCTTTTTGGCGGAGGTGTCCGTTAATTCCGTGTTTTACAACCGGCACTTTGAACATCTGACTTGCGGAAGCACAGTAAATGTCACCGCCGTTCTTGAAAACTTCCTGTCGCCACTTCTCACCTGCAAGATAGGCTATTACCCTTGCTTCAATTGCCGAGAAGTCAGACACTATAAATCTTCTGCCCTTTGTAGGTATAAGCGCTGTTCTGATAAGCTGTGAAAGCGTATCGGGAATATTGCCGAACAGCATTTCAAACAGTTCATAGTCACCGCTCATAACAAGATTTCGGGCAAGTTCCAAATCTTCAAGATGATTTTGCGGAAGGTTCTGCGGTTGTATCATTCTTCCTGCCCACCTGCCTGTTCTGCTTGCACCGTAAAACTGCAAAAAGCCTCTGACTCTGCCGTCAGCGCACAAGCCACCGAGCATTGCCTTATACTTTGCCGTAGAAGTCTTTGACAGCGTTTTTCTTAGTTGCAAAACTTCTTTTACCAGCAAGTCGTTTGTACGCTCTGAGAGGCTTTTAACTGCCTTTTTATCAAGGCTCTGAAATGTTTCTCCCGTGCGTGTTTCAAGCCAGCATTTAAGCTGTGAAACCGATTTAGGGTTTTCAAGTCCTGTCAGCTTTTGTGCTTTCTCAATCATTGTTTTTTGATAGTCGGTATCGAAGTTTATAGCGTTGTTTATAAGCTCTGTTTTGACTGCAACGCCTCTGTCACAAATGTGCTGATCAAGTTCCCACAATTTCTGTTCGCCCTCTGTCAGAGGGAAAGCCTTTAGCCTGTTTTTTATATTTCTTTCAACAGCCACATCTTGAATACAATAGCTTTTGAATGTTTCCCACTTCTCAATGTTGTGCTGCGGAAGATTGCGTGTTCTTCCGCCGTTTGACTTTGTCGGTCTGCACGGCTTTGAAAAATATTCAATACAAGCCCTGCCCTTTTTGTCTTTCTGTTCTTCAAGTCCGAGTGCTGTTGCTACACCCGCAAGCGACCTCGGCAAACCTATTTCCGCCGCCTGAATCATTGTGCAACGCCATTGTTCGGGCGGCATTTCTGCGTTCAGAAACTTTGCAAGACAGGTCCTTTCAAAGTTTGCATTGAAAGCGGTTTTCTTAATATTTTCATCTGTGAGTGCGGAAAGTACCTTGTCAGGAATTTTTTCGCCACAAGCAATATCAACTATCTTAATATCTTCGTCATCAAAGGCATACGCAAACAGAAGAATTGTAAAATCAGGGGCGTCTGCATAGGCATACACCCCTGATTTTAAGAGATTGACACTGCTGTATGTTTCAATATCAATACTCAGTTGTATCATCCGAAAATATCGTCCTCTTCGATGTCATTCGCAAAATCGTCAACGGCTCTTGATCTGCCGCCGAGCGGTTCGCCGTCCCTTGTTTTCATAATGTTATTAAGACCGCAGGCAATACCTTTGTTGCCGTTAGAGTTGAAAGCATAGAATGTAACTGACGCTTTGCCGTAACAACCGCTGTAAAATTCGGTTGTGTCAATGATTTCCATACCGTTCTTCTCAATAAGACCGGGCTTTGTTTTGCAATTTGCATTTACAAACATCTTGCCTGCATAGTTTTCATCGTCAGGTCTTTCTGTGTCACCGTCACGGAGCGGTAATTTTAACACGGGCGGAATTTTACCGCCGAACTTCGCAACTCCTGCCTGCTTTGCGGCTTCAATTGCCCTTTCAATTGTTTCAATAGTCTTTGTGTCCCTCTTGTCAATGAGAAGTGAAACCGAATACTTTTCATCGCTTCCGTTAATGCTCTTTGGTTCAAAAACATTAACATATGAAAATCTTACTTCGCCTGTTACTACCTTTGTTGATACATTTGTGTTTGCCATAATTTTTAATCTCCTTATTATTTAATATCGTTTTTAAAATCTTCCTGTGCCTGCGTTGCTGAATTGATTGCAGGTCTTTTATCTTCTGAACACACAAGTGTCGGCTTGCCCGGAGGCTTTACTACATAGCTTCCGAGGACTTCGGCAAATGTTTTCTTGCCGAGTAATTTTTCAATGTCGGTAATGCCTTTCAGCTTATGTACAAGAATGTCGCTTTCCTGATAACCGTTGTCGGTGAGTATCTTTGCAACCTCTGAATCAGGTTTACTGTATTTGCGGTTACTTCTGCCCTCAACAACCTTGTATCCGGGGTATTCAACACCGTGCTTGTATGCCTGTTCGAGTGCATAATCGCAAACGAGCTTCGCCCATTTTTCGAGTGACGCAGACTGTTCGATAATATCCGCAATCTCTGCAACCGTGAGCATTGCAGGCGGCTTGAAATCATAGACAGCCATTTTCTGCCTTTCCTCTGCGTAGGCTCTGCAAACAGGTCGTGCCTTGCAAAATCCCGTGTCACAATGCTTGCCTGCTACACATTTGATTACGCTGTCATCGTTAGCAAGCTGTGCGGCTTTCTTAACAGATTCGCCCCATTCAAGTAATTCGGCAACCGAGATATTTTCTGAACTGATGTTGTCAAGTCTTGGCTGATAGATAGTCATTTCAACCGTATCGAAGCCATACAGCATATCAAAGGCTTCATACGCACCTAATGCGTACAGCCTGAGCTGTGGGTTGTCAACCGCTGACACCTCGACACCTTTGCCGTATTTAAGGTCAATAATTTCGAGTTTGCCCTCTGCGATAATCACAGCGTCACCTGTGCCGAATCCGTCAGGAACATACTTTGAAAAATCAAGTCTCTGTTCAAGCATAAGGATTGCGTCGGGAGTTTTCTGCAAAGCGGAGTTGTACCTCTCGATTACATAGTTTTTATAGCTCTCGGCATAATCTTCCATATCTTCGGTAATTTCGAGATTGCGGATTGCATTGTGATACTTAGTACGGTTGTACTCTTTTGTGGCAAGCCTTATTTTTGCTTCACCGAGAGCATGAGCATTAGTGCCTTCCTCGGCAAACTGTGACGGCTTGTCCTCAAAATTTTCCTCAAGCTGTATTGAGCCCGGGCAGTTAATCCATTTCTTTGCCCCTGAAGCTGACAGCCTTGCGTGTATATCAGGCATTACTTAACCTCCTCAACAGCCTTTACAGCTTTTGCAAAATCTTCCTGCTTGATTTCCGTAACTTTAGTTACTCCGAGTTCTGCAAGAATTTTCTTGACCTCGTCCTTACCGTGAGCCTTTGCGCACTTCATAAATACCGCTCTCACCTCTTCAATCGTGTACTGCTTTTCAGGCTCGGACTGCGGAATATTTTCCTGCGGTTTCGGTGTGGGTTCACTCTTTACGGCAGGCTTTTTTGTCGTTTCAGTTGATTTGACAGGCTCTTCCCCTGTAGTACCTGCAAGGTTTTCGATAGCTGTGATAAGTACATCAAGCTGTGGTATTTCTACCGTGATTTTAATTTCTGACATTCTGTTTTACTCCTTTATCTTGATTTTTCGAGTAAGAAAGGATATAATCAAATTGGTGATATTTGTTATACCCTTGCTATCCGTTGAGGCTTTGCAGAGCTTCAGCGGATTTTTCTTTTTCAGTTGACATTTGAAACACCCATACATTCAAAATTGAATGCTTCGGATTCAGGCGTTTCAAGTGTTTTGAGTTTGCGTTTTAGCTCTGCGTTTTCAAGGGTAAGTTCGTTTATAACCCTTTCACAGGTGTTTGCTTTCTTTTTCCAAAGTTCGTTGTTACTGTTCAGAGCGTTACATTTCGCTGTAAGTTCTTCAATAGTCTTGTTGCGTCGGTCAATTGTTTCGATTCGATTTTCGAGTTCTAAACGCAACGACCTGCGTGTTCTGAAATCTTTAAATGCCATTTGTTATAATCCTTTCAACGGGTTTGAACCGAGAATATAATTGAGAAACGGTATTCTCGGAATACGGATAGATGTGCCGACTACAATTACATTGAATCCCAATTTTTGGGGTTCGTCCTTTGCCTGTTCACGCAATTTTTGCGGAGCAACTCCAATAGCCTTTGCGGCGTCCTCAGAAAGCAAATAGAAATCACTGCTATCCATAATTTCTTTGATTTTTTTGTTCATCTGAACCGTGTCCATATGTACACCTCCCTACTTTATTTCAATTCTTGGGAGTGCAAAATTAATGCACTCAGCTATGATGTACGGCACAGTACGCCCTGTGCCCTGATGCAGTGTCAATAACTTGTTCATCGTATCATCATTGAGAGTAATCGTAACATGATGATCTTGTTTGAGAATAATGAGCTTGTCCACATCAGTCACCTACAATCTTAACCAAGGTCAGGCTGTCCTCAATCAAAGTACGAACAACGCTTGACATTTTCTTGCCGGTTCTGTTGCAAATCTCGGTAAGAACCTTAACGGTTTCATCTGATACGCAGGCTGAAACCACATTAGAACCTGCGGTTGATTTGTCTGCAAAAATTACTATCTGACCTTTATCGTTTAACATATAAAATCCTCCTAAAAATAAATATTACTCATCATCTGATTTTGGGAAATGATAATGATAGATTGTGTTGCCGTTAATATCAGTTTCAATTGTGCAGTCACCTCTGTAATCGCTTTTCAGCAGATTCATAAATTCTGCGATTTCATCGGGTGTGCCTGTTATCTGCATTGTTATCACCTGCTTTCTATTTTACCTATCTTGATTTCTACACCCAAAGCTGTTAAGAGCCTGTCGGCATTTTCAAGAGATATGCTCTTTTTGCCTTTTTCCCAATACTGAATAGCTCTTTTAGTAAAGCCCGATTTCTTAGCAAGCTCGCTTTGTGAAAGACCTTTCTGTTTCCTGCTTTTAAGCAAGATTTCAGCAAATTCATTGATGTGCATTGATTTCACCAACTTTCTATGATATACTATATGTAGTGATGAACCACCATTCATTACACTATATAATGAAAGTGAGGTGTAATTATGAGAGAAGACTCAATTGCAAAAATTGCGGCATTGTATGCCAAAGAAATTACAGTTGCAAAGGCTAACAGTTCTGATATGTCTCCTTGCAGTTATAACGGCGAAGAAGTGGCTAAATTCTATACTGAACTCTTTAAAGGCATAATTGAAGCACTTCAAAACTCAGCTCTCAAAGACTAACAAAACCTTGGCGACCTCAGGCAGAACAGCAACTTCTGCTATAGAGGTCGCTTCTCCTTTTGCTACTCTTACGACAAATTCTGATAAAGCATTTATAACCTTATCTCTGTCTTCTTTTTTCATCTTCTCACCTCTTTTCGATATATTGCTTTATTTTCGATATAGAAGGTAACTAATTATCCTTATCTGTTGAGAACTTAAAACTAAAATTGAAGAATTCAAGCTGATTGATTGTGTCCTGCAATTCGTCAGCTTGTTTTTTTTTTTTTTTTTTTTTTTTTTTTTTTTTTTTTTGCCTTTTTTATAAGGCTTTCAAACTCCTGCAAATTTGTAGCCGATATATTAAGCACTCCTTCATTTGAATAGTTGCCTATCATTTTATTTTTCATTTCTTCACCTCATTTATAAAGAGTTTTTGATAAACTCCGTAGCAATACCCGTCATCGTGTCAACACTATCAAGCATACTAATAACGCTGATAACACTGATGATATCAGGGATACTGCAATAGATGTAAAAATCGGGTGTTTCATTAACCGTTCAAGGATAAACACCTTATCTCACCCTCCCTTTTTTAGTGTAATAGTTGCATTTTGTAACATTTTTGAAATAGTCACAAAATTATTTGACAAAACATAAATATTCTTGTATTATCGTTAAAGAAAGTAATATATTTACAGAAAGGAACATATTTATGGATAAACTTTACTTTAGCAATAATGCCGATGAAAATGCTGAAATTGATTTTCAGCAAATGCAATTAAACATTTCCCGTAATTTTGCCCAATTAGCTGAAAAATTGAAACCTATGTATGCTGAATTAGCAAAGGAAATGAGTAAAAATATCGGTCACGCACTTACCGAATCGTTAGCAAAACCGCTTGAATCCATAAGGATTACTTACACATTTTCTCCCGAAGTTATTAAAGCGTTTCAAGAATGTATAGAAAGTTACTCTAAAAAATTTCAGTTTCCGCAAAACAACCACGAAATAACTGTTAATTTAAGCAATGACGATATAAAAGTTATCAATAATTTCAACATAAATATCAACAATTATACAGTCACCGATAAATCAAATGAAAGCAAGAAAGTTTTCACTTATGAACGAGTTATAGCTTTTCTGAATTTATTGCTTTCTATCATTTCTTTAATTCATACAGACAACAATCAACCTACCTGTCTGTGTGCTGAAACACAACAGGCTGTTGTTCAATTGCAAGAACAAATTGACGGAACAAATAACTTGATAGATAAATTTGTCAAACAATTAAATGAGTCCACAGATGATGAAATTACTTCTGATGATTCGGAAGTATTGAATGAAGAAGATTATTCAGATTCTGAATAACTGTCTCCGTACAAATCACCTTGCACCTGAGGCTTCTTATCATAGACTGCTGTAATGTAATCATAATCACAAACATTAAATTGATAGCAAATTGTACCCAATCAATGTTGCCTATAAATAAGCAGTTTGATAATTCATTCATTTTCTCACCTCCTCGGTTAAACTATAAAGCTAAATAGAAATGCACTCTATTCAGTTTTTTTGTTGGATTGTATATCTCAGTTTTGAGATGTTCAAGCTAAAAAAATATGGACTTTCCGCTTATCATCAACGATATTAAGGATTTCACAAATCATTGTAGCCTCATCAACCGTAAATTTGGTCTTGCCTGAAATCTTCGATGAAAGCGTATTTACTGACATATTCAGCTTTTCGGCAAGTTTTGCTTGCGTATATCCTGCTTCAACTATCGCTCCTTTGAGCATAGGTGTGTTAGTCATCTTTCTCACCTCCTTTCATCTCATTATTGAGATGATTATATTATATACGACCTATCACCGAAAGTCAACCCTTTTTTGGGATGTTTTTTAGATTTTTTTGTATTTTCTATTGCAAAATTGAGATTGATATGTTAATATAATGGCAATGAGGCAGGTGTTACACAATGACAGAAGAAATTAGAAATATAGTAAAAAGGTTAAAAGAGAGTATTTTAGCGTCAGGTTATTCTTACGCTGAGTTAGAAAAATTAACTGGTATATCTAGATCATCATTGCAAAGATATGCAAATGGAGTTACCGCAAAAATACCAATAGATGCTATTCAGATTATAGCAAAAGCTGTTGGTGTTAAAGCAGAATATATCCTTGGTTGGGACAATACTCCTATGGAAAGAGAAAACAAAGAAGAAGGCCAAGCAATCCCACTTCCGCAAACAAATGTATTTATGCGACCGGTATATGACAGCATTTCGGCAGGGTTCGGAGTGATAGCTCAGGATGTGCCTGTTGACTATATGCCTACATACATCACCTGTCCGTCGGAACAGGATAAATATATATGGATAAATGTTCACGGCGATTCTATGAGCCCTCTGATTGATGACGGCAGTAAAATTCTTGTTAAAAAACAATCTTCCGTTGACAGCGGTCAGATTGCCGCAGTCCTCGTTGACGATGAAGAGGCTGTTGTTAAAAAGGTCCTTTACAACGATAACACCGTTGAGTTGCATTCAGTCAACCCCTACTATCCCCCACGAGTGTTCAAAAATAACGACGTCACCCGTGTTCAAATCCTCGGTCTTGTAAAAGAAGTAAGTAAGGCTTTGCAGTGAGCCCCATACACCAACAGCCTTGGTCTGCCGATTAAATAGGATAAATAAAAAAGACCGCCCACAGCTGGCACTATGAGCGGTCACAAAAAGGTATGCGAGAAGTCTGCACTCCTCTTAATTATTCTACATTTTATTACATTTCTTGTCAATATAAATATATAATTTTAAGAGGTTTTGATATGAACGAATTAGAAAAATATATAAACATTCCTGAAATTAAGGCTGATACAAATTACTGGATGCTAAGAACCAAAAAAGGTGCATTTTTCGATGAATTTGTAAAAGACAGTTACATAGCCATAGGCTGGAATATAGTTTTGCAAGAACATTTAAAGGACAATTCTAAATTTCCAGATTTAAAAGAAGAATTAAAATCCAAATATCCCGAAAAGAACCCTACTACATCTCTGAATAAATGTCGCAGGTTTGTCTGCGACTTAAAAAAGGATGATATTATTGTAATAGTAGGTAATTACTCCGTGGCGTTTGCTAAAATAGGTGAATATTACGAAAATAAAAACGAGGAATTCACATCAACTAAAGAACTTGAAGTCCATACACAAATCGAAGAAAATTTCCACAAAACTTCACTGGTTTCATGTCCTTATATAAAAAGAAGAAAAATAGAAATAATTGATGTAGTTGATTTGCATAGTATCAATCCATACCTTGCAAAAGCTATTTTCGGAAATCACCACAGCCTTAGTTCTTTAAACGAATATGCAGAACTCATTTTAAATGCTTGTTATGGGTGCTACATATTTAAGAATACATTGTCTTTAACATTCAAAATTGAAAACAAGGAAGGCATTGACGCAGTAAGTTTCAATCGATTTTCAACCTTTGTGACTGAAATGCTGTATAACGAAACTGCTCAAATGAATGTACGAACTGCTCTTAATTCACCGGGTGATATTTCTTTTCAGATAATTTTAGATGGACTAAATATACTTAAAGATTATGTTATTCCAATTTTTGCTACTTATGTAATTTTATTTGGTGGTTCTTTAAAAATCAAAAACTGTGAAATAAAAACACTCGGAATAATAAATTTTATCAAAAAAATAGTTGATAGAAGACAAAATCGCAAAACATATGAATTAAAGCGTAAAAATGAAAAAACAAAAGAGGAACTTAAAGATAAACAATTGACAAACCAAATGTTAGAAGAAGAAATTAAAGAGAAAAGATTAAATGCAGAATTGAATAAATTAAAAATGGCAGAAGAAAACGAACAAAAAGTTTTGGAAGCTATCCAAAAGCTTGATGTTCGTCTCATCAATAATAACATAGTAGATTTAAATAGTCTTATGCAAGACAATCAGGATATATTGGATGATAATGCCTGATTGCAAAAATTATAATGACTGGGAGAAACGCAACTTCCCACAAAGCAACTGTAAAGTCTTTAATAAAGAAGTTCGTCACAAGGGATACAGCATTGAGAAACAGAGAAAAAACAGCTAAAACAAAGAAAACATAAGAAAGCATACCATAAATTTTTCTTGTTAGTTTTTTCATAAAACTCACCCCCTATTCTTATTATAATGATTTTCAGCCGTTTGTATATACAATTCAAATAAAAAGCACGAAAAAGGAGTGTAAACAATGGCTTTTGGTGATAATTTAAAAAGGCTCAGAACCAATAAAGAATTCACTCAAGAATATTTGGGCAAGGTATTGTGCCTTAGCCGCACAACAATTTCAAATTATGAAAAAGGTAAAATGCAACCGTCAATTGAAACTTTGATTAAATTATCAGAAATATTCAATGTCACAGTTGATGAGTTGATAAAACAATAAAAATCCGCCCTGCTCGACTGGTCCTCGAACAGAGCGGAATCACCTACACAGGGTGCAGATGATACGATTACACGCAAAATAATTGTATCACATTCCCTTGTGTTTTTCAAGTAATTTAAAGCACAAGGGATTTTTGCACCCTTTTTTCAAACAAAAGGAGTGTATAAAATGAAACTGCCTAACGGCTACGGCTCTGTTTATAAGCTGAGCGGAAACAGGCGCAATCCGTGGGTTGCCTGCGTGACAATAGGCTACAACAAAGAAACACGCAATCAGGAACGCAGAGTTATAGGCTACTTTCCCAACAAGCCGAAAGCTTTGAACGCTCTTGCTGATTACAATCAAAACCCATTTGATGTTGATTCGGCAAGACGCACTTTTTCAGAAATTTATGAACTTTGGTACAAGGAGTTCATCACTGAAGACACAAATCCGAACACCAAAAGACAGTATAATGCGGCATACAAACAATGCTCAATGTTATACAATCGCAAGATGTCCGATATAAAAATCATTGATATGCAACGAGTTCTCGACAACTGCAACAACGGTTATCAATCGGTTAGGCGAATTAAAATTCTGTTGAACAAAATCTACGAATACTGCATATTTCACGATATGCTCCATAACAATCTTGCAGAGAAATTGAAAATCAATGCCAAGTCAGATGAAACAAAACGAGCACGCAGGGAGTTTTCGGAAAGCGAAATAAATCTTTTGTGGGAATATTCAAATCTTGATTCGGTAAAAATAGTGCTTATGCTGATTTATTCGGGAGTGCGTGTATCTGAACTTCTCAATCTGAAAATTTCAAATGTAAACCTTGACGAACAAACTTTCTTTGTTGAAAGTTCAAAAACCGATTCAGGTGTACGAACCGTGCCTATAGCAGACAAAGTACTGCCGTTTTGGCAGAAATTCATCAGCGATTCTCAATGTGGATATGTTCTGAATAACACCAATGGCAAACCGCTGAAATACGATAACTTTAAACGCAACTACTGGACACCTCTGCAAAACGATTTAGGTTTAGACCACACCATACACGAAACAAGACACACCTGCATTTCAATGCTTGTATCGGCAAATGTGAACCATACAATCATCAAAAAAATAGTCGGTCACAAGTCGAAAATGGACTTGACCGAAAAGGTTTACACCCACATTAACCCAAAAGAATTGGTGAATGCAATCAACAAAATATAGTCTTATATTATCCTGAATTGTTCATAATTATGTTCCGTAGCTTACATATAGCTAACAAAATCCCCCATTTTCCCCATTCCTATCCCCCTTGCAAGTTACCTGCACCAACAGCCGTTTCTTATGCAGGGACGGCTGTTTTGTACCACATTTTCGGTCTGTCTTATGGTGATTTTCAAAATATTTGAATTAATTTTGAATAAAAAGCGAAAATTATGTTGACAAATCCGAAAATATGGTATATAATGATTAAGCTGTTGTTATTAAACAACATTTCGAGGTGTAGCTCAGTTTGGTAGAGTGCTTGGTTTGGGACCAAGATGCCGCAGGTTCAAGTCCTGTCACCTCGACCATACAGGTCACAATAAAAAATGTGACCTGTTTTTATTTTTTACATAATACGGTTGAGGTGGCAGGACTTGAAGGCGACCGTGCCAAGTTTCGAGCGTTAGCGAAAAAACGAAGGTAAAAACAGTCCTGTGGACTGTTTTTAGGGAGAGCGTTGATGAGAGTTTGAATACGAACAAGCCGCATTGGCGAGATAAAGTTCTTCATTACAGCAAAGCATTTCACCTCGACCAAAAAGGTGGTTTTTTAACCACCTTTTATTTTTTGTCAAAATTACTTAAAATGCCTTAAAAGTGGCTTAAACACTGGGTTTTTGAGATTTCAAAAATTCAGTTGAGTAATTTTGAATTAAGTTAAAACAAGATAAAATGCAGTCAAACTTACTGTCATTTTAGTTTGCCTGCCGATTTTGAGAAACAAGATAATATATTTTAAAATTTTATTACACCGTAGCACAAAAGATTTTTTATTATTAAAACAACAAAGAGGTTAAGCAATTTTTTCTAATGCTTAACCTCTTTTTTTATTTTGTTGATTACAGAGCATTCCCCTATCATAACTACCCTCGTTAGGATATAACTTTTCATATAAATACCTCTTCTAATATGTTTATATTTTACCACATATTATATTTTAGTTAAATACTTTCTTGTATAGAAAGAAAAGTTTCTATACAAAAGAAAAGAGGACTCAATATTGAGTCCTCTTCCCTTGAAATATTAAACCATGATTAAAGTAGTTAATATCAAATGTTATCTGTATTCCCAGTGACCGCCATCTTTAACCTTCTCATCGTAGGCTTCTTTCCAGTAACCGTCTTCTACTGTCTTTGTGCCTACCTTAATCTGCTGCTTCTCAGTGCGATATGATCCTTTGCCACCATTTTCTCTTGCTTCCCAAAGGAGATGCTCTCTTCTCAGGTTAGCATCTGCTAGCTGCATACCGCAATCATTGCACACATATACCCAATCATAATCATAAATGTCTTCCTCGTGAGTACCTGTTACAATCCACTCTCTTTCGTGGTGGACTGTCTTATAGTCATCTACCCATACCTTCTGCTTTGGCTTTTCTGTAGGTGTTTCAGTCTTTGAAGACTCACTCGGCTTAGATGCTGGCTTCTGAGCTGGTTTTGTGTCGTTCTTTGAAGAGTTGCTCGGCTTAGACGCTTGCTTGTTGTCATTCTTAGAAGTGTCAACCTTTGATGTATTTGTCTTTGAAGAGTTGTCTTTCTTTGATGATGTATTAGACTTAGTGTCTTCCTTCTTTTCGGTGTTACCCTTGTTGCCATTGTTTTTGTTAGATACCGTAGTTTTTACATCGTCAACCTTAACTGTAACTGTCTTACCGTCATCGGTTTTTACCTCTACTTTGCCGTCTTTTACTTCGACTTTCTTACCATTCTTGTCTGTGATGTTGCCGTCTTTGTCGACCTTTAGACCGTTATCCTCAATAGCCTTGCTGACCTCAGATGATACAGTTGAAGTCTGTACGGTTGAAGTCTGTACGGTTGAAGATATTACTGACGGTTCTGTCGGTTCTTTCTCAGCGTTACAGCCTGCAAGAATGCTTATGCCGACTGCTGATGTGCCTGCAAGTATTGTAGCACCGCAGACAACTGCGATTACCTTGGCTTTTACTGTCGCATTTGCTGTTGCCTTTACGATAGATGAAACTGTTGACTTTGCACCTGTAGCAAAGCCTTTTGTTGCAGATGTTGCAAGTGTCTGTCCGTTCGGGAGCTTGATTGTAATGCTCGGAACGCTAATGCTCTTTGCTTCTTCCTTGAAAATAGTTGTAAAGAAAGGTACAACAACAACACCGTGAAGCTTGTCACCGCTTTTGTTTTCGTAATCTTCAATTGCAGTTTTCATCTTTGCCCTTGAATAGTTGAGCCTTGAAAGCACAGTACCCCTTGAACATTCAAAGACTTCTGCGATTTCATCAACAGTCATTTCATTAAAATAGTGCATAATCACTGTCTGATACTGAACATCGGACAGTACTTCCTGCATAATCGAAAGAATAATTTCTCTCTTTGCCTTGTCTGAAATGTATTCTTCGGGAATTGATATACGCTCGTCAACTATTGCCTGATTTTCAAAAATTTCATCGTCCAGTTGGATTTCACCTTTACCTTTCAAATAATTTTTGCACTTATTAACGGCAATTCTGTTAAGCCAACTTCTGATTTGTGATGATTTTTCCAAAGATTGGATTTTTAAAAAAGCCGTTATGTAAGTTTCCTGCATAATGTCCTGTGCGGTTGTTTCGTTCTTTAAAAAGCTGATACAAGTAAACCACACTTCACGCTCTGTAAGCTTGTAGAGCTTTTCAAATGATTTGTTATCTCCCTTCTTAATTTTCTCTACTAAGTGGGAAATGTTCATAAAATGACCTCCTCTCATTTCCTTTCATAATATAGACAATTTAAAACGGCTTTTGATTTTATAAAATCCGAAAAAATTTTAAAATTTTTCAAATTTTTTCGATTTTTTCAAAAAAGCAAATATTTTTCGCATAATTTTGCATAAAACAAAAAGTGCGTAGCTGAAACTACGCACGAAAAATACATAGCTTTGATTGTTGCGACACAATATTTCACTTATAAGGTGTGAAAAGTAAAGCCTGTATTTTTACCGAAATAAAAATACACACTTAGGTGAACTTAAAATTAAATTTTTGTTTGGCATTTTTATTTTAGCATACAATATGTGAAAATTCAATATTATTTAAATTAACTTTTAAGATTTATGTAAAAGAATTTAACAATATCAATTCCGTACTATCATATTTCTGTTTATCAAACATCCCGTTTACAAGCAAAAGTATATCGTTGTATCATTGTTATTATACAGAATTAAATTTGCATAAAAAAATCAGGCAATCGTTATGACTGCCCGATTTGTTTTTGGGAAATTACAATTTTAATCCTATTTATGCACTGCTTTACACGCACTAACCGTAATCAAAGTGCCATGACTTTTTGAGAGATTTCTGCCGGAGATGACACTGTGCCGACGCACTTGTAATCTTCGGTTTCTTCCTTGGTTTTAAAGCCCCAGCCGTATAGCACAGCGAGGAAGTCCATACCTATTTCTTCCGCACCCTTTGCCTCGATTGTGCTGTCGCCGACAAGGATACTTTCTTCAACGGAAACTCCTGTCTGCTCACACGCCTGCAAAAGCAGATGACTCTTTGTGAGGTTTGTACCGACATCTGTTGCACATACTGCGTCGAAAACATCCGACGCCTCGTAGGTTTCAAGAATATCCGTTGTGAACATTCTGTGCTTTTGAGTTGCTATTGCAAGCTTAAAACCGCTTTTCTTGAGTTCACGAAGAGCGTCATAAATTCCGTCATAGACGGTGAACATCTCTTTTCCTTTCTGGGAATAAAGTTTACTGTAATTCTTTACGGCATATTCAATTTCGTCATCACTCATATTAAAGAGCGTTTTAAATCCGTATTCAAGCGGTGTGCCGATTACTCCGTAGAGTGCGCTGTGTTCAACAGGCTCATAGCCCATTGCAACTGCTGTTGTATTGAAACAATATAAAATTCCGGGGGCTGTGTCGGCAAGAGTGCCGTCAAAGCCAAAAACAACTAATTTTTTCATAAAACCACCCAATCTGCAAATAGATAAATTCATAAACAATTTTCACAAAAGTCTTTGTCCTGCAAATATGGAAATACATCTCAAGGGGAATTATACCATTTTACGGAGATAAATACAATACTAATTTTTCCACAAGTATTAATTTGGGAATAAAAGTGCCGAAAAATATGCAATTATTGTTCTTTTGCAAGCATATGCCAATCGAAACAAGTCGAAAACCAGAGCTTTCAACTTACTTTATTTCTTGACAACATCGTGTGTGCGTTATAAAATTGAAGTACATTATATTGAAAGGTTATTTTATTATGACTTCTGCAAAGCATAAAAATCCGCCTGCTAAGCCAAAAGAAAAATATTCGGTACAGCAGGCGCTCACAAACTATTATCTGCTTATTATGTTCACGCTTTTTCCGTTGTTTTTCACGGACGCATATTTTAACATCAGGCACGATAAGTATTACTTTTTCATTATATTGACGGGTATTCTCGTTATTGCGGAATTTCTTATTATTATGACCGCAAGCGTTGATAAACCGCCGGAAGACTCAAAGCTTGAAAAGCCTAAACCAAAGCATTTGTATGAAGAGCTTTCGTTTATGGACTGGGCATTTATTGTATTCCTCGGGATAAATGTCATTTCAACGCTGTTGTCTGCAAATCCTTTGGATGCACTTCTGGGTACTCAGGGACGAAACAACGGTCTTGTGCTTATGGTATTTTACACAGCAGCATATTTTATGATTACAAGGTGCTTTAAATATTTTGAATACATATTCGTTGCGCTTGCGTTCGGTTCAATGATAGTTTTTGCACTTGCGGTGCTTAACTCATTCTATATTGATCCTCTCGGAATGTTTACTCTTCTCACCGACCAACAGACTATTACCGACTTCACTTCAACAATCGGCAACAAAAATCTGCTTTCAAGCTACATCTGCATCGCTATGCCTGTTATGATTGCAATGTCGGTTATCACGAAAAAGACCTTGCTCAGAGTAATTTATCTTGTAGCAACAGGATTTGGCTTTGCGGCTCTTATGACTGCCGACAGCGATTCCGGCATTCTCGGTATGGCTGTATTTATAGTTATTTACCTTATTTGGTTCTCAAACAGTCTTGTAAGACTGAAAAGATTTTTCCTTTCGGCAACTGTTATGCTGTTGTTTGCAAAGCTGCTCAGATTGTTCTCGCTCTGCTTTGACGACAAAAGCAAGGGCTTTGATAAGTTTCAGGAAATTTTTGTTTTCTCAGGCATCGGCTGGATATTGCTTGCAGCTTGTGCCGTTATTACAGGGATTTTGTATCTTATTGATTACAAAAAACCAAACATCACAATTTCAAAAGCCGTGCCGATTGCTCTTGCCGTTGTATTCGGACTTTGTGCTGTTGCCATGATAGGAATTATGGTTTATTTCAGCTGTATTGACACCAAAACCGACCTCGGCAGTTTTGAAAGAATTATCCGCTTTAACGATATATGGGGTACGCACAGAGGCTTTATGTGGATAAGGTCGATATGGATTTTCGGCGACGCTTCATTCATTGAAAAGCTGTTCGGCGTAGGTCCGGATATGTTCTACTCCGCATTCAGTCCGTACTTTGACGACCTTTCAAAATACGGTGACAGCTCAACAAATGCCGCCCATAACGAATATCTAAACTACCTTATCACAATCGGAATTACGGGACTTCTCTCCTATCTTGCCATTGTGTGCGGTACGATTAAGAACGCAGTTAAGTATGCAAAGGAAAATCCGATGCTGATTGCGTGCGTTTCGGCTGTTATCTGCTATGCTGTTCAGGCTGTTGTAAACCTTTATCAGCCGATTACAACTCCGCTGTTTTTCATCTTCATAGCTTTGTGCGAGGCTTTTGTAAGAAACGCCAAGGCTGAAAAATCTGCCGTATAAATATTATGACTGCATTTCAATTCGGATAAGAAGATTCTGCATTGACTCGTTGCGGTCACGGCGGTATCGTCCCAGCTCGTAGAGGCTGTCGGGATTTTTAGTGATTATATTGGGCTTTTCCGTACAGGTTAGTGTACACGAAAAGCCCATTTCTTTTATCAGCTTTTCGGTCAGGTCATTTTTTGCACCGAACGGATATACAAAGCAGGTCGGTTTTTTCCCTGTTGCATTTTCAAGCAAGCCTTGAGCTTTGACAACATCTTCCGTAAGAATAGATTTATATGCTTCGTCACTCTCCCCCGCTTTTGGCAAAACACCCTTTCGTGATTTCAAAGAATGCATATCGTACGAATGATTCTGAATTTCAACATAGCCAGAATCGGACATTTCTTTTATATCGTCAAAAGTTATATGACCGTAGGTCACGGAAATGTCCTTGGTTTCGGTGAATTTTTCGGACACTGACGCAATCGGCGATATGACCGCCTTGCAGTTGTATTTTTCAAGTAAAGGGAGTGCATAATAATAATTATTATAATAGCCGTCGTCAAATGTCAGCATAATGCATTTTTCGGGCAATGATTTTTTGCCGTAAACATAATCGGTAAGGTCTTTTACAACAACGGTTGTGTAGCCGTTTTCGGTAAGATATTTTAAATCGTTTTCAAAAAGAGTCGGTGAAACGGTGTAGTCATTTTGCAGTTTTTCGTCCTTTAAAAGTGAGTGATACATTATTACGGGCAGTTTTACGCTGTCGGTATCAGCCGTTGTTTCTTTTACTGCGCCTGTCATTACTGATATTAAAATTACTGCAGACAGGAAAAGTGCCGTAAAAATGATAATTTTTACTGTTTTGTTTGATTTCACTATATTTCCTCCCTATTCTTTGTGCAAGATTTTTTATTTATAATTCTTTATTGTAAATATAATTAAACATCTGCGTGATAGAATATAGCCAAAGTTAATACTGATTACTGATTTTGGTCAATCGGTACTGACTAATATTGCATAAGGATTTATGAATTATGGCAAAAAGAAATTTCAGCTCAAAACGCAATGCAATTTACAACGCTGTGTGCGGTACGGACACTCATCCGAGCGCACGCTGGGTTTATGATAAATTAAAGCCAGAAATTCCCGACCTTAGTCTTGGCACGGTTTACAGAAACATTGCTCTTTTTAAGGATGAAGGAAAGGTCAGCGTTATATGCAATGTAAACGGTGAGGAGCGTATTGACGGCAATACAGAGCCGCACCCCCACTTTGTATGCAACAAATGCAAGGCAGTTATTGATGTTGAAGACAGTCAAAATGCTGATGACCTTGAGTCACAGCTTGCCGAAGAGGGATTTAAGGTAGAAAACAGATTTGTTATCTACTACGGCATATGTCCTAAATGTTCGGCAGAAGTACACTAATATTTATTACAAAGGAGAAGTAATTATGAAATGGTATTGCACAGTATGCGGTTATGTTTATGAAGGTCCCGAAGCTCCCGAGGCTTGCCCTGTTTGTAAGGCACCGAAGGAAAAATTTAAGCAGATGGACGAGGAGGCATCTTTCGCAACAGTTCACGAGGTTGGCGTTGCTCAGGGCGTAAGCGAAGATATTCTCAAGGATCTCAGAGCTAACTTTGAGGGAGAATGCAGCGAAGTCGGTATGTATCTTGCAATGGCAAGAGTTGCAGACAGAGAAGGCTATCCCGAGGTTTCTGCCGCATTTACAAAGTATGCTTTTGAAGAGGCTGAACACGCTGCCAAGTTTGCAGAGCTTTTAGGCGAAGTTCTTACAGACAGCACAAAGAAGAATCTTCAGATGCGTGTAGATGCAGAAACAGGTGCTTGCGAAGGTAAGTTTGACCTTGCAAAGCGTGCAAAGGCTCAGAACCTTGACGCTATTCATGACACGGTTCACGAGATGGCAAAGGATGAAGCAAGACACGGCGCAGGCTTTAGAGGTCTTCTTAACAGATACTTTAAGTAATCATTAAAACAATAAAAAATCAAAAAAGTCAGCTTGATAATCGTATGACCAACAACTAACCGATTACACAACAGACTTTGAACAGGAGATTTGATAGTATGAAATATGTATGCGATGTTTGCGGATATGTTTACGATCCTGAAATCGGCGATCCCGATAACGGCGTTGATGCAGGCACAGCATGGGAAGATGTACCCGAGGATTGGGTATGCCCTCTCTGCGGTGTAGGCAAGGACGAATTTTCCGCAGAAGAATAATTAACAAATTGGCAATTTGGGAGCAGGCAATGCTTGCTCCCTTTTGTGTGTACGGGAGTAAATTATGAAAAAATTGATTTCGTGGAATGTAAACGGACTTCGTGCCTGTGTTACAAAGGGCTTTGAGAACTTTTTTAAAGATGTTGACGCAGATATTTTCTGTCTTCAGGAAACAAAACTTCAAGAGGGACAGATTGACCTCTTGCTTGAAGGATATCATCAGTATTGGTGCTATGCCGACAAAAAAGGCTATTCGGGGACGGCTATGTTCACAAAGGAAGAGCCTTTGAATGTATGTTACGGAATCGGCATTGACGAACACGACCATGAGGGCAGAGTTATCACGGCAGAATTTGACAATTGCTTTGTTGTCACCTGCTACACTCCTAACTCGCAAAGCGAGCTGAAAAGGCTTGATTACCGAATGAAATGGGAAGATGATTTCAAGGCATATCTGAAAAAACTTGAAGAAAAAAAGCCGGTTATTATGTGCGGTGATTTGAATGTTGCACACAAAGAAATTGATTTGAAAAATCCGAAAACCAACCGTAAAAATGCAGGCTTTACCGATGAGGAGCGTTCAAAGATGACAGCGTTGCTAGATGACGGCTTTATCGACACCTACCGCTATTTCTATCCCGATACAGAGGGCGTGTATTCGTGGTGGTCATACAGATTCAAGGCTCGTGAAAAAAATGCGGGCTGGCGTATTGACTATTTTATCGTTTCAAAAGCTCTTGAAAGCAAGCTTGACGGTGCAAAAATCCATACCGAAATTTTAGGTTCTGACCATTGCCCCGTTGAACTGACGATTGACATTTAAAAAGCAAAATAAAAACCCGACACAGCATACACCGTGTCGGGATTTTTTGTATATTATGAAAAATTTTCAAGACCGACAATACAAATTCCAAAAGTGTCAATTGACAAAACGGGAATTTCGTCTTGACAAATGATTTTTTGCAAAGAAAATGCTCCGACGCTTAAAAGTATCGGAGCATATATGAGCTTTTTTATAATTAACTGACGGTAATTTTGTTCTGACCGCCTGTTATGTCGGGAAAATTGTTTTTTGCACTTTTAACGAATGCGAAGATTGTTTTCAGAAGCATATTTCTCGTTTTGCTGTCAAGACCTGCAAAGGATTTTAGGATTGTTCCCGTGTTTTTAAGCGGATTTTTCAGCATCTCATTAAAGGTTGCGGTTTCGGTCAGCGACAAAAGGGCAAAAACCTCTTTTGTGAACTCCCGTCTTTGAGCAATTGTCAGCGATTCAACAAATTCTTTCAGCGTGTGGTCAAAGAAAACGCTGAAATTTGTAGTGCTTTTCAGCCTGACAAGCCTGTTCTGCTCAATCTCCCACGAATAAATATCGTGTTGGAGAAAACCTTTTTGATTGCTCTTTACAATAGTGTAGCTCTCCTCATGCTCAAACATCATGCCGAAAATGCTTGACTGCGGAACAAAGGTGTAGATTCTGTCGTCAATTTCATAAAATCCGCTGTCCCTGATTTTGTCAAGAGAAAACCCGGGTCCGTCAAAATTGTAAATATAATCAATGTGACTTCTTGAATTTTCATCGGTAAAAGCACCGGCATAAACCGCAAGATTTCCGCCCTTTGAGTGACCGCCGAGAATAAATTTTCCGTTGAGCAGACGGACTGCCTTTTCAAAATAATCAAGAGCCTTTTTCTGTGACGGCAACGGAAATGTGAAGAACATATTGAAGTCCTCCTGCCAGCCGACAAGAGAATTGTCCGTTCCTCTGTACGAAATAAAATAATTCTTTTTAAGAAATTCAAAAGTGATTGCGGAAAACTGCATACTCACATCGGACTCAACCTCGTTTACATACCCCGAAACAAGAATTTTGCCGAATCTCTTGCTCTCTGCCGTCGCTCTCAAAAGGTCGGCGTCACCCTTCCACAATAGATTTTTCTCGTAATCATCGGTTGCAAACACACGCATTGCCGCCTGTTCAAGGGTGATTTCATCAAACAGACAGGACGATACCGAACCGTCAAAAGGAAGATATGAAAGCCGTGAAAGCACAAGTGCGTCAAGCTCATTAAAACCGTCCTGTTCAAATGTCAAATCGCCTCTCCGACTTATGTAATCAAATATGTCAGCCATACAAATGCCTCCAATCTGTTTTCTCTCTGTAACTATTGTACCACTTTGTACTAATTATTTCAATACAATTTTGAAAATTGAAAAAGAAAAGGACAAACGAATTCGTTCATCCTTTAACAGTATATGAAGTTATCTGAATTTTGCGATTTCTTCGAGAAATTGTTTTCCGAATTTTTCAAGCTTTGTTCTGCCCACACCCGAAACTTCAAGCATTTCATCAGGTGTTTCGGGGCATTTTTTGCACATATCAATCAGCGTTGCATCGGTAAAAATAACATAGGCAGGAACGCTCTTTTTGGATGCAATGCCTTTTCGCAAAGCCTTGAGTGCGTCAAGTAAATCGGAATTGACAGGCACTTCGGGGCGGTGCGTTTTGACAACCTTTTCGGAGTTTTCAACTTTCTTCATCACAAGCCGTTCCCGTCCGAAAAGCACATCTCGGCTCTTTGGCAGAAGTTTTAGAACCTCGGTTTCGTTCTCGGATGAAATATACTCCTTTTCAGCAAGAAAGTCAATTGTGCCGAAAATATGCCTTGCCGTAACCTCTTTCATTATTCCGTAGGTTGACTGATTGTTAAGCTCAGCTTTTAGAATTTTCTCGCTTTTACTGCCCTTTAACACATCACAAATCACGGTTTTGCCGTACCTTTGTCCTGTTCTTGCAATACACGACATAATTTTTTGAGCATCAATTGTGACATCAACAAGCTTGTGAACTGAAAGACAGTTGGAGCATTTTCCGCAGTAAGCCTTTTTTTCACCGCCGAAATACCGCAGAATAAATCCACGCAGACAATCGTTTGTTGTGCTGTAAAAGGTCATATATTTTAAGCGTTCAAAATCACGCTCACGAATTTGCTCGTTTTCTTCAATTGTAAGCTCATCGTTACCCTCGGAATTTTCAATCATAAAGCGATTTAGGCGAACATCCTTAGGACTGTAGAGCAAAATACAATCTGCCTCACCGCCGTCACGACCTGCCCGTCCTGCCTCTTGATAGTAGCTTTCAATGTTTTTCGGCATATTGTAATGAATTACATATGTAACATTTGACTTGTCAATTCCCATACCGAAAGCATTGGTTGCGACCATAATATTTTTTCGGTCAAAAACGAAATCCTCCTGATTTTTCCTGCGTTCGTACTCATCAAGACCTGCATGGTATCTTGCCGCCGAAAAGCCGTTATCGCAGAGCAATTCGCAGACAGATTCAACATTTTTTCGGGTTGCACAATAGACAATTCCCGATCTGTCGCCACGCTCCCGAATGAGGTCAATAAGCTTTTCGTCCTTTGACGATGACTTTATTACGCCAAAGAAAAGGTTGGGACGGTCAAATCCCGTTGTAATTTCAAACGGATTTTCAAGCCTGAGAATTTTCTTTATATCTTCTTTAACATCATTCGTAGCCGTTGCGGTGAATGCTCCGACAATCGGACGATTTGCAAGGCTTTCAACAAATGAAATAATTTTGAGGTAACTCGGTCTGAAATCCTGTCCCCATTGTGAAACGCAATGAGCCTCGTCAACTGCAACCATTGAGATTTTTATCTTTTTACAGGCGTCGAGAAATCCGTCAGTCAACAGTCTTTCGGGTGCAACATAGATGATTTTGTATTTTCCGTGTTCAACATTTGAAAGCACTCGCAGAAATTGCGGATATGAAAGCGAGCTGTTTATATATGCCGCAGGAACTCCCGACTGAACAAGTGAGCCGACCTGATCCTTCATAAGCGAAATCAGAGGTGACACAACAATTGTCACCCCGTCAAAAAGTAATGCGGGAATCTGATAGCACATAGACTTGCCCGCACCTGTGGGCATAATGCAAAGTGCATCTCTGCCGTCAAGCAAAGCATCAACTATCTGTTCCTGTCCGTCTCTGAAAGAATCGTGTCCGAAGTAATCTTTTAACACGCTTAATTTATCACTCATCTTTTTGCCCTTATCTATCATTCTTTATGGGAATTATAATCATTGTATTCCCTTTCAATCCAAGCCATAAGCAGATTTACAATTTTCTGCTGTTCAACCTCGTTAAGCTGTTTGTCCTTTGCAACTCTGTACCACTTGTTAAGACACCCTCTGCAACAACAGGCACAGGCGTGCTGTGCGATAAAAACAGGGTGTCCCCTCATAGGCGTTTGCTTTCCGTCATTCGGAATATATTTTGGTGCAAGCCGTGTTCTGACAAAATCTTCTGCATGGGAGCGGATTTTATTCATTCCCTTTTCATTAATATAGTCAATGTCCTTTTGCTTTAAATGAAACCGACTGCGAAAATCAGATTTTTTCAGTTTGTTTAGTGCCTCATCTATCGTTTGCATTGTTCATGCCTTCTTTTATTGTCATACCTTAATTATAAACAATTACTACGGTAATGGCAAGAAAAAATGCACTTATTTTCTGTTACAGAAAAAACAACCCCACGATTATTTTACCGTGGGGGTTGTTTTCATAGGGTTGCTTTTCAATTATTTTTAGATATTAAACATCTTTGCAATATTTTTCAGCAAGGGCAAAGAACGCTTTTTCGAGCGAATCCAAGGTTTGTTCCGTCATACTGACCGACATACTGTTTTTGTCGGAAAATATGATTTCAACGATTGTAACCGTGGCGTCATCGACTGTCAGTTCTTTGTTTTTTGGATTATATTTTTTCAGAATTTCCAATGCGTCTTCGGCGGTGTCACACAGCAGTCTCATATCCGTTTCGTCGATCAAAACATTTTCAAAAGCGATATAACCGCATTTGCAGATAGCGTCAAAAAGGAAATTTACACCTTTTTTTCGCACATAAAAAGAACAGCAGTATTCTCAAACAAATAATCGGAAACATAAACAATCGTGTTGGTTTTACTACCTTATAGATTTACACTATTCTCAAACGAGGGGTTGTCCTTCATGTACTCTTTACCTGTTTTACTACCTTATAGATTTACACTATTCTCAAACATACAAATGCATTGCCGAGGACAGTGTTTTGTTTTACTACCTTATAGATTTACACTATTCTCAAACTATACGGTTTGCCCGTGCAGTCTTGTACAAGTTTTACTACCTTATAGATTTACACTATTCTCAAACGGGCTTATACTCTGACTTTCAACAAGTTAGGTTTTACTACCTTATAGATTTACACTATTCTCAAACCTCAAATTGAGAATAAAATGCACCCACTATACTGTGCACGGCAAATCTATAAGGATATTTTATAACATTTGTATAATGAATGTCAATAAAATTCGCACAAATCATTATCAATCACAACAAGGTGTCCCATGCTGTAATCCAGCTTGGATGTTTTCGTAATTACTACCGTTCTCCAACTCATCTAAATTTCCTCTTTTCTGATAACTTACATATTTAACAAATCAATCTTCTTCTCAAACAAACCTGTTACCGACTGATGAACAAGATAAATCGACTTTACACCTTTAACCTCCGACAATACGGAATTTAAACCAACTCTTCCCGAAGAACTACCCTCACCAATATATGTAAGATTTCCTAAGACAGCATTACAATGTATAATTTTAAGTATTTCTGTAAGAACAAAACATTGTTTTCTAACATCCAGTTTTTCAAAATCATCACGATGAGATGCGATTTTAACACCCATATCACCGAATTTAACCTTTAGAATTGTATCTGTCATTTTAGAGGTTAAAATATCAAACAACTTCAAATTCTCATCGATACTCACTTTGTCACGCTCTGTAATATTGTAGTTTTCAGGCTTGGAATTCAACTTAACAACATTTCTGATATATTTTTCTGTATCATAACTAACTGTTAACTGCATGGCTGGTTTGTATATAATTTGCTTACCAGTCTTGGCACTTATATGCATTCTGAAACCGTCAATTTCAATGCAGGCATTATATTTTACAACGGGAATCAGAACCACAGGATTTTTCAAGCCAAGAGTTTCGCTCAGATATTTTTCAGGGTTTGCCTCATACCGAGCCTTAATGTAAGAATCAATTGCAACAAGCTGACGCATTTCTTTGTCCTTTTTGCCCTCGTATTTAACAAATGAAAAATATGAGGATGTCGGCTTGTCATATCCACCATACTTACTGATATCCGAAAGCGGAGAGTTCTGCTTTAATGGAGCCTGTCCTCTTCCTTTTTTAAGGGGTTTTCTCTTGAAAAGTTCACCGTTTTTGGTGAATGCATACCTTGTAAAACGGATATTGTTCTTATTCATAGTCTTTCTGACAATTTTGATTGACTTATTATCATCAATTGACCATGCGTTCGGTGTATTAAAACTGAACATTTTGTTAAGACTGTATGTTTTAGTCTGCAAACCTTTTATAAATATGGATTTGTTGTGTGTACAGCGTTCGTTATACACATTGCCGACAACAATATTTAGATATGCATCTTTTGCATGGTGAAAATCGTTTACTTCTCTGCATTTTAAAAATCCAAAACCCCTGCTTTCATCTCTAAATTCACTTACCAAAGATGCTTTTACATACACAATTTCAGTATCGGGATACAATTCTTTAAAAAGTGACGCAACTGCTTTTGTTGATTGAGATGTTTCAACAATCTGTCTTGCAATAAAATCTGAAAGTTCGCTGTCAGTAAGCTCAGTTGCCCTTGTAAGCCTCTCGTACTTTTTCTTGCTAATAAGACCTTTATCCATAAGCAAATGCCAGTAGCCTTTCATCTTTTCACGAATGGAGCTGTCAAGCGGATATGTATTATCCTTGTGAGCATTAACCTGTTTCTTTACAAGGACACGGTTATCAAGGCTGTCATCTTTAACTTTTGAACGAGGGAAAATGTGATCCACATCGTAAATGTTTTGATTGTACAATTCCGACAGATTTATCGGTTCTCCCGTGTACATACACTTGCCGAATTGAGTATAGTAAAAATACAGTCTGTCTCTTTTAAATTCATCATCAGGTGTTTTTTCAAGAGATTTCCAGAGTTCGCCCGAATCCTCACCGCATTTTTTATATAAATCTACAAGCTTGGTTTTTCTTGACTCTTTACGGCCTTTGTCACCTTTCACACCGTCTTTTCTTGTCATCTCAACAAATATCTTTTTAGGTGCATGACCTTGAATTTTGTTGATTTCATGCATAATTTTCAAAGACTGATACACAGGGCGTTTTACCGCAGGAGAAATATAGAGATTCTCCACCATTTTCTCAAGGCTTTGCCCTGTCTGAATACCGTCAAGATAGTTTTGTCTGCTCTGTTCAAAACCGTATTTTGAGCCAAGCAGCTCCATAAGATTATCATTTGTCTGCCATAGTGCATGGATAATGTTAAATTGCAACTCGCCTGTATTTTTATCGACATTATAAACTTCGGTAAGAAACTCCTTTGATAATCTTCCCCAATCCTTGTATTTGAGTTTAGAAATTCTCATTATATCTTCATCCGATAATTTTGAACCGAGCTGCCTTTTTAAACGCTTTCTTAAAAGTTTTTTATCATCGCCAAATACAGTTATAGCTTTTATAGCGTCCTCTTTTTCGCTGTCAGTCAGATTAAACTGTGACATTTCAATTGCGGAACGCATACTTGACTTAAAATCACCATCAATACCTGTAATATCGGGCGTAATACCTTTTTCGCTTTTTAGATAATTTAGCAAATCTTTTCTTCTGACCTTTTTATGCGTCATAAACAAGTCATTAAATATTGCCCGTTTAAGACTTACATCAGGCTTTTTTCCGTCAAGTCTTAAATTATTCAGTTCATTAAGAACCGTAAAAGCACTGTATAAAATCGAATTTTTAGGTATTACATCCTTCGTTGGAAGATATGTACATTTTGAAGTCAGATTATTTATAAAATTCTCTGCCGATTGCTCTATGTCAACAACACTGTCAAAATTCCACGGATATATTTTTTCATCACTTCTGACAAGCCACGATTTTAGGCTGTGATTATTCAGCGGACCTACATAATACGGTATTCTGAATTCAAAAATTTTGACTATCTTGTCACTTACAGAAATTCCGTTTTCATCTTTTTTATTAAGAAATTCAAGATAAGTTGAAGCATTTTTCAGAATTGCTTTCAGCTCACTCCTATTCACCTGCATAGGAATAACGCCGTTATCTTTTACGACAATTTTCGGCATAAATGTGCCGTTTTCAATCTTATCAAACATTTCTTCATAGCCTGTTTGGTCAAGCTTTTCAAACTTTTTCTTCAGATATTTGCAGAAATCCATCTGATTTGTACGAAACTGAATCACACCGTTTCTGCCGTTTTCTTTGTACTTTCCGCAATATGCCGTGTAGTTATCAAGCTTGTCCTTTGTAATTCTAAAGATTTCGCCATATAACGATTTACATCTCTCTTTAACGAAATCTTTGAGCATTTTTAAATCTGAACTATGTTCTTCATATGTTTTGACTTTAGCAAAGGAAATATACTTTTCACCGTTCAAAATATCTGCAAGAATTGCCCAGTCATAAACCGCCTTTGCTTTTTCGATAAGTTCAAACTTTTCTTGTAACAAATCACGGTATGTATTTTCATTATCGTCATAACCGCTTTCAAAGGTAATACCGTTTACTTCCTCACTGTCAAACGACTTATCACCGAACATATCGGAAAATTTAACCTTTCTGCCACACATCAAATCTATCAAAGCGGTTTCATATGGATTATTCCTTTTACTGTAACCGAAAAGCTTGTACGATTCGGACGATTTTGCAGTTTTCTTCAATGTTTTGTCCTTTAATATTTCTGAAAATCTTAACGAATCATTGCACTCAAATTCAATATCATATTCTTCTTTTAAGTAAAGTTTTAAATCGTCAAAAAGAGCTTCAAACGAGGATTCACTTTCAAAATCAGACCCCATATTATCAAACAAGAAGTGTCCCCTGTGTTTTATAATATGATGTAACGCAAGATATACAAGTCTTATATCGTGTGGTTGTGAGCTCTTAATCAATTCTTTTCTAAGATGATATATTGTAGGGTAGTCTGTGTGGAATTCTTTATCGGTGTAATTACCGTCTGCAAAAACCGCATACGGAACATTCGATGATTTGTCATCAAGATACAGACAACTTTCTTTTAATCTCTGAAAAAAAGCATTGTCAACTTTTGAAATTTCCTCATCAAAAAGCATTTGCAGCCATTCAATACGGTTTCTTTTTCTCAAACCTCTTCTTCGTGCCGATCTAAGAATTCTTCTCTCGGCAGCTGAATTACTCTCTTCAAACAGATCAACACCCCACATAGCATTGCCTTTAAATTTGCAGAGATTGTAATCTGTATCTGCTACTGCATATCCGACAGAATCCGTTCCTATATCAAATCCTGCATAATAATCGTCATTAAAATTCTTCATAAAATTCCCCCTTTTCTATTGACAAAGTATTTATTTTGTAATATTATTAAGATAATCTAATTACCTTATTGGATTTACACTATGAGTTCAAATAAAAATTCATTCTATCCGTTGCTTAGGCAACCATCACAGTGTGTGATTTGAGGATTCGGTTTTCCGAATCCTTTTCTTTTGTCTAATTTTAGCACATGCTGTAGTTATTTTCAATATCTTTAAGTCGTTTTATCATTATTTTTAGTGCATTTTATTCAGTTATACAATTTCGGTATACTTTCTATATATTTTGCATAGTATAACATACTACTATCAGTATGTCGTATTATACATTTTTAAAATCAAAAGATTTCTGCCCCGCCAATTGCTTGCGGAGCGTAACCCTAACCCCCATCAACGCCCTTCTATTTCAAATATTGCTCTATAATAAAAGTTAGAGCAGAAAAAGAGCTGCAAATAAAAAGTAAAAAAAGTAGAGCATATTTTGCCAAAATCCGTTAAAAGGAATTGCTTAAAAACCTGAAACGGAGGACAAAATATGCTCTACAGATATTTTACAGAAAAGCTCTTAGGGTTCTGCTCGAATGTACTCGGCCAAAGACATCGAAGGACTTAATGCTAAAAACATTGAGTATCCCAACGGCTCAATGCACACGCTTTACGAAGCAGAACAACAACAAAGAGCTTTTGAACGCAAAGTCAGGGCAACCAAAAGAACACTTGCCGCTTGTGATGAGGCTCTTAATAACCTCTCTGATGAAGAGCTGTTACAAAAGTTACAAAATAAATTTCAGTCACTATTCAAGCAAGTTGAAACGGCAGGAGTCAGAACTGAATAGCTTTTGTAAAAAAACAGGATTACTTCCTGACGGTTCACGCTCGCAAGTTTACGGATTTGGTAAAAGTACCTCTCAAAAATCTACCGGTGTTGCTAAAAAGTATTACAGAACTTGGAGCAAAGAACATAATATCAATAACATAGAAACACTTGCAGAATATTACAATGTGAAGTATAATGATGTTGAAAGGTATGAACTTTTAAAACATTATGTTAAATCTATTGATAGTGGTATGATGTCTCCTTTATCTGGGTTTGACAAATACGAAGAATATCGTGACAGAATAGAAAATGAATTAGTTGGATTAACAGCTGTATCAGGTATTCAAATTAAATCCCAAAGTTATCATTTTCTTGAGCGTGTTTTTGGTACTTGGCACGACCCGAAACATAATGATGATATAAGGAATGGTATATCTTTAGAAGACATAAAAGATGCTATACTCAATGGTAAAATAAAAATTACACATGGCGGCGATAGTATTCTACATTCAACAGAAATATGTGGCGTTACCATTAACCCACATACTGGTAATTTAATTCAAGTAAATCCAAAGTAGGTGATTACATGATTTTTATGCTGTCTAAAAAGGATTTTAATTTTTTAAAGGATAAAGTTCCTTATGCTTATAAGTTAGTAACTACAAAAGAAGAAAAAAATAACAATATTTACTTTAATGTAAAAGAAGTTAGCGATTTTCAAGATGAAATCAATATGGAGATAGTTGATAGTGGTATGGATGATGAGGATACCGTTAACAAATTAGGTAAACGAATGTATCAGATTTATGACAATCTTCTTTATCAAAAGCGCAATAACTCTTAGAGTGCTTATTTGCCTTGTGTCAGCTTTTGTTGCTAAAAGGTAAAGTTACATAGTTGATTTGATTAAAACAAAATTAAACGAATTTAAAAGGGTATTAAAGGGGTGTTTAGAACATCCCTTTAACTTTTACCCCGAAAATTACAGATTATGGTTATAAGCTCCCGAATTTCGGGGGCTTTTAATATTGCTCAAATTTTATTGAGCACACATTTGCTAAAAAATTGAAAGGAGCACACAAATGGACTTAATGGAAATTTTAAAAGCCCTGTTTGGCGGTGAAGCATTGACATTTGAACAGTTTGCCGAAAAGGTAAACAATGCAGCAGATGTTAAGCTCGGCAACCTTGCAGGCGGTCAGTATGTCGAAAAGGACAAGTACGATGATGTATCAAATCAGCTTGCAAGTGCAAACGCAAATTTTCTTGAGGCTTTGTCATAAAAAGTGTGTAAGTTTTTTTAAAAATCATAAAAAATTATATTAATGCCTTAAATCATGTGCTCGTATTTTTCGATACTGGCACTGATTTTTTCATTTGCAGCCAGTTGATTTCTGACCATAGCCCAATTTTGAACCTTACTGCCATTCCACTTTTTGTAAAGCTCGGTTGTGCGTAAATAGAGCAATTTGAGTAGTGCGTTTTCGTTTGGAAAAGCACACTTTTTTGTAACTTTTCTGAAACTTGAATTTATGCTTTCAACCGCATTGGTTGTACACATAACCTTACGAACGGCACTGCCGTAATCAAAAAGATGCTCGACATGGTTGAAATTTCGTTTCCACACATCAACTGCTCCGTGAAATTGTTTGCTGTGCAAACGGTGAAATACTACATAACATATTATGAAATTTTCTGCTAACGCAGAAAATGAAATGAAATAAATCAGCTCACACCGTAGGCATTTCACATTCAGAAAGAATATTTCACATGCAAAGCGTATTTCACAAATCCGTAAGGATTTATTTCACTAAAAAAAACGACAGGTAAAAACCTGTCGTTTTCTGGCTCCCCCAATTTACTTTGTAAGGAAGGAAAGTAACTGCCTCGCATACTATGTTTGGTTCTTAAACAGCACTCGCACAATCCCAGTTCACTAAAAACAGTCCACAGGACTGTTTTCTTAACGCTCACCTTCTCGCCCGATTTAGCAGTAAATTTAGATAAAAAAGAAAACAGAGTAGTCAAAAGACTACTCTGTTGTGGCTCCCCCAACTGGGCTCGAACCAGTGACATCATGATTAACAGTCATGCGCTCTACCGACTGAGCTATGGAGGAATATAGAGCAAAACACCCGTTTGGGTGTATGCTTTGTGTTGGCATCTCCCTATCTTCCCGGGCCGTCACCAGCCAAGTATTTTCGGCACCACTGAGCTTAACTTCTGTGTTC
>OGER01000338.1_pt1 | contig 52599 bp, 66 predicted proteins | sample 1570691 | NCBI WGS metagenome assembly OGER01 (sample SAMEA2582143, study PRJEB24529) | metagenome | biome: Human gut stool | place: China | collected 2011
AACCTTTCTTGTCCCAATTTCAGGGAAAGATATATACTTATTGTCAGTATTAAAATACAATCTACAAATCCATTTTCTGATATTATTATCTAATAAAATATTAAAATAGTTATTAGTATCTTTATAGGAAATTCTGTTTAATTCTACCTCTCCATGTAAAAGGCTTTTAACTATAGCAAGTCCTCTAATCTCTTCTTCAGTAGTAACAATACCACTTTTCTTAGTATTTTCTTCTATATTGGTTTCTTCAGTAGTTTCAATCTTTACTTCTTCATTCCTATTTACTTCTAAAGCACCTTCTAATTTAGTTCTAACCATATCATTAAGAAATTCGGAGATAGATTTTTTTATAGTTTGAGAAAATTTATCTTTAACTTTTTGAGTTTTAATCCCATCATAAACTTCATTCAAAATGAAAGTAATAAAAGCCTCACTAGGCTCTTCAAATTCAGTTTTTAATAATTTTTTTATTGAATTTGAATATTTTAATTCCTCAGCACTATTTAAAATAGTATCTATATCAAAAGAAGATTTAAAGAATTTTTTTAATTCTAGTATTTCATTATCTCTAATATTTAAAAGATTTATTTCAAGGAAAGGTTTACTATCCATTATATTAGGTTGCTCTAAATCTGTATAAAATTTATAAATGATACCATTAGTTAAAATTCCTATTTTTGCTTCTGTTACATTAAAATATCTCATCAATTGTTTATCAGCTTTATCTAATAAATTATTACAATCCTTAGCTTCAACTAAGATTCTTGGAATATCATCAATCAGAATAGCATAATCAACTTTTTCTCCTTTTGCATCAGCAACATCGGCAGTAAATTCAGCATGAAATTCAAAAGGATTTCTAGTATCATATCCTAATAAATCAAAGAAAGGTAAAACAAAGGCAGTTTTTGTCATTTCTTCATTGGTAACTCTGTCCTTATATTTTTCAATTTTTTTAGCTAATTCTAAAATTCCATCTTTAAAATCCATATCAATCTCTCCTTTTATTTTTATATTATTCACAATTAATTTTTAATTCTTTTCTTTTTCTTTTTATTAAATCTAAATATTTTTTTTCAAAAGAATTTTCAGTTAGATTATTCTCAAAAAATTTTGTTAAACTATTTTTAAATAATTTTTCTAATTCTTTTTTATAAGGAATACTTTCTAAAGTATAAGATGTTAATCTAAAAAAATGATTATATATATGACATGCTGGAGTATAATTTATATTAGAAATTTTAACTATATCCGAAGGATCTAGCAAATTTAAGTAATATAAATGAATAAAATTTAGCAAAGGAAAAGGAGCCATTAAATTTTTAACAAAATAATCTGCTTCAATTTCATGTATATCTTTAGTATGTCCATCAGAAAATTTATAAATTGTTGAATCTTTGAATAAATGATTACTAGCATAATGTCCTAATTCGTGACCTATAGTCCATTGTATTTTTCTTCTATCATCAATCAAATCATTATAAACCAGAATAAAAATTCCTTGAGAATTATAATAACAATAACCATCATCAGAAATAGATTTTATCTTTTCTATAGAAATATTAAATTCTTTGGCTAGATTAGTATAAGTATAAATTTTAAAATTATGATTACTTTTAGAAATATTATAGGCTAACTTTAGTGTATCTATAGGTAAACTACCATCCCAATATTTTAAAAGAAATTCATGAGCTAATTTTTGTATATTAAAAAATTGTGGCTTATTATGTATCATATGTTATCAAGTCCTATTATTTCTTTATTTTTTCCATTACTCCAAGAATAAAATCAACATCCTCTTCTGACATTTCTTTCATATTTCTTGCAGCTAATTGTATTTTTTTATCTTTGCTATTAAATTTGGCATGCCCCATTTCATGTAAAACCATAAATTTTTCTTTCTTTCCCAATAAATAATCTAAGTCAACATTGAAAAAATCAGCAATTTTTTCTAATACTTTTAAACTTGGTATTCTACTTCCTCTTTCATACATACTGATTGTACTTATTGCTAATCCAATTTTATTTGCTAATTCTTCTTGAGTCATATTATGCTCACTACGAAGCTTTATTAATCTTTGACTAAAAGTATTTTCCATTTTATCCACCTCCATAATGTTATTATACACGTTACGTGAAAAAAAATCAATATTTTTTTCACATTAAGTGTTGACATAAAAAAAAGAGTATGATAATATACACATATAGTGAAAAACACAATAAGTGAAAAAAGGAAGTGATGAAATTGACAATTGGTGAAAAATTAAAAAAGTTAAGAGGTAAAAAATCACAAAAGGAGGTGGCAAAAGATTTGAAGATAACACAATCAGCATTAGGCAATTATGAGACTGACTTAAGAATTCCAAGAGATGAAGTTAAAATGAGAATAGCTAATTATTATGGAGTTTCTGTAGAAGAAATTTTTTTTAGCTAGAATATACACATACAGTGAAAAACACAATAAGTGAAAAAGGAGAAATAAAATGAATAATTTACAAGTAGTAGAACAAAGAGAAGTTTTAGGTAAAGAATTTAAAATTTATGGAGATTTTGAAAATCCATTATTTTTAGCAAAAGATGTAGCTGAATGGATAGAGTATTCTAAAACCGGAAAGGGAGCTTATGATGTTTCCAAAATGTTGAATACCGTAGATGATAATGAAAAGCTGAGCGGAACAATTTTCGTATCAGGTCAAAATCGTGAAATGAGATTTTTAACTGAAGATGGACTATATGAAGTACTAATGCAAAGTAGAAAACCAATAGCTAAGGAATTTAAAAAGGAAGTTAAGAAGATTTTAAAAACTATCAGACAAAATGGTATGTATGTTACAGAAAAATTATTAGATAATCCAGACTTAGCTATCCAAGCTTTTACAAAATTAAAAGAGGAAAGAGAGAAAAGAAAAGCTCTAGAAATAAAAATAGAGAGTGATAAACCTAAAGTTTTATTTGCAGATGCAGTAGAGACATCAAAGACAACTATTTTGATAGGAGATTTAGCAAAGATAATAAAACAAAATGGTGTTGATATGGGGCAAAAGAGATTGTTTACTTGGTTAAGAGAGAATGGATATCTAATTAAAAGAAAGGGAGCAGACTATAATATGCCTACTCAAAAATCTATGGAGATGAAATTATTTGAGATAAAGGAAACAGCAATAACTCATAGTGATGGACATATTTCAGTAAGTAAAACTCCAAAGGTAACAGGTAAAGGACAACAGTATTTTATAAATATATTTTTAAATCAAGAAGAGGAGGAAAAGTAAATGAGATTTATAAGAGTAGAATTTGCAAGTGAACAATATTTAGTAAACCCATTAAAAATAACAAAGCTTTGTTTAGATGAAAAATCTATAACAATATGGTTTGGAGATAATGACCCAATAGAAATATTTAATTTTGAATGTACTAACTTCAAAGAAGTAAAAGAACAAATATTAAAAAATCTATAAGAAAGAGAGGAAAATCAAATGATAATTAATGGACTAGAAATAGATACAGACATTGTAACTTTTTTAGATGTGTATGCTGAAGTTATTCATGAGAAAAATATCTTAATTAGTGCTAAAGATAAATTCTTAAATAATACTAGGGAAGAATTAGATGAAACAAAAAGAGTAGCTGAATGTAGATTGAGAGCAATAAAGGAACTAGAGGAAGAAATAAAAAAACTTAAAGAAGAAAATGAAAAATTAAAAAAATTTGAAGCAGCTAGTACCGAAGTAAAAAAGATAATGGATGACATAAGGGGGGGAAGTAGAAGTGCTGGAGATAGTAAGTAAGCTGATAGAAATGTTAGATAGTTTTGAAATAGAGTGGGAGGACTTAAAAAGAGATACTCTTAGAGAACTCAAGAATAAGCCTACTGCAGATAATCAAGACTTGTGGGTGTGTATAAGAGAGATGGCAATTTTGATGGAAGAGCATGTGGGATAAGGTGTTTTTAATGGAAGTTAAAGTTTTATTAGTAATTATTCCAGTATTGATAGTAATAGCTGGAGAGATCATATTTGGATGGGAGGAAAATAGAGATGGGAAGAGGAAAAAGTAGTGCAAAAAAGAAAGCTAAAAAAATTAGAGAAAAGAATGAAGCTAATTTGCTAAAAATGAAAGAGATTGGATCTCAAATAAAACAAGAGAAGGAGATTAAAGAGTGGAAAACAACTCTTATCACTAGAAAGAGATCTCCTCGATATGTTTAGGAGCATATATGGGTAGAATTTTAAAAGGTGTAATAAAGCTTAATGACCTTCCAAACGATTTTAAGGATGCAGCCTTATTTGTAAACAGTTTTAAATTAACTAGGTATGATGTTAAATACGCTCCACCATGGGAGTTAGTATTTATTATAAATCGTGGAAAAGAGGAAAAAATAAAATGTGTTAGAGATTATATCAAGTGGGCAGGAGGGCGTGTTTTATGAGTAAGAAAATTTATGTATGTGATTATTGTGGGAGTGAAGTTGTAATCACTGAGGACAGAATATATTGTGAGAATTGGGGATGCGAATTTGATGATGTGGTTGGGTTAAGTTTTACAACTAACTCAAGCTTGTACGATAGTGATGCGGGGTGGGATGTGAATGACTAAGACTAATAGGATGGAAATGTTTGAGGTAAAAGATAATAAAATGATAATCCCAAGTGATAGATTGACTATTTCAGCGGAATTGGCGGCTAGGATTATGCACAGAAATGCGTCAAATGTAAGGTTAGGATTACAAAATGGACTATTCAACTGGGGAGTAGCACTTGAAAGAGCTAAGAATGAATGGACTTACTTTGTTTATACTTGTCAATTTTTAGAAGCTTTTAGAATACCATATGAAGTGGTTTTAGCAGAAAATAAAGAAGAGACCTTATAGCTGGCAACTATAAAGTCTCAAAGGTATAAATACCTCAATCAACAGTTGATGTATTATACCATATCCAGTAAAAAATTTCAATGGAGAGGATAATATGAAAAATAAGTCAAGAATATTAATATATGCAATTTCTATAATTTTAACACTGTTAGCTATGCATATAGCATACATTCAAAGAGGGTATCTAGCGATAGGTGGAGAGGTATTAATACTTCTAGTTCCTGTGCTTATAGATATATGGGCGGAGGGAATAGAAGATGAGGAAGAGTAAAAGAGATAAAAAGGTTAAAAAAGTATTTAATGCTACTACTGAAAAAATGAAAGAACTTATTACTAATGAAAATGACTTAAAAATTTTTACTTATTACTTTAATGCTGAAGGGAATCAATTTTCAGAAAGAGTAGCTGGAATAATGGGCACAGTCTCATTAAGTCTTTTAACTAAAAATTTTGAAGAAAAAAGATTGTTATTAGTATTAGCTAAAAAACAATTAGATGAGATTTTACCAGAAATGAGAGAGGCAACAAAACCACCTGCAAGTTTAGTAGTCTTAATGAGTTTATTTGAATTAAATGAGATGTTAATAGATTATCTTAGATATGAAAATAGACTGACAAAAGCTTTACAAGATGATAAGTTAGTTCAAAAGAATTTTGAATTTAGAGATTCACTACTAAAAAATGTTGGAAATATTATAACAGGAGACATGTGGGAAGATTTAGGTTATGACATGGTATATGCTGGAAAATTAAAAATAAAATTTGAAGAGATTTTAGCATGGATTCCAAGAGGTGTAGCAAGATTAGTTAAATACAATAAACCTTTTGTAGATGTGAAACAACTAGAAATATTGGAAGAGAAAAGAGTAAGAGTACTAGAATCATTACAAATGACTGTAGATTTTTGTGATGAAGTAAAAGAGAAAGAACCAGTACAAGTAAATATTTTTAGAGAGATGATGAGTAGAATCTTGATGGTTAGATATGAACTCAGACACTCTTTAGAAAATGAGATAAAAGATAAAAAAGATATAAGATATATAAAAACATTGATGACTAAACTAGAAAAACTATTTAGTTGGCAATATAACTTAATAGAAACAGGAGAGGATGGATTAATATGAAAATAGAAGTAAATGTACTAATAGACCTATCTGAAAATACTAAGGATTTTTTGAGAACACTATTAAATCCCGGAGCGATTGCCTCGGCAGAGACTGTAAAAACTAATGTTGAAAAAAAGAAAACTATCGAGGAAAAATCTAAGGTTGAAGTGAAAGAAGTTAAGAAAGCAGAACCAGCCGTAAAAGAAGAGGTTGTTGAAGTTGTAGAAACAAAGAGTACGGAGACTGCTATCCCTGTGACAGTAAAAACTTATACACTTCAAGAACTTGGAAATGCAGCTAAGGTGTTAATGGACAATGGGAAAAGAGAGGATTTAGTAGAGTTATTAGCAAGTTTTGGAGTAAAAGCATTAACTCAACTGGAACCTTCTAAATATAACGAGTTTGCAAATAAATTGAGAGAACTAGGAGGAGATATTTAATGCCACATGCATTACTAAGTGCATCAGGGGCTCATAGGTGGTTATTATGTACCCCCAGTGCAAAATTAGAGGAACAGTTTCCAGATAGTACTTCAACATACGCAGAAGAGGGGACACTGGCCCATGAACTTTGCGAGATAAAAGTAAATAAAGCTTTATTAGGATTAACAATAAAGGAATATAATTCAGCTTTGAAAAAAATTAAAGGGAATAAATTATATCAAAATGAAATGGATAAATACACGGATGAATATCTGGATTATATCCTGGAAAAAGTCCATAGTTTTGATTACCCGCCTACTATTATAGTAGAGAAAAGAGTAGATTTTTCAAGTTATGTACCTGAAGGATTTGGTACAGCTGACTGCATTATACTCGGAGACGGAGAACTCCATATCGTAGATTTTAAATATGGTAAAGGTGTAGAAGTATCTGCTGAGTATAATCCACAAATGATGTTGTATGCATTAGGAGCTTATTTGGAATATTCTTTCTTATTTCAAATTGAAGCTGTAAAAATGACTATAGTTCAACCAAGAATAGGAAATATTTCTGAATACTCTATGCTCGTTGAAGAACTACTTGAATGGGCGGAATTAACAGTAAAACCTAAAGCTCAAATGGCTTGGTTAGGGAATGGAGATTATACAGCTGGAGAACATTGTAAATTTTGTAGAGCTAAAGCATCTTGCAGGGAAAGAGCTAGAAAAAATTTAGAAACTGAAAAATTTGAATTGAAAAAAGGACCTTTATTAAGTCCAGGAGAGATAGGAGAGGCTTTAAAAAAAGCAGTCGATTTAGCAAAATGGGCTGAAGATTTAAAAGAATATGCCCTTGCAGAAAGTTTAAAGGGAAATGATATTCCAGGGTGGAAAGCTGTTGAGGGTAGAGGAAGTAGAAACTTCGCTGATAATGATTTAGCGATAAAAAAATTAAAAGATGCTGGTATAGCTGAAGAATTATTGTACGAGAGAAAGCAATATACACTTGCTCAAATAGAAAAGTTGATAGGAGCTAAAGAGTTTAAAAATATAGTTGGGGATTTAGTTGTTAAAAATCCAGGTAAACCTACTTTAGTGATAGAAACAGATAAAAGAGATAGAATATCAAATAAGGTAACAGCCGCAGAAGATTTTGCGGATGAAATATAAAAAAAAATTAGGAGGATTAAAAAAATGGCAGATGTAAAAAGAGTAGTAACAGGAAAAGTGAGATTATCTTATGTTCACTTATTCAAACCATACGCAGCAGTTGAGGGAGCAGAGGAAAAATATAGTGTAACAATTTTAATACCTAAGGAAGATGTAGAAACTAAAAAAAGAATAGATGCAGCTATCGAGGCAACAGCAAAAGAGGCGACATCAAAAATTTGGAATGGAGTAAGACCCCCTAAGATAGCTATACCAATCTATGATGGTGATGGAGTAAGACCGAGTGACGGAATGGAATTTGGAGAGGAATGTAAAGGTCACTGGGTAATAACAGTTTCATCTAAAGCTGATCAAGCACCTGAAGTGATAGACAGATTTAGAAATCCTATCATAGATCCCTTTGAAGTAAAATCGGGAGATTATGGACGTGTATCTATTAGATTCTTTGCTTATATGTTCGGTGGAAAAAAAGGTATAGGTGCGGGATTAGGAAATGTACAAAAACTAGCTGATGGAGAACCTTTAGGTGGAAGTAGAATTAAAGCAGCAGATGATTTTGCTGATGAATGGGTGGATGTAGATCCTATCACAGGAGAGCCAATCCCATTTTAATTGCAGGGCGGTTAATCCCGCCCTAAATAATACAAAGGAGATATAGAGGATGCAGCATTTAAATATAGATATTGAAACGTATAGTTCTGTTGATATCAAGAGTGCGGGATTATATAAGTATGCCCAATCTGAAGATTTTGAAATTCTTATGTTTGCTTACTCTGAGGATTTTGGAGAGGTAAAAATAGTAGATTTAGCTCAAGGGGAAAAGATTCCAGATGCTATATTAAAAGCTTTAAAAGATAAAAATGTTATAAAACATGCTTACAACGCACCTTTTGAGTGGTGGTGTCTTAATCAAGCTGGATATGGAACTCCGTTGAACCAATGGCACGATACTATGTTTCACGGCTTATATTGTGGGTATACAGCTGGATTAGGTGCTACTGCGTCGGCTTTAGGACTTCCTCAAGACAAGCAAAAAGACAAAAATGGTGCAGCTCTAATAAGATTTTTCAGTATTCCTTGTAAGCCTACAAAATCAAATGGGAATAGGACTAGAAATCTACCTTATCACGAACCCGAGAAGTGGGAATTATTTAAAGAGTATTGTAAGCAAGACGTAGTTACAGAAATGGCTATTTATAAGAAGTTATCACTTTTCCCCGTACCTCAGTCTGAACAAGATTTGTGGGTACTGGATATAAAAATAAATGCTTTTGGTGTGAATATTGATGATAGATTAGTAGCTGGAGCTTTAAGTATAGATGAGACTTCAACGTATAACTTAACCGTTGAAGCACAGAACTTAACAGGGCTTGAAAACCCAAACAGTTCAGCACAGTTAGGTGCTTGGCTAAAGAAAAAAGGGGTTGAACTTAATAACTTACAAAAAGCTACTGTATCAGAATTACTAAATACTGAATTACCTAGCGACGTAAAAAGAGTTCTAGAAATAAGGCAAGAACTCTCAAAAACTTCTGTAAAGAAGTATGAGGCGATGGTAAGTGCTAGAGGTAACGATGGTAGAGTAAGAGGACTATTACAATTCTATGGTGCAAATAGAACTGGGAGATGGGCTGGTAGGTTGGTACAAGTACAGAACTTACCTCGTAACTATATTGAAACTTTAGATTATGCTAGAGAGATTGTAAAAGAACATGATGAGGGATTTTTAAAACTTGTATATGGAAATGTACCTGACACTTTATCTCAACTCATCAGAACAGCTTTTATCCCATCGGAAGGAAATAAGTTTGTAGTAGCTGACTTTTCAGCCATAGAGGCAAGAGTGATAGCTTGGTTGGCTAATGAGAAGTGGAGATTGGAAGTATTTGCAACCCATGGAAAGATATATGAAGCCTCAGCATCTCAAATGTTCCATGTACCTATAGAGAAAATTTCAAAGGGTAATCCTGAATATGCTTTAAGACAAAAAGGGAAAATTGCTGAACTTGCATTAGGATATGGCGGAAATACTGGAGCTTTGCTCGCTATGGGAGCTCTTAACATGGGCCTTACAGAAGAAGAGTTACCCGATGTAGTTCAGAGGTGGAGAAAAGCTAATAAGCAAATTGTGGGGCTGTGGTATGCGTTAGAAAGTGCCATGTTTGCACTGCTTGAAACAGGTAAATCTCAAGCTGTTAATGGTATAGTTTTTAGAAGAGAAGCTTGCACCTCAACAGGATTGGATTTTATGACAGCGGAATTACCAAGTAAAAGAAAATTATATTATGTTAATCCAGGAATAACTGAAAATAGGTTTGGAAGTCCCTCTATAAGTTATTATGGGATAAACCAGACTACAAAAAAATGGGAAAAACAAGAAACATATGGTGGGAAAATAACAGAAAACATTATTCAGGCAATATCACGTGACTGTTTGGCTGTCACTATAAAAAGAGTTGAAGCACTAGGACTGAACATCGTCATGCATATACACGATGAAATTGTTATAGATGCACCTCAGACTCTTTCAGTTGATTATATCTGTGATGTGATGGGACAACCTATAGAATGGGCTCCGGGATTGATATTGAAAGCTGCGGGATTTGAAAGTAATTATTATATGAAAGATTAGAGAAAGAAGAGGGTAAAAAATGTTAAATCTTAATAATACTAGGCAATTAGTTATAAGCACAGCTGGTAATCGTGCAACTAAAACCTGGAAAAAAGAATTAATCTACTGGCATGAATTAGTAGATAAGTTAGGAAAACCTTTAAAGAGTCCTGAAACATTAAGTGAATACCTCAAAATGCCTAAGGCTAAGCAAGATAATCTGAAAGATGTTGGTGGATTTGTAGGTGGAGAATTAATAGATAACCAGCGGATAAAGGGAGCTAAGACAAGAGATTTAATAGCACTTGATTTGGATAATATAGAAGCAGGAATGACTGATGATGTATTAAAAAGAATTTCTGGATTAGGGTGTGCTTACGTTGTTTATAGCACTAGGAAACATAGTCCAGACAAGCCAAGATTAAGAGTATTAATTCCTAGCGATAGAAGTATAGATCCAGATGAGTATGAACCTGTGGCTAGAAAATTAGCAAGTATCATAGGTATAAAATTGTGTGACCCTACTACTTTCCAGGTAACTAGATTAATGTATTGGCCAAGTTGTAGTTCTGATAGTGTCTATATTTATGCATATGAGGATAAACCTTTTATGGCTACAGACGGAATACTAGCTATGTATAAGGACTGGCAGAATGTAGAGGAGTGGCCAAGGTTAGAAGCCGAGGATAAGAATATAAATTCATTAAGAAAAAAACAACAGAATCCACTTGAGAAAGAAGGAGTTATAGGAGCTTTTTGTAGAAGTTATAACATATTAGAAGCTATAGAGAAATTTATCCCTGATGCATACGATACTACGGCTAATCTAAATAGACTAACTTATACACAAGGAAGTACATTTGGAGGAGCAGTGTTGTATGAAGATGGAAACTTTTTATACAGTAACCACGCAACAGACCCAGCTAGTCAAAAATTATGTAACTCCTATGATTTAGTAAGATTACATCTTTTTAAAGATTTAGATTACGAGGTAAAAGAAGGAACTCCTGTTGCTAAATATCCCAGTTTTGAGGAAATGAAGAAGCTGGCCCTGAATGATAAAAATGTTAAGGCTGAGTTAGCAAAGGAAAAGATAGCTGCCTCTGAAGATTTTGCAGATGAGTATGTTGATGAGGATACAGGAGAATTAAATTTAAACTGGATGTCAAAACTAAAAATGAGTGACAGTGGCGGATATAGTAAAACTACAGAAAATATTCTAATAATACTGGATAATGATCCTACCTTGAAAGATAAGATAGTTTATGATGAGTTTTCTAATAGAGGACTTGTACTAGGGCCATTACCCTGGAATAAAGAGGAGAAAAAAAGAAGTTGGACTGATGTAGATGATGCCCAATTGAGGATAATGCTAGAAACAAGATTTGGGATTACTGGAGCTAATAAAATTAATGATGCATTATTGGCCCATTCCCATAATCATAAAATTAATGAAGTAGCTGATTATTTATTAAAATTAGAATGGGATGGAGTAAAGAGATTAGATACACTTTTAATAGATTATTTTGGAGCTGCTGATAATATTTATGTAAGAGAAACTATAAGAAAAATGCTAGTGGCAGCAGTAGCAAGAGCTATAGAACCAGGAGTTAAATTTGATAATATGCTTATACTAGCTGGAAAACAAGGTTGTGGAAAATCTACATTTATACGATATTTAGGAAGAGATTGGTTCTCGGATAGTTTATACACGTTTGAAGGAAAAGAGGCTAGCGAACAGATACAAGGTTGCTTTATCATCGAACTTGGAGAACTGGCTGCTATGGCTAGAAGTGATACTAATGCAATAAAGCAATTTATCAGTAAAACAGAAGATATATTTAGGGAAGCTTATGGACGTAGAACTGGAAGATATCCAAGAAGGTGTGTATTCTTTGGAACTACTAACGAGGCTGAAATTTTAAGGGATAACACTGGTAATAGAAGATTTTGGCCTGTGACATTGGGTATAACAGAGCCTACTAAAAAAGTTTTTGATGATTTACCTAAAGAAGTGGATCAAATTTGGGCCGAGGCTGTTATATATTGGAGATTAGGAGAATCCTTATATTTAAGTGGAGAATCTAAAGAAATCTCTGAGGCGGAACAAGAAGCTTATAAAGAAATAAGTGTAAAAGATGGATTAATAAGAGAATTTCTCGAAAAAGAAATACCTGAAGACTGGTACAAAAGAAAATTAGAGGAGAAAAGGACTTTCTTATACGGTAATGAGGTTATCCCGCCAGAAATTAAGATGGTAAAAAGAACTAAGATATGTGCCATAGAGATATGGGTAGAATGTTTTGGAAAAGATGCAGGAGCTATTAAAAGACAAGATACCGTAGAAATTAATAACATTTTATCAAATATCAATGGTTGGGAACGGAACAAGAAACCTATGAGATTCGGAGAGTTTGGAGTCCAAAAAGGATTTTCTAAAAACGTAACTTTCTCGTAGAGGTGTAACTTTCTTGAAAGTGGCAAGTGTAACTTTCTCTTATCAAAGTTACGAGAAAGTTACGTCGAAAGTTACACCTTAAACCCCCATTATTTCTATATTTATTATATATTTGTAACTTTGTAACTTTAAATCTATATATAATATATAAAATATAGAGAATATAGAGGAAATATTATATATATATTCTATAATCTCTATAATCCCTATATTTTATATATTATATAGGGAAAAAGTTTACAAAGTTACACTTAAAAATTTTAAGAGGTGAAAAATGCTTGTGAAAGAGAAAGAAATTGAGTGCTATTTTTGTACACAGATAAAAAAATTAAAAGGACTACCTTATAAGTTTGTGAGTCCTGGAAATGCTGGTGTACCTGACAGGCTTGTAGTTCTGCCGAAAGGCTTAGTAGTGTTTGTAGAATTAAAAGCACCTGGAAAGAAAACAAGAGCTTTACAAGATAGGCAGATTGCAAGAATAGAAGGGCTTGGACATTGGGTAGAAGTTTTAGATTCTTTTGAAGCAGTAAATGACTTCATAGATAGAGTAAAAGAGGAGATGTAAAAAGATGGAGTTTATACCACACAAGTATCAGCAATATTGTATTGATAGAATGATATCTGATGATAAACTAGGGTTAATGCTAGACATGGGATTGGGAAAAACAGTCATAACACTTACAGCCATAGCAGACTTGAAATATAATAGGTTTGAAGTTAATAAAATTTTAGTAATAGCACCTAAGAAAGTGGCTGAAGCTACTTGGAGTAAAGAGGCAGAGAAATGGGACCATTTATCATTTCTTAGGATAATCCCAATTTTAGGGAGTGAACAAAAAAGAATAAAAGCTTTAAATACTCCTGGAGATATTTATGTGATAAATAGAGAAAATGTAGTATGGTTGGTTGAATACACTAGGAATCATTGGATATTTGACATGGTAGTAGTAGATGAATTTTCAAGCTTTAAATCTCACCAAGCAAAAAGATTTAAAGCTTTGAAATTTGTAAGAGATAAAATATCTAGATTTGTAGGACTCACAGGAACACCTACACCAAATGGTTTGATAGACTTGTGGGCCCAGATATATTTACTAGACAAAGGGGAAAGATTAGGAAAAAGTATAACAGCTTATAGAGAGAGATATTTTAATCCTGGAGAAAGAAATAGAACTACTATATTCAGTTATGAGGCTAAAGAGGGAGCTAATGAGGCTATACAGAAAAAAATATCAGATATATGTATATCCATGAAAGCTGAAGATTATTTAGAATTACCGGATCTAGTAGTAAATGATATTCCAGTGGTACTGGATAAAAAAGCGGAAAAAGCTTATATAGACTTGGAAACAGAAATGATTTTAGAACTTGAAGATGATGTCATAGACGTAGCTTCAGCAGCAGCATTATCTAATAAATTAATGCAACTTGCTAATGGTGCTGTGTATGATGAAAATAGAAAGATAATTGAAATCCATAAGTGTAAAATAGAGGCTTTTTTAGAACTAATAGAACAATTAAATGGTAAATCAGCTTTAGTATTTTATAATTTTCAACATGATTTGACTAGACTGTTAGCTGCACTGGAAAAATTAAAATTAAGAGTAAGAGTGTTAAAAACAGTAGAGGATCAAGACGCATGGAACAGAGGTGAAATAGATGTACTATTAACTCATCCAGCTTCATCAGCATATGGATTAAATCTACAGCAAGGGGGAAATCATGTAGTTTGGTTTGGATTAAATTGGAGTTTAGAACTTTATCAACAAGCAAATAAAAGATTGCATAGACAAGGGCAAAAAGAAAAAGTAATAATACACCACCTAGTAGTACAAGGAACTAGAGATGAAGATGTATTAAAGGCTTTAAATTCTAAAGGAGATGTACAAAATACACTTTTAGAAAGTTTAAAAGTTAGAATAGATAGAGTGAAAGGAGTTAAAAGATGACACATGTGAGAATTTTAAGAAAAAATGATTTGAAAAAAATGTACAGATTAGCATCAGATATAATAAAAGGATGTAAAAATGATGATTATAAATATTTGTTCATTGATTCGGAAGGAATGCGAGGGACTGATTCATATAGAAATGGAAAATATTCAGGAATTACATTTGATGAACCTATAGCTATCCCGATACCAGTTGTTGATGCTATAAAAGGGGCTAAGGCAGAAACTGTTGAATTAGCACTAATAAAAGAAGCGGGAAGAGAGTATATCCAATTAAATTTGAAAGGAAAAGAACTTGAATCTTTATTTACAATAAAATTAAACAAACCGCTTGTACAATACCCTGCTTTTGACTCAGTAGAGAAATTGAAATGTATTATAGTAGATTCATTTACTTGTGGAACTAAAGATCTGAAAGATGCGTTAGTAGAAATGAATAAAATATCCAAATATGTAATATTTGAAGTATGGTTAAAGGGAATAAAATTAAAAGCAGTAGATGGTATTGGAAATGAGAAAAAAACAATTGACATATTAACTGCTAAATCAACTAGACCATTTAAGATAGCTTTAAATCCAAAATATGTATTAGATTATTTAGAGAAACATGATAGTCTCAGTGTAAAAATACACTTCACACATTCATCATCATATGTGTGGATGGAAGAGTATGGAGAGAGCTACGATTATATATTAATGCCTTTAGCATTGATAGATTAAATTCGCAAGTAAATTAAAAGAAGAGGTGTAAGAAATGGAAATGAGAGAACAAATAGAGATGGCTAAAAGAATTATAGAAGTTAATGGGGATTGTAGGGAACACTGTACTAAAGGGTGTCCTTTTGAGGAAGAATGTGAAAATTCAAGTGGGTGTGATAAAGAGTTTGTAGAATTTTTAAAAGATTTTGTAGAAAAAAATAGTAGATCTACAGATAATGTGAATTCTCCTAACCATTACAAATTAGCAGGACTTGATGTGGAAGTTATAGATGTTATAAGAGCATCTATGTCTCCAGAAGAGTTCAAAGGATATTGTAAAGGTAATGTAATTAAGTATGTTACTAGAGAAAATAAGAAGAATGGCATGGAAGATTTAAGAAAAGCTAAAAAATACTTGGAATATGCAATAGGAGAGTAGAAAATGGAAGTAAAAGATATTATATTTTTTAGTGTGATAGCGGGATTATTTTTTGATAAATATATGGGATGGGGAACTCTTATAACTCTTTCAGTCTTTAAATATCTGGGATGGTTATAGAAGGTATTATCTGTGAATACTCATCAATAGAGAGGAATAGAGAGTAAAAGGAGATAAAATGAAAACTTTTGAAGAATTATTAGAAATGCAAAAACAACAAGATATTGAGATATATAAACCTCGTAAAAGTGGGTACATTCCCCGTAAAAGAACATTATTAGATATAAAATTAGCTTTGGATGATGAATTCCAAGAGTGGTTGAGAGAGTTACCAGATGAATATAATTTTAAAACTTGGAAAGAGAAAGAATATAGCAGGGAGAAAGAGTTAATAGAGTTAGTAGATGTTTTATTTTTCCTATTGCAATGGATAAATGCAATCGTAGAAAAATATGAATATGTTTTTGAAGCATTTTCAGATGAGTTTGAGGCATTTGGTGATGCTAAGACTAATACAGATACAAGCCTAAATACGTTAATTCTAATGTTTAAAAATTATGTATATATAGATGCGGTGTTAATGGTTTTAAATGCTTGGATAAGTATATGCATAAAAAGGGGTTTTACTAAAGAGGATATAGTAAATCAATATTGTAAAAAATGGAAAGAAAATATTAGTAGTAGAGTAGATGGAGATTGGAGCTTATAAGTATGGATAGAAAAAAATACTTGAAAAAAGGATACAGAATAAAATTAGAAATTGAAAGCAAAAAAGCTGTATTGGAAGATATGAGAGCTACCTTAGATGGCTTACAAGCTGTTAGATTGTCAGAAAAACTTCAAGGTGGCCCACTTCCAAGTGATGAAAGTATGGTGAACAGAATTAATAAAATTGTAGAAGAAGAGAAAAAAATAGAAATACTTTACGATTTTATTGCAGATTTATCATCAGAGATAGACAAAGTTGAAGATGTTATAGAAAGAGCTTTACTAAGATACAGATATATCAAAGGATATACCTGGGAGCAAATATCAGAAGAACTTGGATATTCAATAGCACAAGTTTATAGAATACATAAGAGAGCATTTAAAAATTTTAACAAAATAAATGAGAGTAAATGAGAGTAAATGATATTGTATGAGAGTTAAAAATGTGTTATAGTATAAAATGTGAAGTGGAAGAAATCCTATAAATATTTCTTTTTATGAGTGAACAGAGAGTCGGAAAAACTGGCTCTCTAAAATAAAAGATATCTATAAGGGGTAGACGTAAGAGCTATCTCTTTTTTTATATGTTTCAATCGTTTTGAAATATTTAAAACAAATAAAATGAATGTGTGGAGGTGATAATGGTATGACTTCAATATCTGAAAAGCAAAAGAGATTTGCAGAGTACTATATTGAAACAGGAAATATATATCAATCAGCAATTAAAGCTGGATATAGTAAGAACTATGCAAAGGCTCAAGCACATAAATTGTTGGAAAATGTTGGTATAAAAAATTACATTGATGAAAGATTAAAAGAATTAGAGGAGAAAAGAGTGGCTTCAGCTACTGAAGTGATGCAATTATTAACCTCAGCTATGAGAGGAGAACTGGATGAGGAAGTAGTAGTTGTAGAAAGTATTGGAGATTATTGCTCTGAAGCTAGAGTAGTAAAAAAGAAAATAGGACTAAAAGATAGAATAAAGGCTGCTGAACTTATTGGTAAAAGACATAGATTGTTTACTGATAAAATCCAAGTAGATGGAATAGTTCCAGTAATGATAGTAGGAGAGGATGAAATTGAAGATTAAAAAAGTAAGCCTGCCTGAGCTCATTGGAAAAGGATATAAAGATTATTGGAATTTCAAAGGAAGATACAGAGTATGTAAAGGTTCCAGAGCGTCTAAAAAGAGTAAAACAACAGCTTTAAATTTTATCTGTAGACTTATGAAATATCCTGGAGCTAATTTACTTGTAGTAAGAAAAGTATTTAGAACTTTAAAAGATAGTGCCTATACAGATTTGAGATGGGCAATTAGACAGTTACAAGTTGATGATTACTGGGATTATAAAGAAAGTCCTTTAGAACTTATATATAAACCTACTGGACAAAAAGTATTATTTAGAGGATTAGATGAACCTATGAAATTAACTTCTATAACAGTTGATGTAGGATCACTATGTTGGTGCTGGATAGAGGAATCCTATGAGATAACAAAAGAATCAGATTTTAATATGCTAGATGAATCTATTAGAGGACAAGTAAATGGAGATTTATTCAAGCAAATAACTCTAACTCTTAACCCCTGGAATGAGGGGCATTGGATAAAGAAAAGATTTTTTGATGCAGAATCTTGTGATGATATTCTAGCTAAAACTACCAATTATCTATGTAATGAGTTTTTAGATGAATCAGATTTGAGATTATTTGAGAGAATGAAAGCTGAAAACCCTAGAAGATATAGAGTTGCAGGATTAGGAGAATGGGGAATATCAGAAGGTCTTATATATGAGAATTGGGAAGAGAAAGAATTTGATATACGGGAGATTTTAAATAACATACCAGATATAGAGAGCAGTTTTGGGTTAGACTTTGGTTATACAAATGACCCTACTGCTCTTTTTTGTGGGCTAATTTCATTAAGTAGAAAAGAAATATATGTTTTTGATGAACTGTATAAAAAAGCTTTAACTAATAGAATGATTGCTGATGAGATTACTAGTATGGGAAAAGCTAAAGAAAAAATAGTAGCTGATAGTGCAGAACCAAAAAGTATAGATGAGTTATATGACTATGGATTATATAGAGTTGTCCCAGCAAGAAAAGGAAAAGATAGTATAAATAATGGTATTCAATTTATCCAAGGATTTAAAATTATAATTCATCCAAAGTGTACTAATTTCTTAACTGAAATAAGTAACTATACTTGGGATAAAGATAAATTTGATAAACCTATCAATAAACCTATAGATGATTTCAACCATTTAATGGATGCTATGAGATATGCATTAGAAGGATTTATTGAGGGAGATACATTTAGTTTTGATTAATGAGGAGGTGGAATAGTGTTAGGATGGCTTAGAAGTAAACTATATAGAGATAAAGTTGAGAAGGGCTCTGATAAAGATGTTAGATACTTAGAGTATATAGTTGAAAGATTTTTGCATAGTAAAAAAAGATTAGATATGATTACTGGAGAAAGATATTATCTAGGACATCATGATATCCTATGGACCAAAAGAGAAGTTATAGGAGAAGATGGTAGGTTAACTGAAGTTGATAACTTACCAAATAACAAAAGAATAGATAATCAATATGAAAAGCTAGTAGACCAAAAGGTAAATTATCTATTAGGAAAACCACTTACTTTTCAAACTGATAACCAATTATACCAAGAGCAACTAGAAAAAGTATTTGGATTAGAATTTCATAGAACTATTAAAAATATGGGGGAAGATGCATTAAATGGTGGAATAGCTTGGATATATCCTCACTATAATGATAAAGGAGAGTTTGTATTTAAGAGATTTGAACCTTGTCAAATATTACCAGTATGGAAAGATGAAGGACATACAGATTTAGAATTTGTAATTAGAATTTATACCATTCAAGAATGGACAGGGTCAATGTTAGAAGATGTGGAGATAGTAGATGTTTATAGCTTAGCTGGAATAGATAGATATAAATATCATTATGGAGCTTTGAAATATGACTCACATTATAACTATTTCAATATAGGAGAAGAGCAATTTAACTGGGATAGATTACCAGTAATTCCTTTTAAGTATAACTTACTTGAAAAACCTTTAATATTGAGAGTAAAAAACTTACAAGATGGAATTAATAAAGCTATTTCAAACTTTGAAAATAACTTAGATGAAAATCCTAGAAATTGTATCTTAATATTAAAAAACTATGATGGACAGAAACTAGGAGAGTTTAGAAAGAATTTATCTACCTATGGAGCTGTAAAAGTTAGAAATGATGGAGGAGTAGAAAAGCTTACTGTTGAACTTAATGCTCAAAACTATAAGGATATTATAAAAATATTCAAAGATGCATTAATAGAAAATGGTAGAGGATTTAATGCTAAAGATGATAGGCTAGGAAGTAATCCCAATGAGATGAATATTCAATCCATGTATGCTGATATAGACTTAGATGCTACAGGAATGGAAGTGGAATTTAGAAGTGGATTAGAAAAACTACTATATTTTGTTAATGCATATTTTAGTCATATGGGATTTGGAGATTTTGAGAATAAGAAAGTAGATATCATATTCAATAAAGATATCCTGGTAAATGAATCTCAAACTATAGCTAACTGTAAAGCTTCAGTTGGAATAATTTCTGATGAAACTATTATAGCTCAACATCCATGGATAAAAAATCCTGTAGAAGAGTTAGAAAAAATTAAAAAGCAAAAAGAAAAAGAGTTAGATACTTATGGAGGAGCATTTGGGAATAGTAAAAATCCAGATGATGTAGATGAGTAGTTATTGGGCTGATAGATTTTTATCAGAAGAAGAGAGAAGAGATAAAGATAATAGGAGATATTATTCAACTATTGAGAAAGAATATAATAAGGCTTTAGCTGGTTTAGAGAAAGATATTGAGTATTGGTTAGGGAGAATAGCTAAGAATAACGATATCAGCCTCTCAGGAGCTAAGGAACTATTATCTAAAAAAGAATTACAAGAGTTTAAATGGACAGTAGAAGAGTATATCAAAAAAGGAGAAGAGAATGGAGTATCTGGCCAATGGTTAAAGCAATTAGAAAATGCTTCAGCTAGGGTACATATTCAAAGATTAGAAGCTCTTAAAATTCAAATACAAGATAGAATTGAAAATATGTACACTACTAGAGATAGAAGTATGGAAGATTACTTATGCAGAGTATATAAAGATACATACTATCATACAGTATTTGAAATTGATAAGGGAATAGGGAATATTCAATCTAGTTTTAATAAATTAGATGATAGAAAAGTATCTCAAATAATACATAAACCATGGGCAACAGATGGGAAAGACTTTTCTACAAGAATATGGGAAGATAAAGCTAATCTAGTAAATACTCTTCATACAGGACTTACTCAATCACTTATAAGAGGTGGAAATCTTGATGATGTAGTTAATGATATATCTCAATTTGTAAGTTCTAAGATAAAAAATAAGAAGTATGTAGCAAGCAGATTAGTTACAACTGAGAGTGCTGCTTATGCATCTAAAGCACAAGAACAAGCTTATAAAGATTTATCTGTAGATAAATATGAAATACTTGCTACTTTAGACCTACATACTTCTGATATATGTCAAGATTTAGATGGAAAGATATTTGATAGAAAAGATTATCAAGTAGGAGTAACAGCACCACCTTTTCATCCTAATTGTAGAACAGTTACAGTTCCTTGGTTTCCAGATGACGTAGATACTGGAGAAAGAGCAGCAAGAGGAAAAGATGGAAAAGTGGGATATATTCCTCAAAATATGACTTATAAAGAGTGGTATAACAAATATGTAGAGCAAAAATTTGAAGAAGATGGTATAATAGAATTAGAAGAAATCAATATAAAATTGGGAGAATTAGAAAAAGATTTAGGAGAGATTCATTCTAAAGAAATAAAAAGAATTTTGAGTAAAGCTCCTAAAAATATTCAAAAGATATGGAATCGTTATGCTGATGAATTTAAATTTGCAAATACTAAGCATAAAGGAACTGCAAATTATTCAACATATAAAAATGCAGTTAGTTTAAATCTAGAAAAAGTAATGAGAGATAATAAATATGATTTTGGAGAAGGAAGAGGCCCTGAGATTTCAGAAAAAGCATATGGTACTTTTTTCCATGAATTTGGGCATAATATTTCTGCTTTGATTTCTAGAGATAAAGGTGTGAAATATTATGATTATTCAGATATATTTGAAAGTAAAAAATATATGAATAAAAAAGGTTCTGGATATATGCTATCAGAAATGTTAAAAGAAGAGGCAGATGAGAAAATAAAAGCACTTGCTAAAGAAAAAGGCATAAAAAAATCAGAAGCTTATTGGGTAATGAGTTCAAATTTAAGAAAAATGACAGCATTAGAAAGTGGCGATATTTCAGATATATTTAGTGGATGTACAAAAAATAGAAGTGTGGGATATTTTAAACACGATACTGGATATTGGAGATACACTAATGTTGGTGTTGAAGCTTTTGCAGAAATGTTTGATGCTACTATTAATAATCCCGATTCTTTAAAAAGAATAAAGGAATATTTCCCAAAATCATATGATATATTTTTAGAAATGTTAGATAGTGTGGAGGTAGATTAGTATGAGAACTGTTAAAGAAATATTTAATGATTATGAGAAGAAATTTAACGAAACAATAGCTATACCAAGGACTTGTCAAGATATAGAAGAATTTTTAGAGGAAGTTGAAAAATGTATAAAAGAAAATCGTAAAATAGATGAGGATAAATGGTATGGAGAGCACGAAGAAGGAGTTTTATATTAAAATTTATTGATTATTAAGCACTTAGAGAAATCTAGGTGCTTTTTTAATACAAAAATATAAGGAGTGATAGAGATGAGAAAACAATTTCTAGTAACTGAAGTTGTAGAAGTAGAGGAAATGAGTTTAGCTAACTATTATGAAAGTGAAGGGCTTGGAAATGGAGAAACTTCGCAAGAAAGAGTTTATAGGATATTTCACAAAGATGGGAGAACAAGCATGTGCCCTAAAGATATCTTTTTAAGAAAAGCATATGAGATAGAAAATAATAGTATTCCAGACGAGTTAGTAGAGGAATTTATCACAGAAAAAAATATCTATACAAAAATTATGTTTGGTAAGAAAACTACTGTACTAGAGTATAAACTAGCTAATGGATTTACTGGTATAGAATCAACTTCTAGTGTAGATGACAAAAACTATTCAGAGGAAATAGGAGCTAAAATTCTATTAAATAGAGTTAAAAATCAGATATGGTATGGACTTGGATTTGCTTTAGGGATGGCAAATATAAAAGTAGAGGTGTAAAATGGGAGAAATTTTTGCTTTTATAAATCACGAAAGATGGTACAAAATAGGGCAAGGAGCTTATGCTAGTGGTATTCCTTGCTCTTTTTTATATAGAACTAAAAGGAGATGAGAGAAATGACACCAGCAGAATATTTATTTATAGGAACTATAGGAGGAGCAGTTATAGGTTTTATTTGTGGAGCTCTAAGAGAAAGAAAAGGTAAAAATAAAAAATACATTTTCTGGGGACCAGATATCAAAAAGGAGGAAAAATAAATGACTAAAGAACAATTAATAGCGTTAGGACTTGGAGAGGAACTAGCTTTAAAAGTAGCTGGAGAATCTAAAAAAGAGTTAGAAGGGTATGTAGAAAGAGCTAAATATTTAGAGCTAGAAACTGAAAAAAATCAACTAGCTGAGAGTAATAAGTCATTAACTAAGAATTTAGAGGAGGTAAAGAAAAATGTAGGAGATAATGAGGAACTTAAAAAGCAAATATCAGATATGCAAGAAGCTCAAAAAGCTAAAGATAAAGAGTATGCTGATAACATAGAAAAAATTAGATTAGATAATGCTTTAGATATAGCACTAATGAGTACAGGAGCTAAAAATAATAAAGCTGTAAAAGCATTATTAAACTTAGATGGAGCAAAAATAGGAGAAGATGGGAAAGTTGTAGGACTAGATGAGCAATTAAACGCTTTAAAATCAGCAGCTGACTCATCTTTTTTATTTGAAGTAACACAAACACCTAAAGGTGGAAATCCAGCGGGAAATCCTGAAAAGAAAATAAATTTCAATGAGATGACTTATTCTCAAATGGAAAAATATTTAGCAGAAAATCCAGGAGTAAAAATAGATTAAGGAGTGATGAAAAATGTCAAAATTTAATGAAAAAACATTTAATGGAGAAGCATTTGGTAAGTATGTAGATAGAATACCAAATCTAAAAAGAAATGAACTTTTAAAATCAAGAGCATTAAAAAGAAATGCTCAAATAGCTGAAGCATTTAGTTCTCAAACAGGTACAGGATATGCTATTATTCCATTCTTTGGAAATTTAGGTGGAGTACCTGTAAACTATGATGGTAAGACTAATATTGATTCTGAAACTACAGATACATATGAAAGAGGAGTAGTTGTTACTGGAAGAGCTAAAGCTTGGACAGAAGATGACTTTTCTTATGATATTACTGGTGGAGTAGATTTTATGGACAATGTAGCAGCACAAGTAGCTGAATATTGGGCTGGAATAGACCAAGAAACTCTATTAGCTGTTTTACAAGGAATATTCTCAATGACTGGAGCTGACAACTTAAAATTTGTAAATGGGCATACTTTAGATATAAGTAAAGAAGCCTTTAGCAAAGGATATGTATCAGCTACTACTTTAAATTCGGCAGCTCAAAAAGCTTGTGGAGATAATAAATCAAAATTTTCTCTAATAGTAATGCACTCAAGTGTAGCTACTAATCTTGAAAACTTAAAATTATTATCTTATTTAAAATTTACAGATAAAGAAGGAATAGAAAGAGAGTTAAACTTAGCAACTTGGAATGGAAGATTAGTATTAGTTGATGATTCTATGCCTGTATCATTGATTGATTCCTTATATGTAAGATGTAATTCAACAGATGTAGGAGCTTTAAAAGTAACTACAGCTGGAGAAGGATTAGGAGAAGTAGCTCTAGCAACAGTTCAAGAAGATATTTCAGATATTAAAGAGAATGAGTATGTACAACATATTCAAAATGAAGCTATATACACTTCATACTTATTAGGAGAAGGAGCAATAGACTATGAAAATATAGGAGCTAAAGTACCATCTGAGATGTCTAGAGATCCTAAAACAAATGGTGGGCAAACTACTCTTTACTCAAGACAAAGAAAAGTATTTGCACCATATGGAATCTCTTATACTAAATCATCTCAAGCTTCATTATCTCCAACTGATGATGAACTAAAAGCAGGAGCTAACTGGGAGTTAGTAAATAATAAATCTACATCTAAGAAAAAATATATAGAACATAAGGCTATCCCTATTGCTAGAATCATCTCAAGAGGATAGTGATTATTATGGCACTATATGATGATATTGTTAATAGACTAGGTATGTTTAATTGTGAAGTAGCTGAAGAGCAAGAGAAAACTATACAATACCTCATTAAAAAGACTTTGAGTAGTATTAATAATTACACTAATCAAAATTACGATGGGGAAAATATGCCTTATGGAATTTATTATATAGTTGTGGATAAAGTTGCAGGAGAATATCTCCAAGCAAAAAGAGTTACTGAAAATTTAGAGGGGTATGATTTTACTCCTCTAATTAAAGATATTCAAGAAGGAGATACAAAGATAAGTTATTCTACTTCTCTTTCTCAAGCTGATTTAATAGATAAAGCTATTGATTTTTTAATTAATGGTAAAGATGAGGAACTTATTAAATATAGGAGATTAGCATGGTGAGAAAAAATCCTTTAGAAATACTTTATACTGATAGATGTGATATTTACAACTGGGAGTCAGTGAAAGACCCTACAACAAAAGTTACAGAACATAAAAAATTTTTAAGGTATGAAAATATACCATGTAGAATATCATTTAAAAGTATCACTTCTGTAAATCAAACTACCTATGAGCCTATAATATCTCAAGTTGTAAAACTTTTTCTTTCAAAAGATATAGAGGTTAGTGCTGGATCAGAAATAACTGTATATAGGGATGGGAAAACTATGCTATATAAATGTTCTGGATTACCAGCTATATACTCAAATCATCAGGAAATCATATTAGGTAATGCAGAGGAGAATGCTTAATGGGCAGAGCTGTAAGAGTTAATATAGATGGATTGAAGAAATTAAAAGAAAAATTAGAAGATCAGCAAAACCAGTTAGATAACTATATGAAATTATTAGCTAGTGATATAGCAGCCCTACTACTTAGAAAAGTTATTAAAAGAACTCCAGTTGGTGTCTATGCACATAAGACAGGTGGAAATCTAAGAAGAGGTTGGACTGTTGGACAAGTTGTTAAAACTAATGGAGTCTATAAAGTAGAAGTTATAAATTCTGTAGAATATGCATCTTATGTTGAGTATGGGCACAGAACTAGAAATCATAAAGGTTGGGTTCCAGGTAGATTTATGTTAACTATATCAGAGAATGAAATAAGAGATAATTTAGAAAGTATTATCCAGAAAAGATTAAAAGTAATCTGGGAGAGAATGAAAAATGCTTAAAAAATTGATAATAGCTATAAATACAGCCTTGGAGAAAGTAAATTCTAAGGCTGAAATTTATATAGAGGAAGTTCCACAAGGTTTTAAAGAGCCATGTTTTTGTGTACAAGTATTAAATCCCGATGAGAAACAATTATTAGGAGAAAGATATCTAAGAACCTATAATTTTTGTATTCAATACTTCCCTAAAAAAGGATTGTGGGAGAATGCAGAAACAGCAGAGTTACTACACAGAATTTTAAATCAGATAGATTTAGAAAATGGAGATTCTGTAAGAGGGGTAAATCGCAGATACGAGATAGTAGAAAAGAATTTACACTATTTTGTTACTTATAGATTACATGTTAGAGATGTAGATACGGATGATAACTATATGGAAGAAATGCTATGTAAAGGAGGTATTAAATAATGGCTAAAGAAAAAACTGAGAAAGTAAAAACTACTGAGTCTAAATTTTCAAAAGAGCAGTTGCTAAAAAGTAAAAAGTATTCTAATAGAAAAGACTTATTAGGAGTCTTATTAGAAGATGACAAAGAATATACTTTTATTGAAGTAGATACAATAATAGATAAATTTATGAAAAGAGGTGTTAAATAATGGCAAATGGTGGAGGAACTTTTTTAAGTTATAATAAAGTTTTACCTGGAGCTTATATCAACTTTGTTAGTGCAGCAAGAGCTACTGTAAATGTATCTGATAGAGGTTTTGCAGCTATAGCTATGGAATTAGATTGGGGAGTAGAGGGAGAGATCTTTACTGTAGAAAATGGAGATTTTCAAACTGATACCCTAAAGATATTTGGGTATGATTACACCCATGAAAAAATGAAACCTTTAAGAGATTTATTCATGAAAGCTCAAACAGTATATATGTATAGGCTAAATGGTGGAGGGACTAAGGCAGCTAATACCTATGCTACAGCCAAATATAGTGGAACTAGAGGGAATGATATTACTATAATAGTTAAAACTAATGTTGATGAAGAAGATAAAAAAGATGTTACTACAATGATAGGTGATATCAAAGTAGACGTTCAAACAGTAACCAACTCTTCAGAACTTGTAAGTAATGACTATGTAGATTTCAAAACATCAGAGTTAACGGAAACAGCTGGAGAAAAATTAACAGGTGGAACAAATCTTGTTAGTGTAACAGGAACTCAGCATCAAGAGTTTTTAGACTTACTTGAATCATATAGTTTTAATGTACTTGGATGTACAGCTAAAGACTCAATTATCCAAAAGTTATATGTTAACTGGACTAAGAGAATGAGAGATGAAGTTGGAGTAAAATTTCAATGTGTAGTCTATAGAGAAGCAGCTGATTATGAAGGAATTATTAATCTACAAAATAAAGTTTTAGATAGCGGAGCTCTTGAAAATGCTCTAGTATATTGGCTAACTGGAGCAGAAGCAAGTTGTGCTGTTAATGCTACACTTACTAATACTAAATATGATGGAGAATATACTATTGATACTAAATTTACTCAATCAGAGTTAGCTGCTGGAATAAAAGCAGGACAGCTATTATTTCACAATAATGCAGGGGAACCTTATGTTTTAACTGATATAAACTCTCTAACAACTATCACAGTAGAGAAAAATGATGATTTTACATCTAACCAAGTTGTAAGAGTGTTGGACCAAATAGGAAATGATATAGCTTTACTATTTAATAAAAAACATTTAGGGCACACTAGAAATATTGAAAGCGGTAGAGAAGCATTATGGAAAGATATAGTGGCCCATCATGAGGAATTAGAAAGAATACAAGCACTGGAAAATTTTGATCCTAAAGCTGTAACAGTGGAAAAGGGACCTACTAAAAAATCGGTAATAGTTAATGACCCTGTTACTCCAGTAGCTTGTATGGAGATATTATATATGACAGTAGTGGTATCGTAGGAAGGAGAGAGTTTAAATGCCAGAAGGAAAATTAACAATGTTAAGTAAAGACGCAGTAGCTGGCGTATTTGGGGAATGCTATGTTACTATTGATGGTACTAGATATAATTTTATGACAGCTATTAAGTTTGAAGCTAAATACACCAAGAATAAGTCTAAACTACCTATTCTTGGAAGAGTTAACAAAGGAAATAAAGCAACTTCAGCAGAAGGTACAGGAACTATGACTATGCATTATAACACCAGTGTAATGAGAGAGATATTAGAGAAATATCAAAATACTGGAGAGGATCTGTACTTTGATATTGAAGTAGCTAATGAAGATCCAAATTCGGCAGCTGGAAGACAAGCTGTATTGATTCAAGGATGTAACCTTGATGGTGGGGTTATAGGGCAATTTGATGCAAATGGAGAATACCTGGAAGAGGAAGTATCTTTTACTTTTGAAAAATGGGTACTCAATAAAAAGTTTAATATTTTAGATGGAATGATGTAGGAGGGAAATCAATAATGGGAATAGAATTATTTTTTAAAAAGACTATTGTAGAGGATAAAGAAGTAATAATCGGCGATAGATTTGTAGATGGAGAGGGAAAACCTGTAGCATTTAAAATAAAATCAATTACAGCTAAAGACGAGCAAGTTATCAGAAATGTTTGTACTACAATAGATATGAAAACCAAACAAACTAAATTTGATACAGGAAAATATCAAGCTATGTTAAATGCTGCTTGTGTAGTTTATCCTGACTTAGGAAATGCTGAATTACAAGATAGCTATGGGGTAAAAAATAAACCTGATTTATTATCAGAAATGTTACTACCGGGAGAGTTTGCTACACTATCCGAAGAAGTAGCAAAATTGAATGGATTCAAAACAATAAAGGAATTAACTGAAGAAGCAAAAAACTAATAAAGGCAAACGATTATGAGGCAAATATACTTCATATTTGTTTGCATAAGTTGAAAATCAAGCCCATGGAATATTTAAGCATGTCTATAGAGGAGAGAGCCTTTATTAATGCATCCATAGAGATATATTGTGAGAATAGGAAAAAAGAAAGCACTTAGTACAAGCTAGGTGCTTTTTATTAAAATTTTTTTTGTATTATTTTTTATAGTAGATAAAGCTAGATAAGAGTAGATTTGACTTTTTTAATTTTATATATTATACTGAAGTAATATTAAGATTAAAAAGGAGAAGGGTTATGAAAAAAATTTTAATTTTATTTGTGTGTCTATTTATTTTTGTGGGTTGTGGAAAAACTGAAAGTAAATTAAAAAAAGCAACAGGAATTACTACTGAACAAGAAGAACAAATTAAAAAAATTTTATCAGAAAGTGGTTTTGGGAATGATATAGTTAAAATTGAACATGATGAATTACTCGATGGGGCGTATTCAAAAGAAGGCAAAGGTTATAGAGCAGATTTTAGGTTAGATGGGAATTCGGGAGTGTCGAATGTAACTTTATATTTAACTAAAGATAATAATTTAGAAAGGATTAGGTATAACACAAAAAATTTCTATGAAAATAATGAGGTAGTAGATAATGTGAGGAATTATGTAATACTACCAAGTGAAAAAAATGAATATGTAAGATTTTGTACTAGAAATATTGAATCTTTATTAAAAGCTCCTTCAACAGCTAAATTTCCAAATATTAGTAACTGGAGAGTGGGGAAAAATAATGGAGAAGTAATTGTACAAAGTTACGTAGATGCTCAAAATGGATTTGGAGCAATGATAAGAAGTCAATTTCAGTTTGTAATAGATACTAAAACTAATATGGTAACTTCCTTAATATTCGATGGGACTGAGTATATTAAACAATCAAAGAAAAAATAAATGTAAAACCTCGGAAAAATCTGAGGTTTTTTTTATTGGAAAGAAGGCTAGTAATATGGCAACAATAGAAAGTTCAATAAGGTTAATGGATGAGATGAGTAGACCTCTCAATAATATAATAGGAGCTATTAATACAACAATAGCAGCTTTACAGAATGTAAATAGCACTAGTGTGAATATAGATACTACTAGATTGTCGAATGCCTCTCAGATGATAATAGATGCTGGGGCAGATTTAGCAAGAATAGAACAAGAAATTCAAAATAGAATAAATGGTAATACAGATAGCCAAAATAGATTCAATAGAAGTATTGCAGATGGAAGTAGGCAAAGTAATGGACTATTATCAAAAATTAGTAGAATAGCTGCCGCATATGCAGGATTACAAACTCTAAATGGTGCCATTAATTTATCAGATAACTTAACTCAAAATGTGGCAAGGCTAAATTTGATGAACGACGGAAATCAAACTACTGTTGAGTTACAAGCTATGATACATCAAGCCGCTAGAAATAGTAGAGGGAATGCTTTAGCAAACATCGATAGCATCTCTAAAATGGGGCTTATGGCTGGGGATGCTTTTTCATCTAATAGAGAGTTAATAAGTTTTATGGAACTTATTAATAAACAATTTAAAATATCAGGTACAAGTGCAGAAGGAATCAGTGCAGCTATGCTACAACTAACTCAAGCTATGGGAGCTGGAGCTTTAAGAGGGGAAGAACTGAACTCAATATTAGAGCAAGCACCACTTATAGTAAGAAATATAGCTGAATATATGAAAGTATCAGTTGGGCAAATAAAAGATTTAGCATCTCAAGGAAAAATTACGGCTGAAGTTGTTAAAAATGCAATGTTTAATGCTGCTGAAACTATCAACTATCAATTTAATAGCATACCTTTTACTTTTGCAGATATCACAACTTCTATGAGAAATGAGGTAGTAAAGAATTTTCAGGGTATAAGTTCTCAGATATCAGCAATTCTAAACTCAGAGAGATTTAAAGGATTTACAAATTCATTCGTAAATTCTATAGGAGTGGTGCTTGATATAGCAAGTAGAGGAATGACTGTGCTAACAACTTTGGGAGCAACCATATATGATAACTGGGCCGTGATATCTCCAGTTATAAAATCTGTAGCTGGAATAATGGCAGTTTATACTGGAGCAGTGGCTATAAGTACAATAGCTAATGGTGCTATGGCGGTAGCTCAATTAGCAAGTGCTGTGGCAATGACTATATACAATGTTGCAACAGGAAAAGCTATAGCACTAACTCATGCACAGACTATGGCTCAGTGGGGCTTAAATGCAGCAATATTAGCTAATCCTATTGTACTTATTACTGGTGCAGTTATAGCGGCATTATATTTAGGGGTAGCAGCTTTTAATCATTTTGCAGGAACGTCTATATCAGCTACAGGAATAATAGCTGGAGCTTTCTATACTGTGGGGGCTGTAATCCATAATGTGATTGGAGCTGTTTATAATGCAACTCTTCAACTAGGAAGTTCAGTTTATAATTTTATGGCTGGAGTAGCTGAGTTTGTAGGAAATGTATTTTTAAGTCCTATAACTGCTATTAGTAATTTATTTTTAGATTTTACAAATTTTATAATAGATCAATTAAAAGTTATAGGGAGAATAACAGATACTATTCTGGGGACATCTGTATCAGATACATTGGAAGAAATACAAAATACTATGTCAAATTTTATAAAAGATAGAATAGGAGATAATCAATTTAAAGTAGAAAGAAAAGATTTCTCAGAAATGATGATAGATTATAAAGATCCTTGGCAAGCAGCTCAAAATGGATATAATACTATTTCAAATTTTAATTTTAAGCAGGAAGGGCAAGAGGTAATAGAAAAGCTATTAGGAAATATTGCTAAGAATACAGAAGTTAGTGCTAATAACTCCGATTTAACCGCAGAAGAGATTAAATACATGAGAGATTTAGCAGAAATGGAAGTTATTAATAGATTTACTACTGCTGAAATAAAAGTTGAGGTTGGTGGAATTACTAACCAAGTTAATAATACTATGGATGTTGAGAGTATTTATTCTAATATAAGTGACAAGCTAAGAGAAACAGTGGCTGTAGTAGCTGAGGGGGTGTATGATTGATGTTATTAAAAAATGGTTATACTTTCTATGTAGATGGGGTGTTATTCCCAGTCACGCCTCAAAGGCTTAATATCAAGTTTAAGAATAGAAATAGGACTGTAACTCTTGTGAATGAGGGAGAATTTAATATATTGAAAGAAGCAGGCTTGCAAGAGATATCATTTGAGGCTTGTATTCCAGCTGTCAAATACCCCTTTGCTCAATATGTAGGAGGAGTATTTCTACCTGTTGTCTATTACATTACTTTGATAAAAAAATTAAAAAATTCTAAAAAACCTTTTAATTTTGTAGTAGTTAGAGAGGGAACAACTGGAATATTAGGATATAGTCATTGTATGAAAGTATCTTTAGAGGATTTTCAAATAAAAGAAGATGCTGGAGATGGTAGAGATGTAACTGTATCACTAACATTTAAAGAATATAAAAGTAGGAATAATGTAATAGTTAGTACAGTAGAAAACAATATAATATCAACTGCAAAAGTAAGGGATATATCATCTAAAATAATAGCTAAAACTTATACAGTTAAAGCTGGAGACACTCTTTATAACATAGCTAAAAAAGAGCTCGGGAATGGAGCTAAGTATATTGATTTAAAAACTTTAAATAATTTAGCAAATGTTAACTCTATAAAAATAGGGCAGGTGTTAAGACTTGAGTAATTTAGATATTGAATTAGGTATAAAAACAACAAATGGGGCAATAGCACCTGCTATATTAGAGGGTATAACTTGGATAACGGAGAGAAGAGGAACTCCTGGAAAACTTATCTTCAAATGTTTATTTGATGAGAATAATAGCTTTGAAGAAGGGGATTTAGTAACTGTAAAATATAAAGGGCAAAAAGTGTTTTATGGATTTATTTTTGCAATAAGTAGAGATAGGGATAAAATTTTATCAGTCACGGCTTATGATCAGCTTAGATATTTAAAAAATAAAGACGTTTATGAGTACAGGAATAAAAAAGCTAGTGAAGTAATAACTATGTTAGCTAATGACTTCAATTTACAATTAGGAGAGATTGAGGATACAAAATTTATTATCCCTAAAAGATTGGAAGATGGAGTATCTTTATTTGATATTATACTAACAGCTTTAGGGATAACACTTCAAAATACTAAAAAAATGTATATTTTGTACGATGAATTTGGCAAACTAACTCTCAAAGATGTGGAAAGTATGAAAATAAATTTTGTAGTTGATGCCACTGTATCAGAAAATTTTTTATACAAATCTAGTATTGAAAATAGTGCTAACACTGTAAAGGTAGTTAAATCTGACAGCAAAGCAGGAAAGAGAGAGATTTATATAGCTAAAGATTCAAGTAATATCAATAACTGGGGAGTTCTACAACACTACGACACCCTGGGAGAAAAAGAAAATGGAGCTATGAAAGCAGAAGCATTATTAAAACTACATAATAGAAAGTTTAAAACTTTAACTATTAAAAATGTATTTGGAGATGTAAGAGTGAGAGCTGGGACAAGTATAGTAGTTACTTTAGATTTAGGAGATATAAAGGTAAGCAATTATATGCTTGTGGAATGTGCTAAGCATATATTTAATAATCAGGAGTATTTAATGGATTTAACAGTGAGGGGGGCAGATATTCAATGATAGATGTTATCAAAGAAGTGATAGAAAGATTATTGGAAAGAAAAAAAATGACAAAATTAGAATTTGGAATAGTTGAAACTGTAAACCCTTTAACTGTTAGAGTAGAGGCTAAAAAACTTCTACAAGCTGAGGATCTAATACTTTCCCATCTTGTAAGAGATTATTACGTTGATATCACAGTTCAACACTCAACTGATAGTATACATGGATCATGGGATACTAGTCATGACCACCCTAATGTTGGTAAAAATGTAATACCGATTGATCACGAGCATGAATACACAGGTAGAAAAAAGATATTAATTCATAACGCACTATTAAAGGGAGAGAAAGTAATAATGATAAGGCAAGAGGGGGGACAAATTTACTATATCCTGGATAGAATTAATGATCCTACTGTTGAAGGAGAGTGGATATGATGTTACCTGTTAGGGAAAATATATCTGTTGAAATTGTAGAAGAGAATAAAGTTATGACAACTAAAACTCATAAAATCCAGATGTTCGGGGATCGAATCTACGGAAAAATAGACGGGCTAAAGGCTATGGAACAGGCCTGTTTTAAAATATTAAATACTGAAAGATACGCTTATCTTATTTATTCGTGGAATTATGGAATCGAATTAAAAGATTTATTTGGAAAACCTAAGAGTTATTGCAAAGTAGTTTTAGAGGAAAGAATAAAGGAAGCATTGTTACAAGACAGTAGAGTTTTAGAAGTTTATAACTTTTCTTTCAAAGACTTAGCTCGTAGTGTATTAGCTGTAACATTTACTGTAAATACAATCTACGGAGAGATGAATTTAAGGAAGGAGGTACAGATCTGATGTTTAAGGATAAAACTTATGAAAAATTACTCGAAACAAAAATGAAAAATATCCCCAGTGATGTGGACAAAAGAGAAGGATCCATAGTTTATGACGCAGTAGCGGGGAACTCACTAGAAACAGCTCAGATGTATATAACTATTGGTGAATACTATAAAGAAACATTTGGTCACACAGCAAGTAGAGAAAATCTGATAAAAAGAGCTTCAGAAAGAGGTATATATCCTAAACCAGCAAGTGCAGGTGTGTATAAAGGAGTATTCAATGTACAAGTACCTTTAGGTAGTAGATTTAGCTTGAATGAATATAACTACATAGTTATAAAAAAACTTGATTCAGGAAGTTATGAATATCAGTTAGAATGTGAGACACTTGGAGAAGAGCCTAACGGAAACACAGGAACTTTGATTCCTATAGAATACATAGACGGACTGACATCCGCTGAGTTAACTGAAATACTGATCCCAGGGGAAGCTGAAGAGGAGACAGAAAGTTTAAGGGCTAGATACCTGAACAGTTTTGATACCCAAGCATATGGTGGCAATATAAAAGATTATGAAGAGAAAACATTAGCCATAAGTGGAGTAGGATCAGTTAAAGTTACTCCAGTGTGGCAGGGTGGCGGAACAGTAAGACTTACTATTTTAGATAGTGAGTATGACGAGGCCAGTAGTGCTTTAATTGAAAGAGTACAGGAGACAATTGATCCAACAAAGGATGGTACAGGTAAAGGGATAGCACCTATAGGGCACATAGTAACTGTTGATACACCTTTAAAAAAATCTATCCATATTGCTACAAATTTAACTTTAGAAGATATAGAAGTGACTAACATTAAAGATGGCATAGATAATGCATTAATGGATTATCTATTAGAACTTAGAAAGAATTGGGCAGCTTCTAATAAGATAGTAATAAGGATATCCCAAATAGAGACTAGAATTTTAGCTATAAATAATAAAATAATAGACATAAGTAATACAAAAATTAATGGGAGAGAGGAAAATTTAGAAATAGATATCTACGAAATACCAGTGTGGGGAAGTGGAAATTATGAGAGTAATTGATGTTCTGAATTACTTGCCTGATTTTATGCAGGAATACAAAGAAATAAAATGTCTATTACAAATAGAAAATGAGGAGTTGCGAAAAGAGTATGAAGAGATTGAAAGGGCCTTTAGCAACTCTTTTATTTTTGGTACTGATAAGCAGGGAATAGCAATTTTTGAAAGTATGATGAAGATATATCCTAAATCTACTGATACTCTTCAAGAAAGACAAAATAGAGTGTATGCTAAATGGAATGCTGTTCTACCATATACTTGGAGATGGTTGGAGGAGTATTTAAGGGCTTATTTTAATAATGAATCTACTGTAGCGACACCTGTTTTATTTAATAATGATTATAGATTAGATGTTAGACTCGAGAAAGAAGAGCAATTCAATGAACATGATTATAGCCTTTTCAAAGAGTTAAGGGTTTTAATTCCAGCTAATTTAACCCTTAATATAGTAAATGTGATTCCGGAGAAAAGAGGAGATTTTTTTATAAAAAGTGCCGTAATTTACAAATTGAAAAAACAAATAGAGGATAAAGCGGTTGATATTGTTTCGACTGGAGAATACTTTATTAGAAGTGGTATTGTATATAAAATTAAAAAGGAGATGGTATAAATGGCATACAGAGGATTAACAACATCAGGAGCTAACTATTTAGCTACAAGACTTGCTCAAGAGCTGCCTGTTGAATTTACAAAAGTACAGATAGGAGCAGGTACACCAGCAGGAAATCCCGCTGATGTGACAGAGCTTCAAAACTATAAGTTGGATGCTAAAATTTTAAAAAAATCCCAAGAGAATAATACTGTAGAGATAACTATTCAAGTTGTAAATGACAATGTTGAACAAGGATTTTATCTTAAAGAAATAGGAGTATTCGTTAACGATGATACAGAAAAACTGTATTGGTACTGTAACGAGGACAATGCTCAATACATTCCAGCAAAAACAGACAGTGCTATAGCTTTTGAAATTGATATAAAAATGGAAGTAACAAATGTGGAGAGTCCTATTTTAAACTGGAGTGGGCAGGGAACATGGGTCAATAAAGACTATTTAGAGGAAGTTCTAAGAAATTACACTCCTAATACTAGACAAATGACTGCTGGAAAAGGATTAACTGGAGGAGGAAACTTTACTAGTGATAAAACTTTTAATGTAGTGAGTGCAAATGATGGAATAATCGTAAATGAGGACAACATACAGCTAAATCCGGTTGATGATCTATCAAATTCGAGTACAACAAGGGCTTTAGCAGCCAATCAAGGGCTTATTTTAGATAATAAAGACAAAGGAATTGTAGGAGGATATAATGGAAAATTTCCACTTACGAGTGCTACAAAAGGTAATATTTATTTATTAGAAAACACTCAAAAGTACTATATTTGTATTACAGATTATAACGGCTCTAAGCTTACTACACCGAACGCTAACTTTGAGGAATTGAGTGTATATACAAATCGAAGTAAATTAGATAATTTGATGAATTTTTCCGATTCTGGATTTATAACGCAGAAGCACGAAGATGGTAAAAATACAATTCTAATGATTCGGTTTATAAAATTTGGAAATGTCGTGTTATGTACAGGACAAGCTATGGCTCGGAGTAATTTTAAATATCAACCCATAGTGCCTAATCAATTTTTACCTACTGGAACCGTGTATTTAACTGGACAGAACAATAAAGAAGATGGCTATGTATCTACATCTAGTATCGCGATAAATTCTAAAGGTGAAATATTTACCGCATATCCATATAATGATCTCGTTTATACTTTCACGGCGATGTATATGACCAGTTAATATTTGATAGCTGTTATTCTCAAAATATGCCAATTGGCTTTCTTGACCAAGATTAATTGATTCGACGTTATTTTAAATTTTATATGATTTAAGGCACCAGTTGTGGTAACGTGTGCTGGTAAAAACACATTATAGTTTGATGTAGGTCCACTAATCATAACGACCGTGCTTATGAAGCTACTATCATTTCCGGGTGTCACCATATCGAAAATTAAAAATCTCGTTCCACTCGGAATGTATATATCACCGACGACAGTGTTATCGTTGTCGAATGTTTCACCACCGAGATAAACGTTTTTGTTCCATACCACTTGAAATAAATTATCTAAAGATTGGGGGCAGAAAAGAGGAGCTATCACAGAGGTGTTGACACCTCTTTCTTTTTTTACGGAAAAAACCAATACTAAAAAAAATTAAGGAGGCATAAATTATGTTAAGATTTTATACAAAAGAAAGAATATCAAGAGAAGTACACAGTATTAACCTTTCTAGAGAAGAGGCTGAGATAATACTAGAGGGAAACTTATTCAAAGATTGCCCCCAGTATAACGATAGTAATGTTGTAATTATTGAAAGAGATACCGAGATGGGATCACCAACATGGGATAACAACGAACTTAGAGAGATGACAAGAGAAGAGGAGATACTGATATTAAACCTTACTGAGAAACTTATTGATGGTGAATATATTCAAGATGGTAGAGTTGTAAAAATTGAATATGATACAAGCTTAGGTTATCTAAAACCTACTTGGGACAAAGGAGAGCACGTATGGTATGAGGGGGCTACTGAAGAGGAATTACAAGAAAAGTATTATTCTATTATAAACACTTCAAAAGCCGAAATCCTTGAAAATGGGTACTTGTTCATAGATAACTCCGATGGGAAACATCAACAAAAGTGCAGAGATAAGGATCTAGCTCTTCTGGGTAACTGTATAGCAGCCCATGAAGATGCAACAAATTTTTCTCCTGAGGGAGCGTTAACAACTCTGTGGGCTTTCAATGATGGGGATGCTTTAGAAATGACATTACCAGAGTTAAAAAAATTAAGACTTCAAGGAGCTATGTTTGTTCAAACTATTTTCAATGTAGAGGCTCAATTAAAAGCTCAAGAAAGCAACATAAAATTTACTAAAGCAGATTTTATAGAGTTAATAAATTCTAACTCAGATATAAAGTGCTGGCAAGAATTATCACAAATTTAAAAAAAAGGGGATGGTGAAAATGAAAATTTCAGATAAAGGAATAGAATTTCTAATCAAAGAAGAAGGAGGAATAAAATTAAAAGCTTATAAATGCCAAGCTGGTATATGGACTATTGGAGTAGGACATACTGGAAAAGGTGTTAAAGAAGGAATGGAGATTACAAAAGAAAAAGCTATTGAGCTTTTAAAAAGCGATTTAAGACGTTTTGAAAATGTAGTCAATAAAAGTATCAAATACCCTATTGAGCAACATAAATTTGATGCACTGGTGAGCCTAGCTTTTAACATAGGGTGTGCAGCTTTCTCAAACTCAACCGTAGTTAAGAAAATAAATATGGGAGCAAAAATGTGTGAGGTAGAAGAAGCTTGGAAGATGTGGAGAAAAGGAGGAGGAAAAGTATTACCAGTTTTAGTTGCTAGAAGAGGCAGAGAGATAAAGCTATATAGAGGTGAATAAATATGTGGGGGATTGTAGCTAAGTTTATTAAAGCTATGGCTGTAAAATATTTATCGGCAGTAGTAGTTGAAAAAATAGTTATTTGGGGATTAGGTGTTTTAGTAAAACAAACTAAATCCAAGGCAGATGACGAACTATATGAGATAGTATTCGGGAAATTGAAAGGGGAAAAAGATGTGGGAGAAAATTAAAGATAATGCACTATCTACAATTGTTACAGTTCTTATAACTGGAGTAGTATCAATTATGGGGAGCTCACTGGCTAATAAGAATAAAACCTTAGAAGAGTTTGGAGAGGTGAAGAATCAAATCGCTAAAAATTTTGATTCTTTAAATGCTAGACTAGATACAGAATTAAAGTTGATAGACTTAAAAAATAAAATGCAGGATGAAAAAATAGCGGAGCTGGAAAGAAAAGTAGCTTTATCAGCAACTCAAGAGCAAATGCTAAATTTATCACAGCAGCAAAAAGAAACTACAGATAGAATTGAAAAAAAGTTAGATGTAGTGTATGAAAAGCTGATTTATAAATAATTTAGGTATGCTTAAAAAAATTAAATTTAAACTTGCTAAAAATCAATAGGGTTTCATTCGGTAGCACACAAATAGAACACAAATTAGAAAAAGCTGATTTAAAAAAATCTTTCAAACACTGTAAAAATAAGGATTTGATAAAATTATAAAAGTAACAAATTTAGAGAAAAATTATCTGGGGAAGATAGGATAAACTTCTTGACTTTTAATAAAAGTTATGATATTATTATTTAAGTAAATAGAAAAAGATATTTGTATTAAGAGGGAGTAGTTGAAAATATAGTATCAACATCACGGAGTCTAGGACTTTCTGGTACTGTATACCCAAGTGGTAACAAGACTTTTAGTACGGAGTTTATATACTTCGTATTAAAAGTCTTTTTTTATTAATTAAGTAAATATAAAATAAAATTATAAAAGGAGGATTTATGAAAAACTATTTTTCAAAATCAAAAGAGGAAGTTTTACAAGAACTTCAAGTAACTGAAAATGGACTGAATAGTCAAGAGGTGAAGGAAAGAGTTAAAAAGTATGGTAAGAACCAACTAAATGAAGAGGAGAAGATAAGTACTCTAGCAGTTTTTTTATCACAGTTTAAAGATTTTTTAGTAATCATTCTAATAATTGCTTCTATTATTTCTGCTATATCTGGAAATATAGAGAGTACAATAGTTATTCTTGTGGTAATAGTAATTAATGCTATACTTGGTACTGTTCAACATATCAAGGCTGAAGAATCAATTAATAGCTTAAAATCTCTATCTTCTCCTAAAACAAAGGTTTTAAGAAATGGTGAAAAAGTTGAGTTATCATCAGAAGAGATAGTTCCAGGGGATATTATTTTTATAGAAGCTGGAGATTTAGTACCTGCTGATGGTAGAGTATTGGATAGCTTTTCACTACTTGTAAATGAGAGCTCTCTTACTGGAGAATCTGAAGGAGTAGAGAAAAAAAGTGATGTAATTGTGGCTGAAGAGCTAGCATTAGGAGACCAAAAAAATATGGTTTTTTCTGGAAGTTTAGTAAGCTATGGAAGAGGAGTAGTATTAGTAACAGCTACTGGTATGAATACAGAGCTTGGAAAAATTGCTAAATTATTAGAGTCAACAAAAGAAAAAACTACTCCATTACAAGTTTCATTAGATAACTTTGGTAAAAAATTATCAATAGGTATAATTATATTATGTGGAATAATATTTGTAATGAACTTATTCCATGGTGTAAATATATTAGATTCGTTAATGTTTGCTGTGGCTTTAGCAGTTGCTGCTATACCAGAGGCACTTAGCTCAATAGTTACTATTGTATTGGCAATAGGTACTCAAAAACTTTCTAAAGAGAATGCTATTATTAAAAATTTAAAATCTGTAGAAGCTTTAGGTTGTGTAGGAGTAATATGTTCTGATAAGACAGGAACACTTACACAAAATAAGATGACTGTAAAAAAAGTTTATGTAAGTGGAAGAGTTTTAGAAGATAGTGGATTAGATTCTACAAGATTAGCTGAAGATATTATCTTAAAAGAATCAGTATTATGTAATGACGCTACTACTGAAGTAGGAGATCCTACTGAGATAGCTTTAATAAATCTTGCTGAAAAATATAGTGTAGGATATAAAGAGTTAAAAGAAAAATATCCACGTATATCAGAGATACCATTTGACTCAGATAGAAAACTTATGAGTACTGTTCATGAGATAGATGATAAAATAATAATGTTTACTAAGGGAGCTTTAGATTCTTTACTTCCAAGATTAAAATCTATCATTCATGGAAGTGAGATAAGAGAGATAACTCCTGAAGATATAAAAGAGATAGAAAATATAAATACTATGTTTGCTGAAACAGGGCTTAGAGTACTAACTTATGCTTATAAAGTATTAGAGTGTGAAAAAGATATTTGTCATGATGATGAAAATGGATATATCTTTGTTGGTCTAGTAGGTATGATAGATCCACCAAGAGTTGAATCAAAAGAGGCAGTAGAAAAATGTATAATGGCTGGAATTAAACCTGTAATGATAACTGGAGATCATAAAGTTACAGCTAGAACAATAGCTAAAGAGATTGGAATCTATCAAGAAGGAGATAATGTTCTTGAAGGAGTAGAGGTAGAAAAAATGTCAGATGAAGAGTTAAAAGAAAAAGTTGCTCATACATCTGTATATGCTAGAGTTTCTCCAGAACATAAAATAAGAATAGTAACAGCTTGGCAATCACTAGGAAAAATTTGTGCTATGACTGGAGATGGAGTAAATGATGCTCCTGCATTAAAGAGGGCAGATATTGGAATAGCTATGGGAATAACTGGAACAGAGGTTTCTAAAGATGCTGCTTCTATGATACTTGCTGATGATAATTTCTCTACAATAGTTAAAGCTGTTACAACTGGAAGAAATATCTATGCTAATATTAAAAACTCAATAAGATTTTTACTTTCTGGAAATACTGCTGCTATATTAGCTGTAATTTATTCATCATTTGCTGGATTACCAGTAATATTTGCTCCAGTGCATCTATTATTTATAAATTTACTTACAGATAGTTTACCAGCTATAGCTATTGGAATGGAACCATCACATGGAGAGGTTTTAAAAGAAAAGCCAAGAGATCCTAAAGAACCAATTCTTACTCAAGCACTTTCTAGTAGAATTTTAGGAGAGGGATTATTGATAGCTATATTTGTAATGGCAGGATTCTATTTAGGATATGGAGAGATGAAAGATGCTCTTAAAGGAAGTACAATGGCTTTTGCTGTACTATGTTTAGCAAGATTATTCCATGGATTTAACTGTAGAGGAAATAGTTCGATTTTTGGACTTGGATTTATGAGCAATCCATTCTCAGTTGTTGCTTTCTTAATAGGATTTGTATTATTAAGTGGAGTTTTAATGATACCAGCTTTACATGGAGTATTTGAAGTAGCTCCTTTAGGGATGAATGACTTATTAGCTATCTATGGATTAGCATTTATTCCAACTGTTATTATTCAAGCTGCTAAATATTTTAAATATAAGAGATAATTTAGATGAAATATAAAATGTTAACTAAAAATTGTTATTAGTCAAAAAATTAGCCACTTTGAACTAGCTAAAATAGCTGGTTTGAGGTGGCCTTTTTTAGAGTGATTTTATGGTCTTAGAGAGGCATATTTTTTAGTCATAGTTTTATATCAAAAAGTTTTTAAAAAGCTTTTTAGAGGTATTTTACGAGGTCGTTTTTTTAAGAATAAAATTAGAAACGAGAATATCAAATTATAAGCAGTAAAGATAGTTAAAAACTTGATTTTTATATAAATATAAATTTAAATCTAAAACAGTTGAATTCATACCAAAAATATGATAAAATATCTGTAACAAAAACTAACTAAGTCGCATGCATGCGACTTAGTTTTTTATAAAAGGAGTTGCAAATGAAAAAAAAGGTAGGACTATTTTATAAAAAAAATGGAAGTTTTAATAATGCAGTGTTGACAATAGATAGGAGTATAACAGAGGCTCTTGATGTAAACAAAGAGGAAAATGAGATAGTTTTTTCTATGAGTAATAGAATAATTACCCTAACTAAAGGTAGATGTGAAGATGAAGTAGAAGAAAAAGATATTCATGGAAATTTAATTAATTATAGAAAAAATGTAAGTATAAATTTTAGTAAAGTATATAAAGATAAAGATTATTATGTAGCAAAACTTAATATTCCCTTTGGTGTAGTGGATACATTAAAAATTACTAAAGAGAGTAATGATGTGAATATAACAACAGGAGATGGAATAGTTACAATAGATAGAGAGGAAAGAGTAGGAAAAGTATATACTCTAAAGGTAAATAAAGGAGGAATAGGAAAAACTTTTCTTACAGTTCAATTAGCTCATGGACTTACAATGAAAGGAAGCAAGGTAATAATTTTAACTTCAGACTCTCAAAATAATATAATTGATTTTACAATCCCAGAGGAAAAGCAAGAGAGGGTAGAGTTAAAAAAGGGACTTAGAAGTTGGGTAATGACTGGAAAAGGAGATAAGATTAATTTAAGAAAAAATTTAGATTTTATTCCTTTGGAGAGTTCAGTTTTTACAGAGAGATTTTTAGAAAAATTACCAATTTTTATAGAGCATCTAAAAAGAGAGTATGACTATGTATTGATAGATAGTATTCCTACTATGAAGATAGATACTGAATTTGTAAAATGTTCTGATAAAATAATAATACCTGCTTTCTGTGACATTCCTACATTAAAAGGGGTAATCAATGTAATAGAAGAGGCAGGAGTAGAGAAGATACATGCTATATTAGTAAATTTATATAGACCAACTGTTACACAAAAAGATATTTTAAATAAATTAAAGATGATGTTAGAAGATACAGATGTATTATTCCCAGAGCCAATTAAAGAAACTTCACTTATAGAAAGTCTTGTGAAAAAAGGTAAAACTGTATGGGAGAGCAAGGCAAAATCTGTAGAGGAAGCACAAAATAGTTTGCTAGATATAATAATGGAGATGTAGAGCAGGAGGAAAAATGAGTACAGCAGAAGAAAGATTTCAAGCTATGATGGCAAAAAGGAAGAAGACAAAAGAGAGTGTAGAAAAAGAAGAGAAGCCGATTATAGTAAATGAAAAGAATAGTAAAAAAGATATTAAAGAGATTTTTGTAATAGAAGATTCTGTGTTTGGAGATTTTACTAATGATGTAGAATTAATAGAATATTTGAAAAATAAATCCTTAGAGATGTTAAAAATTCAAGGAAATAATATCATTATGCTTGGTAAAAATCTTACAGAAGTTTTTGAAGAGCTTGGAAGAAAAGGAAGTCCTGATGGATTATATTTAAAATATTTAGAGTTTAATGGATATAAAAAAGATACAGCTCTAAGACTTAGAAAGAGATATGAGTTATTTAAGAAAAGTAAAGCTGATGTAGTAAAACAAATAATAGCCATACTGCCAGTGAGAAGTATAGAGCAACTGTATAAGGAACAGGATTCAGTATTGCCAGAACTAGAGAAAAATAGTGAAAATTTGACATATAAAAAGATGTTAGATATGCTGAAGAAGAGCAATGAAGCTATTGAAGTAAAAGAGAAAAATAGTATAGAGATTTCAAGTTATAACATTGATAGACTAGATAGCTTATATAGAAGAATAAATAATAGATATGATGAGTTAGATGAAAAAAGAAAAGAGAAATTAGATAAACTTTTATTTGAAATTGAGAAGTTATTGGGGTAAAATAAAGGATAATATAAAATCACTATATAAAAATATATACTGGAAAAAGGAGTGTACTTATGTATAAAATTTTAAAGAAAAAATGGTTAACTAAAGAGATTTGTTATATGGATATTGAGGCAAAAGATTTAGCAAATGGAGCAAAGCCAGGACAATTTTTGATTGTAAAAACTGATGAAAAAGGGGAGAGAATACCACTTACTATTTGTGATTATGACAGAGAGGTGGGAAGTGTAGCAATAGTTTTCCAAGTAGTTGGAGAGGGAACAAAAAAGATGGCAAGCTACAATGAGGGAGAGTATTTTCAAGATGTAGTAGGTCCATTGGGACAACCAAGTGAATTTTTACATATACCACTAGAAGAATTAAAAACAAAAAAATATCTATTTGTTGCTGGAGGAGTAGGTACAGCCCCTATCTATCCACAAGTAAAATGGTTTAAGGAAAATGGAATAGAAGCAGATGTAATAGTTGGAGCTAGAAGCAAAGATATATTAATATTAGAAGAAGAGATGAAAGAGGTAGCAAATAATCTTTATATCTGTACTGATGATGGAAGCTATGGAATACACGGAAGAGTAACTGATGTAATAGATAGACTAATAAAAGAAGAGAATAAAAAATATGACCATGCTATTGTAATTGGACCTATGATAATGATGAAATTTGCCTCTATGAAATGTAGAGAGTATAATCTGCCAAATACAGTAAGTTTAAATCCACTTATGGTAGATGGAACAGGAATGTGTGGAGCTTGTAGAGTTACAATAGATGGTAAAGTAAAATTTGCTTGTGTAGATGGACCAGAGTTTGATGGAGATAAGGTAGACTATGATGAAGCAATGAGAAGACAGATGATGTATAAAACTACAGAGGGAAGAAATATTCTTGAGATAGAAGATGGAGAGACACATCATAATGATTCTTGTCCTATGCATAGTGATTTATCTGAGATAAAAGGAAGAGTTCCTGTAAGAGAGCAAGACCCAGATAAGAGAAATAAAAACTTCTCTGAAGTGTGCTATGGATATAATCTTGAAGAAGCACAAAAAGAAGCACAAAGATGTCTAAATTGTAAAAATCCACTATGTGTAAAAGGTTGTCCAGTATCAATAGATATACCAGCTTTTATTCAAGAGATAAAAAAAGGGGATATAGAGGGAGCTAGTAAAGTAATTTCAAAATACTCTAATCTACCAGCTATATGTGGAAGAGTGTGCCCTCAAGAAACTCAATGTGAAGGAAAATGTATTTTAGGAATAAAAGGAGAGCCTGTATCTATTGGAAAACTAGAGAGATTTGTTGGAGATTGGGCTATTAAAAATAATACAAAGGTAGAAGTAGAGGAGAAAAGAGAGAAAAAGGTAGCTATAATTGGTGGAGGACCTGCTGGACTTACAGCTGCTGGAGATTTAGCAAAGCTTGGTTATGATGTAACTATATATGAAGCATTACATAAACTTGGTGGAGTATTGAGTTATGGTATTCCGGAGTTTAGACTTCCAAAAGAAGAAGTAGTAGATAAAGAGATAGAGAAATTATACTCTTTAGGAGTAAAGGTACATACTGATACTTTTGTAGGAAGAACTTTTACTGTAGATGATTTGTTAGATAAAGAGGGATACTCTGCTGTATTTATAGGAAGTGGAGCAGGACTTCCAAGATTTATGAATATTCCAGGAGAAAATTATAACGGAGTAATTTCAGCTAATGAGTTTTTAACAAGAGTAAACTTAATGAAAGCTAATAGAAAGGATTATGCTACTCCTATAAAAATGGGAAAGAGAGTCTTTGTTGTAGGTGGAGGAAACGTAGCTATGGATGCAGCTAGAACAGCAAAGAGATTAGGAGCAGATGTAACTGTGCTATATAGAAGAGGAGAGGCAGAATTACCAGCAAGACGTGAAGAGATACATCATGCTAAAGAAGAGGGAGTAAAATTCCAATTTTTAGTAAACCCAATAGAGATAATTGGAGATGAAAAAGGTTGGGTAAAAGAGGTTAAGTGTGTAAGAATGGAATTAGGTGAGCCAGATGAAAGTGGAAGAGCAAAATTCTCTGTGATAGATGGAAGTGAATTTATATTAGAGGGAGAAACTGTTATTATGTCACTGGGAACTTCTCCAAATCCATTGATTGCTGATACAACTAAAGATTTAACAACTACTAGATGGAAAGGGATAGAAACAGATGAAAATGGAAAAACTTCAAGAGAGGGAGTTTTTGCTGGTGGAGATGCTGTAACAGGAGCAGCTACTGTTATATTAGCTATGGAAGCTGGGAAAAAAGCAGCAGCTGAGATAGATAGATATCTTAGAGGAAAGAAAGCAGAACACAAATAAAAAATTATCTTGACAAAATAAAATTACAAGTATATAATTTGCTTGTAAGGATAGAAAAATTGAATAGTTGATTGCTAGGGGAGCCCTTAGGCTGAGAAAGAGAAATCTTGACCCTTAGAACCTGATATGGATAATACCAGCGTAGGGAAGCAATATGTTTTACTAGATTTTTATTAATCAGTATAATTATAGCTCTGTACATTGGTACAGAGCTTTTTTTATTAGAAAAATTAGAGAAAGATTTAGGAGGAAATATGTATTCAACACAGATGGAAGCAGCAAAAAAAGGAATATTTACTAAGGAGATGGAAATAGTAGCTAGAGATGAGAAAATGAGCAAGGAAGAGCTTATGGAAAAGATAGCTAAAGGGAGCATAGTAATTCCAGCAAATAAAAACCATAAAAACATATATCCAAGAGCAGTAGGAGAGGGGACAAGAACAAAAGTAAATGTAAATCTAGGGGTATCAGAAGATTGTTGTGATTACTGTGGAGAGATGGTAAAGGTACAAAAAGCTATTGAGTATGGAGCAGATGCTATAATGGATTTGAGTACTTTTGGAGATACACAAAAATTTAGAAAAGAGCTAGTAGAAAAATCAACAGTTATGTTAGGAACTGTTCCTATGTATGATGCAGTAGCAAAACTAGGAAAAAATATAAAAGATATGAGCGTAGAAGATCTGTTTAGAGTAGTAGAGATGCATTGTGAAGATGGAATAGATTTCTTAACTATACATGCAGGACTAAATAGAACTTGTGTTGATAGATTAAAAAATAATAAAAGACTTACAAAGATAGTAAGTAGAGGAGGATCTATTCTTTTTCAATGGATGATATTAAATGATAAAGAAAATCCTTTCTATGAGCACTATGATAGATTACTTGAAATTTGTAGAAAATATGATGTTACATTAAGCTTAGGAGATGGATTGAGACCAGGAAGTATAGCTGACTCAACTGATGCTCCTCAAATTCAAGAGTTGATAATACTAGGAGAACTTACAAAAAGAGCTTGGGAAAAAGATGTACAAGTGATGATAGAGGGACCTGGACATATTCCTATGCATGAGATAGTTACTAATATGCAAATTGAGAAAAAACTTTGTCATAATGCACCTTTCTATGTACTTGGACCATTAGTAACTGATGTGGCACCTGGATATGACCATATAACAGCTGCTATTGGTGGAGCTATTGCAGCAGCTAACGGAGCAGATTTCCTATGTTATGTAACTCCAGCTGAACACTTAAGACTTCCAACTTTAGAAGATATGAAAGAGGGAATTATGGCTTCAAGAATAGCTGGACATGCAGCAGATATAGCTAAGGGAATAAAAGGAGCTAGAGATTGGGATAATAGAATGAGTAAACATAGAGGGGAATTAAACTGGAATGGAATGTTTGAAGAGTGTCTAGACCCAGAAAAAGCAAAAGAGTATAGAAAATCTTCAAAACCTATTGAGGAAGAGGTTTGTACAATGTGTGGAGATCTATGCCCAATGAAGAGATGTAATGAAATTTTAGATTAAGGTGATAATATGAATATTATTTTAAATGGGGAAAAATATGAGATTTCAAAAGATAGTATCACTGTGGAAGAGTTACTTAATGAATTATCAGTAAAATGGAATATAGATTTATCTGGAGCTGTTGTTTTAGTAAATGATGAAATAGTGAAAAAAAATGATTGGAAAACAGAAAAAATAGCTGAAGATTATCATCTAGAAGTTTTATCTTTCGTTTCTGGAGGATAGTTTTATAATTGATAATATAGGACAAAATTGTGAAAATTTAAAGATAAAAAGAGAAAATTATTAAACTATAAAGAGAGAATGAGTTGCTAGTAAAAAATACTAACAATATAATTGGAGGAAAAGATGGAAAAATTTATTTTAAAAGGAAAAGAGTTTAGTAGTAGATTGCTTACAGGAACAGGAAAATTTGCTGATAAAAATTTAGTAGCTCCTATGTTAGAAGCTAGTGGTTCTCAAATTATAACAATGGCACTTAGAAGAATAAACTTCCAAAATCCAAAGGAGAATATTCTAAACTATATTCCAAAACACATAACATTGTTACCTAATACTTCAGGGGCTAGAACAGCAGAAGAGGCTATAAAAATAGCGAGAATAGCTAGAGAAGCTGGATGTGGAGATTTTATAAAAATTGAGATAATAAATGATAGTAAATATCTTATGCCAGATAATAGTGAAACAATAAAAGCTACAAAAGTTTTAGCTGATGAAGGATTTATAGTACTACCATATATTATGCCTGATTTAATAACAGCTAAAAGACTAGAAGATGCTGGGGCAGCAGCAGTTATGCCACTTGGTTCTCCTATTGGTTCAAATAGAGGAATACTTACAAAACCATTTGTAGAGATGTTATTAGAAAATAATAGAGTACCTATCATAGTAGATGCTGGAATAGGGAAACCATCAGATGCAGCTATAGCTATGGAGATGGGATGTGATGCTGTACTTGTAAATACAGCTATTGCCACAGCACAAGACCCAGTTAAAATGGGGAGAGCTTTTGCACTAGCAGTAGAAGCTGGAAGAGAAGCTTTCTTAGCTCAACTAGCAGAGGAACAAAAATATGCTAGTGCTTCATCACCACTTACAGGATTTTTATTTAGAGGTGAGTAGAATGAGTTACTATGATGAACTAGTTAAATGGAAAGATTTTGATTTTGAGGGATATTTTAATTCTGTAACTGATGAAGAGATATTAAAAAGCATAGAGAAAGATAAATTATCTGTATATGATTATCTAAATCTTTTATCTCCTAGAGCAAAAAATCATATAGAAAAAATGGCTCAAAGAGCACATAAGTTGACAAGACAATATTTTGGAAATGTAATAGGACTATATCTTCCAATATATGTTTCTAACTATTGTACTAGCAATTGTATCTATTGCGGATTTTCTAAAAAAAATCATATAGTAAGAAGACATATGAAGTTTGAAGAGATAGAAAGAGAAGCTAAGGAGATAGCAAAATCTGGAATAGAAAATATACTTCTTTTAACTGGAGAAGCTAAAGTGCTAGTAGATAAGGAGTATTTAAAAGGTGGAATAGATGTATTGAAAAAATATTTCTCATCTGTATCTATTGAAGTAATGCCATTAGATGAAGAAGATTATAGATATCTAGCAGAAGATGGATTAGATGGACTTACTGTATACCAAGAGACTTATGATGAAAAAAGATATGCAGAGGTACATCTATCAGGTGAAAAAAGAAATTTCAAATATAGATTGGACACTCCAGAAAGAGGGGCCAAAGCTGGATTAAGAACAATAGGAATAGGAGCACTATTAGGACTTGGGGATATAAGAAGTGATGCTTTTAAGACAGGATTGCATCTGAAATACCTTATAGATAATTATCCAAACAGTGAATTTAGTATCTCTTTCCCTAGAGTAAATGAAGCAGAAGGAAATCTAAAAGATAGTTATGCTGTTGATGATATTACCTTTGTACAGATAATATTAGCCAATAGAATTTTCCAACCAACAGCAGGAATAACTCTATCAACTAGAGAGAGTGCTTATATGAGAGATAACCTATTACAACTAGGAATTACTAAATTTTCAGCAGGTTCAAAAACTGAAGTAGGTGGTTATTCACACGAAAATGAATCAACAGCTCAATTTGATATAACTGACAATAGAAGTGTAGAAGAGATAGTGGAAGCTATTAGAAAAAGAGGACTAGAACCTAAGTATAAAGATTGGGAGACATTATTATGAAAATAGGTATAGCTGGTACAGGTGGGATAGGCTCAAATGTGGCTATGCACCTAGTTAGAAGTGGAATTACTAATCTAAAATTTGGAGATTTTGATAGAATAGAAAAATCCAATCTCAATAGACAGTTTTACTTTGAAGAGCAGATAGGAAAATATAAATCTGAAACTCTAAAGGAAAATCTTACCAAAATCTCACAGGGTAATTATGAGGTTGAAGTAATAAAATTTGAAAAAGAGAATATGAGAGAGTTTTTCAAAGATTGTGATATAGTAGTAGATGGGTTTGATAAAAAGGAGTATAAGGCTCTTTTACTTGAAGAGGTTTTTGATGGAAAGAAACTTTTAATAACAGTATCTGGGATAGGTGGGATAGATTCCTCAAGTGTACAGATAGTAAAGAGAATGAAAAACCTCTATATAGTGGGAGATATGAAAAGTGATGTTTCAGAATATAAAACTTATTCACATAAGGTAAATATAGTAGCTAGCAAAGTAGTAGAAGTAATCTTAAAGGAGCTATACAATGAGAAATAGAATAGAGATTCCTAAGGGAATATATGGAATAACAGGAGATAATTTTTCTAATGGAAGAAGTAACTACTTCTGTGTAGAAGAGATGATAAAAGGTGGAATAAAAATAGTTCAATATAGGGCTAAAACAAAAGATACTAGAGAAAAGGTAAAAGAAGCTAGAGAGATAACAGATTCACTTCCCCCAATATCCGGTTCTGTTCTCCTGCATATCCAACCTCACGCAGTAGCAGCAAGGAAAGAAAAAGAAAGGTAATTGAATAGTTATCAGCAAACTATGTCTCTTGTTGACTTCGGTTGCTCAATGACGAAATTGCCGAAAAATGCAAATTTACGCAGGTGTTCCGCTTCTATATCGTTACCCTTTCGGAACGAGGCAAAGCAAGACAATTCGACGGCATTGATTAGCCATTTATAGCACTGTTTGTCTGCGGTTTACATTACTCAAATAACTCACAAAGGAAGTAATTTTATCAACTTAAAATGTGAGTAGCATGAATAATGAATTAAAAGTCTCCTTTTACCTGAAACGGAAAGGAAAAAACGGAACGGCCGATACCAATCCGAACGAAGTGTACCCGATTGTCGGGAAAATCATCATCGGCAAAAGTATTGCCCAGTTCGGTTCAAAACTAAAAATTGAAGAAAGTCTTTGGGATGTCAAATCAAGACGGGCAAGCGGCAAAAGCCGCAAGGCTACCCAACTTAACCGAGAGATTAATAAAATTAATCTCTCTATACACGCGCACTACAAGGAAATTCTAAAGCGGACGGGAAAGGTTACTGCTTCGGAAGTGAAGAATGCCTTTCAGGGTATGGTATCGGCACAGAAAACGCTGCTCGTGTTTTTCGAGGAAATCATGCAGGAATTTCATGCGAGAATCGGCATTGACAGGTCTGCATCGACCTATCCGAAATACAAGAATGCTCATAAGCAACTGAAACGGTTTCTTACTACAAAATACAAAGTTCAGGATATCCCGCTAAATCAATTAGACCTGCCCTTTATCGAAGCCTTCGATTTTCATTTGCGTGTCGAACGGAAAATGACGGATGAATCGGTGGCAACGGTTATTTTTCTGCTATTTAAAGCGGTACGTTTAGCCCTGCACCGGAATTTGATAACCTACCCGCCCTTCTTAGGTTTCAAGGTCAAAAAGCCCGAATTTCAAATCCGTTTGCTGACTAAAGAAGAATTTGAACGGCTTATCTCCACGCCATTGGAATCGCAAAGCCAATGTTTCATCCGCGATTTGTTCGTTTTCGCTTCATTCACGGGCATTTCGTATGTGGATTTGAAAAAACTTACGTGGAAAGACATCGTTACCGAAGAAGACGGAAGCGTGGAAGTGTACAGAGATGTAATATGTTCAGACAGAATTAATTC
>OGER01000346.1_pt1 | contig 52176 bp, 50 predicted proteins | sample 1570691 | NCBI WGS metagenome assembly OGER01 (sample SAMEA2582143, study PRJEB24529) | metagenome | biome: Human gut stool | place: China | collected 2011
TTGGAACAACTTTGTTTTTACGAAAACCGAGAGGTGTTGTTCTAACCGAAAACGGCAGACTTCTTTATGACGGCGTAAAGCAAGCATTAAATATGCTCTCCGATACCGAAAGCAATTTAAAGCACCTTGAAAACAACGGCAGACTTCGCATTGCCGCAAGTAATGTGCTTTGCAAGTACCTGCTTATGCCCTATCTTCAAAAATTCACCGAAAAATATCCTTTCACCGATGTTTCCATAACTTGTACATCATCTGCAAATGCACATAAAATGCTTGAAGAGTGTAAAATCGACGTTGCGCTTATGGCAAAGCCCGACAACATCAGCGGTCTTGAATATTATCCGCTCGGTGAAATACAGGACACATTCGTCTGTACTCCGTCATACTTGAAACGTCTTAACTGCAACGGTTTTGAAATTTTTGAACGTGGCAATATTATGCTTTTAAACAAAGACAACGTTTCCCGTATGCATATAAACAACTACTATGCCGAAAACAATATCAATCCTACGCATATCCTTGAAGTAAACGATATGGATATGCTTATTGAATTTGCAAAAATCGGTATAGGTGTTTCGTGCGTTGTAAAGCAGTTTGTAAAAAACGAATTATCTAACGGCTCACTTATCGAAATAAATTTGCCTTATGCAATACCGCCACGTGAAACAGGCTTTTTATATAATCAAAATATTCAGCCGTTTAATGATAATATTTTAAGGCTTATCAACATTAATTGATTATAGACAAAACCTTTACGGTTTTGTCTGCTTTATTTTTTGGAGCTGTCGACATTTTGTCGACAGGCTCTCTATTAATTAATCTTTTTCACCTTTGCAAATGCCGCCATAAGACGTTTAAAACCGATACTTTCAAATTGAATTTCAAGAATACAGTCATTTCCGCAAGGAGTAGCTTTCAGAATTTCTCCGCGGCCGAATGTTCTGTGTTCAACGGTATCACCGGCTTTGAATTTAAAATAGTCGGTTGAACCGCTTGATTTTACACTGCTGCCAAACCCTTTTGTCATATAAACTTCCTTTTTCGGTGCAGCCGCATTACGCACCCCTAAGTCTTGCATTACCTTTGCAACTTTCGGTTGCAGCGTTGTCTTGTCCTCAAGATATTCAACAGGTATTTCCTTGAAAAATCTTGACGCGGTTGTCGGCATTGTTTTACCGTGAATAGTTCTGCTTATCGTTTTGGTGATATAAAGCTGTTCTTTCGCTCTCGTTATCGCAACATAGCAAAGACGTCTTTCTTCTTCTATATCATCGTCCGATTCCATTGAGCGCATTCCCGGGAACAATCCTTCTTCAAGACCGCTCAAGAATACAATCGGAAATTCAAGACCTTTTGCACTGTGAATAGTCATAAGTACCGCACTGTCCTCATTTTCGTCATATCCGTCTATATCCGAAACAAGACTTATATTTTCCAAAAATTCACCCAATTCACGCATATACTTTCTCAGGACATAGTATAAATTTCCAAAAAATCCATAAACTATATGCATATCTGCACGAACCAACTAACCCAAGAAAGGACAAACCAACATGAAATTCAAAACCAACGCCATCCGTTTTCTCTTCATCTCCATCCTCGGAGTGCTGCTGCATTTCACCTATGAATGGTCGGACGACAACCGCATTGTCGGGCTGTTCTCGGCGGTCAACGAATCCACGTGGGAGCATCTGAAGCTGCTCTTCTTCCCGATGCTTCTGCTCACGCTGGTCGAGCTGTTCTTCTTCCATGAAAAAATGCCAGCCAATTACCTCTGGGCGCGTACCCTCGGAATCTTGTCCGGCATGATTTTTATTGTCGCAGTTTTCTATACACTGAATGGTATCCTCGGAACAAACTACGACTGGATCAATATTGCACTATATTTTGCAGGCGTTATCTTCGCCCTCTTCGTGGAAAATGATGTCTACCGAAATGGGAAGGCAGAAAAGCTCATCCTTTCTTCCGCGATTTTGCTCCTCTTAACCGCGGCATTTTTCACCTTTACGGAATATCCGCCACAGCTCGGCATCTTCCAGTAAATAATTTTTCTATCTCAATTGTTTTATTTGTCCATCCTCCATTTCATACACATGATCACATAATGCTTCAATATCTTCCCGGTTATGGCTTGCCAAAAGAATTGTCTTTCCTTTCTGCTTTTCTTTGCAGAAAATTTGACGCATCTCTTCTACCCCCTGTCGATCCAAACCATTCATAGGCTCATCCAATATCAAAACAGCAGGGTCTTCCATAATTGCCTGCGCAATTGCCAGACGTTGCTTCATTCCTAAAGAAAAGTTTTTTACCTTCTTTTTGGATTCCGGATCAAGTCCTACCATCCTCATTATTTCATGCAACAATTCCATGTTCTTTTTATTTCGAATTTCAAACAAATATTTTAAATTATTAATCCCACTTTCACTTTCCAGAAACGCCGGATTTTCAATAATTATCCCTGCATTTTTTATTAGTTCGCCACCAGATTTATATCTTTTTCCATCAATCAAAATCTCTCCGCTATCTTCAAATAATAATCCACATATACATTTAAACAGTACTGTTTTTCCTGATCCATTATGCCCTATAATTCCTGTAATTTCACCATTTGGGCAAACAAGCGAAACATCATTCAATACCTTTTGTTCACCAAAACTTTTTTCCAGATTCTTTACCTCGATCATTATCAAACCTCCATGCCTACGTTTCATTGATCCAATCAAATTCAGTATGCCTGATTCTTCTATATGCCGCAAAAAACGATAAACACATTATGCAGATTATCAAAATCACATATACATATTGTTTCGGATACTGCCAATCCATAAATATTGTTTCTCCGTATACTGATATTCGATACCATGTAAATATCGAAAGAAATGGCAGCCAGCGTTGGGTAAAAAACAGGCCTTCCGATATCCCTAACAAAGACAGCATCAAAACCACTACGATTGACACTGTACGATTGAACCAGATACTTATTGCAAACATCACACATCCTACCATGACCGAAACCAGCCATACCATCAAGAAACAGGTTTCCATTGCCGTGATCGGCTTATAATTCATCAAAATACTCGGTGATACCAGATTCATCAGATTATAGGAATACAAATTGGTTGAATATGCCATTGTATGTATTACTTTTCCCCATTCCATTGTAAAGTTGATTTTGGGAACAAATACAAGTACGCATACAGCAAACGAAATAATTGTAAACATAAACATGGATAGTATCATGGATAGCATTTTCTCCATAAACCACTTTTTTCGTCCCATTCTTGAAATGTAATATAATTCATTCGCATTAAAATAAGGAATATCCGATAACAGATAACATATAATAATTCCGTAAAATGCCGCAAAAAATGTATTACTAAATATATGAGGAACAATCCAGATGCTTACTTTTTCATTCACATCCCCAATTAATTGATCCATTCCCGACGTGACTGCTAACACTAATCCGACTACCATCATTACAGCACTTATGAATCGAAAGGAACGCATTTTTTTAATGCTGTCATAAGCAGCTGTTTTTATTATTTTTTGAACATTCGCCATTCACTTTCTCCTTCCATTCTTATAATTAATACAATAACTGACAATGAATATGTAACAACATATTTGGAAGAAAAATGTTGATGGTTGCTGTCCTGAAAGTGTCATTTCCAACTGATTCACCCCTAATGCCTTCCACGAAATGACTGCACCTCTTTGCCATCCAAGTAATCTTTGCATTAAAATATCCTGTACATACACACATAATAGCGGAAATGTATATGCCGCGATTTTATTGTTCACAAACTCTGACACAAACAACCCAAGCAATGACATAAAGCCTGCCAGTACTGACATATGGAAGATACAAACTGCAAAATACAGACCTGTTCTTCCTTCTTTTAAGTACTGCATATATGCGCGCTCCAAATCCAGTATTTCAAACCACTGTGTTTCATCCGGCATCCCCAATCGGATATAGTTTATTTGTAACGTAATCAAAAAGCCTAATATAAATGTGATCTGTGTCGAAATGAATACAACTAACATCTTCGAAATAATATAATATTCCCGATGATTACTGCGCAGTTCCATTTGAATCCGAAATTTATGACAGTTGTCATCTATATAACTACCAACATATGGTACCGATGCTATCCCCATTGCGATAAACAACAACTGCATCGTATTTACATGATTCATCCACGAAACAACATCCGCTGGCTCATCTTTGTTATAAAGAAGCAGTACACTAATTATAATCACACATATTGGGAATCTCCAATTTCCAAATGCTCGTCGCACATCTATTTTCAAATACCTCAATAGCATAATTTTCCCTCTCATTTATTGCACTATAATTTTTCCTGTTATTGCATTCACACGTAATTCATATTGATACTCCGAATCATTCAATGGTTTTTCATTTATTTGGAACGCCCATACAGGAATCAGTGTTTTTCCATCTTTCATATGGTCTACTATCAGTTCTGCCGAAATCACTTCCCGATCCGCTCCATCCACAATACCTTCAAAATATTCAATCACAGATTGCATAACTGCATCAAAGTTCAATAAAGATTCACTTTCATTCATTGATGTATAATCATACAAGTTTTGTATATAGCAAAAGATAATTCCTTTTTTATTATACATAACTGTGATTTGTGCATTTAAATCCTGTGCACTTTCCTGCCAAAAGGAATTACCCTGAAAATCACGAAGCCCAGAATACACATGATGAAAATAGAACAAATAGGTATCATTTTCTTCCGACCAATCCGTCTTATACTCCTCTTCCTGCTGATTTCCATCCATATCTATATGTTCTTCCTGTTGCTGCAAAATTTCATGATCCAAATAATACGTTTCACATGTAAAATCTTTTTTTAAATCTATGCCACACGAATCCATGATTTCATATATTTCCTGCTTTGCAGCTTCTTCAGAAGCAAACGTAAATTCTTTCGAATCCGTATATTCTGACAAATTATAATCTGAATAAAACCTGTCCGTTTTCAAACATGCATTCAATTCCAGATATTCCAAATCCGTATAGGTACAGGAATCCAATCCCCATGTAAAAAAAGATTCACTGACGCCATCCGACACCGCATTACTTGATATCATTTGTGCCTCCGCATCCAATGTATTGCTACCATCATCCGGCATAAACACTCTGCCTACTTTTTCATAATCCAACGAACATTCCGTCGCGGTTCCATTCTTCCAGCTTACTTCCTGAGGTGTTATTTCTTGTAAATCAATACGTAAATGTTCCGAACTATATCGATACTGTTGCGGGAATGTCTGCGTTTGTATATTATCAGCTTCTGTTTTCCCATTATTATTTCCTGAACAGGAAGTCACCACGCATGTTATAAACAGCATGCACATAACAACCAATTTCTTTTTCATAAAGCCAGTTACCTCCATCATACAAATAAAGCGATTTGAGACGTTTTATTTTGTTCCAAACCGCTTTATATTTCACTCAAAATTTATGGACAATAATTTCCTTTTCCGTGAACATTTGCATAATTCATAGGTGCGGAAGCATATACATAATATTGATGTCCACGTTTTGCTTCTACCAAATCATAATTATGGCTTTTTGTAGTACCCAAAGGATGACCAGGGTACGTCAACGCTGTAGACACCCTTACGTGATCGCTAGAGTATGATGTAAAGTTTAATGATGGACCATTGGTTAATGACGTTAATTTTATATAAAATTTCTGGTCATTATCTCCTTTAGCCTCTTTTCTTGAATAAGGATCCTTTGATGCTACCCCTGAAATATTAGATGCCGTAACATCTAACGAAATATTCCCAGCTCGAGCAACTCCACTTCCCAAACATCCAAATATAGCAAATGCTAATGCTATTTTTGATATTATCTTTCTCATAATTCATTACCTCCTCTACTGTACTTTTCCACTTTTCTTCAATACTTCTTCCAGCCCCTCTGGTTCTTCTGGTTCATACCAGCTTCCACGACAGCATTCCGGTGCAATAGCTGCTACACCAATCGCGAATGCGCATAGCTTTCCACTATACCTGACAAGAAATTCCAGTACTTTTTTCATGCTCTTTTCCCTCCTGTAAATAATTATTTGAGTTCCCTGTTAAACCTATTTTTATCCTATCATACGCACAGATGCTTCTTTCATTTTTTCTGCGAATGGTCAAAAAGTAGGGGTAAAGTGCACGTTACCCCCGATTTTTGACCATTTACAGAAAATTGTATATTACCAATTGTTCTATGTTATGATGCTTATATGGAGGTAAATCGAATGAAAATCACAGAAACACTCAGCGTAAAAATCACGGATATATTTATTGATAATCACGTTTTTCCATCCAGACAGCGAGCAGCTTATATATACTGCTTTGACTTCTGTTTCGACTTATTCCTATATAATCTCAGCCTTCTGATTCTTGGAATCTTTTTCCATCATGGATGGCTGGCACTTGTCTACGTTTTTACAATGTCTCCACTCAAGATGCTTGCCGGAGGCATGCATGCATCTTCGCGCAGCATATGTGATATTATTTCTTATCTCACCTTCTGTATTGGAATAATTGTCACGATCTATCTGCCAGTCCCTGCAATCCAGACATTTCCATCCTTCTGGTGTTTCTGTGTATTGCTGATTGCCATCATCATCCTTGCACCTGTAGATACAAAAAGCCATCGCCTGACTCAAAAGAAGAAACGTCGATTAAAATGCCTGACTGCAATATATTCGATAATTCTACTAAGCTTGTACCTTATATTTTTTAACTTTTTTAGATTTGATTCTATCCAGATTATGTTCTTTTGTGTTATCGTAATATGGATAAACCAATTATTGGGGCGAATCAGCAAAGGGGGTTCTCAATGAAACTGAACATTGCAATCTGTGACGATGACGAAGCAGCAATTGAATATTTAAAATCCTGTATCACACATTTTTATTTTGCGTTTGATGTGGAGGTTTCTATCTCAACATTTACAAGCGGAAGAGCATTCTTAGATTCCTATACAGAAAAAGGACAATATCAGTTAATTTTCATGGATGTAGAAATGCCGGAGCTAAACGGTTTGGATACCGCAAGCATCCTGCGTTCCACCATCGACCGTTATGCCTTGCTCGTGTTCGTGAGCAATTACCCGGAATATATGCAAAAAAGTTTTACAGTCCGGGCATTTTATTATCTGACGAAACCATACACCTCAGAGGATGTCGAAGAAGTGCTGAAGAACGCAATCAATGAAATCGAACAAAGTCACACAATCTATTCCATCGTGTCTACAACAGAAGGAGAAATGACGATCTATATTCAGGATCTCCTCTATATCGAGGTTGAAAACAGTGATACGCAGACTTTACTGTTTCATCTTACGAACCGCACGATCTCTGTACGCGGAACGCTTGCCTACTGGAAGGAAACGCTTGCCTCTCAGCACTTTTACAAATGTTATCGCAGTATCCTGCTGAATCTGAAGCATGTACATTATTTTGAGGATAAATTCGTTGTTTTAGACAATCAGGAGCGAATTCCTCTGAGTCGAAACGCAAGACGAGAACTACTTTCCATTTACATGAATCACCTCGTAGAATTAAACGAGTTAAATTAGGGAGGCGCACTATGTATTACGCGATCGAAGCACTTACCTATCTCTTTGATATGGTCATAATTATCATCTATATGAACGGCATCTTTCATAAGGAAAATCGTCGTACCGCTTATCCGCTCTATATTGCATGCTTCCTTATCATGGAGGTTCTTATCTATGTAAACCAGGCTCTGTGCACCGGACTGCCATCCAAGCAATTTACAATAGCCACAAGCACCGTAAGTCTGCTTACGACCTTTGCCCTGACCTTCCTATACAGGACGCGCTTGTCAAACCGCATATTTGTATCCATTTCCTTCCAGATTCTTGCTCTGCTTGGAGAAAGCTTTTTCCTGTTTCTGGTGAAAATAATAAACCCGGCAGTCATAGATCTCCCTCTCCGCCAGCTTTCGATCCTCATGAATCTCGGTTCCAAGATCATGCTGTTCCTGTTGATTCTGGTTGTGATTTTCTTCTGGAACCGACACATAAAATATCACGATTATAAATACAACCTGTTATTATTTACGACGCCCGTGCTTTCTCTGGTAATTACCCTTTGTATTCCTGTCCGCAGCAATTACCAGTCAAACAATGCGTACTATATGATCATTGCCTATTTAGCGATTGCCCTGTTAAATATATTGAATTATTGTCTGTTGGATAATTGTTTTAAGATGGAGCAGATCAAGGACGAAAACCTTTCTATGCGCAGACAGATTGATTTTCAGCAGGAAAAATATTTCCAATTGGGAACCGCCTACAAGAAAACCCGCAGCATCGTACACGATATGAAGAACCATTATTTTGCAATCTCCGAGATGCTTAAGAAGCAACAGACGGAGCAGTTAGATGCATATCTTCACTCTGCGATCAACGACATAGAAGCGAATTATATCAGTGTCAACAGCGGCAACCTTGTATTGGATGCCTTCATCAGTAGCTTCGAGATGCTCGCAAAAGAGAAGCAATTTGCCTTTTCCCAAAAGATTACATTGCAACCAACTCAGATTCCGGTCTCGGACTATGACCTGTGTACGATCGTCGGAAATATGCTGGATAACGCATCCGAAGCGGTCTGTAAATCCAGAAATCCGAACCGATATGTGCATTTCAATGTATGTATCTCTGAAAATAATACGTTTGTTATACATATGCGCAACACCTGTCTGCCGGAAGACCAAATAAAAAAGTACCCGGATCACCGAATGGATCACGGGTACGGTCTGGCAAATATAAAGATCATCACGGAAAAATATCATGGTTACATGCGGAGTCAATATATTGAGGATTCCTTTGAGACCATGATCGTTATTCCGATTCTTAACAGAAAACGATATTTTTAACGTTCCTCCTTAATCATAAGCAGGCATCCGGCAAGCAACAGGACACAGGATATCCAGATTGCATGCACGCCGATCTGCATTGAGCAGATTCCACCGGCACCGGCACCGATTGCAAAGATCAATATGATTCCATAGTAATGCAGTGCCTTGCGAAGTGCCCCCTTCTGGTGCTCCCGGATATAGACGGACAGGCTCTCGGTTCCGCTTCTTAAGTTTCCGATACACATCGTGCTCGCATAGCCATAGCCATTTACCTTCCGGAACGTCTGTACCTGCATCGCACAGGCAAATGATACGAGCATCGTCGCCGCCATGTTGAACTTCTGCGGCATAAAACCAACCGCTAATAAAATCAATATCTCAATCAAAACAACGATCTGCCGCCAGTGGATCTTTCTAGCATTCTTATAAGTATGTCCAATCCGTTCTGCCACGAGTACGCCAAATGCAAACGCAAGCACCGGGAACAAGTAGTGCAACGCGCGCATCCAGTTTCCTTCCATCAGATGCTGGCTCATCAGCACAACATTTCCGGTCTGTGCATTCGAGAATACGCCATTTCGCACATTGTATGTGTACGCATCCTGAAATCCCCCTGACAACGCCAGAATCGCACTTAATAAGAATGTCTCCGACGTCTGAATCTTTGCATGTCTTGATAATGTCTCCATCGTAGTTACCTCTATATATTTCTCTTTTCAAAATATGCAAGTTGTAAACAAATCTTTTGCAACTTCGTTACAGTTATGATACAACTTCGATGCAATAATACACTATACTGCAAGCAGATACAAGAGTGAAATATCTAAACTTACTTCAATCCGCGTTTGTTTTTAAAGGAGGAATGGCGATGACAACCTTAAATATTCGGATTCGTGCTTTGGAACACAATATCGAGATCATCAAATCTCTGGCTGCTGACGCACAGATCATAGCCGTATTAAAGGGGAACGCATACGGCTTGGGGCTGTGCAAATTTGCGACATTCTTACAGGCACGCGGAATCCGACATTTCGCAGTCACGGAGCTTGCGGATGCCATCGAACTTCGAGAGAAAGGAATCTTCGGGGAGATTCTGCTTCTGACACCACTTTATCATCCAGAAGATATTACACGCGCAATCAAACACGACATCACACTCAGTATCACAAGCGTTTCATGCGGGCAGATCTTGGAGGATACTGCCGCACGCTTAAATCATTTTTGCGCCCATGCGCATCTGTGCATCGATACAGGCTTTGGGCGTTATGGTTTCTTATGCAGCAAAACCTCGCAGATTGGCGACATCATCAACACTGTACATGCCATGACGCACGTGCAGGTCACAGGAATCTATTCCCATTTCTACGCCGCATGTTGCAAGAATGAGCGATTTGTCAAAAAGCAGTTTGAGGATTTTAACAACCTTTGCACTACTCTGACGGACGCAGGGATTCCACTTGGGATACGTCATATCTCCTCCTCTTCCTCCCTCGTCCGTTTTCCGTATATGAATCTGGATGCGGTCCGTATCGGTTCCGCATTTCTCGGTCGTCTCGCTGTTTCCAATTCCTGTGGATTTGAAAATGTCTGCGACCTGACAGCAAGTGTGGACGACGTATATGAGCTTCCTGCCGGACACAATATCGGCTACGGCAAAACCTGCCGTCTGACCAAAGCTTCTACAACGGCTGTCGTATCGGCTGGATATTTTCACGGACTTGGTATGACACGCGAGGCTGCTCCGAAACATCCCTCGCCGCTTCGTCTGCTTCGCCTGTGCAAGCATGCCTGCTTCCAGCAAAAACAAACGGCAGAGTTTGAAGGTCAAACCCTGCCAGTTCTTGGTCAGATCAGTATGAATTCATGTATCTTAGATGTGTCCAAAGCTCCCGTCTCTATCGGGGACTCTGTGACATTCCGGATCAATCCGCTCTTTGTGAATTCCGCAGTTCCACGGGTGTACTGCTAAATTATATAGAAAGATCAATCGGTCCATCAAACTTATTGATTTTCACGCCATTTACAAGTAAGTCATCGCTGATTTCGATAACGATGCAATTTTTTCCGTCAATCTTTCGTACCTCAATTGCATCCGTCTGTTCTACCGGGAGGGATACCTCCGTCTTGCCGGACTTGATCTTCAGCTTATTGCTTCCCTCGAACACATTGCTTAACAGCACTTTTCCATTCTCTTCGGTTGCCTCATCGAAGGTCTTCGTGAACGCCTGAATCTCCTCTTCCTCAAATCCGCTTTCCTCTAAGATACGTGCCGTTTCTTTCTTATCAACCACGACTTCCTCCTGGCTGTCCTTTAACTCCATCTCATGCTCCCGCATGTTCGAGTAGATTGCCTTCGCCTTATCAAATGTCATCTCCTCCACGGCTTCGATCGCATTGATAAACATCTCGTTCTGCTTACCCGCGGTCGCCGGAATCTCACAGCCAAACACATCCATAAGCAGACTGTCATTTAACTCAGATGGTTTCTTCGTATAGTAAAGTGCCGCATGTACATCACTCATGCGTTCATTAAATGCCGGGAATAAGAATCCGTTCATCGGCATCTCGACCATCATATTCCGCATCGCATTCTCCAGACTGTTATCGACCGGGTTGTACATCAGCCCTGCCTTCGATGGTTTGAGCGGACAAAGTAATGTCAGGTTGAACTTGTACACGACATCGGATGCATCCTCCATCTCGATTCCGTCCGCGGTCTTTCCCGGTACATCGTAGACACCATACACCAGCATAATATAATAATTATCCACATACGCATACGAATCGCGTATCTTCTCAAAATATGCCTGCAACACCTGTGGATCTTTCAGTTCACTGTTTAACACCTGCATGAGTGTATCACGGTTTGGCACTGTAATTCCATTTTCTGTACGAAACACAAGATTCAGCAGATTCTTACCGATCCGCCCGGACAATCCCTTCTTGATCAGATCAAAATATTTGTGCTGTTCTTCCTCCTGCAGAACAAGGAATTTTCCCTGCTCCAAAATATGCATCTCTTTATTCGCATCGACATAGCATCCGGCAAGCCCGTGAATGCAGCAGTCGTTCTTCGTCATAATCTTTTTTATCTCAGTTACTTCGTTCTGTATCATGTTCTATCTCCTAACTCTGATTTGTTCTTCATCCAAGTTAAACCACAATGGGCAGTTTTCACCACATACCAAAAGAAAAGGCACTGCCAAATCACGAGCAGTGCCTTTTTCTTTCGCAACTTTACACTGATTCTACTTTAATTTAATAATGATAGCATAAAATCACCGGAATTTATACCATATATTTACTTTATTTCACAAAATCCGTTATATTTCGAGCCACATAGACACCGCTGGCAGATGCATGTGACAACGAATGCGTGATTCCACTGCCATCTCCGATAATATATAGTCCCTTATGACGTGTCTCCAGTTTCTCATCCACATCAACTTCCATATTGTAGAATTTGACTTCCACGCCATAGAGCAGTGTGTCCTCGTTTGCTGTACCCGGTGCAATCTTGTCAAGCGCATAGATCATCTCGATAATGCCATCTAAGATACGCTTTGGAAGCACCAGACTCAGGTCCCCCGGTGTTGCACTGAGCGTCGGTGTGATAAACGCCTCATCAATCCGACTCTGTGTCGAGCGCCTGCCTCGGATCAGATCACCAAACCGTTGTACGATAACACCGCCACCAAGCATGTTGCTAAGTCTGGCAATACTCTCACCATACCCATTTGAATCCTTGAACGGCTCTGAAAAATGTTTTGCCACAAGCAATGCAAAATTTGTATTCTCCGTCTGCTTCTCCGGATCTTCATAGCTGTGACCATTTACAGTGATGATGCCATTTGTATTTTCATTTACAACAGCCCCCTTTGGATTCATACAGAAGGTACGCACGCGGTCGCCGTATTTCTCAGTCCGGTACACAATCTTGCTCTCGTAAAGTTCATCGGTCAGATGCGCAAATACAACTGCCGGAAGCTCCACGCGCACACCAATATCCACACGATTTGATTTCGTTGGAATCTCCAGATCATCGCAAATCTTCTCCATCCATTTGCTTCCGCTTCGTCCAACCGATATAATGCAATTCTCACATGTATAGGATGCATCCTTGCAGACAACCGTGTAGCCGCCCGCCGCTTCTGCGACAACCGAATTCACTGGTGTATCGAAGAAAAACTCCACCTTATCCTTCAGATATGCATACAGATTTCCAAGCACGACATAGTTGATATCCGTCCCCAGATGACGTACAGATGCATCAAGCAGATGCAGATCATTCTGAATGCATACCGTCTTGAACCGTGTACCCGCCGTCGAATAGAGCTTCGTGCCCTCGCCACCATAACGCATATTGATCTCATCAACATACTTCATCAGTTCGAGCGATTGTTTCTTGCCAATATACTCATAAAGCGTACCGCCAAAATCATTTGTAATATTATATTTTCCATCCGAAAATGCGCCTGCACCACCAAACCCGCTCATGATTGAGCAGCTCTTACAGCCGATACAGCTTTTCACCTTATCTCCATCAATCGGGCAATGCCGTTTGTCCAATGCATGTCCTGCTTCAAACACAGCAATCTTTAAATCTGGATTTTTCTGTACCAGTTCATACGCAGAGAAAATACCGCCCGGTCCTGCACCAATTACGATCACATCATACTTCATAAATAACCTCCCAAAATCAAAACATAAAAAAAGACCACGAAACAATTGTTTTCGTAGTCAACTCTTTACGGTAGTTGGTAGAAACGTTCAACCATATTATGAACATATACGCCTATTTGATTCATAGATTTAATTTATTCTATCATAATAAATAGGAATACACAATCGTTTTTTCTCTCTTTTTATAGCCTCTTTATAAATTTTTTCCTGCAATTCGCGAAATTTAATTCTTGACAAATGTCGATAAAACTGTATAATGATACATGTGTCTTACGGACACACCCAATTATAGGGGATTGGTCAAATGGTATGATAGGGGTCTCCAAAACCTTTGGCGGGAGTTCGATTCTCTCATCCCCTGCTTGTGAAAAAGCCTTGAAACATTGCGTTTCAAGGTTTTTTGTTTATAACATTTTACTGCATGCATCCAGAACATCAATCAGTTAGTTCCGTTTTCCATCATCCCCACGTTTCGCTGTGTCCAGATAGCGTGTTGAATTGAATGCACGCATTGTATTGTGTATTGAGCTACTGCATATCATAAAACTTCATCGTCTCCCGGTCACGATATTCATGTTTCTCATAATATCCGATTAATTTCTGCGCACTGTCCCGCAAAGCCACCATGTATACGTCCTTGTTCTGTTTTACATTGTAACTGGTATATACAATATTGTGGTTGACATCTGCTGCAAACCAATCAACCACCTGTTGAATCCGCTTGTTCGATTCCGGGTTATGACAGGCAAGCAGACTTTTCCCTATGAGTGCCTCGCCACCGCGCTTTGCATAATTTTTAATTGCTGCAGGGTTCATGTAAATAATTTCATGCTGTAGGTTACAGATCACAACCGATACCCGCTCCTGATCAATAATACTTTTAAAATATGCGTTTAATTCTTTCATAACGTTCACCATCCTTTTTTATCTTTTTGGCACATCCGCGTGCCTCATTGTAAATTCCAAGTTTTCCCTTTCAATACCAGCTTCTCGAATGACTCTGCAAATCTTACATCATCTTCCTCGGTTCTTTTCCTCGGACCTTTCATATGATTCTTCCCGGAACTCCGCCTTGCTTTCTTGTTCAAATGCCGTTCCATCAGCATCTGGTCAATGTTCGCGTCTGTGTACCATTTCCCGGACTGATGAATGGCATACGCACCTTTCCCAAGTGCCATCGCCGCCACACCATAATCCTGCGACACAACGATATCGCCCTTATGGCAAAGACTAATCAGCTTGTAGTCCACTGCATCCGCGCCGGCACCAACCACGATCACCTCACTATAATCAGAATTCAGGACATGATTCGTGTCGCAAAGCAGCGTCGTCCGGATATGATATTTTTCTGCGATTTCCTCCACGATACGCACGACCGGGCAGGCATCGGCATCTACAAATATTTGCATGATCTATTTCCTCTTACTATGCAACCGTTGCCCCAAATGGCATCAGCGATAATTTCGCGAGCTTAAAAAATTGCTTTCCGAATGGAATACCTATAATCGTAATGCACAAGATGCATCCCCAGACTACATCTGCAATCGCCATCGGAATCCCCGTCAAGAGCAGCCAGAATATATTCGCGATAAGACTCATCGCCCCTCCACCATATGTAACTTCCTTGCCAAACGGGAAGAATGCAAGCCCAGCGAATTTAAAGCACTGCAAGCCAATTGGAATTCCTATGATCGTAATACACCAGCCGATTCCCGCAATCACCCACGAAAGCCCGGCTGCAAAGCCGCCAAATATAAACCATAAAATATTTCCAAGTATACCCATGTTTTTGTTTTCTCCCCTAGTATTTTTATTCTTTGTTCTTGTGGTTCGCTTCCAGACTATATTGGCTTACCACGGTGCATTCATACAATAAAACAGCACCACAATCTGTGTCACGATCATCATCGGCAGTCCCACCGCGAAATAATTCTTCTGCGTCTTGTGATGAAATAAGTACATCGCAATTATACCACCAATCGCACCGCCCGCAAATGAAAATCCTAGCAAAGTCGCCACCGGGATTCTCCATTTTCCCTTGATCGCCGCATACTTGTCGATACCAAACAGGATAAACGTACCGAGATTGATGACGCCCAGATATAATAGCAGAAGCTTCCTCTGGCTCATGTATCTTACAATGTTAAATGTCAGCCTGTCTACCACATATCCTTTTGCAAACAAGAATATCACAATGGCAATCACCAAGGTACAGGCAAGTGTGACATGCAGCATCGCATTTGATTTGGTTGTTTTTTCATGTAGTTTCATATTATGACCACGTCTTCCATACTTCCGGATGATATCCGAGTGTCGACTGCTTTCCGTTCCGCACAACCGGTGTCTTGATCACCTGTGGATTCTCCAGTATCTTGTCCAGCTTATCCTCCGGAGCAATGTACTGAATCAATGCCAACAGATCCTTATCCTTAAAATCCGGATTGATCATATTCTCCATGCCACCATTAACGGCTGCCACAGCCTGGAACTCACCTTTGCTCATGCCCTTTTCTTTCATGTCGATAAACTGATATTTAATTCCGCGTTCCTTGAAGAAACGCTCTGCTTTCTTTGTATCGTTGCACTTTTTTGTGCCGAAGATTTGGATGTTCATTTTTATTTTCCTTTACTATTTTTCTTCCTTCTGTATTATCTTAACCGAATACCTCATATGCATCCTATCCAGTTCCCGAACAGACATCATCAAATTTACCATACTAAAAAACGGCAATGTTTTTTCAAGCGGTTCCACTTTCTTGGAAATTATTGCATAGACTATTTCAAATTCATTCTGACTAGGTTTCTGTCTATAATCAAAAATGTTATCGCCTAAATACTTTTTCACTTCATCATAAACACTTTTTCTGTAAATCTCATCACTCATAAAACATTCTGCTGAAACTTTTCCTTGTGCAAATAAGTGACTCAAATTCGCCGAATTATGCATTTTTTTCACATGAATCATTTGTTTTTTATTTGTAAAAATATCACATGCTTCTATCTTCTTCGGTCCATCTAAAACACCCACCATTTCTTTGTCCATCAAACAAAATCCAGGTTTTTCTGAAATTCTTTTATTATAGTCGCCTTCTGGTTCGCCCGCATTACATATCGGAAAATCGATGTTGGATTCTGGAATCCTTTGCATCTCTGCTACTACCCTATCATAAAACTGTTTCTCTATCAAATACCATTTTTTTCCACTCAAAATATACAATTTATTCTCATATTTCACTTGAGCAGTTAAAGCATTGTACATGCTACTAATCAATCGATAATTATCATCCAAATCAATAAATTGAAGTTTATCTCTTTTTAACTTTTCCAATATATCTTTATTGTTGATGATCTCCTCCCAATATAATTCTGATAATTGTTCTAATTCAAGATTTTCTGGATTACCTTTTTTTAACCGTATACCACTAATAAAGAAGCGATTTACCTCATTCCAATCAATTATATCTGGAGGAGAAATATAAATGTTGTTTAAATCATGATTCTCTATTTTTTTGATCAAACATTTTTCTAACTTTTTAATTATTTTCTTATCTCTAATTTGCCTTATGTTTTCAATCCACGAAAAATATTCTTTATATTCATTGCTTGTATATGCATCTAAATAATACTTTAATTTCTCATATAATTCACTAGGATTCATTTCTACTGTAACCAACAAAGAATCCCTTCCGCTCACTCTGACAGCTTTATTTTCATCTAAAGCTTCTCCAGCAATCGATGTCATAATATCCTGATATGTATTTATAGAAAATTCATTCTGTTCCGTCGCATAACTTGCTTGTTTCTGAGAATGTATTACCATATCTTCAATGGTAGCTGCATATATACTTCGTATTTTTTGCGGATTTAACAAATTGATTGCTGCCCAAAATCCAAAATCAGATTCTGTACATTCTTCTACCAAAAAATTTTTTCCATATCCAAACGTTAATGCCATGAATCTATCTTCTACTTTCACAAACATGACTGCTCTATTTGATGTATTATCGTCGAGAGATATCGGTGATACACTAAAAGTACTAAGAAATTCTAACCAACTAGGTGTATTTGTGGCAGTTTCTGCAATAGCAATTTGACCAACCAAATCATAATCTTTTGAAAGATCTAACCATGTCACATTTTTATCTTGTTTTATGCACGTCCTAACATTTTTAACGAAATCCTTCATCAAAAAAATATTTAATGAATATTTCCTTTTCATTTGCTTTTTCAATTTTTGTTCCTCCCATATAATTCAACATTTCTCACTTAATTATTTTTAAATTCCACGTATAAGTATATCTTCCAACATAGCCTTCATATATTTAGTTTTCTCAAGTCTGTTACCTGATATATCCTCAATCATACTCTCCCCACCATAGTATACTGCTATAGAATATATAATTACTACACTTGCAATTGTCGCTATTTTTATTGCATCTTCAACATTAATATTCTTAGCTATAACCCCCGAAACAAATGCTACTATCGGGAAAACACATTTCTCTAAAACGCCATTTTTGCCCTCTTTTAATTTACCCTTTTGCTCATTATATTCATCTATTTTATCCTGACATTGTCTAATTAATTTTTCTATTTTATCTTTAGAACCACAATTTATGTTTTCTTGTTTTAAAATTTCCATTAATACATCTAAGCTCTCATTGTATTTTTCGATATTTTTTTCCCATTTTTTAGATGAAGTTTTGCTAATGATACACACATAAGCTACTAAGAAAATAATAAATCCTCCTATAAAACCTAGTGCCATTTTAAACTTGCCCAAAATTAAAAATATTATAAGCATTATAATATCCAATACAAAAATCCCAAAAAAAATCTTTGAGATAATATCCAATTTTTTCACCGTTTCAAAAAAATTTTTATCCTTTGTTTTCTCTTTGTAGGCATCAATTATTAACTCTAACATTCTGCATCCTCCTTTATTCATTCATAAATACAGCACCTTTTCCATCCATTCTACATCAGTATTTCTCACCACCTTAACTACGTTTAATTTCAAAACATTTATGCATTTTGATATTTTCGGATTTTAATAACTACAATGAATATTTCCAGAATATAAGAATGTAGCATTTTGATAAATCTACATCATTTAACATTGAATCCCCATTCATGTTATAAAATCCCCATATATCCAAAATCCATATTTATATTCTACAATATTATGCAGAATATTCAATAAAAATATCACATTCGACATAATTCTATTATTCTGTATATACATCTAATATAAAAATCTCTACATATTATCGACGTGCACCAATATCAAAAAGGAGGTTTTACAAATGAACACACCAACATCCAGAAATCCAATGCTGTTTTGTGATTACTACAAGCAATGGATCAACGTCTACAAAGAAGGAGCGATCCGCCCGGTCACCATGAGCAAATACAACATGGCACATCAATGGCTGTTAAAACTGGCTCCCAATCTGTCGATTTCCGAACTAGATCGGATTTCTTATCAGAAAATATTAAATGAATATGCGGAAGAACATGAGCATCAGACAACGATGGATTTTCACCACCATGTGAAATGTGCAATTTTAGATGCAGTAGATGAGGGACTGATTCCGCGAGATCCAACCCGGAAAGCAATCATCAAAGGAAAAAAGCCACGTGAAAAAAAGCAGAAATTTCTCAATCAATTTGAGCTTCACAAACTAATCGAAGACCTTGATCTGGGGCAGGAAGTATCATGGGATTGGTTCATCCTTCTGGTTGCCAAAACCGGAATGCGGTTTTCCGAAGCGCTTGCATTGACGCCGAAGGATTTTGATTTTTCACGGCAAATACTGACGATTTCCAAGACATGGGATTACAAAGGAAATGGCGGCTTCCTGCCAACCAAGAATCAATCATCTGTCCGAAAGATACAGATTGACTGGTTAACCGTTATGCAATTTGCCGGACTGGTGAAAAAGCTTCCGGAAGATGAACCGATCTTCGCAAAAGGGAAAATATATAATTCCACCTTGAACGGAATATTGGAACGACATTGCAAAAATGCCGGAATCCCAGTCATCTCTATCCACGGTTTACGTCATACCCATGCCTCGCTCATGCTTTTCGCCGGCGTTTCCATCGCCAGTGTGGCAAGGCGCCTCGGACATGCCAGCATGACGACCACACAGAAAACCTATTTGCACATTATTCAGGAATTGGAAAGCAAGGACATTGACATCATCATGCGATCCCTTGCGAACCTGAATTAAACTACTTCGCATCCAAATATGCACGTCGATTTATAATAAAACTGGGAATACCATCCATAGATATTCCCAGTCTATTCCAGCTTATCAATTTCTCATTCGTCGTTTGCAGAAAGCGTCCTATATATCCGCATCCCGACATTTCATCAATCGCGCAGCGGCAATACATTCTCCATCAGATCATGCTTGAACTTCTCTACTATAATCTTACGGAACTTGAATTTCGGCATAGGTTCCTCTACACCCTCCTTATACGATGCATACGCGCGATCCTTGAAGGTGTTTTCATTTGCCATCTCGCCATCCCGGTAATTATACACTTCATAACGCACATCATCCTCATTCAGATTCCACAGCTTCGCAAATGTCTTGATTTCCGTATCAATCGCATCATAGCGCATCTGGTTGACAACCACTGCGATATCCTGACCTTTGTACCGATCTTTGTCCTGCTCGATATTATCAATCACCTGCTCCAACAGTTCACCGAGTTTCTGATTATCCTCAGCAAATTCCTTCGAGATCTCGCGCAGCGCCAGAATGTTCTTCGCAAATATCGCATCCTGAAAATCATTGCTCGACTGATCCAGATAATTCACCAATCCCTGCAACAGCTCGACAATATACTCGAAATCCACCCGCATCTTGCTGTACGCAATCAGATCATAGTCGTCCATAACCGGATCATCGTTTTCCGCCTCATCCTTCGGTTTCTTCAGCTCTTCCATAACATTTTTATACATTGCCGCATAGTTTTCATATTCCTCCTGCGAGAAATCATAGTCTGCAAGCAGTTCTTCCCGATATCTGGAAAATGCTTTCAAATGTGCAAAGCTCTTATCCAAACTCCGAAATGCATAGATAAACGACTTCTTCTGCTCCCTTGACAACTGACGGATCTCTTCCGGTGTCCGTCCCAATGCATGAATCGTCTTTACATCAATCGAAAAAACATCAAGCACGCTCTCCCAATCTTCTGATACTGCTACGCCTTCACCGCCTCTGGAATACAGCCGCAATGCCCGGTCAATCTCTTTCTTAAAGTCTTTTGGGGACTGAAATGTTACAACCTGTCCATATGTCTTATTCGCATCAAACAAACGATTCGTTCTTGAAAAAGCCTGTATGATATCCTGTGGGCTCATCGGCGATCTATCCATATACAAAGTGGACAGACATGGAGCATCAAATCCCGTCAACAAACGATTAACAACGATAACCAGATCCAACTGCTGACTCCGCTCCATATAACGTTTTTCCTTTCGAGCCAGACGATCATTCAGATTACTATTATACGCGTTGATATTCTCGATGTCATAATGTGTGCCAAACATCGCATTGTAATCTTGCAGGGACTCGCGCATTTTATCCTGATTCACCGTTGATGCCTCATCATTTTCCGTCACAGAATATGTGATTGCGAATTTCGGGAAATCGGGAACTACCTTGCAGATCTCCTCATTTATCTTTAATGCATCTTTGCCTGCTTTGATCCGTTTCAACAACTCATAATAACGCTGTGCTTTCGCGATGGATCCAACTGTCAAGATACCTTCGTAGGTTCTTCCCTTGCCATTCTGCATGCCTAATTTCGTATAAGACTGATTGAGCACCACATCCAGAACCTGTCGCATATGCTCTTCTGTCTCAAATACCGCATCATCCACATCTTCTTTTTTCGGTCCGAGATTCTCAACCATGAATCCGAGAACTGCTTCGTCATGAATGGCATTCTTGATTGTATAGCTATGCAGGCATGCTCCGTACAGCTCATCGGTTGTCTGCGGAAGATCCCCCTTCTGCTCATACCGGTTCTCCTCAAAGATTGGCGTACCTGTGAATCCATACCATAGAGAATGTGCAAAAAAACGTTCAATCTTACGTTTTGTCTCCGGCGTGACGGCTCTGTGACATTCATCTACCACAAATGCAACCCGAAGGTTACGGATTTTGTCATATTCTTTTGTTCCCTCCTGCAGTCTCTTGGTAATCATCGTCTGCAGCTTCTGCCGTGTCGTGACAATCATCTGTCGGTTGCCATCTGTCAGACGCCGAATCAGGGCATCCACATTTTCCGTATCATCCACATCAATCGTATCGTTATCTGCATAGGATTGGAATGCCATCTTCGTCTGCATATCCAGATCTTTCCGGTCAATCAGGAATATTGTCTTTTCTATGGACGGAATATCCATCAACAGATTCCTTGTTGCCTTGTAAGATGTCATCGTCTTTCCGGAGCCCGTTGTATGCCAGATATAGCCTGATATACTCCGCTTGGACGCTGCGCGCATCGCTTCAATCGCATGAATCTGATATGGCCGCAAAATCAATAATTTCTTCTTCTCATTATCAAGCACTGTATATTTCGCAATCATCTCATGTGCCTGTGGAATCCGCAAAACAGCCTTCGCGAAATCCAGATAATCACAAACCGGATAGTTCTCGTTGTCCACCCATCCGGTTATAAATTTCTTACCTTCCGCTAATTCTGCCGCCCTTGCCGCTGCAAAATATTTCGTGTCAACAGCATTACTAACGACAAACATCTGTATATTCGAAAAAAGTCCGCGGAATTTTCCCTCAGAAATATACTTCTCTATCTGCCGATACCCATCCATATAGGAATGATCCTTGTTCTTCAACTCAATATGTATCATTGGGATTCCATTGATCAACAGCGTCACATCAAATCTTCGGTCCCGCTTATCATCCACCTCATCGGTCTTGAATGCCTGATACTGGTTGATTACCTCATAGACACTCGTTCCCCCAGCAATATGCTCGTTGTTCATCACGACCAAATGCAATGTCTCATTACCTCTTTGTACATGCACATAGACTTTCCCGTTCTCACCGACCTGCCATTTGCCTGCATCATAAAAAGAAGCGTGCGATACATCATTTTTGATCTTTGCAAATTCACTCTCACTGAGTGGCGTATCGTTCAGCTTTGCCTTGTTGTTCTGCTCCAATATGTATTTGAAGTTATCCCACAACTGCTCCTCCGTCCGAATATCCTTCCGATATGTCCACTGTGAATCCCCACCGCATAATTGATCAATTAATCTCTGCTCAATTACTGATTCTAATTCTCCCATTTCTTTCGTCCTTTCTTGTTTTATTTTATGATTTGTTGCGATATTCCTATCGCATTTTATACTTTGATTGACAAACATGTGATTTGCCATATATTGTTTCAAATTTTTTAGTTCGTTACACTTACGCTGATGAAGGGTGATAAGGTGGTCGAGTTGGTCTAAATAAGTACCGATCTTCCGTTGTTCCTCGACTGACGGTACAGTTATTTCAATTTTCAGAAAATCGGACTCGTGTATTCTCCATTGTCCATAGATGACACCCTGACGCCATTTGACCATAGCATTTATAAAGTCCTTTCTGACCAATCTTCTTCCTAAAAAATCCGAGTCAGCTATGCCAGTAGGCTCAAAAATGCTATATACCGGTGAAATGCAGGCTTTTCCGTACTTATTCAGACCTATGGAGCCGGTTTCAAGGTTGTTGGAGCTATATATGAAATCGCCTTTCTCTGTTTTCTTATATAGCTTGTTTACCGTGTCCGTAACTAAGGCGCTTCGGTCATAACGCTCACCTTTAGGGGCAACACCTTCATTTGCTATGAATGCCATAAGGGGATATTCGTCGCTCATTGGTGCTTGTTGATTACGCTCTATGAGCAAATCCCCAACCTTACGCTGTTCCCAAGCGTAAGTAAATTTTTCATATCAGACAATATATTTGTCGCTTCTTTCATAAGAGTCCTTTTTTGATAACATTTTTTTATTAAAATAACATTTATAATGTTACTATTCATTGTTTATGTTATCTTAATTTCTCTCTTACCAGCATCAATGCATATCCCATCAGATTTTGTCCTTTCCATTCGCTTGGATCTAATCTTTTCGGATCACTCATAGACAATCCGATGCCCCAAATCTTATCATTCACGGCTGCCTCTGCAAGAACTGCATTGTCTGTATCGAGCAACGCTCTTTTTAACTCCGGATTCTGTGTAAATTTCGCCATCAGACCTTCATAGACGATAATCTGTCTCATGCCATTCCAGACATGATTATCAAAGCCAGCTACCTTACGTCCTAGCTCTTTGATATAAGCTACATCATCTGTTGCAAGTATCTGTGCCGCAATATTTTCATCGTGAAACCGTAAAGCTTTTTGATGCATCATATATTGTTCCAACGAAGTATATTTCACATCACCAATTGTAAAATCAGACAGATACCAATTACTGAAACATCCATTTTCTTCGTCTGGATTGTGAAATGTTATTACTCTCACCCTGGTTCACCCACCTTTTGTACCGCTAAATCCAGTTCTAAATCATGCAATCCCGGATATGCTTTCTTCAAGAAACTAAGCGGGATTTTCTTCACAACCTCCCGGCTTGGAATATTATAAAACCACTGATAATATGCATAAAATTCACCTACCCAATCCGGAAGGAATCCAGCAAGTGCTTTTCCATCTTTCAATGCATATTCTTCGGTTTTGCAGAAATACTCCCACAAAGTTTTTGCATCCATCGTGTTCACATATGCCTGTGATTCATCGATGCTTTTCCGTGTGTTACTCTGCATATAGAAATTGATAAAATCCTCTGTGTCCTTATCCGGGAATGTTTCCGCAACATAATCGAATAACTTTCCCTGATTCTCAACTACATCACTTAAATATGCTTCTGCGTATGCTCCCATACCCTATCACCTCTACAATAATGTACTAAATACCTTCGTTACCTTATTTGCTTCTGAATCAACCAGTTTTCTCATATTATCTCTGGCTTCTATATCCCGTTGATTGTATTGTTCATTAAATTCACTATATGGAACTGAGATCATATCTTCCTCGATTTCATGCAATTGTGCATATGCCCGTTCTGATTTGATACAATACTGGATTCCTAAACCGCCCAATGATAACAGTTCCTCCAATATATCCATATCTATGTTGTCGCGCACAAATTCTTTTGCAATATAAAAGTACGATGCGTCGGCTCTCCACCCCTTTATCACATCATAGTCACTTGTATCAATTCCGTATTTATCAATGAACTTCGCCGCTAACATTCTATATCTTTTTGAATCTGCCGCATCCCGATGCTTCATAAGCTCTGCTAACCAGTTCAGTACATCTTTCTCTTGAAAATCGAGAATCTTTAATCCCGTACAATCCAATTCATATTTATGTACCCATCCATTTTCGCTATTCGGTACACAAACCGCCCACTCCTTGGCTAGATTCAATACTTCCGTCAGATAAAATCCACGACCATAATCATGTTTATCATTTCCACCACCAAAGACAGGCGTCACTATTTTATTTTGTGTTCCATGATATAAAATAATTTTACCCATTCTGTAATCCCTCCATTAGCCGCTCAATCCTTTTACATTTCTGCTTTAATTATACTATCTAAAGGAAAAATGTATATACATTACAAATTTGTAAGGAATAGTTTCTAAAATTAGCGTTTACATATTAAACAAACATATTCTGTAACATGAATTTCTTCAGTTCTTTTAGTTTTTCACACTTACGTTGATGAAGGGTGATAAGGTTGTCGAGGTCGGCAAAATACTCACCAATTTGCTTTTGTTCATCTATTGAAGGTATCGGCATTTCAATATCCATCATTTTATTTTTAGAAATGTTGTATCTTGAAATACCTTGTGCTAAAAATGTTATCTTCTTTCGCATAGATGAAGAACGCAACATATAAGCGAGGTAGTACGGATTAAATTCAGCCGTAGGTCTGTACCCAAAACAAAAGCTGTTTAAGTAAGTATTTTCGGCATTTTCAAGCCATACGGATGACATTCCCACTTCGTCAGGTGTTTCAGAAGAAGTGGTGAAAAGCACATCACCAAATCGAACCTTGTTTTGACTATCATCAATTTCAATTGCTTCTGTCATATTTGGTGAAGCTACAGGATTAGAAAAAACATTCATATAAGTAATGAATTTTCCACTGCCGTGTCCGAAGTCGTCTTTTGATTTTCCTGACAATCCTGTATAAGTTTCTCCTACTTCTCCCAACTTACGCTGTTCCCAATCGTCCGTAAATCCTTCAAATCGAATTTCTGGATTTTTCTCACCATTTTTCGGAAACATTTTTTGCAACATGAATTTTTTTAGTTCTTTTGTTTCGTCACACTTACGCTGATGAAGGGTGATAAGGTTGTCGAGTTTTTCAAAATATTCGCCTATTTTCTTTTGTTCGTCCAAACACGGCACTTTGAATTCCATTTTGGAAAACATATATCCCGTGATTTGGTTGATTGTTGCTCCCATATTCATTGCGATTTCTTCTTCAAATCTTGAAGTATTAAGTAAAGCATTTGTAAACTCTGGACATTCCGAACGAATACCAGTCATAAACGCTCCGATTACCGTGTTGGGCATAAAAGCCTTAATTTGTGCGTGTTTTCCGATGAGTGAACGAGAGCCATTACGAACAACAACAACTATATCGCCGACTTTAACATTCTCAGAATTAACAACTTGCGGATTTACATAGATATTATCTGCATCGACAACCTCACCGTTGCTTACATTTGATGAACGAAGCACAAGAGTTCCATTTTCCTGAACATCATTAGGCGTATAAGTTAATCCTGAAAAGAACTCGACAAACTCAGTCAACTTACGCTGTTCCCAATCGTCTGTGAATCCCTTAAATCGAATCTTCGGTGTATTCATATTTTACACCTCCTCAAGCACACGAATAAACGCCTCGACAGCCTCTTTCGTCGCATCATCCTGGAAGGTCAGTTCTTTCATCATTCCGACTAACGCTGCATTTTCCTCTTTGATCTGCTTGTCTGTCTCGCGCATACTCTGTGTTAATGCCTTTAAGTCGATATCTTCCTCTTCTTCCGTTGTATCCACATATCTTGGGATATTCAAATTGAAGTCATTTGCCACAATGTCATCATAAGACGCGAGATATGCTTCTTTCTCCACCGTCTTACGATTATTGTATAATTCCAGAACATGATCGATATGTTCCTCTTTCATCACATTTTGCTTTTTCTCTTTTTCGAACAATTTAGATGCATCGATAAATAACACATCGCGCCCTTCGCGGTGCTTCTTCAGCACGATAATACAGGTAGGAATCGACGTGTTGTAGAACATGTTCGATGGCAGACCAATCACCGCATAGATCGAACCATTTTCCAGCAATGTCTTCCTTATGCTTCCCTCTGCTGCTCCACGGAACAACACACCATGTGGCAACACGATTGCCATAGTTCCTGTCTGTTTCAGATGATAGAAACCATGTAACAAAAATGCATAATCCGCCTTTGATTTCGGTGCCAGCTTTCCACCGTAATCCATAAATCGCTCATCCTGTTTGAATCCCTCTGCCGCCGACCAATTTGCCGAATACGGCGGATTCATCGTAACTGCATCAAACTCGGTTTCTTCATCGGTTGGCCAGTCTGCATCCAGGGTATCTCCATTTCGCAGATGCTGATTCTCTGGCAGTACGCCATGCAGGAACATATTCATACGAGCAAGGTTGTAAGTGGATGGCATCAGTTCCTGTCCGTAATATTTGATAAAGTCTGGTTCTGTGGAATAATTTCTACAGCTAAGCATCAATGAACCGGAACCCATACATGGATCATATACCTGCAATCCTTTTTTATTTTCCTGTCCGGTCATCGCGATCCGACATAAGATCTGTGCCGGTCCATGTGGTGTATAGAATTCTCCTGCTTTCTTTCCCGTTTCCGAAGCAAACTGACCGATCAGATACTCATATGCATTTCCCAGCACATCGCCCTCGGTATGAATCAGATCTGCATCATCCAACACCTTAATTACTTCTGCGATCGTTGCGCTCTGCTTCTGATCTCCGGTTCCCAATCGATTTGAATACAGATCTACATCTGCAAATAGTCCATGAAACAATTCATCCGACTCTTCAATCCGGTTAAATGCTGCCTGTAATTTCTCTCGATTGAATGCGTTGTTTTTCGCATCCTTTAAGATGCTGACATAAGTCATGTCCGGATCCAATGTATAATGCAAAGATTCTTTCAGTTCCTCCAACAGCTCCTCTGCATCTTCGCTTTCCATAATTTCTTCGTAGGCTGTCTGTGCCTCTTCCAGACTATCCGGCTTTGCATCATTCAACAGGTCGTACACTTTTGATAGATACGAATCTGATAAATATTTATAGAAAACCAATCCAAGCAAGTATGTCTTGTACTCATTGGCGTCCATCTTTCCACGCAGTACATCCGCCCCACTCCATAGTACCTGCAATAAATCTTTTCCTTCTGCCATTTTTATATCCTCCCTCATTCGTCTCTTCTGTTATAATTCACTTACGCTTAATTCTATCATAATTGTGCGGATGATAAAAATAAAATTTTTGATTTTGAATTTAATAGAATTGATTATTATTCCTTCACCTCAACATTCCCCCTTGCATTTCCCCGCCTCCTGTGCTATAAAGTAAACAGTGTTTACCGAAGGAGTACAATTATGCGCGAGAGCACAAAAGCGACCAGAGCAACAATTTTACAGAGTGCGAAAGAGATTTTCTTGGAATGCGGCTATCAGGAAGCATCCATGCGAAAGATCGCTGCGCGGGCAGGCATTACGCCTGGTGCGATATACAAGCATTTTTCAGGGAAGGAAGAAATGTTCGGTGAGATATTCGCAGAGAGCGGAAATAAGCTGATGGCACTGAGTGAGTCCATGCTGGATATTGACTTTTCGGCGATGTCCGACGAGCAGCTGATGCAGGTATTCTATTCCCGCATATCCATCCGGACTTTCGAGCTGTTAGAGGACGATATGCAGCTCTTCCACATGCTGTTAAAGAACGATTCCGGCACCTATATCCGGAACTACCGCAAAGTTTATATCGCGCGATGCAACGAATTCGCAACGCGCTTTTATCATGAATTATATGTGCGTGGACTTGCGAAGAATCAACTATCTGAGAAAACATGTTACATGCTGTCGTTGTCTGAATTCTCGATGATCTGTGAGATGATCGCCGATGATACCAGCAAGGATGGCTTCACCGAAGAAATGAAGCAGGCATTTTTAGAGGCGATGGATGTGCTGATGCACGGCATCGAAGCGTCGCTTGGATTACAAGTCCAAGATGTGCCAAGTCATTGAGATAGATTTTGCTAAGAAAGGATGATTTAGTTGAAGTACGGATTCTCACAAAAATTATTTGGATATTTTTATCACAGCTCCTGCATGAAGCAGGCAAAAAGACAGCATTTGCAGATTGACAGCAAGGCGATCAAACAGGAATACCGTGCCATCCTGACACGCGCTAAGGATATCGGCAAATCCCGGCTGATGAGTTCCTACTGCATGGGCGCATATTTCATCGCATTAAACCGGAACACAACCTTATCTCCGGAGGAATGTTATGCCCTGTACAAGGATGGACTTTCCGCTAATCAGTTGTTTCACAAGGTCATGGGAAATGCAGACAGCTATCTCGATGCGAAGAAGCTTCCAGCCCGGAAAAAGTGGTCTGCTGACTCCCATAAACGTAAATACGAAAATGACTGGGTGGTTGACATCTTAGAAGGCGGCGCGAATGATAATTTCGAGCTTGGCTATGATTATCATACATGCGGCATCTGCAGTCTGTGCCGGGATGAGGGCTGTTTCGAACTTGCCAAATATCTCTGCCGCATGGACTATGTGCTTGCCGACATGATGCACATGCGCTTAGTCCGGACACAGACGATCGCCGAAGGTGCAGCCTGCTGCGACTTCCGGTACAGCCGGATTGAGTCAGAACCAAAAAAGAATCCTTAACAATCATCCTCCCGTTTTATTCCGTCCCGCCGCTTCCGGTCCACTTCGATCCATTCATCAAGTGTGAGCGGGACATAATCCGAGAACATACAAAAACAATTAATCATCTGGCAGGGGATAGAAACCATTTCTTCCTCGCCAGATTTTCCTAGCACCGGGCGCGTAGATGCACGCGTCTGGCGTTGAAAATCATCGATCAGATACTCGTCATATGTGTCATGCACATGTCCATACAGCATGTATGTCTTCGGTTCTCCCTTAGCATTCCGACGATACTGCCCGTTGTAGCACATAACCGGATAATGGCACAGGATTACCTTGCGGTTGTTATCATTGATTTCTCTATAATGTGTGATCCATTCAAAATGCGATGGATCAAATTGTTTGTTTGCAATAAAATAATCGTGATTTCCGATGATCAGATACTTCCTGCCATTCAGCCTCTCCAGAATGGCATTTGCTGCTTCACCCTTTTTCGAAATACAGAAATCTCCTAAGATTACAACTTCATCACGTTTCCGCACACGTGAGTTCCACTGTGCGATCATATATTCATTCATGGCTTCGCCGCTCTCAAAGCCGCGACAGTCCATACGTGTATTCAAATTTTCATGGCAGAAATGTAAATCTGCAATATAATAACGCATGTCAGCGTTCCTCCCTTTCCCCAACACTGTCCTTATTGTATGCTTATTTTGATCCGCAGACAAGATAGCATTTGCATTTCTTTGTAAAAGAAAAGACACTCCAAAGTCTATACTCTGGAATGTCTTCACATCTCGTTCTTATACCTTAATTATATTTCCACTGTTCGCTCTCTAACTGCACATCGACCATATGCTTATAGATACCATTCTTCTCCTTCAACGCTGACGGTGTTCCCTGCTCAGCTACCACGCCATCCTTTAATACAATGATCTGGTCAACCCCATCGACCGTACGCATACGGTGTGCAATAATCAGAACTGTCTTGTTCCGGATCAGCTTGGAGATGGACTCCTGAATCACGGACTCATTATCCACATCCAGCGAGGCGGTTGCCTCATCCATCAGGATGATTGGTGCGTCCTTTAAGAATGCACGTGCGATGGAGATTCTCTGCCGCTCACCACCGGATAATTCGGAACCATTTTCCCCGATCATGGTGTTCCATTTGTCCGGTAATTTCTCGATAAAGTCCGTACAGTTTGCAAGCCTGGCTGCTGCCATAACTTCCTCGTCCGTTGCATCCTTGCGACCGATCCGGATGTTCTCCATAACCGTGTTGTTGAAGAGTGTTACATCCTGGAACACGATGGAATACAGGGAAAGCAATTTCTCCGGCTCGATCTTCGATACATCCATGCCTCCGACCGTGACAGTACCCTTCTGGATATCCCAGAATCTTGCCGCCAGTCTCGATACAGTCGTCTTACCACCACCGGATGGTCCGATCAGGGCTGTTACCTGCCCCTGCTTTGCTGTGAAGCTGACATCGGAGAGCACCTGCTCGCCACTGTCATAGGCAAATGCAACGTGGTCAAATACGATATCATAACCCTTGTTCGTCAGTGTCTCTGCACCGGTCTGCTCTTCGTGTGACAGGATCTCATCCATACGCTCACAGCTTGGCTCCAGACTGATCAGAGCGGACAGGTTCTGCAATGCAATCTGCAAAGGCTCATACATTCTTGTTACAACAAGCAGGAAAACGAACAATGTCAGTACATTGATCTTTCCATTTACAAGCAGGATACTACCAACCAATGCAACCGTTCCAATGCCGAGCTTCAGGATCATCTGTGCGGAACATACATAAGCTGCATTCTTAAATTCCAGTACGATGGCATTTTTCTCTACGGCTTTGATTTTCTTATCAAGTCCTTCCATATACATCTCTGTCATGTTGTTTGAACGCAGGTCACGGATCGTCTCCAGTCCCTCCTGAATTCCATCAAGACAGGAAAGCTTATATGTCATTGTCTTCTTCTGTACAGACTTCAGACCTTTTCTCGAAGTCAGTACGATGATAAATGCAATCGGCATCACCCATACAGCGGCAAGTGCCATCTTCCAGTTGAAGAACAACAATCCAATTACAATAATCGTTGTGGAGATCATCGAACCGATCAGCTCCGGAATCCAGTGGGAGCTTCCTGTCTCGAGCAATGCACAGTCTGACATGATCGTATTCGTCAGATCGGACAGATCCTTCTTCCCGAAGAAGGAAAGTGGCAGGCGGCGAAGCTTCTCAGCAAGCGCACGTCTACGCACACCACTTTCGACATAGGTGGAAAAGAAGGTTGCGTTATATTGGAAATAAGTTGTAACTGCTACAAGTAAAAATACTACGACGATTCCGCCGATGAAGAATCCAAGCTTATCCTTTGGCACCTTGCCATCAAGCAGATACGAGGTAAGCTGATACAGAAGCCCAACCGGCAGCATCAGCACAAGGTTCGCGATTGTGACTGCCACAAACGCTTTTATCATGTTCTTTGCACCGTTTTCGGACAGTGCGTATTTATGTTTCAATTTCTCGATCATGCGGTTGCACCTGCCTTTCCTACCTGCCAGTTCACGGACTTGTTATATTCGTTCCACATATGTGTGTAGATGCCGTCCTTGGCTGCCAGCGCATCATGTGTACCGGACTCTGCAATCTTTCCGTCCTTCAATACGTAGATCTGATCCGCATTTGTCACCGTCGACAGACGATGTGCGATCATGATTACTGTCTTATCCTTGGACAGATTCTCAAATGCGCGCTGCACCTGTCTCTCATTGTCCGGATCAGCAAATGCGGTCGCCTCATCTAAGATCAGGATTGGCGCATTCTTAAGGAATGCCCGCGCGATCGACAGGCGCTGCATCTCACCACCGGATACATACGTTCCCTTCGAGCCGATCACCGTGTTCACACCGTCCGGAAGCTTCTCGATGATGTCGCTGCACTGCGCCTTCTCCAGCGCTTCCATTACCTCGGCGTCCGTCGCATCCGGTCTGCCCATACGAACATTTTCCAGAATGGAGGTCTTAAGCAGCTTACTATCCTGAAATACATATGATACCTGATTCATCAGCTCCTTGCTGTCAATGTTCTTCACATCCACACCACCGATCTCGATGCTGCCACTCTTGACATCCCAGAATCTTGCAATCAGTGATGCCAGCGTCGTCTTACCACCACCGGACGGACCAACAAACGCGATATGGGAACCTGCCTTGACGGAAAGCGTGATGCCGTCGATCGCATTTGCCTTTGCCTTATCGTAAGCAAATGTCACGTCCTTCAACGCGATGGATGCATCCTTTGATGTCTGCTTATTTGCTGACTCCGGAAGTTCCTTCGCATTTAGCACCTCATCCATCCGGTTCAATGCATCCTCGACGAGCATCTGTGATTCACCTGCATATGCAACCTTCATCAGCGTTGTGGTAAGTACCGAAGTCACCAATATGTAGAAAATCAGGTTCAATACGAATTTGTCTGTGACTGTATTTCCACCTAATGTATAAGCGGCTACAATCAGTGCTGCAAATATGCCATTGCAAAATACCGTGAACCCAATCATCGGAATCATCATGGATTTCGTGTAATCGATTGTCCATTTCTCATACTCATCGATGGCTGTCTTAAACCGCTTGAATGAAAAGATCGTCTGTCCAAATGTCTTTAAGACCGGTACGCCTCGCACATACTCTACCGCCTCGGAGGACATTGTCTCCAGCGAGTTCTGATACTGCTTCATATCCTCTGCCATCTTCGGTCCCATCATCATCGTACCCATGATAAGGAATGCGAATACGGCAGGAATCAGGCTGATCAGACCAAGACGCCAGTCAAAGCTTGCCATCAGTACAAGCAGCCCGATCGGTGTTGCTCTTGATACGACCTTATCTGGCAGGTTGTGTGCCAGAAATGTCTCTGTCGCTGCGGAGGAATCCATAACGATCTTTCGAATCTTTCCGGTTCCCTCTGTCTCCACATAACCAAGTGGAAGCTTCATGATGTGGTTCATCATCGCGATACGCATATTTGTCTGCACGCGGAATGCTGCCTTATGAGAGCACATCAAAGCTCCGATATAAAGCACCATTGCGAGCAGGGCAAATCCTACCGCCTGCCATCCATAGGATGTGATATGTGTGGCTTTGGAATAGTCTGGTCTTACTTCTAAGACCTCTTTTATAATGCGCCACACATCATAAAACGGAATCAGCGCAACCCAGGCACTGATTGCTGCCAAGACGCAGGATGCATAGGAAAAATACTTATGCGTTCCGGCAATTTTCATAAGTCTTGACATTGCACTTTGCTTTTTTGCCTTCATGACAAAACCTCCTTGTAAAATGATTTTATATTCAGTTAGGTTTTACTAACTTATATGTAATTTTTTTGGCAGTGCACATCGCTATGCACTGCCTGTTATCATATGGCACCAACCCGTAGGATTGATGACCTGCACACGCATCCGCGTGCTTCATTTTATTTACAAGCCAAAAACTGCTTTCCAGCCTGCGAAATTGAAGATTTGTACATTCTTCATAAAGGCTGCTGCCTCATCATATGGCTTGTCGTGTGTCAGCACCTCGTAGATATACTGCCAGCCGGTTCTGCAGAATACGTGGATAAAAAATTCATCCGCGGTCGCATTCTCATTTGCATACTGCTTCGCAAATATGTTGTAATACTGCTCCTCGATTGCCGTGAGCTTATCAAAGTAATCTTCATATTCTGTCCCCGCCGAATGGCAGAATAGAAGCTGAAATTCTTCCTTATACTGGTAGATATACGCCAATACCTGATCGGTTCCCTCGTTGCCCTCCTTGATGGCGTGATCCATGTCCGGACTCCCGGTTGCCTTCTGTATACTCTGCATATACATCTCCATCAGACCATCTGCTGCTTCCTGGACAATCGCGGTAAAAAGTCCGCTTTTATCACCGAACCGGGTATATATGGAATTGGTACTGACTCCGCATGCTGCCGATATCCGCCGCATGCTGGCATCATGGAATCCATAGGTAAAGAATTCTTCCTTCGCTGCCTGAAGCAGGGATTCCGTCACACCGGCTGTCTCACGTCGCATGAGCTACTCCTTCTCTTCGTTAGTTGTTGCTGTTATTTATATTGTTTTATTTTTCATAACGCCGTTATTATAACAGCGTTATTTTATTTGTCAATAGGTTTTTATATTATCCAACCATTACCTTCAACACGATCATCCCTGCCAGATACACAACTGCCAGCACATACACGACACCATCCGCACGTGCATATCGAAGCGGATACATCTTCGTTCTCGGTCTGCCTGCCTGATAACAACGCGCTTCCATCGCGAGTGCGAGATCTCCGGCGCGTCCGACTGCCGATGCAAAAAGCGGCATCAGAATCCGTCCGGTACGTTTCAACTTCTGGAACACATTTCCTGCCTCGAAATCCACGCCTCGTGCCGTCTGTGCCTTCATGATCCGGTCTAACTCTTCAATCAGAATCGGAATGAAGCGGAGCGTGATTGACATCATGAGTGCAATCTCATGCACCGGCACATGCAGCTTTTCGAGCGGATGAAATGCTTTCTCCAGCCCGTCGGTAAGCTCGGTCGGTGTCGTCGTGTAAGTCATAAGTGACGAACCCAGGATCAGTTCTACCAGCCGCACGACACGCATCAGTGCCTGCAGGATGCCTTCCCGGTAGATATGGATGAACCGCCAATGAAAATACAGCACATCCCCTTTTCCGAAGAATACATTTACGATACAGATAAATACCAGCAAAATCCAGACCGGCTTTAAGCCCTTGATCATATAGCGAAACGGAACCTTCGATATCACGATGCAGACGAGTAATACCACACCTGCCACAGCAAATACCACGAAGCTTTTGGAGAGAAACAAGCTGATGATGTAGAGCAGCGTTGCAAATAGTTTCACACGAGGGTCCAGATGATGAATCGGGGAATCCGAAGGATAATATTGTCCAATTGTAATGTCTCGAATCATAGCGTATCTCCTCGTTGCATGTCAGAATATCTTTCTTCCGATACTTCCTGCATATCCGCCCTGTCAAGTGACTTCTTTTCCATTGATTCCTGCATACTGTCACCCACACAAGCACGCAGGGTTTCCAGCAATTCCTCTTCCCGTATCACAGTCTGTGGTATCGCATACCCCTCCGCACGCAGGCGATCGGCAAATTTCACTGCTTCCGGCACATCCAACCCGCAGGTTTCCAGCGTTTCCCTCTCGGCAAATACTTCTGCAGGTCGGTCATCCAATATCTTCTTTCCATCGTCCAGCACAATGATCCGGTCTGCGTATTCCGCCAGGTCCTCCATACTATGCGAGACAAGTAAAACTCCGATTCCCTGCTCCCGGCTCATCCGCCGGATCCGGTCGAATATTTCGCGCTTTCCTGCTGCGTCTAATCCCGCTGCCGGCTCGTCCAATATGATATATTCCGGATGCATCGCAAGCACACCTGCAATCGCCACACGCCGCTTCTGTCCGCCCGATAGCTGCAATGGCGATGCTTGATAATATTTCTCTGGCAGGTCAACAAACCGAAGTGCTTCCTCCACACGCGTCTCGCATGCTTCCCCGGTCAAGCCCTGCTTACTTGGTCCAAATGCGACATCCTCCCACACGGTATCGCAGATCATCTGATGTTCCGGATATTGGAACACCATGCCAACCTTACTGCGCAGATAATTCCCAGAATATCCCTTTGCATGAATATCCTTTCCCTCAAATGTAACTGTTCCGCTGGTCGGTTTCAGCAACCCGTTCAGGAGTTGTATCATGGTGGATTTACCAGAACCGGTATGTCCGGCAAGTCCAACAATCTCCCCCTTGCCAAGCGACAGATTCACGTCGTCTAAAGCAACCTTCTCATATGCTGTTCCCGGACTGTAAATATAGCTTACGTGTTGCAGGGAGAGGAGATCTTTATCTTTTTCAAATATGTCAAGCGCATCTATTTTACACTTATCTCTTTTTTCACCTGCACCCGATTGCAGATTTGCCGCACTTCCCATTGCCTGCTGCACCCGGTAAGAAAGCGGTGCCTCCATACCCATCTCCGCAAGCAGCGCATCCTCTCCGAAGAAATCCTCCGGAGTTCCATCGAATCTTACCTGTCCGTCTGCAAGCAGAATTACCCGGCCCGCAAGTGCCGCCTCTTCCATATCATGCGTAATCAGTATCACAGTCATTTCCTGTTCCTGATTCAACCGCTGTAACGCTTCCATCACTTCTTTCCGCCCTTTCGGATCAAGCATCGCAGTCGGCTCGTCTAAGACGATATAATCGGGATGCATCGCAAGAATTCCTGCAATCGCAATCCGCTGTTTCTGTCCGCCCGACAGATGATTTGGTGCCGTCTTTCTCCGCTTCCACATCCGCACCTGTTCGAGTGCCTGCTTCACACGTGCCACGATGGTATCTGACTCCATACCCAGATTCTCCGGGCCGAATGCAACCTCTTCTTCCACATTTGCTGCCACCATCTGATTGTCTGGATTCTGGAACACCATACCGACGTGCTGGCGAATATCGTACAGCTTCTCCGCATCCCTGGTTCCCATCTCATCTACCGTCACCGTACCTTCCGACGGTCGAAGGATTGCATTTAACTGCTTCGAGAACGTCGTCTTGCCGGAACCATTTCTGCCAAGCAGCGCAATGAATTCGCCCTTTTTAATTGTAAGATCTACACCCTTTAAGATTTCTTCCGTCGCGATCACGTTTCCATCAACGTCGCGCTTTTTATATTGAAATCTTACTTGTTCTGCCCGTATCACCGTCCGGTCCTCCATACTGTGAAATAAATTTATTGTGGCTCTTGCTCTATCCACATCTTCTTTAACCGCGCTTTATCCACTTTCCCACTTGTGTTCTTCGGGAACGCCTCCAGAACAATCACCCGCTTCGGAATCTCAAAATCCGCCAACTTTTCCTTCAACTGCTGCCGCAGATTCTCTGGCACGTCCGTGCCTTCCACCGTCACAAATGCACTCACGATCTCCGCCGGCATGTCCGCATCCTTTTCCTTCGGAAGCAGAACGACCGACGCCTCTGTGATACCGGCGACTTCCTCCAACGCATTTTCAATCTTCATCATCGACACCTTGCGCCCGCGCACACCGACGATATCATCCGTCCGTCCAAGGAAATAAAAGTTTCCCTGCGCATCCATCCGTCCGCTGTCTCTAAGCGAATACGGCACCGTAATATTCTCCACGTGAAATGCATTGTCCACGTACATTTCATCATCCTGTATGAACACCCGCACTCCCGGAAATGGCTTACCGATCAGGTTCCGCTCTTCCGTCATATCCGCGGACTTCACGTACGTGATATAATTCAGCTCGCTCGCACCGTAATATAACGTAATCTCCGTATTTGGAAATATCTTCTTCAACACTTCCGCATCATTTCTTCCAAGACTCTGCGAGCCCGAAATAATCGTGCGGATATTCGCATTTACACTCTTAAATACACGAGGCAGCATAAGTAATTTGGACGGAATCAGGTAAATGCCGTTCGCCCTTTCGCGTGCCATCACCTGTTCCCATTTACCCGGCAGAAATACATCCTCCGCAATCAGTGTGCCGCCTGCCGCAAGCTGTGCCATATAGAGATTCAGATTCCCGGTAAATGCAAGGCTTCCCTGCACGAACAGCCGGCTGTCCGCATCCACGCCAAATACTTCATTCTGAATCGGGAAGAAATCTGCCCAGCTCTCGAAGCTACGGAACAAAATCTTCGGAATCCCGGTTGTTCCGGACGTCATCACTGCCATCACCGCGCGCTCCGGCACGGGCGTATCAAACAGCGTATCTGTTACTTCAAGTTTGCTGTCCGCCGGCACGATAACTGGTACCTGATTTGTTCCCGCACACGCCAGAAATAAAACCAACTGTTTCAGGATTCCGGTCTCCCGAATCGGATACAGATGTTTTTCTGCAACCTGCGGAAGGCGCGCGCGTGCATCCTGCACAAGCACATAGAGATTTCCGTATGTATAGCGATCACCATTGATGATGATTGCGTCTTTGTCCGATGGTTGTTTTATCAGATAATCAATATACTGCATGTTACATTCCTCCCGCCCGCAGCAACAGCGCATGTCCGATGCCGCCGGCTGCCGCAATGCTGCATACTGCATAGCCCGGTGTCTCCTGCAGCGCCCGGCATGCATGTATCGTAATGATGCCTCCTGATGCACCATATGGGTGTCCATATGCGAGCGCTCCGCCATACCGGTTGTAACGGTCAACTGCTTCCGGATAGGCACGTGCAAAAAGCTCATCAATCACTGCGAACGCCTCATTGCACTCAAACACTGCGATATCCTCTGCCGTGTGTCCCGTCTTGGCAAGTAATTTCCGAATCGCAAATATTGCTGTCTCCGGGCTTTTGTCCGGGTTGCCGCCAACCGTTACGGAATCGACGATTTCCGCAAGCGGTGTCAGATTATGTTCCTCCACATAACGCTTTGATGCCACCAGCAAAAATGCCGCGCCGTCATGCATCAGGCATGTATTTCCGGCTGTCAGTATCGCTCCGTCCGGCAGAAGCGGCGGTAATTTGTCTAAGAAACGTTCACTCATGCGATCCCGGATACCGGCATCCGCAGCAGCCCCCTGCACGCCGACCAGATATGGTTCGAGCACGCCGGCTTCTCTTGCCTGTTTTGCAAGCGTATGCGAACGCAATACCCATTTATTTAATTCCTGTCTGGTCATCTGCGCATCCACTGCCACGCGCTCTGCGCCGCGGATCATCGCATACGGATCATGCTCTCCCGGTGCGAACTTTGCAACCGAATAAAAGGATTCCTCACCGCCATAGCGTTCATAATCCGGATGATTCCGGTTGTACGCCCGGCGTGGTGCCGTCGATGAACTATCCACGCCACCTGCCACGATCAGATCCGCCTGTCCGCTTTTTATCTTCGCCGCGGCAATTGTCAATGCTTCCAATCCCGATCCGCATTGCATATCCACCGTGTACGCAGGAACCTCCTGTGGGAAATGTGCCGTAAGCGTTGCCAGTCTGCCAATATTTCCACTGGCTCCAACTCCATTTCCGACGATCACCTCATCGACAGTCTGACGTACATCTTCCGGTACAAGCGCACAGAGTACCTCCGCCGCAAGCACCTCGGCTGGCAGATGTTTATACATTCCATTTTCGACACCGATATAGCTGCGGCGTCCATCTATAATATACGCATGTTCCATACGATTTCCTTATCCTCTCGTTTACATTCATAGATCTGCTTTCCGCGTTCGGTTCTTGCCTCCACCTGTAGCTTCTCATCCACAAATACCGGTTTCTCAAAACGGAATCTGCAAATAAATTCCCTGCTATTCTTCATGTCTGTCTGCATCTCATTTTCGGTTTCCGTCTGCACTCCTGCCTGCGTCTCGTTCTTCATTCCCGCCTGCATTCCTGCCTGCAACTCTACATCAGTTTCCGTTTCCGGCTGTTTTTTCATCCACATATCAAGCATCCTCTCCACCATCAAAAGCCCCGGCACAACCGCATGCGCCGTCCGGTGAATCGAATTCGTATCGCCTACGGCATCCACAAATCGAAGGATATCGGAATGCGTAAATGAAAACGTTTTTTCCCCGCCTGTGTCCGCGTTTTCTTCCGTTCCGACCGAATGGTGTAGATTCATCCGCTGTTCTTCCAGCTTTGATTTCTCGACATTCATGGTCATATTTTTTTCCATACCTGCTTGTTTGCTAGTAACTGCCCCCTGCACCTCCGGCCTTACCACATGCAACTCCAGCTGATACACGATTCCATCCTCTTCTATCTGATTCAGCATAACCGCAAAGCTTGCAGTTTTCTTCACAATCTCGGACTTGCAGGAATTTTGAATTTTGATTTTCTGATTTTGAACTACTGTCAGATCATTCCCACAGCCAAATTCTGTGCCTGATACGCGTTCTCCTGCCGCTCCCCGCTGCGCATACACACACGCCCCGATCATCCAACCATCGTATCCATCAAGCATATGAAAATCAGCCAGTTGTTCAAATATTTTTTCAAATTTGTTCTTCATTTTCTCACCCAATGTTTCCTATTATATTTCGCAAAGTTTGCAATGTCAACTTTTCTATTTATTTTTGGTTGACATTCTTATTTCCATCTGCTATTCTACATCATGTACTTGCTATGAATTCAACAATAGCATGGCTATTATAACAGAAACTATGGAGAAAAAGAAATGGACGCAAAAACAAAAAGCAAATTTTCAACCTACTCAATTGTCATGATGGCACTTTTCGCAGCCATCCTGTGTGTATCCGCTTATATCAGCATCCCGCTGCCAAACGGAACACACATCACTCTTTTGAATTTTGTAATCACCCTGATTGCACTTGTATTTCCACTTGCAGAATCCTTCTTCATCGGACTGATCTGGATGTTACTCGGACTGGTCGGTGTTCCGGTATTCGTTGGTGGACAGGCAGGTCCGGGATATTTATTTGGCACATATGGCGGTTTTTCCTTCGCCTTTATCTTCATCGCCATTTTGATTCCGATCTTTCGCGGAAAGAAGTACAATCGTATCCGTTATACTATTGTCGCTATGTTATCCGCTGTTCTCGTTGATGCAGTCGGTTCTCTCTGGATTATGATCGCATCAGGTTGCAGTATCAAGGCTGCTTTTGTAGCCGGTTTTCTTCCTTTTATTGCACTTGATCTTGTGAAAGCAGTCGTTGCTGCACAGATCGTACCAGCATTCCGAAAACTGATTTATCTGCGTAGAGATGTCGAGGACGAGGATTAACATAAATCGAAACTCCCTCCCCTCAAAGAACTTGAGCCGTTGCAATCGCAACGGCTCTTTTTCATTCCTATCAATTATCACTTTCATCTGTACTTACTGTATTAGTTCCGGCTTCGTCCGCAATCACAAAACTCACTTCATACGTTTTGCCCATCGCATCACCGACGTTCTTCACATACTGCTCTAACAACTCCTGTGCCCGCTGCTGCGCCTGTTTCAACAGGGATTCATCCGACTGGACACTTTCCAGCATATTTTCCTGTGCGGTCTTGATTGCTTCCGTCTGATCGTCCGCATTGATCTTCTCTGCGCCAAGTCCTTCACGGGTTGTGTAATAGGAGTCTTCATTTAACGACGTCTGATCCACCTGACAGCTAAGCACCTCTGCCTTTGGCATCGTGATCGTTACCTGATCGCCATCTACCTGCATATCCAGATTCGCAATGTCCACACCGAGCTTTACGATGCCGGAATACTCGATCCAAAGCTCTGCCGATGTATCCCACCACAGAACTTCCTTTTCCTTCGTCAGCTTTGCCACATTATGATAATAACATTTGAGTGTTGCCAGCTCACAGATTGTCTGCATCTGCGTAATACTCAATTCTTTCGTTACTTCTTCACCTTTTTTTCCACATGCAGTGAACAGCATAATAACTGCAAGACAAAGGACTACGAATTTTTTTAATTTCTTCATTTGTTTCTCCTCCTTCGTCCCCTACTGAATCACCAGTTCATACGACTCATCCTGATTCTCTATGATCGGCATGAGCAGTGCCTTGACTGTATTCTCACAATTTTCTTTCGCCATCTGTAAGAACACTTCATTTCCCCGGCATTCAGAACCTGCATCCGCGATACATGACGCATACGCTTCCTCGGATACATCTGCCGTGTTCGCACTCTTCTTGACAAACATATAGTCAAGCGAAGCCATATCGACATCGATCTGCTTGACCTGCAACTGCGGCAGCGTCACAATGATTTTCTTCGCCTGCCCTTCTCCGACATTGTCATCGATCTGAACATCAATATCTGCCATGTTGATACTTGCCTTCACTTCAGCCTCATAAGAGACATAGTAGGCAACCTTCGTCGGATGATTCTTCTGCGGCACCTCTGCCACACCGTTGTAGGTAATCTCACAGACTGATAAATCATCTATCTGCAACACCTGTTCTAGCTGGCTGCTTGTAAGGATCGTCGTCTCTACCTTCGGTTTCAACCCGAACCATCCAAGCTGCTTTGCAAGCTTATAGCCAACCACAACCAGAATAACTACGACCGCTAAGATGATCACCCACTTCAGAAGCTTTGTTACATCGCGGGCAGAAAGCTTCTGTCCTTTATCTTCATTCCTTTTGTGTTTGTTCTTCCTGCCCTGTTCTTGCATCCCAGTCTCTTTTGCTGTATCTTCTTCGATTTCGTTCATTCCGGATTTGCCCATATGTCGTCTCCTTATGCTTATTTTTCGCTTTCATCCGTATCGTTCACTTCTGCTCTCATATATAGCATATATACCCGCCTACTGTAGCGACACCTTATCTCCATCAATCTTAAAACAGCCAAAGCTCTTCAGGAAGCTGGAAAATTTGCTGTATCCATATTTCTTGATACTGAAATTCCGGTTCTCATTTTTTAACGTACTGTTTAAGAGTCCCATATTGCTGTTCTTCTGTGGATTCTTCTTCAGAATCTGAATAATCTGCTCCTCAATTTCCCTCTTCGGTACAACATCATCGATAATCTTCACATAATTCTGACGATTCTGGGAAATGACCTCGAAATTACCAAATGCCTCATTTATAAATGTTGTAAGCTTCGAATACCCATAATTCCGCACATCGAAATCAGAAAATCGCGCCTGAAGCTTGCTTCCAATCTCGCCGACATGCGTCAGTTTGTTATTGTCTGCATTGCCATCAATGATATCGTAGATTACCTTCTGAATAGACTTAATGCTTGTAATATTCGAGCTGTTTTCATTTTTCTCGGTTGATACTTTCGCAACATTTTTCTCATCCGTGACCTGTGAGATATCTTCGCGAATGAGCGCATCCAGCATTTTGAAGCTCGTACACGCCTTGACAAATGCTTCCGGCGTCTTGTTCTCACCCATGCCGACTACTTCCTTACCAGCCTCTCGCAGACGCTCTGCCAGCCGGGTAAAATCACTGTCACTCGACACCAGGCAGAATCCATCCAGATTTCCAGTATAGAGCAGATCCATCGCATCAATAATCATCGCCGAATCCGTCGCATTCTTACCCTGGGTATAGGCGAACTGCTGGATCGGAACGATGGAATTTCGAAGCAAAGTTGCTCGATTCCATCCATTGACACTTCGCGCCCAGTCCCCATAGATTCTTCGCACCGTTACCATACCACGGTCCGCCAATTCATCAAAAATTGTATCTATATATTTGGCAGATACATTATCCGAATCAATCAATAATGCATATCGTTTTTCTTCACTACCCATCGTTACTCCTCATCCTTATATCCCTGTTCCAGCCGTACTTCAAATTCGCTTTCCGGCATCGGCTTATCAAATACATATCCTTGCACAATATCACAGCCAACCTGTCTTAAATACCGTAACTGTTCCTTCGTCTCTACCCCTTCTGCAATCGTCTTCTTCCCGAGCTTGCGCACCAGATCAACGATACTGACAAACATTACCATGTCCGTCTCCTTGCCCGGATATTCTGTCTCCATTGGAATAAATGACTTATCAATCTTGATCACATTCAGATCTACCTTCTTGATCATGTTCAAGGATGAATAACCGGTTCCAAAATCATCAATCGAAGTTGCGATACCTTCGCTGCGAAGTCCATCGACAATCTCCGACATAATCTCATAGTTCTGAAAATCCTCACTCTCTGTCAGCTCAATCTCGATATAACCATGATCGATACCGTACTTGTCAATCACATTGACAATCTTTTTCACCAGATAATCTTCCTCCAGATGTCTTCTGGAGAAATTCACAGAGATACACGGAACTTTTTTTCCTTCATCCAGCCGCTTGCGGATAAACCGACATGTTTCTTCCAATACATAATAATCAAGCCTGCACACGCTTCCTTCCCGCTCAAGCTGTGGAATAAACTGCACCGGTGGAATCAGTCTGCCCTCATGCATCCAACGTACCAACGCTTCTGCACCACAGATTTTGTTCGTATTGACATCGACCTTCGGCTGATAATAGACCACAAATTCATGTGCCTCGAGCGCAGGAAGAAAGCTTGCAATGATTCCCTGTGCCTCCATTATTTTATTCTGGATCTCTGTCGAATAAAATGCAACCGTTCCGCTGCCCTTCTGTCTGGCAGCCTGATATGCAATACTTGCGCGTGCCATAACATCACGCGGTGCCCGGATATCTTCCAGCTTACCGACACCGATCGTCGCCCCGAATACAAACTCTTTTTCCTTGATTTCGGTCCGATGATACAGCCGGAGATTCTGGAGCTTCGATAAAATAATTTCACTCCGTTCATTCTTCACCAACGCGACAAAATTATCGCCACCCAGACGCGCGACAATCTCATCATCCAGCAACATCTTATCTACCATTCCGGCGTAATTGCGTAATATAACGTCCCCCTCTTCATAAGGGAAAATCTTATTCACATATTTGAAATTATGCACATTGAAGAAAAATACCGTGTATGTATGAATCTGTCCGGTCGCTAACTGTTTGCCAATAAACTGCATAAACGCCTCCGGATTCGCAACACCGGTTGCCATATCCGTCAGCAATACGCCGCGCAGTAATCCCTGCATCATAACACGGCTAAACTGAATATATATCTCCTTCAGCAAAATCTGCTGCGTATCCTGTTCTTCCTTTGAGTAGTCCACATCCTCACACGGATAAACGGAAAACGTCATTGTTCCGCCATCCGGCAGTACAAATACCTGATGCTTTGCTTTTCCATATGCCCCCTTCTGATTATCAAATAATTTTCCAACCCGATGCTCCCCGTGCGGACGGATCTTAGATACCGGAGCATCCAGCTCATATTTCACTTTGCCAAGCTTCAGATCGTCTGCAACAATCGCAAGTGCCTGCACCACATCTTCCTCACACTGTTCGAAGGTCTGAACCTCCCGGTGCAAGACTTCTGTAAATGCTTTGTACTTCTCATTGAACTCCAACTTTTCACACATTTTTTATTAAACTCCCTGTTTTCCTCTATCCCATTATGCAAACAACGTCTCTACCTGTGCAGCATCAAATACCACATGCCCTGCATGCTCTACCTCGATCTGATACAAGGCATTTGCTGCCAGATGTTCCGCCGCCTGCTCGATATCACGAATTCCCGTCGTATTCTCAAACTGATGGATCACCGCATCTAAGCCCGCATCTGTCACAACACACTCCTCTTCCCGAAGCCCGATGCGCTTCAGTACCTTCGGCATTGCGAACTTCGTGAATATAATCTTCTTTTCTTCAAATGTATAATCCGGAATATCAATCACCGCGAATCTCGACATGATCGGTGCACTGATATCTTCCTTGTTGTTTGCCGTTGCAATCGGATAAACCCCTGTTGTCGGTACCATACATTCCATATAATTATCTGTAAATCCAAGGTTATCCAGAAGTGTCAGCAGCACATCCGCCGGATTTCCGTTTCCCTTGCCGGATGCCGCCTTATCCAGCTCGTTGATGATAAATACCAGATTCGATTCACCCGCATTCGAGAATGCTTCCATAATAATTCCGGGTTTCGCATTCGCATAGATTCGGGAGCTTCCCGTAAGCTGCTCCGGATCCTTGATGGAACTCATATCAAGCGTTGTCCAAGGCAGTTTCAGAATCCTTGCTACCGCATACGCAATCTGCGATTTTCCGGTTCCTGCCGGTCCTACCAGGAGCAGTCCATACGCCGGTAATGTATGTGTCCGGTTGATCTGGATGATTGTCTCCATGATTCTCTGCTTCACGCGCTCCAATCCGTATAATTCCTCATCCAGGATCTTTCTGGCTCTGACCGGATCGATCGCCTCGAAATAATTGCTCTTCCATTGTACATTGAGCATAATCGAAAGTGCACGCTGTGCATGACGCCGCTCCTCCTGTGACACCTCACTCGATCTTGCCACAGCCAGATTTCTGCGTGCCCACAGGCGGATATTGTCCGGCATCGTCTTACCTGCGCACATCATGAAATCGGAAATACTCTGCAGGCTTGTCAGCTTCATCTCATCACCGACTTCATCCGCATCCTCATCCTCCTCGACTTCCTCTGCCGCACTACTTGCAAGCAGGCGCTCGATCATGAACTGCAGGAAACCATCTTCAGCGGACAACTTTGTCGCACCGCCATATGCAGTCTCCCGGATCTTATAGACGGCATAGCCATCCTCCATATTCTGCCCGGACAGACGGATTGGAATCCGGTTATCTCCGAGCCATTTGATCAGACTGATAAACCGCGCATCCACACGCAGAATATCTGCCGACCATGTTCCATCTGTATCGTTAAACTCAAACGCAGTCCGCTTGCTCTGATTCGCGAACATCCCGGACGCATGATGTGACCACTGCCGTTTCGTATTATCTAACACTAAGATTGGTTCTTCCGGTGTTTTCTCTTTTGCATCGGAAAGAAATGATGTATATGTACAGACAGGCTTCGCCTGCTCCTTCGATGAGCTTGACGAGCTTGAAAAATCAAAAACTGGCATAATAAAATTTCCCTTCTTATTTATAATAGTCTCTAGTTCCCCTACATCCTATAAAACCACATTTTCGTCAAATTTACAATATACAGATCATAAATTTGTCAGTTTTTCACAGTAAACAGAAAGAGCACACCATTTACGATGCGCTCCTGTCTTCCTTCGTTCAAACCCCTGGTTCATTCTTTCTTATATTGTAATTGCAGCCGCTCAATTTCTGCCTGCACAAGCGAAACAACTGACTCCGGGGCTACAATTTTCGCTCCATCGCCAAGTCCCATTACCCAGAATACAAACTGCCGACTGACTGCAACATCCACATTTACTGTGAACTGCTTTTCGCCCTTCGGAATCAAATTTACATCCCTGCCAAACCGGTCCAGAATCACGTTTGCCAATTCATTATCACATAGCAGCTTGACACGCTCTTCCGTTCCCCCAAACATGCCAAACATCTTCTTATCATAGACAGCCGTGTCAAACTCATTAAAGACTTCCCTGCCAAGTCGCTTTTCTTCTGTCATCTGAATATCCAGCATCTTATCCACCCGGAAATGCTTGATTTTCTCCTCCTGCTCGTCATACGCAACCAGATAATAGTTCCCATCACTGCAAGTAAGCGCCCAAGGGCTTACCTCATAAAATGCACCACCCTTACGAAGCTCCGCCGCCTTCTTCACATTCCACTGAAAATAATGGAACTGGATCTGTGAATTTTCTGAGATTGCAGCATGCAGATGATCTACATTTCGATAGATACTGTCATTCATCGTTTTTACACGTCCTGCGACAAAAACCTGTCGTTGCAACTGTGATGCCTCGAACTTTCCCGCAAGCTTTTCAATCTTTTTTATCAGTTCATTCGTCTTTTTCTTTGTAATGAATTTCGCGGACTGCACAGAATCCACCAGAAGCTTTAATTCCGGCAGTTCAAACGGACGGTTGGCAACATAATAACTGTATGTACGATCCTTCTGCACCCGTTTGATATCCATTCCAAACGATCGGAGACATTCAATATCATCGTAAATACTCTTCCGTTCTGCCTTGATCTCGTGTTTCGTCAATTCATCAATAATCTGTGCTGTAGTCACGCGATGGTCTTTATCTGTCTGTTCTAACAGAAATTTCCGAATGTATAACAATTTTAATTTTTGATTTTCCGATTTTGCCATCGCTTGTACTACTCCATATCCTCTAATTCATCCACCGCATCCCAGTAATTCTCCATCCATGCCGCCTGCTTTTCAAAATCAACCGGCACTTCAAGCACTTCTTCCATCGACATAACAGCCCCCGGTGCATACAACAAACCATCTGCACCTACGATTGCCAGTCCACCGACATCCAGCTTACGTGTATACATCAAGGCATCTTCCATCATCACGATCATTGTCTCTCCGGTATCTGCCTCCAATACGACACGCACCATCGGTTCCTGTCCTTCCGGTCTACCCTCGCAGCCAAAATCGTCCTCATCAATTCGAATTATCTTGTATATCTGTTCTTCCATATGCGCTCCGCTCTAGTCCACACGCTTCTTACCCCAGAAGAATAACGCTACCGTACCCGGTCCTGTATGACTGCCGATTGTGGTACCAATGTGATTGATCTCTACCTTTCCATTTAACTTCGGGAACTTCGCTTCGATCAGATCCGCAACTGCCCGTGCATCGTCATAGCAGGCAGACTGGGAAATATAACATTTGCCGGAATAATCCAATCCATCCTCGGCACATTCCTCCATCCGGTCTACGATTGCCTGAATTACCTTTTTCTTTGTACGGATCTTATACCGTGGAATCAATTTTCCCTCATAGTCCACATTCAAAAGTGGGCAGATATTCAACACCGAACCAATAAATCCAGCCGTCTTTGTTACTCTGCCGCCCTTAATGAAGAATGTCAGATCAGAAGTGAAAAACCAATGATTCAGATTCAGCTTATGTTCCTCTACAAAATCGCGAACCTCATCAATCGTCTTCCCGTGTGCCCGAAGCTCCGACAACTTATCCATCAACAAACCGTATCCCGAAGATGCCGCCAGAGAATCAACAACATAGATCTTACGATCCGGGAACTCCTCCTGTAGCGTCTCCTTCGCGATATTTGCCGAATTGATAACACCACTGATTCCAGATGACAGACTCACATGCAGGATATCCAGTCCCTGCTCTAAGAATGGCCGGAAATATTCTTCGAACTCCTCTGCATTTACCTGAGAAGTCTTTGTATCTGCGCCATTTGCCATACGGGAATAAAACTCGTCAAACGGAATGCTGACACCCAGATTATCCTCGTACTGCTTTCCATCCAGTTCAAAGTGAAAACATATATATTTTACATCTATCGCATCAAAATGCTCTTTTGAAAGATCTGCTGTTGAACAACAGCTAATTACATAATTTCCCATACTTTCATCCTCTCCTTGTATGCACTTATTTCTGTCCCCTTAGGACATTCCTGTTGTTATCATAGCCAATTTCACTCAAAAAATCAATTGCTATTCCAACCTTCTGTCCTTAATTCTGTCCGAATTTGAATCTGTCTAATCGTAACCAGTTTCACAAGACGTCCTGCTAAAAATGCGATGACTAACAACATCGCTCCCAATAACGGCATGGACGTAACGATTATTCCGCCAATCACCGCACTACACACATAGATACCCTCTATAATTTTATTACTGTTTATATATTGTCTCATTTTCATACGCGTCCTTTCTTTCAGTCAAATCTCATCGATCCCGCTTTGTTGTACTCATCTTACCCTTTTATGTGTACAAAAAAACTCCCACGCAAGAAATTAATGAATTTTCTATTAAATTTTTATTTATCTCTATAATTTCCGTCCATATATGGTACAATATCTCTAATTTATTTTATGAAAGAAACCATTAAAGGGGGTATTTCATGAGTAATATCATTGATTATATGAAATGGCGTGGAGACCTGACTTTTGCACAGGATTCCTTTAATGAAATTGACAACCTGATTCTGTCGCAGTTAGTCTATGTAGAACTGAATAATATTGTTCCCGGGGACGAAGAACCGACGATCTCTCTGCTCGACGCAGCCAAACTGTTTTTCAAGCAGAATAACGAACAGGAATTACTCGATCATGTCTCCATGACCAAAAACGCGATTCTGGTATTTAAAGAAATGGCGAAAAGTGTACGTTTTAAAAATGTACAATTATCCCGCTATGTAAATGATATCAATGAACAGGAGCAGTCACAATTTTCTGCTATCACGATCAAATTACCAGACAACAGCACCTATATTGCATTTTCAGGAACAGATGCAACGCTTGTCGGCTGGCATGAGGATTTTAATATGCTTTATCTAAAGCAGACACCGGGACAGGAAAAATCACTGGCTTATTTAAATGCCCTTGGGAATCTGGACACTCCGCTTCGTCTGGGAGGACATTCCAAAGGTGGAAACTTCGCTATCTATGCTGGAATGTATTGCGAAAAATCTCTGCGTGATCAGATTATCGCTATCTACAACAACGATGGACCAGGATTTTCGAAAGACGTTGTGGCAAGTGCAGCATACCAGAATCTATTGCCCCTTATTACAACGATTGTCCCAGAATCCTCTGTGGTTGGACGGTTATTTGAACATCAGGAAGATTATGTTGTTATTAAGAGTGAAAATAAGGGATTAAAACAGCATGACGCCATGTCATGGGAAGTGCTTGGAAATCATTTTGTACACGCTGTTACACCTGCCAATCAAAGCCTGCTTGCAAATCAGGCAATCCGGGAATGGATTGCGTTAATCCCAAGAGAAAAGCGCAAAGAAATCGTAGAAGCTGTTTTTCAGATTTTGGACGCAGCCGGTATTGAGACCGTCGACGATTTTCTTACATTGAAATTAAAAGATATCCGTACAATCATTCAGACAAAAAAGAAATTGCCACGCGAGACAAGTGATTCCATCTCTGACGCGGCATTCCTATTGATTAAAATTATGATCAAAACCTTTACCTCAACCTAAAACAATCTTCCATGCCTCTGTCAGCTTCTCGAGGTTCCAGCTTGCATTTGCCGGACTGGTAGAAGGCAGACAGATGGCATTTCTTTTTGTCTGCGGATAAATATATCGCTGATATAACTGCTCTGCCTTTTTCCCGTTCACAAAGATCTGTTCTATCTTTGTGGTTTCTAAGATTTTTGAAATCGGATTCGGAACGACATTCCGAATTGAGCTATCGGAAGAACCTGTAATCTCACATTGTCCGATCACATCCCACACAGCAATTCTATGTTCCAATAAAAATGCTTTCTTCTCCTCTATCGTACCAGGTACCTCTGCCTGAAATACATTTGCAAGCACTTTCCAAAAACGATTCTGCGGATGTCCATAAAAGAATCCTGCCTCTCTCGATTTGACTGAAGGAAAGCTCCCCAATATCAAAATACGAGAATGTTCATTATACACTGGTGAAATTGTATGTATCTGATGCTGCTGTTCCATACCTCTCCCTTGGGGACGCTTCTTTTGTCACAAGAAGTGTCCCTCTGTCTCATGTTATAATACAAAAAAAAGACCTCATCGGTCTTTTCTTTCTGTACCTTCAGAACTTCATACAAAGATCTTATATCTAACCTCTTAACATTCCATCTTTCCGTTCTCAAAACCTCTAAGGATAAGCCCTCGACCTATTAGTACTTGTCAGCTGAACGTGTTGCCACGATTACACTCCAAGCCTATCAACCTTGTAGTCTTCAAGGGGTCTTACTCTTATGATGGGATATCTTATCTTGAGGGGGGCTTCACGCTTAGATGCCTTCAGCGTTTATCCCTGCCGGACTTGGCTACTCTGCCATGCTGTTGGTACAACAACAGATACACCAGCGGTCCGTCCATCCCGGTCCTCTCGTACTAAGGACAGCTCCTCTCAAATATCCTACGCCCACGCCGGATAGGGACCGAACTGTCTCACGACGTTCTGAACCCAGCTCGCGTACCGCTTTAA
>OGER01000363.1_pt1 | contig 50695 bp, 50 predicted proteins | sample 1570691 | NCBI WGS metagenome assembly OGER01 (sample SAMEA2582143, study PRJEB24529) | metagenome | biome: Human gut stool | place: China | collected 2011
GGCTGCCCACATCATTCTTGATGCGCTTGAGCTTTTCCCGGTCATCGCTCCATGCTATGACATTACAGTGCGCACGGATGGAGGTCAGCCCCTTGCTGTGCGCCTCGTTCAAGTATTCCTCGATCCATTCGCGGTTAATCTGGTTGGAGCGGCTGTAGCGGGAAAGCGAGTGCATGTTCCTTGCAGTCTGTTCGAACTTCCGCAGGCTTTCCACCGAATCGTCAATGAAGAGATACTGGTTCACCACGTGGTTGCAGGTAAGCAAAATGCCTATCGGTGCGGCAAATGACAGGCGGCAGTCGCTGCGGTCGGTGGAGAGCCGTTCATAACGGCAGTCCGTTGAAACTCCTGACGGCAGGTCTTCCGGATCGGAAAGGGTATGCAGGCAGAGGTAGTTGTCGCCCACCTTCATTTCACCGGCTCCGAGCGAGAGGTCCTGCAAGCAGGCGGTGTCCTCCTGCGAGAGCGAGAAGTATTTCTCGATGATGCCCGCCGAGGAGTCTGTTCCGGTAATCTCCCCGTCCGTCAGGCGCACCATGCGGAGCAACCCGCTGTCGTTCACGATACGCTCGAACTGGCCGCAACACTCCATGAACCGGGTTACAGTCTCCTTGTCGCGCATCTCCTTCGGGATGATGAAATTCCTTGTGAGGGCGTTGAAACTGCTTGTCGTGCGGCTGCGTTCTTTCGTGGTCTTGGTGAGGAACAGGTAGCAGGTGTGCCACAAGTACGGACGCTCGTTGAAATGCCGCTCAAAACTGCGGCTGAGAAAACTCAGGTCATCCTTGCAGATGTCCGGCTTATAGCTCTCTTCAATGAAAAAGTCCTGCTTGTGCACGATGCTGTAGTTCGGGAGCACCTTGACCGCCTTCGCCCATGCCGAATGGACGGCTTCGTACTCCGCTCCGGTGAGCGTGAAGAGTTCGGGCAGCTCCACCTTATAGGCCACGGTGATGTCCGCGTCCTTGCTGATGATGCACCCGTTTTCCACGGCAAGCAGCGGGAACTTGCTCTCCAGCGTTGCTGTTTTCATTACGTTTCTCATGCTTTTCTGTTTTTAGTGATTGGAGAAATCAACCGGAGGAACTTTCTACGGTTGATGATGTAACGGGGATGACTGCGCAACGCCTGGAGCTTCATGAGTCCCCATTCACCGTACTTCGTGTTCATATGGAAGGTCGCCCAGACCAGCACCGACGCGGAGATGCCCCCGAAGCCGATACAGATCCACTGGTCAATGCCTGCCATGTACATAATGACGAACACCACGAACAGGGCGAGCAGTCCTCCGGCAAAAATGAACAAGTACCGGCTCTTGAGTCCTTTGAACTCCGGACTGCGGCCGATTCCCTTGTTGATCGGATACTTCACCATGTTACAGGAAGAATGAACGTAAGATGGTGGCGGCAACAATCAGGAAGATGCAGGCTCCGAACCAGCTCGCCGCTGTCTTCGAGGTGTCCGGGTCGCCCGACGAGAACTTCGAATAGACCTTCACGCCCCCGATAAGGCCGACTACGGCACCGATTGCGTAAATCAGTTTGGTTGCGGGATCGAAATAGGAAGTGACCATGTTGGTCGCCTCGACGATACCGCCGACTCCGTTACCTTGGGCGAAAGCCCCCACTGAAACCAGCAGCGTCATGACTGCCAAAAAGAATCTTTTTTTCATGTGTCGAAACATTTAATTAGTGAGACAAAAAATCATTTCGACAGCGAATATATAGTGTTTAATTCATTGATTTACAAACCTTACGACTTGTGACACCGTATGTCATCACGTTGCACCGGAAAGAGATTTTGATGGAATGAAAAGAGTTTGGTTATTAGTTTGTCAATACATATTTGTTCAAGACTTTTTAGTAGACGTATGTAGTCCAATAAAGCAGATTTTGGTGATATTCACCCTATTGAATACTTACGGACTATCTACCAGATCATTACAGCATCTTTTAGTGCTATTTGTTTTCAACAATATCACATAAAATGAGTACTTTTGTACCTAAATCTAAATAACAAATCCGATGAATAATCTAGAATTAAAAATATTTTTCTCTTGGCAGATGTCCACACTCTGTAACAAGAAAGTAAATAACAAGACTTTTTTGTTGAACTGTCTTGAGAAAGTAGCGAAAAAGTTAAGTAATAAGGGAGAATTTCAAGGAGTGAATTTTATTATAGATGAAGGTCTGCGTAAAGAAGCCGGAGATAAGCCTGTTGCTGAAACTTGTATAAAGAAGATAAAGAATTGTCACATATATGTGGCAGATTTTACTATAGAGACCCGATTTACAAATTTGCGTCATTTGTTGAGAAAATATTGCAAATTTGATATAAGGTCTAATGTTAATGGGAGTGTGCTTATTGAATACGGTCATGCAAAACAATGCTTGGGTGACGATGGCGTGATATTGGTGATGAACACCATTAACGGAAATCCAAAAGAGATTCCAGACTTATTGCCTTACGACAATCGTCAGAATCGAAATCCGATTCTTTTTGAAGTTGATAAAACTAATTTTACAGAAACCGAAAAGAAAGGCCAAAAGTATGAAAGTTTCAAGAAAAAACAACAGCAACTTCTTGAAGAACTTACTGTTGCAATAAAACTTGCCGCAAGGAGTGCAATAAAAAAAATATATAACCATTTCCAACCCTTTATCAGTTGTGAAAAAGCTTTCAATGAGTCCGGATATAGAGCAGATTTTAAATGGACGGCTGAACTCACCCAAATTAAAAATGCGATACGAAGTAATCAAGAAGTAATGCGTATTGTTGGATTGTCAGGACTTGGCAAAACGCGTCTTGTTTTGGAAACACTGCTCGAAAATAAAGATACATCGCATAAATTATATTGCGATATGGCAAAAAATGACGAAAATGAAGTTTTCAAAGCCATTGATTCACTGTTTGACAATTATGGAAAAGCCACGATAGTTCTTGATAACTGTCTATACTATTTCATGGATAGAATATACGATTTGAGGCGTGGTAAAAGAGCGAATAACCCAATAGTAGCCATTTACAATGAACCGAACGAAAGGATTGACAGCCAGCGTTATCAGTTTTATTGCCTTACGGTTTCGGATGAAATAGTTGAGGATATTATTGAGAAAAATGCTGATTTTTTTTCGCCTGAAAATAAAAAGAAGATAGTGATATTTTCAGGTGGTATACCATTCATTGCAGAATTATTGATTGAAGAATGGCTGAAAAACAAAGAACTTGGAAACATATCCAATCGAACACTTATTACAAAACTGCTTGGCGCAGATGAACGTAACGAGAATCGACTCATTGCTCAATCTCTTTCTCTGTTTAATAGCATCGGTGTTGAAGGCGATGTTCGTAAAGAAATGGTCTTTGTTGCCACCAATAAGAACATTACTATCTTAGACGGAGATGATAAAATAAAGGAAAATAAGTTTGATAAGCTGATACAGGACTATCTCGGACGAAGATTGCTTGACCGTAGAGGCCGCTTTGTTTTTATTCGACCTCTCCCAATTGCTTGGTACTTGATGTGCGAATGGCTGGAGGATTGTTCTAAAGACAGGCTGCTTCAGGTTCTGAATGATATTCGAACTTCGGAAGTCTCAGCTTCGTTGGCTCCAGCTTTCGGTGCTCAATTTAAAGATATGTCCCAGAGTAAAAATGCCGTTGCTCTCTTAGATGAGGTTCTGCATGTCGGTAGCCCTTTTTCTGATGCGGAAGTGATAAATACAGAAGTGGGATCACGCCTCTTCCGCTCATTTGTAGAAGTGGTTCCACAAACAGTAGCAAATTGTTTGTATAGAGCTTTAGGTAATAAAAGCATTGCTGATTTGTATGGTATTGTTGAAGGCAGACGTAATCTCGTTTGGACTATTGAGAAACTTTGCTTCGACCCGGTTACATTTCTAAAAGGTACAAAACTAATGTTACGCCTCGGATGTGCAGAAATAGAGGATATCTCGAACAATGCGACCGGGCAATTTATGGCATTGTTTCCGATATTTTTGCCAGCAACGGCTGTCTCTCTTACAGAACGTATTGATTTTTTGCGTCGGGAAATTAACATTGAAGAACAGAAAGAACTGGTATTGAAAGCTGTTAATCGCGCTCTTAATACTAGCAATTTCATTTATATTAATGGTGCGGAAATACAGGGCCAACGTAAACTTGAAAACTATAGGCCAATATCTCACGATGAAATAGAAGAATATATCCGTGGTTGCCTTGATATTATTTATTACGAGATAGAACAAGATACAGAATACCACGATTACTGCATAGACGTTTTGAGTAATAACTTCAGATCGTTAAGTGCTTTTGGTGCATTTGATGTAGTAATACCTTATGTCAAGAAAGTATCTGAAATGCTTGGCTATGAATGGGAAAATATGACAGAAAATTTGCACTTGGCTCTGAAAGACCAAAAGATAGCATATTGTGACAGAATAAAAGACGAATTAAAAACACTAATAGATAATTTTACAAAGGATACGTTTGAAGCGAGATTTTCGATGGTTGAAAAGTTCTATGCTTCTGATTTCGATTTAAAGAACATAAATACTCAATTAGAGTATGAAAAGAAAAGTGCCAAGTATGAAGCATTAGCAGTTGAAATGGCCGAAAAAAAACTTTTTACCAAAGATACTTTACGAGCGATCTATAACTGTCAAACCTATCAAGCTCAGCAGTTTGGTAGAAAGCTTGCCACTCTACTAAGTGAAGACGAACAATTGGAGTTTATAAAGAATTCGTTGGAAGTAATACCTGAAAAATGCACCAACATCATTGTTGACTTTATGGCATTGATTAGTGAAAATGTCTTTGCACAAGCGTTTGAAATTGTCAAACAACAAGGACGTTACAATCTTCTTTTCCCGATTGTAGCTATCAGAGATTACAAGTTTCATGGTAAATATATTGATATTCTATTTGACTTGGTACTCAACCACAGTGTAGATATTTCAAACTTTGTAAGTTTCTGGAACCATTCACCAATCATAACGTTAACATCCGACGAAGCCGTTGTCTTTCTCACTCGATTATTGAGTTTACCAAATTCATATGAAACAGCATTGCACATGGTGTCTATGTTGTATTTAGATGGAAGAGTTAAAGATAATCCAAAATTAGAGAAAATATTTGAACAAGAAGCATTAAACTCGATAGATAAAATGAAAAAGTTGATACAAAACCCACATTATACTCAGGTACTCTGTTCATTACTCGCAAACGGCAAGCGAGAGCAGTTAGCGAAAAGCATAATGGCAGGAATAATTAATTATATTGTCGAAAATAAAAATGTTTCGGTAAACTACAATGTGGAAGAGATTCTTTCTGTCTTATTTGAAAAACACTTTGATGTAACATGGGATATTTTAGCAAATACCATGTCCTCAGAGAAAGATGAAGAAGATAAATTCCTTAAACTGTATTGGATACTTGGAAATATGTCAATATATAACAAATTCCCAAGCCTGATTTTTAAGAAAGAACATGAACAGACATTACTTGATTGGTGTGCCAAGAATCCAGATGTCAACGCATATCGTCTGATGTCAATCGCGCCAATGCAAAATGGTGATAATTTCTCTGACATAGTAATTCAGATAATAGATCGTTATGGTAACCGAAATTTTGTACTTACAGCACTTGGAGACAAACTCGGTTCGTTTGCATCAACAGGTTCTGCTTTGCCAATCTATGATTCACGAATAAAACTTGTGAAGACATTGGTTAACCATCAATCACCAGAAGTAAGTTCTTGGGCAAATTTGCAGGTAGAAAAACTGAAACAAGCAAGAGAACAGACGCACAAATTTGAAGAAGAACTTACAATACCAGGACGTATACCTTTGATGAGCTAGCTTGAATTATGTTTAAGAATGACATTGTTCCATAGATGTCAAATTTTAAACATAGTTAATTTAAAAAAGGGCACGCCGATATTACATCGACTTGCCCCCTGTGGCTACAAAAAGAAACAATTAAACGAATTCATCTATATTGAAAACCTTCATCTTCTTGGATGTAGTTTTTCGTTTTGCCAATGGTCTGCCCGTATCGTCCAGACATTCACTGAGCAGCCGGTGTACTTTTTCCTGATTGCTCAACTTATCTGTAAGGAAAGAAAGTATGACCGTGTCCTGCATTTTATGATGTATGGTAGTGGCAGCACGGATGGCTTTCTGTTCATCCGGATTTTCTGATATCAGAACCTCTGCCACATTACTTATGTCCTCAAAAGTCATGGCTGTATCAAAATCCGGGTCAGGTTCGGCATCTACCGGAGCCATCAATTCTTCCTTATCCTCTTCGGTCAGCCCCTTGTCATCCTGAGCCACATCCTCCGGACTGATTTCCTCGTCTTCTTTTATGGGTTCCTTTTTCAAAGGTTCTGAACGTGTAGGCGTTTTTCTCGCCACTTCCGGATCTTCCAAATAGACAATCTTTGTCTTGCCGATTACATCATCGTCAGCAGCGGGAGGAATCGATGATGCAGTTACCTCGGGTTTGTTGTGTGGTGTATCTGGTTTTGCCACCGGTTTCTTACGCTTTGCCTTTTTATTGGCATTGCGTACCTTTTGCTCCATACGTTCCTTGCGATACTTCCATAATCTGATACGGGCAATGCGCATCAGTCGATAAACACGATCCCAAATACCGTACATTTGACGGTTGAAAATAAACACCCATAAATGCCATAGTACAAAAAACGCACACGCGAGCTTTATTGTGAAATATATTTTTGTTTCCATGACTATAGCGGTTTGGTTATATAATCCGAGTGTAATTTGGATATCTCATCACGATAATTCTTCAGATGCTCATCCACAACCTTGTTCACATAGCCGGAGATAGACACCTCAGGAGCGACAACAGATAAAAAACGTCTGATAAGGGCGTGATTTTCTTTGCTGATGTAGACTTGGGCACGACTGCCAACAGGTTTGCAATCCAAATAGGTGGTTGTGTATATTGAGATTAACGAATGTTCAAATTCAACCTCGAAAGTAGGTGAAGATGTCCGGTCCTGTTCATTCTCCGGCTTAATCTCATCAATTATTTTGACGGAAGAAGCCGGGGGTATTTTCGGCTCTCTTTCAATCTTACGTGATTTTCTGTAAATCAAAAGTCCGATTCTGTAGGTGGTGTAAATGCAGCAGACGATGGCTGCGACTTGAAAAATAATCTGTGTCATGACTAAAATGGTTTTAATGGTTTATAATATTCTTTGTTGTATAACTCATTGATTTCCTCCCAATGCTGCTGGATATGCACCACTAGGATATTGCTTATATACCCGGATATGCTCATGTTCGGGGCAATGACCGGAAGGAAACGCTTGATACATTCGGCTACCTCACGGTTTATATAGACATGGGAACGGTTGGATGCGGGAATGTTGACCAGATACCTTTCCCTATAGTTGCCTGTTTCCTCTTTCTTTTTCCGTGGCTTTGTGGAAACCGCTTTCTCCGAGGATGAATTGGCGGATTCTGTGACGGGAGGAGCTTCCGGTTGTTCCGCATTTTCTTCAGCGGGCTTCTCCCTGCCGAAGACAGGTATGTCCCCGACAATGATATTCTTGAGGACTTCCTCATTCACTTCCACTTTTTTCTTTGTCATGGCTGTACCAGTTTAAGTTTGACAATCAACTCTTCCGCCAGTTCCGCAATACCGCTTCCTTCCAGCTGTCTGGCAGGAGGCGGCAGCAGGGTACAACGGAAAAAGGCGCGTTTGGAATGGGTGATTTCTTTCTCGTAGCGGCACAAATCGGGAAGCGTACTGTCAAGAACGGTCAGGTGCAGTTCCTTCATTACTTCCGAGTATGATTTGAAAATTTCCACGTTGGTACGCTTTTTCAGCCTGTTCCAAAAGAAGATGATATCCTTGAGTGGCACATCCTTCGTGTTCCTGACATAATCGAGTACCGTGGTGGAAAAAGCAAGAGTACTCTGCATGATGATAAGATCCGGCGTGGTGGGTGTCAGGACATAATCCATGTTGACGATGGTGCGGAATACCCCCGTGGATTCCACCGTACCGGGCAGGTCCACTAAAATCAGGTCATAATCTCCGTTTGCGGCAAGGTCGTCCGCTGCCTCTCTCGCTTTTTCCGCGGTGGCTCCTACAATAGGATAGGCTTTCTTCTTTACACGCTCCCATTGCTGGTTCAACAGCTGCTGGTAATAGGCATTGTTGGCGGCGGCTTTCTTGTCCCGTTCCCTCATGCGCACAAGGCTGTGCTGTGGGGAGTCACAGTCAATGATTGCCACGTTCAGGTTCTTCTCGAAATGGAGGTAGCTGGAAAGTACAACTGTCAGGGCTGATTTCCCGACCCCTCCTTTCTGGTTGCTTACGGCAACAAATAAAGGTTCTTTGCTCATAATTTTTCTTTTTAAATGGTTATTGAATAATTGTCAGTTCCATCCATCCGTCAATCCGTGAACGCTTCTTTCCAACCAACCGCCGGATACTGCATCCGTTATCGGGATTGACCGTCATTCCAACCGATAGCGCATCTGTTATCATATCCGGCTTTCCGTTAATGGTCGGACTGTTGGTCATGACATTCCGATAACTGTCATATCCGACATTGCTTCCACTATCCCGACCGCTAACGGAAGCATCCGACAATATGACCATTATTCCATTATCGGAAGCCCGGTTTCATCCGTTCACGCTGCAAATAAAAAGGTATTTTTTCATACCGGCACCATGTTTCAAGGGAGGTGACGACCTGTGTCACCGTTTGTCATCACGTTACATATAACTCGCTATTTTACAACAGGATAAACCGCCATAACTTTGCACCGACAACGGAACGGACACCGCTGCGGGGCTTTCCCGAAGCCGAAGAATGAGGCTGAAGGGTCAAACACAATTTGACGGCAGGAAAATTCATGTTCAAGCGAACATAGCAAGTTGTGTTTTGGGGCACCCGAAATAAATTCGGGCACTCAAAACAACTTGCCGCTCGCCTGACGGCTCGGGAAGGATTCACTCCAAAGTCGTGAATCCGGGACGGAAGATCAGAAACGGAAAATATCAATGCGTATGGAAGAAAACAGAAAGAAAAAATCGACAAAAGGCGTGGGACGTAAACCTAAATCCGACCCCGCCGTGCACCGTTATGTGGTACGGTTGAACTCGGAAGAGAACGTGCGTTTCGACATCCAATTCCAGAAATCCGGATTGAAAGAGCATTCGAAATTTATCAAGGCTATGCTTTTCGGACACGAAATCAAAGTGGTGAAGATCGACAAGGCGACGATGGACTACTACATCCGCCTGACCAATTTCTACCACCAGTTCCAAAGCATCGGCAACAATTACAACCAGACAGTAAAGGCTGTCAAGAGCAATTTCGGGGAGAAACGGGCATACGCCCTGCTCCGGAATCTGGAAAAAGCGACCATAGATCTGGTAGTGCTGAGCAAGCGGATTATCATGCTGACCCGTGAGTTTGAAGAAACCTACCTTATCAAAAGGAAAAGGGAGGAGGAATGACATGGTGGCAAAAATCAACAGGGGCGTTTCCCTTTACGGGGCAATCGTCTATAACCAGCAAAAAGTGGACGATGCCACGGCACGGATCATTTACGGGAACCGCATGATTACCGATGTCACCGGCAACCCGGAGCAGGTCGTGCGGCAGACGATGTGGGCGTTCGAGAACTACCTGCTTGCCAATAAAAACACGGAGAAGCCCGTACTGCACATCTCGCTGAACCCTTCACTGGACGACCGGCTTACGGACAATCAGTTTGCCGACCTCGCCAAAGAATATATGCGGAAGATGGGATACGGCGACCAGCCCTACATTGTATATGTACACGAAGACATAGACCGCAGACACATCCATATCGTATCCACCTGTGTGAACGAGAAAGGGGAAAAGATTGACGATGCCTACGAGTGGAACCGCTCGATGAAGGCCTGCCGGGAGCTGGAGCGGAAGTTCGGTCTGAAACAGGTGGAGGACAAACGGAAGGAACTGCTGGAGCCCTATCTGAAGAAAGCGGACTACCAAAACGGGGACGTGAAGGAACAGGTTTCCAATATCGTCAAAAGTGTTTTCGCCACTTACCGCTTCCAGTCTTTCGGGGAGTACAGCGCGTTGCTTTCCTGCTTCAACATCGAGGCGAAACAGGTCAGGGGCGATTTCGAGGGCACACCTTATAACGGCATTGTCTATACCATGACGGATGACACGGGTAAACCGCTGTGTACGCCCGTCAAGTCCTCCCTTATCGGGAAACGCTACGGTTACGAGGGGTTGGAAAAACGTATCGGTTACAATTCCCGCGAATACAAAGCCCGTAAATGGCAGCCGAAGATACGGAACGATGTGGCACTTGCCATGCACGGTTGCCGGGGCAGCCGGGAAGAATTTATCCGCCTGCTTGCCGGAAAAGGCATAGACGCGGTGTTTCGTGAGAACAATGAAGGTCGCATCTACGGCGCAACCTTCATCGACCACAAGAACCGGGAGGTCTATAACGGATCGCGGATCGGCAAGGAGTTCTCGGCAAATGCTTTTGAACGGCTCTTTAATAATCCGGACAACATCCCGAATTTGGATGCTCCTATGCCGGAGTCCGGTCTGCAAAGAGCTTTCTCTTCCGACATGGAAAGTGCCATCGAACAGGCATTCGGGATATTCGACATGGAGCCGAACGGTCCTGACCCACAGGAAGAGGCACTTGCCCGCAGGTTGCAACGCAAAAAGAAGAAGAAACGCCGTTCCCGCGGAATATCGTAATTACAGAATTTGTCAACATTAAAATGATTTTATTATGCAACAGGAAGATGATTTAAGAGGGCTGGCAAAAGTCATGGAGTTCATGCGTGCCATTTCCATAATGTTTATCGTCATTCACGTCTATTGGTTCTGTTACCGGGCATTCGTGGATGCGGGTATCAATATCAGAGTGGTTGACAGGATACTCCTGAATTTTCAAAGGACGGCGGGGCTTTTCAGCAACCTGCTGACAACAAAAGTCTTTGCCATTATATTTCTTGCCCTTTCATGTCTCGGGACAAAAGGTGTGAAGAGCCAAAAAATGACATGGGACAGGATATATGCTGCTTTCCTTTCGGGGCTGGTACTGTTCTTCATGAACTGGTGGATGCTTGACCTGCCTTTCAGCCCGACGATCAATGCCGCCATATACACGGTAACACTAACAGCCGGATATATCCTTCTCTTGATGTCGGGTGTGTGGATAAGCCGTATGTTGAAGAATAATCTTATGGAGGACGTGTTCAATACCGCCAACGAGAGTTTCATGCAGGAGACAAGGCTCATGGAGAACGAGTATTCCGTCAACCTGCCGACAAAGTTTGTCTATCAGGGCAGGGAATGGGACGGATGGATCAATGTTGTAAACGTTTTTCGTGCGTCCATCGTACTTGGAACGCCCGGCAGCGGGAAGTCCTACGCGGTGGTAAACAACTACATCAAACAGATGATTTCCAAAGGATTCGCTTTATATCTGTATGATTACAAATTTGATGACCTCTCGGTCATTGCCTATAACGAACTGCTTAAAAACATTAACAAATACAAGGTCAAGCCCGAGTTCTACGTGATAAATTTTGACGACCCGAGACGCAGCCACAGGTGCAATCCCATCAACCCGAAATTCATGGCGGACATATCCGACGCTTATGAATCGGCCTACACCATACTCTTGAATCTGAACAAGACCTGGATACAGAAACAGGGTGACTTCTTCGTGGAATCTCCGATTATCTTGCTTGCCGCTATTATATGGTATTTGCGGATTTACAAGGATGGCAAATACTGTACCTTCCCTCACGCGATAGAATTCCTTAACAAGCCGTATGCGGATATTTTTACAATTCTTACCTCGTATCCATCCCTTGAAAACTACCTTTCCCCCTTTATGGATGCCTGGCAGGGCGGAGCCCAAGACCAGCTCCAAGGCCAGATAGCAAGCGCGAAAATCCCGCTATCGAGGATGATTTCACCGCAGCTTTATTGGGTCATGACCGGCGATGATTTCACATTGGATTTGAACAATCCGGAGCATCCGAAAATCCTTTGCGTGGGAAATAATCCGGATAGGCAGAACATCTATTCGGCCGCATTGGGACTGTACAACTCCCGTATCGTGAAGCTGGTAAACAAGAAAGGCCAACTCAAGAGTTCCATCATCATTGACGAACTTCCCACCATTTATTTTCGCGGTATTGACAATCTGATAGCCACCGCCCGAAGCAACAAGGTGGCGGTCTGTCTCGGTTTCCAGGACTTCTCCCAGCTGACCCGTGACTACGGTGAGAAAGAGGCGAAGGTCATCCAAAACACAGTCGGCAATATCTTCTCAGGCCAGGTGGTCGGGGAAACGGCAAAGAACCTTTCGGAGCGTTTCGGAAAGATACTCCAACAGCGGCAATCCATATCAATCAACCGGCAGGATACCTCCACTTCCATCAACACGCAACTGGACTCCCTTATTCCCGCTTCCAAAATCGCCAATCTTTCGCAGGGCACATTCGTGGGCAGCGTGGCGGACAACTTCGGGGAAGAGATAGACCAGAAGATTTTCCATGCCAAAATCATTGTTGACAACGAGAAAGTTGCGGCGGAAACGAAAGCCTACAAGAAGATACCCGTCATCAACGAGTTCAAAGACGAGAATGGGAACGACATCATGCAGCAGCAGATAGACCGCAACTATTTGCGTATCAAGGCAGACGTGCTGCAAATAATTGAAGATGAAATGGAAAGAATTGCCAAAGACCCCAATTTGAAACACCTGATTCCGCAGGAGGATGGCGAAAACGGATAATCTCAGACAGACCGCTTTTTTATTTCAGCCTGCGAAGGTCGTCCCGTGCCTGTCAGGATTGAGCAAGGTCAAGCCCTAACGGGTTTCCGCAAAAATCTTCCGCGCTTCGCTTGCGGTATTTTTCCGGAAAAACCTTGCACAATCCGGCACGGGACGGTATGGCAGGCAAGAAATAAAATATCGGCTCACAAGCCGTGAAATGTTTAACTCAAAAATAAAAGGTATGAGCAGAAGCAACTTCACCCCGATGAAAAGATTCCACGAAATCATTGGCCGTTATGGTCTGAGACTGATGGAAGTCGGGACAAACCACCTGAGAATATTCTCCGAAGGTCGGAAACTTTTCGATTATTATCCGCTAAGAATGAAACTCTTCGATTACCATGACTGGTGTCAGCTGACCTATCCGTCTCTTATTGAAGGTCTGGATAAGTGGGAAACGGAACTTGACGGAATCATTCAAAAACTGATGGTATCACCCCAATAAATATTCAATTATGAAGGACAACAATAACACAAGGCTCGTTTGGAACAACATTCCTGACTGGGCGATTTTCGCATTGGGATACGGCGTTGAAGAGGAACTGTTTCTGAATGAAGAAGAACTGAAAATGATAAGTAATTTCATTGCCGAGAATTTTCCGAACGGATACACGATGAGCGTGGACTGGAAATCATACAATGAGTTTGATCATAACCCTGCCTTCGGAAAACCATGCAAGACCTACACGGTCCGGTTTTGTAACATCTAAATCAAATGGATATGAGAAAGATAACATTGAGCGAATATAACGCCATTCCGGAAGATTACCGTGGAATCTGGACTGTCGAGCGTTGGGACTTGCCGGATTGGGCGGAAATACGCGAAAAGCACATCGGCAAACGCACCATGATGGTCTATGACAATGGCACGTGCCTGCTGGTTGAAGGAATGGGCTTTGAAATCGTGGATGACAGTTCATGGAAAAAGCCTGATGAAGTCAGACAGAAAATAGAAGACCTCTATTTGAAATTCTACAGCGGACGAGGACGCGAGCCTCATTACGCCGAATGTGCAATCCGATGGAATGACACACTGGAATCGGTAGAGGTAAGGATCGCTTTGTCTGTGGATTACGACCCGGAAAAGGACGATGAGATATTCTATTACTGCAACGGGCTGAATGACCTGAAATCATTGGCTGATAAAAGTATGGAGGACTTTACCATAGCAGAGTGTCTCGGTTTCGGCATATACGAAGAACAGTTACAGACAACTTAAAATTATCGGATATGAAAATCAAATGTCAGGAACACTACGACAAGGTCATGGAGTATGCCAATAGCATTGGCGACACAACCTTTCAGAAATGTATCGAACGCCTCAAACAATGGGAGACAAATTCCAACGGCAGGTATGAAATTGAACTCTATCGGGATTTCGCACCGTATTCATTCGGATTTGCGGAAAGGACTCCGGAAGGACAAAACGGTATTGTAGGCGGATTGCTTTACCACGGCAGGCCGGATGAATCCTTTGCCGTAATCATGGAGCCGTTCCACGGCTGGAGCATACATACGTAAAAATTCACCCCACAAGTTAATCATGTGATTGTGCGAGAATGGTGCAGAGGTAATCAGTATATGGTTACTTTTGCACCTTTTTTGGAGCATTTATTCAATAATTCAATTTACAGAATCGGGAAATTAAATCCTTGTTTTGAAAATTAAGATTGATATTTTGCAGAAAATACGCAAAAATCACGAATTAAATCTTTAATCCAGTGTTTTTATCTCAATCAATGAAGCGTCATCTTCAAAAACTCCATCGGGTGTAAATTCTATATCCTGTGTCACTATGGCATTCAAGTCTATTTTTTGATAAAAGCCATCAGTACAGATGAATATTCTTTCGTCTTGTTCTAACTTTTCTTGCTTGATTGGAACATTATCCCGATATCCTTTGCCATTGATACATCGTGTCAAGAATGTACCGCCTGCCTCGGCTACGACATGGTCTGTGGTCAACAATATTGTTTCTCCATTGCATACCTTATAAAGCCTCACATTGCCCTGCCATGCGTAATACAAAGAATCATCAATCATCAAAGCGACGGTTACAGCGGTTCCCATCTTACATTTCAATTCCCTGCATTTTTTAGATATAGCAATATCGGCGGCATCAAATGCCATACGCAATACGTCTTCCGGGAAACATCCCTGAATCTTGTCAAGGATTGTGCTCAATACGGATTCTGATACGATTTTTGCAGCCTCTGCACCATAAGACAAACCTCCCATACCATCTGCAAGGATAGAGATAAGAGTATTGTCGGACAACTTATGACATAAGATATAATCCTCATTAATCTTATCCTTACCGGAGTAACTAATAGCTTTGAACTCAATCGTTTTCATCCTCTATTGCTTTTTGAAAAACATCTGCAATGATTTGCCACGTCTCCTTTACTGTTTCATAGGTCAAACCATAGCTGTGTTCTATAATTTGATTGAATAGTCTGCTCTCATCATCTTTCTCAAGCTCCTTTTCAATACAGCCCTTATAATAGGCTATCTGTTCCTTGGTCAAAAGAAGAAGCAAATCTCGGGCAAGCCAATACCCGCCGACAATATATTCATCGAATTTTTCCCAATCATAAACTTCGGGATAAGCATTACGGTCGAGGTTAGCCATAAAATAATTGGATAGAATAAACGACATATCTTCCGCATCTTTACTTGTTTCGATGTTTCTATCCAACCACGCATTGAATTTCAAAAGGAACAGACCGTGAAGAGAGGCTATCTTGATATCAAATTCATTATCTATGTTGACAGTAATAGCTTCCGACAGCACTTCATCAAAACCCTTCACCGACATTGCAATCTCTTCTTCAGGCGGCCAATATATGTTATCGTCTTCCTTAGCCACACCATACGGAACAACATCCAGTTCATATTCACCATAGTAGAACCGTTGGTGCATATGCTGTGATTTCTGAAAACCATCGGCAACCAGTCTTTCTTTGATTTCATCGAAGACACTCCAGTCAGGTATTGCAATTGCAATATCCAAATCCTTTGTCTTTCTTCCGGAAGTGGTTCCAATAAGCTGGCGGATAATTATGTCACGGGCTGTTGCTCCGATGACATAAAACTCCCGCCCCATACGATTGAAACTATCCGTCAGTTTCTCCAGCAATTCCACTAATAACGGATTGGCTATTCTCTCACTTGTAATCTTTAAGTCCATAATCTAAAAGTCTTTCTGCCATTTCCTGACAACGGCTGTTACCACTACCCATCAAATCCGCATAGATAAGCATCAACGGAACGAGTTGATTGTCCGTTTCCCATTTCCAGAATTTCTGATAGATTCTTATCTCTCCATTCTCATTTTGCATTACCATCCCTGTCTTCAGGAGGTTTGCAGCAGGAATATCTGTATATATGTCAAATACCCCCGGTTCCAAATAACCATCTATCTTATTTGCTCCGCCTTCTCCTCCCCAATACATGCCTTCCGGCAACTTCAATGCAGTCCAATTCATCCGCTGGTCATTCGTTCGGAAACTCATTTTCCCAAGTAACAATTTGGGTTTCAACACTTGATTGTAATTCTCCACCCAAAGATTGAAAAGAGCGTTTACGTTTTTGAGAACTCGTCTTCTATGGGTCTGCAAGATGAAATTTTTCTCCGTCAAGACATCGAATACATTCTTAATGGCTCCCAAAGAAATCCCGGTTGCACCTTGTATTTCTCTGTAAGGCTTGTTTACATTAGCAATATCCTGTAATAGATAAAAAATCACTTTCAATCCAGCTTCCTGAAATGCCGGATAAGGCTTCTCTGCCATTAAAGTATTTTTTTCTCCTTTATTAGTCAGGTGAAGTATCACCTTATTCTCTTTTTCATATCTGATATAGCAATTACCGGCACAATCAAGCGTGTTGATGCCATTATTTGCCAAATCGTCCATAACGGTTGGCGTGATATACTTGGCAATCAACAATACGGGTTGCTTTTCCGCTGCTGCTAATGCCTTTAGGCGGCTTGCAACATTCCCGACAGTTGCAGTTGTCACCGTGTTTTTGACTTCACATAGAAAATCCACATTCATAATCCGGATGACAGCATCAAAATTCCGGTATGGATTGTTCTCCATTTGAATGACTGCTGTTTCAGGTAATGTCAATTTTCCCCGTAATGCCTTCAATGCTAAATTCAATGTTTCATGTTCTGTCAACACCATACTTTGTTCATTTTATTGTTATGTTCATTTATAATGAACACTGCAAAGGTAGTGAACAAACTCCAAATAGCCAATAGTTTTGTTCACTATTTCTATGTGTTCATTAAAAATGAACAACTATCCCAGAGTGAACAAAACTGCTTTTATGGCGCATCGCTCTACAAAAGTAATCAAAAAGATATTACCTATGGTACTATTCAATAGAGTCATAGTATCTTATTCCATATTCCTCTATAAAAATCCATCATAAGCCCCGCTTCCCTTGACAAGTCCCTTCGTGGAAGGTAACTCGGAGGGCGATACCTTCCACGTTCAGGCCTGCGGTTTTCGCGCAAAAAATTTCCTGCGGTAATTTTTCACCCGAAAAAACGCTCCGGTATCGCCGTCCGAGTTGAGAGACAGGTCGGGACTTAGCAAGCGAAGCGACCTACGACGCATAGGACGAGATCAAAAAACATCAGACGGACGTCTTTTGCCAATATATGATGTCCCAATGGATTACGCCGTCAACATTTCCAATACAAAATCTTCTTCCTGTCTTATAGAGTGACACAAGGAAGCGGGGACTAAAGACAGCTCGCTCCCAACTCTGCATAATACAATTTTCTTTTTGTCGGTTTCGTGTTTCGTGTTGTTTGTGCCGTTTTCTACCGCCTTCCCTTCCATCTCTGCCGTTTTTTTCTTGTTTGGGGCTTGCCATTTGCGTGTCCCTGCTCTCTTCCGACTATTATTCGGTGCGTTTTCCCTGCTTTTGCCTTTGATTTTCCCGTTTGTCCGTCCCATGTTTTTCCTCCTGCGGTGAAACATGATGACAAGTGATGAAACATATCGCCTAATACATTGTAAACTAATTATTTATCAAAATCCATCCTATATATTTGCACCGACAATTCATAGTTATCAACTTAAAAAGCTCAAAGTCATGGCAAAGAAAAATGGAAGGGACGATCCCCCTAAACCGCAAGTCGCCGAGAACGAACAGATGAGCGACATCGTGTTCATCCTCGACAAGATGGAACTGATTTTACAGGCCGTGTCCGAAATCGGAAAGGACGGCAGGTACAGGACGGTTCCGGCAGACAAGGAACACCAAAATTCCTTTCTGAAAATCGACCGTTACGCCAACCTGTTCGAGAATTTCCTGAAGAACTTCTGGAGCCAGCTCAAAGACCCGACACGGTTCGGCATCCTCTCCGTCAAGGAGGACACGTTGGACAACCCGGAAGTAAGGCAGGCGGTCGAGGATATCGCGGCAGGAAAGCAGACAAAAGCCGTGGAGGAATTTCTAAAGAAATACGAGATTGTCCCCCGCGACAAGGAAAACCAAAGTATAAACCATCAAAATCAACAAGAAATGGCAAAGAAAAATGAGACCCCGCAGCAGGCAGCCCAGGATGGCGGCCAGCAGCAACCCAAGTACCGTTACAACGAGTCCATGATCAACTGGGAGGAACTGAAGAACTTCGGGCTGTCCCGCGAGTATCTTCAAGAACGCGGGCTCCTTGATCAGATGCTCAAGGGCTATAAGACCAACCAGGTCGTGCCCATCAGCATGAACTTCGGTTCCGCCGTATTGCGTACCGACGCACGCCTGTCATTCCAGCAATCCGTCGGCGGTCCGATTGTCCTCGGAATTCACGGCATCCGGCAGAAACCCGAACTTGACCGTCCGTATTTCGGGCATATCTTCTCCGAAGAGGACAAGAAGAACCTGCTTGAAACAGGTAACATGGGGCGTGTCGTGGAACTGAAGGGGCGCAACGGCGAATACATCCCTTCTTTCGTCAGCATAGACAAATTGACCAACGAAGTGGTCGCCGTTCGTGCGGAGAACGCCTTTATCCCGAGGGAGGTCAAGGGCGTACAGCTCACCGAACAGGAGTTGAATGACCTGCGTGAAGGCAAGAAGGTGTTCATCGAGGGAATGATTTCCAACAACGGCAAGGAATTCGACGCCCACATCCAGGTCAATGCCGAGCGAAGGGGCATCGAATATATCTTCGATAACGACAAACTTTTCAACCGCCAGTCGCTGGGCGGTGTGGAACTGACCAGGCAGCAGGTGGAGGACCTCAATGCCGGCAAAGCCATCTTCGTGGAGGGAATGGAACGCAAGGATGGAGAGATATTCTCCTCGTATGTCAAGTTGGACGAGACCACGGGCAGACCGGCATACACCCGCTACAACCCCGACTCACCGGAGGGCGCACGCGAGATTTATATTCCAAAGGAAATCAACGGCGTGAAAATCACCGCGGAGGAACAGCAACAGCTCCGGGAGGGCAAGACCATTTTCCTCAATGACATGGTGAACCGCAAGGGCGAAGAGTTCTCCTCGTTCATCAAGGCGGATCTGGAAACGGGACGGTTGAGTTATTCCCGCACCCCTGACGGTTTCGAGCAGCGGGAAGAGTTCAAGATACCCAATAAGGTATGGAACGTCAAGTTGAGCCGGGAACAGCGTGCCGACCTCCAGAACGGCAAGTCAGTATTGGTCGAGGGCATCAAGGGTTATGACGGCAAGACCATCTCCCAGTATGTCAAGGCGAACTTCAACCAGGGCAGGCTGGACTTCTACAACGAGAACCCGGACCGTAAGCGTGACGCCTCGCAGCGCAACGTGGTGACGAGCACACAGAAGCAGGGACAGGAACAGAAGAGCCGGAAATCCAAAGGCGCAAGCATAGCCTAAGCTAAAGTCAAATGAATGTAAAACCTCAAAAGTCAGTAATATGAACAAGAATAATAGTAACAACACGCCTTTCAAGGCGGAAGATGTGAACTGGGACGAACTGGCAGGCATCGGCATATTGAAGGACGAACTGGAAATCTCGGGCGAACTTGATACCCTGCTTAAAGGTGAAAAAACAAAAGTCCTGTCACTCAGCCTGGTACTGCTTGGCGTGGACGTGGTGATGGACGCCACCCTGCAACTGGTACGCAAAGATGGGGAGCCGCTGATTGAAATCCTCGGGGTGAAGCCATCGGGGAATAGTCAATCCAACCAATAAAAAAGTAAATCAATGTCAAACCGCCGTTTCCTGTTTCCCGGTTCCGGTCACGGGGAACGGCTTAAATTTTATCCGAACATGAAAGCAATCATAGCAGAAAAACCGAGTGTAGGCATGGATATAGCCCGCGTAGTCGGGGCTACAGAAAAAAAGGACGGCTACTGTACAGGCAACGGGTATATGGTCACATGGGCATTGGGACACCTTGTGTCGCTGGCATTGCCCGGTACATACGGTTACACGAAGACCACGGCTGATGACCTCCCGATGATGCCTGACCCGTTCCGACTGGTATCCAGACAAATCAAGACAGACAGGGGGATGGTGACGGACATGGCCGCCTCCCGGCAGTTGAGAGTCATTGACGAGGTATTCTCTAGGTGCGACAGCATTATCGTGGCAACGGATGCAGGTCGCGAAGGGGAACTTATTTTCCGGTGGATCTATTCTTATTTGGGCTACACCAAGCCGTTCCAACGGCTGTGGATCTCCTCGCTCACGGACGAGGCCATCCGCGAAGGCATGGAAAACCTCAGGGACGGCAGCGACTACGACAGCCTCTATGCCGCTGCGGACAGCAGGGCGAAGGCGGACTGGCTGGTGGGCATGAATGCCAGCCGCGCTTTGGCGATAGCCTCCGGTTCGGCGAACAACTCCATCGGAAGGGTACAGACCCCTACACTCGCCATGATATGCGCCCGCTTCAAGGAGAACCGCAACTTCGTCTCCACTCCCTATTGGCAGCTACACATCACGCTGAAGCAGGGAGAATCGCACCGGCAGTTCATTCATTCGGAGGAGTTCAAGGACAAAGTAACGGCGGAGGCGGCATACAGGAAAATCACTTCCGCCTCCGTTGCCTCAGTCACCAAGGCGGAACGCAAGAGGACATTCCAACAGCCCCCGTTTCTCTACGACCTGACAGCCCTTCAGAAGGACTGCAACATCCATTATGACCTGACGGCGGACAAGACCCTCTCCATCGCCCAGGCGTTGTACGAGAAGAAACTGATCTCCTACCCGAGAACGGGAAGCCGGTATATCCCCGAAGATGTCATGGCACATATCCCTGCCTTATTGGAGAAAGTCGTGGCCATGTCCGATTTCAAGGAATACGGGAACACTTTTGACCTTTCCTGCCTGAACACCCGGAGCGTGGACAACGCGAAAGTGACCGACCACCATGCCCTGATCATCACAGGCGTCGCGCCACCGGAACTGTCCGAGGCGGAATCTGCCGTCTATACCCTGATAGCCGGCAGGATGCTGGAATCCTTTTCCCCATCCTGTGAGAAAGAATCGCTGGTCATGGAATGCACCTGCGAGGGAATGGATTTCCGCTCCCGTTCTTCCGTCATTGTCAATCCCGGCTGGTACGGCGTGTTCCGCAGGAAAGAGGACCGGGACGAGGACGAGCCGGAGGGCAACGGGGGAAGCGCGGTGTTTGCCGCCGGTGGGACCGTTTCCGTAGCCGGGCACGGGCTGGCGCAGAAAAAGACCATGCCCAAACCGCTTTACACGGAAGCAACCCTGCTTTCTGCCATGGAAACCTGTGGCAAGCAAATCAAGGACGAGCAGACGAAAGAAGCCGTCAAGGACTTGGGCATAGGCACGCCTGCCACCCGTGCCGCCATCATCACTACGCTGGTAGTACGCGACTACATCACACGTTCCGGCAAAAGTATCGTTCCGACCGAAAAGGGAATGTATCTCTACGAGGCGGTGAAGGACATGCTCGTGGCGGACGTGGAGCTGACCGGCAGCTGGGAAAAGGCATTGGCGCAAATAGAAGGACATACACTTGACACGGAAACCTTCATGTGCTCCATCCGTGATTACACCCGCAAGGCGACCGACGAGATACTGCGGCTCGATTTTCAGGCAATGCCCGGCAAAGTCTTCACCTGTCCCAAATGTAAGACAGGGAAGATCCTCATCCGTTCCAAAGTGGCCAAATGCGACCATGACGGGTGCGGACTGCTGGTGTTCCGGCGCATTCTGAACAAGGAATTGACCGACACCCATCTGGAGCAGCTTTTCTCGTCAGGCAGCACCAGGGTCATCAAAGGTTTCAAGGGAAAGAAAGGCGCGTCTTTCGATGCGGCCGTCACCTTTGACACGGAGTATAACCCTGTATTCTCGTTCCCGAAACACAAGGAGGACAAGAAAAAATAGCACCGTCATTCCAATTCGCGGGCAAAGGTAGCGTACCGCCCCGTTCCACCTGCAAGGTCAAGCCCCTCCGGGTTTCGGGGAAAATCATCCTCGCGCGGCTCCGGTATTTCCCCCGAAAACCTTGCCTGTGGAGGCGGTACGCGCTCCGGCCCTTGAAATTGGAAATGACATGTCTCACCTATATAATAATGTAAGGTCATGAAAACAAGGGAATGTATCGAAAGGCTCAGGACAAGCGGACGGATACGGATTGCGGCATTGGCTGTTGTCGCCTTCATCGTGTTCAGCTATCTCCATTCAAGAGGCATATCACCGGTATGGGCGGCGGTCGCCATCGTCTGTTTCAGGGGATTCTTCAGGTTCATCTACAGGATTGCCTGCTTCCTGCTGGCTGCGGCGATACTGTTCTGCATCCTCAGTTATCTGGTCTTCTGACAATACCGGGATATGAAACGTATATACCATACAGGTTTCTGTAAATCCTTACAGAACGGAGCTGTCCTGCCGGGCGGCTCTTTTTGTATTCCAAACTTAAAGATGACAACGACAAGAACACGGACAAAGAAGCAAATACAGCCATTGACAGACCGAAGAACTACCGGGCAAAGTTGGCAAACGCTTCTTTCGGACGGCAAGGTCGGGCCTTTCAGGTTTCGGGAAAAATCATCCTCACCGTTCCGGCTCCGGTATTTTCCCCGAAAACCTTGCCTTACCGGAAGCGTTCGCCGTAAAGCCCTTGTAGTTCAACGGGCTGCCAAAGCCCGAGTATTCACCAATAAAATAATAAAGTCATGAATCAAGCAATCGTTTCAAGACCGCCGTCGGCGCCGCCCTTGCAGATACGTATGCCGATGCCGGTAACGAGAAAGAAAAGGACAGTGGAGCCGGAACCGGCAGTCAAATTCCCGCCACGAGGAACAACCGGACCGGTACACATCTCCACGTTGTTGAACCCGGTCCTGGAAATATGCCGCCATCCCGACAGGGACAGGCTGCTGGCAGAGTTCTTCAACCAATAAAAAACACGATTATTCACTTTTAAATTCTACAATTATGTTTTTCACAGCAATTCACCAGATGATGACCGATGGCGTGGACCTCACGCTGGTCATCCGTAAAGCGAACGGACAACTGACAGTATCGACACTGCCGAAGTCAAACGGGCTGAAGGACGAAGCCCGGAACCACATCGTGCCGCTGACCGTCAGCGGACTTCCGCAGGAACTGGATGCGGGATTCCTGCAAGCCATCGCCCAGCCGATACAGAAAGCGGCGGGGCTGATTACCAACATGGTGCAGTTCGAGGCGCAGACGGAAAAAGCCGCGTCCGAAAGCAAGGCGGCAAAGGATGCAAAGGCCAAGGAGTCGAAAGAGGAGAAGGAGAAGCGGGAGAAGTACGAGAAACACCTCAAGAAAGCGGAAGAACTGATTACCGCCAAAAGCCACAAGGATGCCGTCACCGCTCTCGGGCAGGCACGCCTTTACGCCAAGCCGCAAGACCTGAAGAAGATTGACGAGATGGTGGCGGAACAGAAAAAGGCGATGAACCAGGGCAGTCTCTTCGAACTGATGGAAGATCCCGCGCCGCAACCACAGGTACAGACACAACCACAACAGGCGCAAGCTCCTCGGCAACCACAGCAGGCACCGCCATATCCGCCGCAGCAACAAATGCGGCAACGACCGATGGCCGGACAGCGGAACCCGCAACCGGCAATGTGGCCGACACAGGAACCATCCAAAAGACCGATGCAACACCAAAATCCTGCTCCTGCACAGCCGCAATACAGTGCACAGCCACCGATGCCACCGCAACAGACACAACCTGCATACGGCGGGCAGTATGACGCGCACTGGCAGGAACAATCCTGTCACAGGGAGGATATGTACCCGCAATACGGGCAGGAGGAACCTACTTACCGTCCGGAGGATTACGAGAAATATCCCGATTTTCCCCAATCCATGTTAGAATCCCATGTTTCACATTACGCTCAAACAGTTTAAGATTATGGCACTCGAAATCACAGGAATGACACGCTCATTCACATTCAAGAAAGGCAACGGGATGATCACACTTGACGATCCGAACCCGTCGGACAGCCCGGAAATGATCATGAGTTATTACTCCAACTTCTACCCGGAACTGACAACGGCAACGGTACACGGGCCGGTCATCAAGGAGGACAAAGCCGTGTACGAGTTCAAGACCACCATCGGAACGAAAGGATAGAAAACCATGAAGAAGAACAGTAAAAAAGAGAAATCATGTGTACCATTGGACGGACAACGGCTGGGACAGCTGGCAAGGCTCATCATCGGGCAGACACAACGGAATGTGCGGTACGGGGTGAACAGGGAAGAACGGATTGCGGCTCCAAGCGGGGCCGTGATTCTTTTCTGAACACGTCACTGGCTCCGGTTGCACAGAAAAGCCTTGTCGTGGAGACATACGACGGTCTCCGATGCAATGACATGAATGTAATCACGCGGGAAAACTACAGGTTCCTGCGTGATTCCTTTTTCAAGTACGCCGCACTGTTGCAAAAGGAAGCGGCGCACACACCCGGAAACAGTATCGGGGAAGGCATTGCCAGGTTGTACGACGAGATGGACGCGCTTGTCGGTGACGACCTGAATGTCAATATCGAGCAGGAAGGAGGCAGGCTATTCTTCCGTTTGTGGAAAAACCATCAATGGGGAAAATACACGCTGTATTATTTCCCCGTGAAGTTTCTGGAATCGCTCAATCCTGCTTTAAGTAGGATTGCCATTACTTTTATCCACAGACTAATGAAAGCCAATGGTATCGGCACTTTTTTGGATGACGATGATACGGAATATATGTTCGAGATGCTTTCGGAAGATGACGGCCCCGGTTCAACGGACGGAAAGGAACGGATGAAATTGCTGAATTCCTACCGGAACGGTAAAATCAAGAGGCTGCTCAAGAAAGTGGAGTCGAAATCCTATTACAAGGACCTGTCGAAAGCCCTCGAATCGTACAATCCCCAAAACGGATTCGAACGGCCGTTAATCGACGTGATGAAACGGGGGCTGCCGTTCCTGGCTCCGGAACGGGGTATCATGGAGTACGGGTATGATGCCTTCTACTCCGAGAATCCGGATTTCCATCCGATGTATCTGCAACAACAGATAAGGATTGTCTATGATACAGAAGATGTGGTATCCGAATATCTTGTCGACTATTACAATTCCTGTAGCCGGGAGACATACGACATCATTCCGGTGACTATATGCGACCTGTCGCCCGATACCGAAGAACCGTTCCGGATGGATGACTACCCGGAACGCTTTTTCAAGTGGGCGGACGAATTTATCAATATAACCTGTTAAGCGATGCTGGAAACGAATGAACTTACAAGAAAGCTGAGGACGTTGCTCCATCCGCGGGCGGCGTTGATTGTCTATTCCGAAGAGAACGGCAAACATTACTCCGGTGAGAACAACCATTTCCTTGAAATAAGGGATATCGGAAAGGACGGCAAGATGGGCGAAGGGCGTCCTGTCACGGTGGAATTCATGAACGAGCTGGTACGCGGATATTCCGAGAGGCATAGCACCACGCCATACGGGAGAATCCCCTCCAATATGCTGTGGTGCGACTCCCGCAAAGGCAGCGAGAAGTACGTCTGGTACAACCCTCCACGGAAAAGGATGATGTTCTTCAAGGAATCGCTCAAAATTGAGAACGCGGAATACAATCTGCCGGGAATCATTTACGAGACAAACGGGAACAGCCTGAATGTCTATGCCTACAAGGACAAGGAACTGACAGGGAAAACTGAACTTTATGCCGCGCCGTTCTTCAACGTCACAGGCGCGAGCGTCTGTTTAGGTTCGGCTAAAATAGAGAAGCCGAAAGACCTGACCTATGCAAACCTGCTGGAATACTGGGAGAAGAAATTCTGGCTGACAGAGTTCTCGCATCTGGGAAGTGGTGGCAACCCCACCAAATCCAACCTGGTGCTGGTGACGAAAGCGGCAAAGGACAAGCCCTTCGACCTTGAAGAGTTGAAACCGTTAAGGAATCTGAAACTTAAAGACATACTGAAATGAAAAGAGTACATTATACAGACAGTTACCTGATGAACCCGCAACATCCGGTGACGGTAAACATTATCGGTGCTGGCGGAACCGGCTCGCAGGTGCTGACCGGCCTGGCACGGCTGGATGTGACACTCCGGGCACTCGGGCATCCCGGGCTGTTCGTGACACTTTACGATCCGGACATCGTGACGGAAGCCAACATCGGACGCCAGCTGTTCGGGTATTCCGACATGGGACTGAACAAGGCGCAATGTCTTGTCACCCGTATCAACAACTTCTTCGGGAACGACTGGAAAGCGGTACCGGATATCTTTCCGGCCATGCTGAAAAATGCTTGCCGGGATAATATGGCAAACATCACCGTCACTTGTACGGACAACATCAAATCACGCCTCGATTTATGGAAAATCCTGAAGTCCGTATATATTCCGGAATACCACGATGATATAACCCCGCTTTATTGGATGGATTTCGGGAACACGCAGACATCAGGACAGGTCGTCCTGGGAACCGTGCCGAAAAAGATAAAACAGCCTGCATCCCAGTTATATGAAACGGTAGGCTCTCTGAAAGTAATCACCCGGCTGGTCAAATACGCGAGGGTAAAGGAAGAGGATTCCGGTCCGAGCTGCTCGCTGGCAGAGGCATTGGAAAAGCAGGACCTGTTCATCAACTCCACATTAGCCCAACTCGGATGCGACATCCTCTGGAAAATGTTCCGGAACGGTATGATCAGCTATCATGGACTGTACTTGAACCTGGAGACAATGAAGGTAAATCCTATACATATTTAACCATATGCAAGGCAATATTAATGTATGTAATGAATCTCAATCCGTTAAATAGGACAATCCTTCCTTACGATGTGCCATTTTTTATTTTTTTAAGCGTGTACCTTTGTCATTAAATTTTAGAATTATGAATCATCAGACAGCTTTAGTTTTAGAAGGAGGCGGAATGCGTTGCGTCTTTACGGCGGGCGTACTTGACTGCTTCATGCAGGCAGGGATTTCTTTCCCTTATACCATTGCCGTATCAGGTGGCTGTATCAACGGACTTTCTTATATGTCGGGACAGCAAGGCAGGAGCCGGGACATCATGATAAAATACCTGCAACAAGAAAAGTATATTGGCTTTATGAATTACCTGCAAAATGGAAGTTTTATTAATTTTCGAACCATATTCGAGAAATATGACGAGACTGGTATCCCTTTCAACTTTGAGGCATATCGGCATAACCCTAATCGTTTCGTTGTCGTTACGAGTAATTGCTTGACGGGAAAAGCTATGTATTTAGAAGAAAAGCAGGACAAACAACAACTTTATCGTCTTTGTGAAGCATCGTCCAGCCTACCTGTTTATTGTCCATTGGTAGAAGTGAATGGTATTCCGATGTACGATGGTGGTGTGTGTGATGCTATTCCTTATCAACGTCCTTTGGATGAAGGATTCAATAAATTGATTGTCGTATTAACACGTAGAAAAGAGTATAGAAAAGATGAACAGAAGGAATACACGCCACATCTATTGTTCAGGAACTTTCCTATGTTAAGGTTTGCCTTGGGAGATATGCATTATCGGTATAACCGTATGTTAGAAAAACTTCAAATACTGGAAGATATGGGAAAGGTAGTTGTTATTCGCCCGTCCGATGAAATGGGAGTAGACACATTGACACGAAATAAAGATAATCTCGTCCGACTTTATGAAGAAGGATTTCGTGTTGCACATGAATCACTTGAGAGTATTCGTAATATGAATATAGTTCACATAAAGGAATCTGCCCTGTAAAAAAGGATAATGTCTATCACAACGAATTTTTACTTTATAAAAACGTAAAAGAAAACGGATATTAACTTAAAAAAGCAAGCATATGTTCAACATGGAAATTATCAAGGAAAACAGCCGTCAAGTGTATGACCTGATGAAACAGATGTGTCATTATACATTCAAAGAATTGGAACAAGTCACATTCTTAGAAAGTACAGAACTTTGTCTGGCACTTATCGAATTACGACGGGAAGGCAAATTGGAGTACGAGAAAAACGAAATCGGGGTATATTATGTACGAACATGATATAAGGTGATAATTTTATGGAAAGAAAACAATCGTCTTATTTCTCAAATAGATTTTGTGCAGCAAGAACGACCAAGTTATTTTTCTATTTCGTCACTTTTCCTGTCCCGATAAAACTTTGGCCCCATTCCGGTTTGCAATTTGAAATATTTGCCAAAGGCGGATTGAGTGGCAAAGTTCAGTCTACAAGCAATTTCCTGAATGCTTAGATTTGTATTTCTCAGCATAATCTTGGCTTCCAGGATGACATAGTCGTTAATCCATTCCATCGCACTTCTGCCGCTGTACTCTTTGATGGCACTTGACAAGTAGTTTGGTGTAAGACAAAGACGGTTGGCATAAAACTTCACTCCCCGTTCTGCGGTATAATGCAACTTTAGCAAAGCCATGAACTTGTCAAATAGTTGTTGATTACGCGGAATGGGATCCACTTTGGCATCATTGTCATTTTTGCAATACACTTGCATTACCGATATGACTGTATAAGAGAAGGCCTGTACCAGTCCGCGTAAGATTTCAGGACTTTCGGCACGCTTTTTTTCCATGCTTGTCTTCAGTAGCGGATAATAGGATACAATGTCCATAAGTTCAGGGTGGGGAATGCGGGCTATGGCATTATGGCGTGTATGGATGTAAAAGTTTGAACGTTGTCGAAAATTTATTTGCAGGTCATTTAAATAGTCTGAAGACAACAGGATGGCGTATGCCTCCAATGCTTTCACATGGTGTATCTGGATGATGTCACCGTCAAAAGCAACCACCATGGTGTTACTTCCAATACGGTAACGTTTCAGATTGATGCTGAAATCCATCTCACCCTCCAAACAAAAAAGAACAAGTGTGGCAAATATCCGGCATGGATAGTGGAACGGTTCTAACCGTTCCACGTGATTGCTGATAATGATATCATTGCGGTAGCAAGTAGTCTGAGCGGATATTTGCCGCTTGAATTGCCTGATCGATATGCTACTTATTTCCATTTATTCGTTCATAACCGTAACAACTGAAACTTGATTCCCACTGAAAAATAAACGATTTCAGACAATTCAAGCGACTTGTTACCGCATTTGGCGATAATATCCAGATCGTTGGCGCTAAACTCATAATAAAGCGTGATATTGCGCAACAGACTGTCGTTTTTCAGGTAATAAGTGAACCGTTGTCCGAAATACAAATGCGCTCGCAGCCGCGATGTGAACCCGTAATAGCTGTCACCCGGATAGCGGTCCGGTTCGCGCATCCAATAATCCTCGCCCGTGATCAAATTGAGATAAATGCCGCATGACAACGGTTCCACGGCAAAACGGTCGCAACAACGGATACTCCACGGAATATAATTCTGTTTGAGTGTAAATGTCGTATGTGTCCGGTCCGACCACGCCTTGGGCAGAAAGCCTACGAAAATATCCGTTTCCCACTGGCATTTGCGTCCGTAATCCCATCCGCATCCCAGCGACATAAACCCCATGCCGCCGGCATATTGAGCCTTGATATGCGTGGGAATGAGCCGTTCCCAGCCGTCATATCCACGGTGTTCCCGATAATCCAACCGCTTGGAGCCATTCAGATGAACATTCGTCAACGGCACGAACGACGGTTCTTGCGCCGCAACGGTCTGCAAGGTCAACACTCCGGCCGCCAAGCAGAGAAAACGCCTAAAACGCGATACGTTCGTATTCATATCCCTCATCGTTTACCGTGAATAATAAATAAGTCTTTTTCCTAATATTGTCACATTCGTAATAAATTACACCGTCATCGAACAGATCCGTGGCGGCAAAATTATGCCCGTGTCCGTTCAGGCAGAACTGCAACTGCGGAAATTTCCGGACCGTCTGTTGGAAAATATGGGCTACATTATTGTCGAACTGCTCCGAAAACGGTTTGGCGTGCATGGCAACCACTGTTTTCAGGGCTTCCGGCGGAAATGCGGCGATTTGCCGTTCGATATATCCGAAATTCGGTACAGGCGTGTCATGGTCGAATTCCAGTGCATTGGTATTCAGGCAGACGAAACGCACATTGCCGGCGGTAAATGCAAAATCCACCTCGCCGAATATCTTGTTGAAAATCCGTTCGCCGGTGGCCAGACAGTCATGGTTTCCGAGCAGCACGACGTATGGCACACGCAGACGGTTGAGTATATCCCGCTGCCGTTCAAACTCGTCGCGCATTCCGAAATCGGCCATATCGCCCGTATGAATCACGAAATCGATGTCATCGCGGCGGTTGAGCGCCTTGACTGCATCCTCCGTTTCATCATACCAACGCTGGGTATCGCTGATCATGGCAAAACGTATCTCCTGTTTCCCGGCGCATGAGGCCTCGATACGGGTCATGTTCTTCGCGTTGACGCCCGTCTCTCCGTCAACACGTGTATCATAGGGATGGTATTCCACCTGACAACCGGCCAGCAGGCAGGTCGTTACCAGTAATAATATTCTGATGATTTTCATACCGGACTGATATTTATGCCGGCAATCCCATCCCGAATCCGGATGGTCTTCGGGGCGGAATTCCGACAGTTTTGATAAATATTCTTTCGCGTAGAACAGAAGCCATCCGGACAGATGTTCCGAACGCAGACACACAATGAATTTCGGAAACCCTGAAAATGGCCTGCCGCCGCATGATGAAGTCTGCGGGACACCTGTTCGGACGAAAGAATACGCATGGCATCAATCGTTAGGGGTAATATCGGCCAGTTCATCGGTGATGGCCTGCTGACGGCGTTTGTTATAGGTCAGCGACAGCTCGTCGAGCAGCTCCTTTGCATTGTCCGTCGCCGTTTGCATGGCGATGGTCCGCGCGGCGTGTTCGGCAGTCGCACTGTCAAGCAACATGGCATAGAGCCGCGTGCGTAGCGTGTAGGGCAACAACTCTGCCGTCAATTGTGCGGCTCCGGGCTCGCAAAGATACTCCGCCGCCGTTGCCGGAAGCGGCTTGTCGGGAACCGGAAGAAAGCATTCCACGGTCGGGACCTGACGCCCCATCGAATGGAAATGATTGAACACCAGTACCACGCGGTCGAACTCGCCGGTTTCATACCCTTCGGTCAGCCGGTCGGCCAGCATCGCCGCACCGTCATAAGAAACACTTCCGGCCAACGAGCGGAACCGGTCTTCCACCGCATATCCTGCCTTTACGGCCGCCTGTGCGATTTTCTCACCGACGGGCAAGACCGTCACCCGTCCGTATCCCTCCTTACGGAGCGCCTTCACCTGCTGCGCCACCGATTTGGCAATATTGGCATTGAAGGCCCCGCAAAGCGAGCCGTCCGACGAGACCGCCACGATAACCGCATGGGCCGGAGCCTCGTGCGGTTCGGTCAGCGGCGATTCAACCTTCTTGCCGGAAGAGGCACACAATGCGGCCAGCATCTCCGACAAACCCCGTTCATATTCGGCCAACGCCGTGGCGGTTGCCTGCACGTGATGCAGCCTGGCCGAGGCGACCATCTTCATCGCCGAAGTAATCTTCAGCGTACTTCGTACCGAAGCGATACGGTTCTTTATCTCCTTGAGTGCAGCCATAGGTTCAGGTCGTTAAAGTTGCGGCAATACGTCCGGCTGCTGCTTCGATGGCGGCCGTCACGGAATCGTCCAGGACTCCCTGCCGCAAAGTCGCGTAAACTCCGGTGTGTTCCAACTCGCCCGACAGCAGCCTTTCGAACTCGGGAACCTGTTCGACGTCAAGGTCGCGCATCAGGCCGTGCGTACCGCAGTACAGGACGGCAATCTGCTGTTCGACAGGCATCGGAGTATGCTGGGGCTGCACCAGCAGACGGGCATTCTTACGTCCCTTGTCGAGTACCTGCATCGTCGTGGCATCCATATCCCCGCTGAACTTCGAGAAAGCCTCCAGCTCGCGGTATTGCGCCTGGTCTATCTTCAGGGTCCCCGCCACCTTTTTCATCGCCTTGATTTGCGCGTTTCCACCGACACGCGAGACGGAAATACCCACGTCGATAGCCGGACGGTTACCCTGGTTGAACAGGTTGGAATCGAGGAAAATCTGCCCGTCCGTAATGGAGATTACGTTGGTCGGGATATAGGCGGCGACATCGCCCGCCTGTGTCTCGATGATAGGCAGAGCGGTCAGGGAACCTCCTCCGCGCACCTTGCCTTTCAATGATTCGGGCAAATCATTCATTTGCCCGGCCACTTCCTGCTGGTCGATAATCTTGGCGGCACGCTCCAGCAAACGGGAGTGGAGATAGAAGATATCGCCCGGATAGGCTTCACGGCCCGAGGGACGACGCAGCACGAGCGATACCTCGCGGTAAGCCACCGCCTGCTTCGAGAGGTCATCGTACACGACCAGCGCATGGCGGCCCGTATCGCGGAAAAACTCGCCGATGGCAGCACCGGCAAAGGGGGCGAAATACTGCATGGCGGCGGTATCGGCGGCAGTGGCTACCACGACAACCGTGTAATCCATCGCCCCGTGTTTGCGCAGTGTCTCCACCAGTGCCGCCACAGTCGAAGCCTTCTGGCCGATAGCGACATAAATGCAGTAAACCGGTGTTCCGGCCTCGAAATTCCGCCGTTGGTTGATAATCGTATCCACGGCGATAGTCGTTTTGCCGGTCTGGCGGTCGCCGATAATCAGTTCGCGCTGTCCGCATCCGATAGGCACCATCGCGTCGATAGCCTTCAGTCCGGTCTGTAACGGCTGGTTCACGGGCTGGCGGAAAAGAATACCCGGGGCCTTGCGCTCCAACGGCATCTCCACAGTCTCTCCCGTAATCTCCCCGCGACCGTCCAGCGGTTCGCCCAGGGAATTGATTACGCGCCCCAGCATCGCCTCGTTTACGCGAATCGAGGCGGCACGCCCCGTGCGGCGGGCAAGGTCTCCTTCTTCAATCAGGTCTGTCGGGCCCAACAACACGGCCCCGACGTGTTCTTCTTCGAGATTCATCACGATGGCCTTCATGCCATTGTCGAATTCGAGCAACTCGTTAGCCTCGGCATTGTGCAATCCGTATATGCGGACCACTCCGTCACTGACCTGAAGCACAGTACCCACTTCGGCATATTCGGCCCGAAGGTCGGTCTGCTGCAACTCGCGGAGCAGTATATCCGAGACTTCCGATGGTTTAATCAATTCATTATCCATAATTTTATACTATTCTGTTCTGAGTATTTCCGAATTGCCGGTGCAGGGAGCCCAACTGGCGTGAAAGGCTCGCATCGACAAACAAATCATCCATGCGGAAGACAAAACCGCCGATAAGGGCCGGGTCTGTTTTCCGGTGCAGACATACCTCGTAACCGGGGGCACTTTCCCGTACGAGGCCGGCAATGCGCTCTACGGTCGTATGTTCTACAGGCGCGGCGGTGGTCAGCGTCGCATCGAGCACCTTATGCCTTTCCTTATACAAAGTCTGATAAGAATACAGCATGAAGTTCAGGTATTTTTCCCGCCGGTGCAGGAACACCAGCGAGAGAAAACCGCTCAACGTGCGGCTGACCGTCCCACCCAATGCCCACCACAAGAAGGCCTTTTTGGTCGCTGCGGAGAGAACGGGTGAAAAGAGCGTGTCCCGCATCCTCCGGTCATTCCGGTAAAAGACGACAAGACGCTCCACTTCGTCCCTTACCTGTTGCTCCTCGCCGTTGCCGGCGGCGAAGTCGGCCAAGGCCGTGGCATAACGCTTAGCTATCAATCCTGTGTACATCGTTTCTCATTTTAGGGTTTCCGATTTCATCGAGCAACTGCTCGGCCAGTGCCGTCTGCGCACTCTTGTCCTGCAACTCGCGGCGAAGCATCTTCTCGGTAATGGCTACGGCCAGCAAGGCAACCTGCTGCCGGGCGTCCCGCAGAATGGCTTCACGTTCCGTTTCGGCCTCGGCGCGGGCTTCCGCCACCAGACGCGCACGCTCTGCGGCGGCTTGTTTCCGCGCTTCGTCCATCATCCGCTCCCGTTCTTCCGATGCCGTCCGGAGTATGTTCGAACGTTCGGCTTCGGCTTCCATGCGCATCATCCGCCGTTCCGTTTCGAGTTCGGAGAGCTGTTGCCGGGCTTTCCGTGCCGCCGACAGCGATGAGTCCACATACTCCTTGCGGCTGTCGATTGCTTTGATGATAACGGGAAAACCGAACTTTGCCACGAGGAAGAACACGATGCCGAAAGCAAGCACCATCCAGAACAGCAATCCCGTTTCAGGTTGTAAAAGTCCCATGATTGCTGTCGTTAAGGGTTACAGAGCCATGAAACATACAGCGACGGCGAACAACGCCACGCCCTCTATCAGTGCCGCTACGATAATCATGTTCGTGCGGATTTTGTCCGCGGCCTCGGGCTGACGACCGATGGCCTCCATGGCCGACGAACCGATTTTTCCAATTCCAATACCTGCGCCGATGACGGCCAAAGCTGCGCCGATAGCGGCACCAAAAAGTCCTAAAGTTTCCATAATTCAAATAAATTAAAAGTTTGACATTCTATTTCATTTCTACATTTTGTTCCGCATGGGGTGTCTCCTGCGCCAGACCGATAAAGACGGCGGAGAGCATCGTAAAGACGTATGCTTGCAGGAACGCCACAAGCAGCTCAAGGCAATTCATAAAAACCGACAAGGCTACCGAGACTACCGTCATGGAGCGGTTGACCGCCGTTCCCATCTCGACCGTGACGAATATCATGCACGTGAGAATCAATATGACCGAGTGTCCCGCCAGCATATTCGCCAACAGACGAATCATCAGTGCGAACGGTTTGGTCAGCATCCCGACAAACTCTATCAAAGGCATGATGGGAAGCGGCGCCTTGAGCCATGCGGGCACGTCGGGCCAGAATATATCCTTCCAATAATGCTTTGTCCCGAAAACATTGACGGCAAAAAAGGTCGCCAAGGCCAGTACCATCGTCACGGCGATATTGCCCGTCACATTCGCACCGCCGGGGAAGACCGGTATCAATCCCATCAGGTTATTGATGAAGATGAAGAAAAACGCCGTGAGCAGATACGGGGCGAACTTCCGCCACTTGGGACCGACACAGGGACGGATAATATCGTCCAAGAGCGATACGACAAGCATTTCGAAGAACCCTACCACGCCGCCCGGAGCCTCCTCGGTGGACTTGTGCCTGCGATACCATCGGGCAACGCCCATGACAAGCAGTACCACCAGCGTGCTGTTGACAAGCAAGCCCGCCACGGTTTTGGTAACCGAAAGATCCAACGGCCGCAGGTCTGTCCCGTCCTGCTGCCGCTCCACGATTTTGCCGGCATATTTCCCTTCGGAGGCAATCCGGAATCCCTCGTATCGGGCTCCGCCGTGCAGGCGGGACGAGGAAAAGCAGTGCCAGCCGCTATGCGGACTGCGGACGATGACGGGCAGAGGGACTGTCACCTCATGTTCGCCGACCGTGGTGATGTGCCAGCCGTAACTGTCGCCGATGTGTTCCGTCACCACACGGAGTATATCGTTCTTTTCCTGCCCGTAGGCCGTTGTCGCCACACAGAGCGGAAGCAGCAACAGCGCAATCAAATACCTTATTCTATACATCCATTGCATTATCCGTTTCTTTTTTCGATGGGGCGCCGGACGTTTCGACATTGGCCTCCACCATATCGTTCAACACTTTGACGAATCCCCGCCTGATTTCCTGTTCATGCTCGGTCGTGCCCGCCGTGTAACGGATTTTCCCGCTCGTGAGCTGGGCAATCAGCGGCGCATGATGCGGCAACACGGTAAAGTCGCCCAATGCTCCCGGAAAGGAGACTTTTTCAACGGTCGTGTGGCACAACATACCACACGGAGCCACAATAGTAAGCTGCATAATAACATCTGTTTAAGTTATAAAATCACATCATTGAAGTCAGGAATTCCGCAACAGTTCCTCGCCCTTACGGATGGCCTCGTCGATGGTCCCGACGTTGAGGAACGCCTGCTCGGGCAGGTGGTCCACCTCGCCGTCGAGAATCATCCGGAACCCGCGGATTGTTTCGCCGATAGGAATCATCACCCCTTTCACTCCGGTGAACTGCTCCGCCACGGAGAAGGGCTGCGAGAGGAACCGTTGCACACGGCGGGCACGATTCACGGTCAGCCGGTCTTCATCCGAAAGCTCGTCCATGCCCAGAATGGCGATGATGTCCTGCAACTCCTTGTTGCGCTGGAGAATCTGTTTCACACGCTGGGAAATCTCGTAGTGTTCCTTCCCGACAATGCCGGGGTCGAGGATACGCGACGTGGACTCCAGCGGGTCAACCGCCGGATAGATGCCCAGTTCGGCGATTTTACGGCTCAGCACCGTCGTGGCGTCGAGGTGCGTGAAGGTCGTGGCAGGGGCCGGGTCCGTCAGGTCGTCGGCCGGCACATAGACAGCCTGTACGGAAGTGATGGAACCGTATTTGGTGGAAGTGATGCGCTCCTGCATCTGGCCCATCTCGGTGGCCAGCGTAGGCTGGTAGCCCACGGCCGAAGGAATGCGCCCCAGCAGTGCCGACACTTCCGACCCTGCCTGCGTGAAGCGGAAAATATTGTCGATGAAGAAGAGGATGTCGCGCCGCTCGTCGTTGCGTCGGCCCTCGTCGCGGAACGATTCCGCCACCGTCAGCCCCGACAGGGCAACCGACTTGCGGGCTCCGGGAGGTTCGTTCATCTGTCCGAACACCAGAGTCGCCTGGGACTTCGGCACTTCCTCGTAGTCCACTTTCGAGAGATCCCAATGTCCCTCTTCCATACTCTTCCTGAACTCCTCGCCATAACGGATTACGCCCGAGGAAATCATCTCCCGCAACAGGTCGTTGCCTTCGCGGGTACGTTCGCCTACACCGGCAAAAACCGAAAATCCGTTGTGCCCCTTGGCGATGTTGTTGATGAGTTCCATGATGAGCACCGTCTTGCCGACACCCGCACCGCCGAACAGTCCGATTTTACCGCCCTTGACGTAGGGTTCCAGCAGGTCGATGACCTTGATGCCGGTGTAGAGCACCTCCTGCGAGGTGGCCAGGCAGTCGAACTTCGGAGGCTCGCGGTGGATGGGCAGTGCCCCGTTCCGGTCGAGCGTGCGCATACCGTCGATGCTGTCGCCGGTGACATTCATCAGACGCCCCCGGACCTGCTCGCCGACGGGCATCGCTATGGCTCCGCCCAGGCGGGTCACTTTCAGATGACGGCGCAGCCCGTCGGTCGAATCCATCGCCACCGTGCGTACCGTCCGTTCGCCGATGTGTTGCTGCACCTCGATGATAAGCTCCGTTCCATTGCTGCGGCGGATAGCCAGCGCTTCATGGATGGCCGGCAGTTGTCTCTTCTCTTCCGCATCGGGGAAATGGACATCGACTACCGGACCGATGATTTGTGAAATATATCCTTCCATTCGCATTGTGATAGTTACTTTTGTTTTACATGCCAAAATAAGTCGTTTCGGACGAGGCAGCGGTTATCTTTTTGACCTGTCGAGTGTCCGATATATACGCCCTTGCCGGCAAAACAACGTATCGGACATTTATGAATACAGAATGACTACACGGCTGATTATCTGACACTTCATGCGATTGGAATTTCCCTGCAAAAAAAACGGTCCTTCTTTCCTGAGAAAAAAGGACCGTATATTGGTAGAAAAGTTCCGACCGGCTATTTCCGGCTGTGACGGCGCGCGATTTGCCGGATTTGTCTCCGGTAAAGCAGGCAGGCCATCACAAAATAGATTCCGGTCTGAATCCACAGGCCGCGAAACTCGAACGCGACATCCTGAAGAGTGGCACCCATCGCCTGGATACGCACATAACCGTTCATTCCCAATGTCGATGGGAACGCCATCGACACCGCCTTCCAGAAAGGAGGGACAGCCGCCCACGGCCACGATATGCCCGAGATGAACAACAACGGCACGGACAAACTCACGAAAAGCATGATGCAGTCCTCCCGTCTCCAGACGAAAGCCGAAAGCACCATCGCCATGAAAATGCACGACAGCAGGAACGGCGTGACAAACAGGGCGAGCGTGGCGAAATCGCCCAGCTTCGGTAGTGCAAACCCGTGTGTGACGACGGTGAAGGCGTAAACCGCCATCACGAAGTAAACACCGAAATAGACTGCCGCTTTTCCCAGCACGATATGCACGGGATTCTTGTAGTCTCGGTGGAACGGGATGAGCGAACCACGGAAACGCTCGCGCGTGTCGCCTGCCGACATACCGATGCCCAACAGTAGCGTCTGCTGAAGAATCAGCAACAGGACAGGGGGAATCAGGAAGGCGGCAAACCCGCTTTGCGGATTATACAGCGCAACATAATCGTACTCGATCGGCATTCGCGCGACTTCATCCTGACGGTCGGTCGTGCCGGCGCAATACCGTTCCACCTTGATATCGGCGTTCATCTCCAGCGACACCTTCGTGGTGGCCAGCAGCAACGCCTTGTAGTAAAGCATACTGCTCATCTCGCAGTAAACCCCGACACGGGTCTGCTCGCCGCGCCACAAGTCGCGCGAGAAACTCTCCGGAATGCGGATGATACCGAAAGCCTCACGGCGTCGAAGCAGCTCCTCGGCTTCGGCGGTCGTGTTGCAGTGCGCCACGATTTTCACGTCCGGCGCGGCGTCCACCATCCGGATAAACTCGCGGCTCTGCGCCGTGCGGTTTTCATCGATGACCACTGCGGGAACCTCACGCACCACCTCATTGGTATAGACCCACGTGTAGAGAAGCGGGTAAACCAACGGGACGAAAAGTATGAACATCAGAATGCCTTTGTCCTTGAACACGGCTGTCAGTTCGTCATACCAGATATGTAGAATATTACGGATTGATTTCATGGTTTATAACGATATTTTAGAAAGGCCGCCCGGTAACGGCTGTTCACGGTCAGCGGCAGCATGATGAAGAGCAACAAGGCGACCACCGACGGCCATGCGTAAGCAATCGGATAGCCGTTCAACGCCTGGTTGGCATACAACAGATAATAGTGGCGGAGCGGGAACAGTGCCGCCAGACTGCTCAGGACGGGAGACATCGCCGAAGTGGGAAACGTGAATCCCGCCAGCGAGAAAGAGAGGATTCCCCACAACGAGGAGAGGCACATCGCCATGCGCATCTGGCCGCTGAAAATTCCCGACAGGAACACGCCGAACGCCTGCGAGGCGAGCACCGTCAATATCCCCACGCCCATCATGGCGGCAATCCCGCTGTTGCAGGGGAAAGCCATGAAGCGGTAGAGATATACGTCGTAAAAAATGATTATCAGCGAAAAAATCACCGTCTGAGGCAACAGCTTTCCCGCCAGAGCCGTAGTCACGGAACCTCCCGCCATGCGGTACCATTGGCGCTGCGTGCCCTGCTTCCATTCCAGCCCGATGGTATAGGTCGTCGTGAGCAGAATCAGCAGAACCAGAATACCCGGCAGAACGATGTTCGACAGATAGACCGAATAGTCGAGCGTCGGATTCTTCAACGGATGCGCCTCGATGACGATGGGCTGGATGGCGGCCATCGCCTCGTCCTCCGTAAACCCCTTGGCATAGAGGGTTTCCCGTGTCATGGCAAGCGAGGCCATATTGGCGGCCGTGAGCATATCGCGCATCAGCAGGGTTCCCGCCACATAATACGGCTCGTTCGTGTAAAACGAAATACGGGGCTGCTTGTTGGCAATCGCCTCTTCCGTCGTTCCTTTCGGGATATAAAAGAACCCGTAGATTTCACGCCGTTGCATCGCCTGCCGTGCTTCGGAAAACGACGGGTAGCTTTCCACGAAATCCGTCGTTTGAAAGGCATCGAGCGTGCGGGCGATGGTACGCGTCGTCTGCGTGTCGTCCTCATCCACCAGCCCCGTCGGCAATTCCGTCGGCAAGCCTCCGCCCAACAGCGACGTGAAGAAGACAACGCAAAAGACGGGAAGGACAATCATGCAGAAAAGGAACATGGGCCGGCGGGAGAAGATACCCAACTCCCGCCGGAAAATGGCTTTCAGCCGTTCTGTGACTCCTTGACACTTCATTCGATTTCACTTTTACGGAGTACAACGGACATATTCGGATGAAGCCCCTCGAACGGCTGCACGGGACGGGCACGCACCTCGAACGTCTTCAGGTCGAAACGGTCGAGGGCCTTCGTCGCCTTCCACACGGCAAAGCTGCCCACGTCCTTCATACGTGTGATGCGCACCGGAACATTCATGTCGAGGGCGGGAATATAAGCTGCCAGTTCCTTGCCGACGGTGATACCCGGCAACAGGTCCTCGCGGATGTTGAACGTGAACCACACGTCATCCATGCGGGCGATGTTCATGATGGGCGCTCCCGTGCCGACCAGTTCGCCCACTTCGGGGAAAATCTCGGTCACGATACCGTCGGCGGATGCAATCAGAATCGTCTCGTCCAGGTAAGAGCTCACTTCCGCTATCGCCCCCCGCGCACGGTTCACCTGCGCCTCGGCAGCCAGCTTGTCCTCCCGGCGGGCACCGTTCACCGCCATGTCGTACTGCGCCTTGGCGGCACGTTCCGTAGCCACGGACGCCTCATATTTGGCCTGTGCCTCGTCGAATTTCTGGGTGGCGATAACCCCCTCGCCGTGCAGGCGTTCGATGCGGCGGTATGTCTTTTCCGCTACCTGCAAACCGGCCTTCGCCTGCTGCCACACCTCGTAGGCTCCTTGAATCTGTTCCTCACGGGCGCCGTTGCGGGCTTTCAGTTCCACGGCTTCGGCAGCCGAACGGGCCGCCTCGGCCTGCGCCAGCTTGGCGGTCACATCCGGAGCTTCCATCACGGCGAGCGTGTCGCCCCGCCGTACCCGGTCGCCCTCGACGACACGGAGCTGCAACACACGCGCCGGAACCTTGCACGAGACACGGTAGTCCGATGCCTCGGCCTGTCCCTGAATATACTCCTCACGTTCGGGCAGCGAAAGCCCGATGATTACAATGGTCACGATAGCCGCAAGCATGAGCACGGCCGTCAAAAGAATCCCTTTTTGCTGTTTATTCGTTTTCATATTATTTTGAATTGAAATTATTTAAGTGTTCCGAGTGCTTTGCGTAGGTAAAGGTCCGTGAGCATCACGTCGATATGCGCCGTAATCCGTTCCGAATGGGCGGCAAGCCATGCGGTCTGCGCCTCCAGCACGTTGCTCACCGGAAGAACGCCCTCCTGCAAGCCGAGCGTGGCGCAACGCAGGTTCTCGTCAGCCTCCGCCTGACTGCGCATGGCGGTTGCGTAACGCTCCTGTGCCTCCTCTATTTTCTGGCGGCTTTGAACGACCTGTAACTCCACCTTTTCCGTCGCCTCCTCAAGCTGGCGGGTGGCTATCGTTGCCTGGTGGCGGGCAATCTGCACCTTGTGATGGCGTTCGCCCCACGTCAGGATGGGCACCTTTACCACCACGCCGACGTTCCACATACCGTTGAACTTCTTCTGGAATCCGTCCGTCAGCGAAGGGTTGCTCGTCAGATATCCTCCCGTCAAAGCGATATTGGGCATAAACTCCGAACGGGCAATCGTCACCTTGTGCTTGCCGATTTGCTGTGCCAGTTCGAGGCTGCGAAGCTCGGGGCGGTTACGCAAGGCGGTTTCCACATCCGCTTCGGAGAGCACCGACATATCCGGCAGCCGTTCCGCCGACGCATCCCGAAGGCGGATATCGGAGGTCATCTCCATTCCGCACAACTGGCAAAGCAGCATCTTCGACAGAGCCAGGCCGTTGTTCACCTGTATGAGCGACACCTCCGCCTCGTTCACCTTCACTTTGATGCTCAGCCCGTCGGACTGCGTCGCCAGTCCCGCCTCAATCATGTGCTCCACATCGCCGTTCAGTTTCTTCACCAGTTCGAGATAACTCTCTGCCAGCCGCTTCTTCGATTCCAGCGAAACAATCTGCCAATAGGTGCGGTCCACTTCAAGAATCACCTCTTGCAGTTGCAGGTCATGCTGGCTGCGGGCAATCTGCTCGGCAAAACGTGTAATCTTATTATAGGCGACAATCTTGCCGCCCATATAAATCGGCTGGGTCAGCATCACCGACGCCACGGTCATATTCCGCGTGTCGGTACGCAGTCCGTCCACCAGCCCCGCACCGATGGCGTCGAGCCCGCCGGCAAGCGTGCCGAGATGCTCGCCCAGCGAAGGATACTGCTGCACCACACCCTGCAACTGCTGCCCGGCCTTGGTGCCGAGATGGCTCAACGCATCCTTCTGCTCGTCGCTGATGAGCGACAGCTCGTCCGAAGTGCGCATATAAGTACCCGCTGCCGAAATTTTCGGCAGATAGTTCGTAAAAGCGGCTTTGCGCTGATGATAAGCCGCCTGTTCCTTTTCACTCGCAATAAGTAACTCCTTGTTGTTACGGATAGCCAGTTCCCGGCACTCCTCGATGGAAAGTTCCGGGGTCTGCGCCTGCGTCGCAATCGCCGCAAGCAGCAGCCACCCTGTCAAAAATTCTTTTTTCATGCCTGATATTTTTATTTCGGGTGCAAAATTGGATAACCGCAACGGAAATCCGGTTATCCAAACGTACTGCACGAAGTCCGAAATTCCACACATTCGCCCCGATAGTAAATATCGGACACACAATAAGACATTTCGACTACACGGCGAGTATAAAAAGGATATATCTTTGCCGCATAATTGAAACCAATAAACAGAAATACAATATGATGACAACCGATAACGAATCTCAGGAACCATTCAGATTCCTGTCTGAAAACTTTGTCATATTCGAAAACATCAGAGACTTTGTCCGGCTCGACGAACGACCGGGCTGGCGCATCCTGCTCTTTTGTATCGAAGGACGCTTCCAAATCGAGGTGAACGGTGCGCCGTACACCATCGAAAAGAACGATATCGCTTTCTGCACGCCCGATAAAATGGTGAAACACGTGATGATGAGCCCCGATTTCAGAGGGAATATCTGCGGCTGCTCGGCAAAATTCGCACAGTGCATCTTTCCTAATTCCGCCGACCTGTGGAACAAGATATTCTATATGAACCGGAACTTCAAAATCCACCTTTCCGACGAAGAAGCCGGAGAATTGCAGGAAGATTACCACTTCCTCAAACGGAAAATCATACGAATCGACCATATATATTATGAGGAGACCATGCGCTGTCTCTTGCAAGCCTTCCTCTACCAGACCGCAGATGTGCTCGGCAAACACATTCCGGAACCGGAAACGGAACCCGGCACGGAAGAGGACACCCTCCAGTCCAGACACCAGCTTTGTCAGGCATTCATAGACCTGCTGTCCTCCACCAAACCCGTACCGCGCTCGGTGCAATGGTACGCGGACCGGCTCTGCAAAACCCCGCGCTATCTCTCGACGGCCGTAAAACGCGCCAGCGGCAAAACCGCCTCGGAATGGATACACGAGGCGCTCACGCGCGAAGTGGCGGACGCATTGAAAAACTCTCCGAAAAGCATCAAGGAAATTTCAGACGAACTCGAATTCCCGAACCTCTCGTTCTTCGGACGCTACTGCCGCCAACGTCTGGGATTATCGCCTTCCGAATTCAGACAGCAGAAAAAGAACACGAAATAACCCGTTCGACGGCAATTCCCCTGTCCCGACGTCCCGAATTCCATACGGAGTTCGGGACGCAGTGTTCCATACGCGACCATCTTCGTCCGATTCGTACTTTCCGTCCGATTTGGATATTCGCCGGTAAAAATCGGACACCCCGTATAATCCGAACTCCCGTATTTTTACACCCGAAACAGAAAGAATCGAACATACACTTCAATAACTCAGATTTAGATATGGAACAGATTAAATGTATAGGCGTTTTGACATCGGGTGGCGATGCCCCCGGCATGAACGCGGCCATCCGGGCTGTGACCCGCACGGCCATTTATCACGGATTCACCGTAAAAGGTATCCGTCGTGGATACAAGGGACTGATAACGGGCGATATCGTCGGAATGGAGTCGCAAAGCGTGAGCAACATCATCCAACTCGGGGGAACCATCCTCAAATCCGCCCGATGCAAAGAGTTCTGTACACCTGAAGGGCGTAAGCTGGCTTATGAAAACATGCAGGCCGCCGGCATCGATGCGCTGGTCGTCATCGGCGGGGACGGTTCCATCAAAGGGGCCGGGGAATTCGCCTCGGAGTACAACATACCCGTCGTTGCCCTCCCGGGAACCATCGACAACGACCTGGGAGGAACCGATGCCACCATCGGATACGACTCCGCCCTCAACACCATCATGGAAGCAGTCGATAAACTGCGTGACACGGCATCGAGCCACGAACGGCTCTTTTTCGTGGAAGTAATGGGTCATACCGCCGGCTATCTGGCGCTCAACGGAGCCATCGCCTCGGGAGCGGAAGCAGCCATCGTTCCCGAAATGGAAACCGAAGTGGACCAGCTGGCCGAATTGATTAACAACGGATTCCGCAAAAGCAAGAACTCCGCAATCGTGCTGGTCGCGGAAAATCCCAAAACGGGCGGAGCCATAGGACTGGCCGAACGGGTTAAAAAGGAATTCCCGCAATACGATGCGCGTGTGACGATTCTGGGACATCTCCAACGGGGAGGCTCGCCGACATCGCTGGACCGGATATTGGCATCCAGACTCGGTGAAGCGGCCATAGAAGCGCTCATGGAGGGACAACGGAACGTAATGATAGGGGTACGGAACAGCCAGCTCGTTTACGTCCCCTTCTCAAAAGCCATCCGTCACAACAAAGGAATAAACCGGACATATCTGGATCTGGTCAAGATACTGTCCATTTGAGAAAGACGAATCCCGCCCGGCATCGGAGCGTCGGTTCATAAAATGCAAAAGCAGAGATATCTGCGCTTTGCGCAATAGAAACAAAAACAGAATTGATAAACATGAAAAAATGGAAACACATCTGCAAGCAGGCGGTCTGCCTCATTGTGATGCTGAATTGCGTGGGCGGATTCAACCTCCATGCACAAGAACGTAAAAAAGTGGGACTTGTCCTCGGGGGAGGCGGAGCCAAGGGGGCTGCCGAAGTCGGGGTACTCAAAGTATTGGAAGAAGCCGGAATCCCCGTAGACTACATTGCCGGAACAAGCATCGGAGCCATTGTCGGCGGTCTGTATGCCATCGGTTACGATGCCGCCACCCTCGACAGCCTTTATCGGAACCAGGACTGGATGTTCCTCATCAAAGACCAGGTAAAAAGAGAGTCCAAATCCTTTCTGTCCAAGGAGGAGAAAGACAAATACCTGCTGCACGTCCCGCTCTCCAAAGAGAAAAAAGTGGCCTTCACCTCCGGTGGATATGTGGCGGGACAGAATATCCTCAACCTGTTTTCCAAACTCACCGTAGGTTATCACGACATGGAGAGTTTCTCCGAACTGCCCATCCCGTTCAGGTGCGTGACCGTGGATGTTGTCGAGGGAAAGGAAGTCGTGCTGGATTCAGGCTCACTGCCGCTCGCCATGCGGGCGAGCATGTCCATTCCGGGAGCTTTCGCACCGGTGGAATGGAACGGTATGTTGCTGGTGGACGGTGGTGCGCTGAACAACCTGCCGGTGGATGTCGTGAAAGAAATGGGAGCCGAAGTAATCATCTGTGTCGATTTGAGCACGGGATGGAGGGAGAAAGAAGCGCTCAAATCGGCCACCATCGTGCTCGACCAGCTCTTCGGCATCATGGCACAACCCAAATACAGGGCCAACAAGGAAGCCGCCGACCTATACATCAACCCGATGCTCAAAGGATACAGTGCGGCCAGCTTCCAACCCGAAGCCATCGACACCATGCTGTTGCGCGGGGAAATGGCGGCACGGGAAAAATGGGACGAACTGATCGCCCTGCGGCGCGTCATTTATAACGGCGCACCTTCCGGAACGTCATCACCGATGCCGGTAAAACAGAAGTACGACGGAACCTACCGGATCGGACAAATCCAGATAGAAGGCATCGACGGCAAGGAAAAGGAATGGGTACGCAGACAAATCGCATTGCAGGAATATTCGGACATCCGGCAGGACGAAATAGACAAGGCTCTGGTAAAACTTCAGGGACTCGATATCTTCTCGCGGGTGGAATACAGGCTGGGCAACACCGCACCCCACAATCTGGTATTTCTGCTGGAGATGAAAAACTACCAGCGGATAAACATCGGAGTACGCTTCGACACGGAAGAGGCCGCAGGAATCATCATCAACACGTCCAACAACCAGCAGCTTGCCACCCGCCATCACTACTCCGTCACGGGGCGCATATCCACCAATCCGTATATGGAAGCCGAATACGCGTTCGGGCACTTGTTCGGGGCAAAACTGGGCCTTTCATACAGGATAGGATACCACGATTTCGACCTCTATACGGGTAAACACGAGGCCGGGGACATGAAATTCATGTCGCACGCCATACAAGGATATTACACGCGCGACATTGCCAACTTCAGAATGAAGGCAGGAATGCAGTTCGAATATTTCGACTACCGTTCCGACCTGTGGGACAGATACGGATTGCGGCAATCGGAGAATTCGGACATTTTCCTGAACTACTTCACCGACTTCACGATGGACACCTATGACCGCGCTTACTTTCCCACACGTGGCAGCCGGGTCCAATTACAAGGATACCTGTACACGGACAACGGAATATCCTATGACGACGATTCCCCGTTCGGGGCGCTCGCTCTCCATGCGGCAACGACAATCCCGTTCGGTTCCCGTTTTTATATGCTCCCCGCACTGAAAGGGCGGTTCGTTTTCGGAGACGGCATTTCCCCGATTTATCAGAACTACGTAGGAGGGGTATTCGAAGCCGACTACCTGCCGTGGCAGAAAGCATGGGAGAGCGTACAGGGTGTTCACATCCTGGAGCGCAATTTCGCTGCGGCCAGACTCGCCCTGCGCTACCGTATCGACAAGAAGTTCTACATTACGGCGTTGGGAGAATACGGCAAGGAAAGCCACGAAATAGAGGATATATTCAGCGGCGGCGACCTGTGGGGATGTGCCCTGAGATTCTCCTACGATTTCCTGCTGGGACCTATCGCCATTCAGGCGAACTATTCCAACCTGCATAAAAATGTGGGAGTCTATATAAACGCCGGATTCAAATTCTGACCTCCGTGTTTTCATTGCCGGTGTCCGAAAACTCACCTTTTGCATCCAATTCGTAGAGGTGTGGGATTTGGGCTACCATCCGGTAAAAAACGGACATCGCTGATTTTTCAGGCCGGTGTAATTTTACATATCGGAATATCACAGCCTTACGGATTCAGTTCGTCAGGCATCAGTTATAACTATTAAAAACAACATCATCATGGAAAAACATACCATTGGGCTTAATGCCGGTCATATCTGGCAAATACTAAGTGATAACGAACCGCGCACGTATAAACAACTGAAAGAAGAAAGCGGACTTGCGGAGCGCGACCTGAATATGGCTCTCGGTTGGCTGGCACGCGAAGACCAGATTGAAATAGAGCAAGGTCCCGATAAGGATGAATTCGTTTTCTCTATTTACTTCAACAACTACTTTTAAGCATGATCCATGTCAAATAACATCAATAAACAGAATACAATGATAACAAATCCGAATTACCAACAGTACATTCCGACCCGAATCCTTTTCGGGGCAGGACAGTTGAACAACCTTCATGCGCAACCCATGCCGGGCAAACGGGCTTTAATTGTCATCTCCAACGGCAAATCAACCCGTGCCAACGGTTACCTTGCCCGTACCGAAGAACAATTACATCGGGCCGGCATAGAAACCGAAGTGTTTGACGGCGTGATGCCGAACCCGACAGTCGCCAACTCCGCAGCCGGAGCGAAAGCGGCACGCAAGTACGGAGCCGATTTCCTCGTGGCACTGGGTGGCGGCAGTGTCATGGACTGCTCGAAAGCCATCGCACTGCTGGCTACCAACGAGGGCGATTTATGGGACTATGTGCCCATCGGTTCCGGCAAAGGAGAGCCGATAGAGAACCGTCCGTTACCTATCATCGCCATTACGACCACCGCCGGGACAGGCTCGGAAACGGACGGTTGCGGGGTCATCACGAAAGAGGAAACGAGCGAAAAGTCATTCATTATACATCCGGCGCTCTTTCCAGTCCTCGCCATTGTCGATCCGGAATTGATGTGCTCCGTTCCACCGCGTTTCACCGCCTTTCAGGGCTTCGATGCCCTCTTCCACAGCATTGAAGGATTCATTGCGGCCAGTGCCAATCTCGCCAGCGACATGTATGCCCGTGAGGCCATCCGCAACCTTGCCGAATACTTGCCGCGTGCCGTGAAAGACGGTTCCAATCTGGAAGCCCGCACCCGCGTCGCTTTCGCCAACACGCTGTCCGGTGCCGTGATGACACTTACACTGCTGACCAGCCAGCACGGACTGGAACACGCGCTTTCCGCCTATCATCCGAACTTGCCGCATGGAGCCGGACTGATTATACTCAGCAAGGCATATTTCAGCTATTTCGTCCGCAATCATGGGTGCGACGACCGTTTCGTAGAACTGGCTCGACTGCTGGGTATGCCCGACGCCTCACAGCCGGAAGATTTCATCACGGCACTCGTCCGCTTGCAGGAAGCCTGCGGAGTGGCCGACTTGAAAATGTCCGACTATGGCATCGCTCCCGAATTCGAGACTTTCATGCACAACACGCGCGAGGTAATGGGCGTCATGTTCGCCGCCGACCGCGTACAAATGTCAGACGAGGACATCGTGCGGATATTCGCCGAATCCTATAAATAATATGTGTAGGTTCTTGTTTTATTCTTGTTATGTACCGTAGTTTTTGAAAGTACGGACACAATAAGTTAATTCAACCACCATAAATAACAAAGAGATAGGTCAGGATATAAATACATAGTGGGGCTGACTAAAAAAGATTCTTTTACAATTACCTTTTCTACAGATACCTGTAGAGGGAGTTAAAATCAACTTCTCGACCTTTTTAGTCAGCCCCCTCAACATCGTACCTGTTACGTCGCAATACGAAACGATTAGTTCGGTACATTAAGGAATTACAAATAATGGTGTGAATGCACGTCTTCAGTGTCTATATCAAGAAAAACGAATGAAGTTATTGTTACAGCATAAAATATTTATAGGATATTTTCTTTTGATGGCGATTATCGGTAGTATGGTCGCCATTGTTTTACATGAACGTAATCGTGTACGAAGAATAGAAGATGAGTCAATTGCAATTTTTCAGACCCAACACCATATCAATACCGCTCACCGTTATGTAACCACGTTGGTGACTTATGGTGAATCCGTTATCGTGTGGAATAAGGAGGACTCATTGTCTTATCGGGAACGTCGTATGCGAACGGATTCCCTGCTGCAAATCCTGAGTATACGATGCAGAGATTTTATACATCCCGACCAAATAGACTCTCTCCGTACATTGCTGGCTACTAAGGAAGAACATTTGTTCCAAATAATGGGGGCGTTTCAACAACAAAAGAAAGCTGACAGCCTTTTGTTTAGCCAACCCCCGATTGTTACGGCACAAGTAAGCTCGCCTCGTACCGTTACCCGCAAGAAAAAAGGAATAGCAGGATTTTTTGGTGGCAAGGAAACCGTGCAATTGCCACCCGTTACAACAGGACAGCATACACCAAGCAAAGAATTGATTTCTTTGAAGAATGTACGGCAAAGAGAAATAGAAACTTATATGGACAGCTTGCGATTACACAATAAGGAACTCAACCGGAAACTACGCATGCTGATTACAAGTCTGGACGAGCAGACATCGATTGCATTTCAAAACAAAGAAGAACGTCTTAAAGCCTCCTACGAACATTCCTCTCTTGTCATTACCGGTTTGATTGCATTCTCCATAATCCTGTTGTTTGTTTTGTATCTTATCATACAACGGGATATCAAGATTAAGGCAAGGAACAGGAAACGCTTGGAAGAAACAATAGAACAGAACAATGCGTTGCTGGAAATGCGGAAGAATATTATCCTGACCATTTCCCATGACATCCGTGCCCCGCTGAACATCATCAGCGGGAGTGCCGAACTGGCTACGGACACCCGTGAAAAGAAACGCAGGAACAATCACCTGGACAACATCAGGATTGTATGTAAACACGTGGTACACTTGCTCAACAACCTGTTGGACGTGTACCGTCTGAACGAGGCCAAAGAAACCCGCAACGATGTGCCTTTCAGCCTTAAAGACTTGTTGGAACGTACCGTTTTCGGATTCTCCCACGTGGTCAATAACAAGGGAATCCTGTTCTGTCACGATTTTAAGGATACCGATGTCAAACTTTACGGCGATGTGGACCGCATCGAGCAGATTATAGACAACCTGCTCAGTAATGCCGTCAAATTCACGGAAGCCGGTACAATCAGTCTGAATGCCTGTTATCATGAAGGAGAGCTGCTGTTAGAAGTCAAAGATACCGGTATCG